>Ga0335085_10014747_pt1 | contig 11381 bp, 9 predicted proteins | sample Lox_Sample_45_FD_206712 | JGI IMG/M metagenome (GOLD analysis project Ga0335085, IMG submission 206712) | Soil microbial communities from Loxahatchee National Wildlife Refuge, Florida, United States - Lox_Sample_4.5 | ecosystem: Environmental > Terrestrial > Soil > Wetlands | place: USA: Florida... | reverse complement strand
TATCAGCTGGATATTAAAAAAGAGAAGCCTTCAGCGTCTGTCCTGAAAAATTTTTGGGCCGAGTACAATCCGGATGACGAAGTCAAGCTTTTTGCAGAGGAGATCGTCAAAGGCACGTTCAAGCACCTTGAGAAGATAAACGGACTGATCCATCAGTGTGCGAAGAACTGGAGCCTCGACCGTATGGCCATCGTCGACCGCAATGTGCTCAGGATGGCGGTCTATGAAATACTCTACCGGTTGGATATTCCCACCAGTGTAACAATCAACGAGGCCATTGAGATCGCAAAGAAGTATGGTACCGATGAATCAGGCTCATTTGTGAACGGCATCCTGGACAGCGTTGCCAGAATGACGGGGAAACTGGACGAAGGTAGGTTAGAAGATTAAGAGGAGAGGGTGTCCGGTTTGGATGTGAAGGTTATCCTGCAAGACATAAAAAATCTCGAGACCGAGGCACTCATTGTTGGTTTTTACCAGGATGTCCGTCCACTCAAAGGGCTTGCTGGAGAGCTCGACTGGCTGCTATGCGGTTCTCTCTCCGACCTTATCCTGAATAATAAGCTGAGCGGCTCACTGGGTGAAGTGGCTCTTCTTGCCTCACGGGGCAAGGTCCCGGCGACGAAGATCTTCATGGTAGGTCTCGGGCCCAAAGGAGGGAGTTCCCCCTCGTCACTGAGTAAAGCGGCGAGGATAGCAGCGTCCAGCGCAGTCGGTGCAGGCGTTACAAATATGGCGGTCGAGTATTTTAATTCCCCCGATGCGCCGTACGATGCAGTCGTAACCGCCCTTCGGGACGGATTGTCGGAGGGCGCCAGGGGAATTCCTCTTATGGTGTCGCTGCTTGCCCCCGACGCTGCCGCATATGAAAAGATTTCCCGGTTGGTGAAGGCGTAAGCGTGTTCAGGAAAGAAAACCTACAGCGAGGATGCTTCCGGTCCAGATACGAAAACAGCGGCGCTAGCACAAAGTAGACAAGTTTAAAAGCGATTAAAGAGGTACAATGACCGCAGGAGTGATTGCATGATCCCTCGTTACAGCAGACCGGATATGGCCGGCCTCTGGGAAACGGAGAATAGATACCGCGCATGGCTCGTGGTCGAGATCCTTGCTTGCGAGGCGAACTCACGCCTGGGGTTGATACCGGCGAAGTCGCTCGCGAACATTAAGAGGAAGGCCGACTTCAGCGCCAGGCGGATCGATGAACTCGAGAAGATCGTGAAGCATGACGTCATTGCCTTTCTCACGGCAGTGGGCGAAAAGGTCGGACCCGATTCCCGCTATATCCATCTGGGACTTACATCCTCGGACGTCCTCGACACTTCCCTTGCCTGGCTCATGCGAAAGGCGTCTGACATCATCATCAGCGATATCCGCGCCATCCTCAAGACTCTCAAGAAGAAAGCCTTGCAGCACAAGAACACCGTCATGATTGGCCGCTCGCATGGTGTGCACGCCGAGCCAGTCACGTTCGGTCTCAAAATGGCTCTCTGGTATGAGGAAATGAACCGCGCCCTTGACCGAATGCACCGGGCGCGGGATGTTATCAGTGTAGGCAAACTGTCAGGAGCCGTGGGGACGTTCGCTAATATCGATCCCTTTGTGGAAACCTATGTCTGCCAAAAACTGGGGCTCAAGCCAGAACCCGTCGCGACCCAGGTCGTGCAGCGCGACCGGCATGCCGAGTTCCTGTCGGTGCTTGCGCTCATTGCGTCCTCGATCGAGAAGTTCTCCGTCGAGCTTCGCCACCTGCAACGGACAGAGGTGCTCGAGGCAGAAGAATATTTTTCCGAAGGTCAGAAAGGTTCCTCTGCCATGCCGCACAAGCGTAATCCCATATCCGCCGAGAACCTTACGGGCCTGGCGAGGGTCGTACGGGCCAACGCTATCGCAGCAATGGAGAACATCGCCCTGTGGCACGAGCGCGACATTAGCCATTCCTCGGTCGAGCGTCTCATCATCCCAGACAGCACCATTCTAATTGATTATATGCTTGCACGGTTCAACAACCTGATAGACCGGCTCTTTGTATATCCAAAGAACATGCAGCGCAATATGGCGATCTCCAGAGGGCTTTTCCACTCAGAAAGCGTTATGCTGGCGCTCGTGGGGAAGGGGATTACGCGTGAGAACGCATACGCCTACGTTCAGCGCAATGCGATGGATGTGTGGAAGCGCGGCGGGGATTTCAAGCAGCTCCTGAAGAACGATAAGGACGTCGGCAAATACCTGAGCAGGAAAGAGATCGACGCATGTTTTGACCTGTCGCATACGCTCAAGAAAGTTGACTATATTTTCAAACGGGTCTTCAAGAAAAGAAGGTAGAGATCTATGTTCGACAAGTTTCACGAAGAATGCGGCGTATTTGGCATCTATGGCCACCCCGATGCGGCGAACCTCACTTATCTGGGCCTTTACTCCTTACAGCACCGGGGCCAGGAGTCAGCCGGCATCGTTTCGTCCGATGGCAAACAGCTCTATGGTCAAAAGGCCATGGGTCTTGTCGCTGACATCTTCGTTGAAGAGCGCATCAAGAAACTTCCCGGATATGCGGCGATCGGGCACAACCGATATTCTACCACCGGTGAAAGTGCAGCGATCAACATCCAGCCGATCCTGGTGAATTTCGCCCTGGGATCCCTAGCGATCGCGCACAATGGCAACCTGGTGAACGCCGGCATCCTTAAGGACGAGCTTGAGGCATACGGTTCTATCTTTCAGTCAACCATGGACAGCGAGGTGATTATCCACCTCATAGCCCAATCGCGCATGGCCACGATGCACGAGAGGATCGTCGACGCCTTGGGCCACGTCCAGGGGTCATACAGTCTTCTCCTCATTACGGAAAATGAACTCATAGCGGTACGGGATCCGAATGGCTTTCGTCCGCTCTCGCTCGCGGAACTCGATGGAGCGTATGTCGTCGCTTCCGAAACGTGCGCCTTCGATCTCATCGAGGCCACCTATATTCGGGAAATCGCACCCGGTGAGATGGTCGTGATAAACAGCAAGGGTATTCACTCGTCATTTCCTTTTAAAAAAGCGGACCCTTCGCACTGTATCTTCGAGTTCATTTACTTTGCAAGGCCAGACAGCATGGTCTTCGGTCAGAACGTGTATTCAATACGCAAGGAATTCGGGAGGCAGCTCGCGCGGGAGACGAACATTGCAGCCGATGTAGTTATCCCGGTGCCGGACTCAGGAGTGCCAGCGGCCCTTGGATACGCCGAGGAAGCGGGGATTCCCTTCGATACGGGACTCATTAGGAACCATTACGTCGGGCGGACCTTTATCGAGCCCCGACAGAGTATCAGGCATTTCGGTGTAAAAATAAAGCTGAACCCCGTCCGTGACGCGCTCAAGGGTAAGCGGGTAGTTGTGGTGGATGATTCCATCGTGCGCGGGACCACAAGCAAGAAGATAATCAAGATGATCAGGAACGCTGGGGCAACTGAGATCCATATGCGGATTAGTTCACCGCCGACCTCCTACCCCTGCTTCTACGGCATCGATACACCTACGAGGCAGGAACTTATCGCGTCTTCGCACAGTATCGAAGAGATCAGGAAGTACATTACTGCTGATACACTAGGTTACATAAGCATGGACGGAATCCAGAAGGTGGTCCCGTACCGCATGAACTACTGTGCTGCCTGTTTTGACGGCGCCTACCCGGTACCCTTCCCGGGCGAGAAGATGCTGCAGCTGGGGTTGTTCGATAAAGAATAAGAAAATTATTAAACACGTATAGTGACAGATGAATACGAGCAGCATTTGAACGAGCGGATTGATGGTTTCCAGTTTTCTTTATCCGTGTAAATGAGTAGTGAACGTATCAGTTTTATTTTCGTTTCAATTCGTTTTTATGTGCGGCTGAAAAAAGTAGGTTTAAAGAAATGGTGCCGAGGCGCAGAATCGAACTGCGGACACGAGGCTTTTCAGGCCTCTGCTCTACCAACTGAGCTACCTCGGCATAATGTGGCAGCCAACCCAAGCAGGACGATAAAATAACAGAGTAGAGGGTTGATTGTCAAGCGAATTCTATGCTTCTTCAGGTGAATAAATGAAAAAAGTCTTTGAAAGGTCAGTGTCTCTGAAGGACAAGCCGTTCCGGTTCTGTCCGGGTTGCAGCCACGGCGTCCTGCACAGAATTGTTGCGGAGACCATTGATTCCCTGGGCATCCGTGACAGGACGATAGGCATTGCGCCGGTTGGATGTGCGGTTTTTGCCTACGACTATCTCGACATCGACATGATCGAGGTGCCCCACGGAAGACCGCCGGCGATAGCCACAGGCATAAAGCGGTCAAGGCCCGAGTGCGTGGTCTTCAGCTATCAGGGAGACGGAGATCTCGCCGCCATCGGCACAGCCGAGATCATTCATGCCGCTGCGCGAGGTGAAAACATCACTGTTATATTTGTCAACAACGGGAACTACGGCATGACGGGAGGCCAGATGGCGCCCACCACGCTCCCCGGCCAGAGGACAACAACCACCACGATGGGCAGGGATGTGAAAGACGCTGGTAATCCTCTCAGGATATGCGAAATGCTCGCAACGCTCGATGGTCCTGTATATATCGAACGCGTCTCCGTGGACAGCCCGAAGAATGTCCTCGCAGCGAAGAAGGCCATTCAGAAAGCCTTCAGGAACCAGATCGAGGGCGAAGGATTTTCCTTTGTGGAGGCGCTCTCTATGTGTCCAACGGATTGGGGTATGACTCCGCTCCAGGCCGTGGACTGGGTTAGGGACCACATGATGAAATACTATCCGCTGGGGGTGTACAAGGACAAACTCAAGTAAAATAATTTTGCGGAATGCAAATTGCGGAATTCAGTTAATCAGTAACCTCAATCTGAGATCCTAATGTTGAAACAGGGAGTGACAATGTACCAGGACGTAATGATAGCAGGTTTTGGAGGGCAAGGGGTGCTGCTCGCTGGCAAGCTCCTTGCCTACGCTGGGATGCTTGAAGGCAAACACGTGACGTGGTTCCCGTCCTACGGTGCAGAGATCAGAGGAGGAACCGCAAACTGTACCGTTATTATTTCGAGTGACGAGATAGGCTCTCCGGTGGTCCAGAGTCCCAGCGCCATGCTTATCTTCAACGAGGCATCGTTCAAAAAGTTCGAGAAGAGGATTAAACCAGGCGGACAGCTTTTCGTGAATACCTCGCTCGTGCAGGAACCTTCGACCCGTTCAGATATAACGAGGATCGAGTTGAAGGCAAATGACATCGCTGAAGACCTCGGCGATACCCGCATATCGAATATGGTGATGCTTGGCGCATTCCTCAAAAAAACCAACGTCGTAGCGCTGGAATCAGTGCTTACTGCGCTTAAACAAGTGCTGCCTGCGAGAAGATATTCGCTGATCCCTCTGAACGAGAACGCTTTGAAGCGCGGCGCCGAAGTATGTTGCAGCAAGGCCAGTTAGCATCCTGAATGCCGTCTGCGTATGCGCCAATATCCGGTGCCATAGATCCGATCAAGACGAAAATCAATCTCAATCAGTACTTTCTATAATCTTCGCTCTCCCGCCGCACTTTCTTTCATTTTATTGACAAACAATGCTTTTTCTTGTATCTTGAGTCGAGCTGTTACATAGCAGCATGGCAGGGAACGGCATGATTGATGATGTCATTCTCCTACGATGATAGAGGCTTCAGATTGTTTAAAACGGAGTTGATGTTTGATACCGATCAAGGACATTAATCCCACAGAGCGGTTTGCAATTGTTACCCTGATCATCATCGTCCTGAATATCGCAGTATTTATCTACGAATTGGCGCTCGGGCCGCAGGCCGGTGAGATTTTTGTAGACTCTTTTGCCCTGATACCGAAGAGGCTTTTCTCACGCGTTCCGGAGGCATCCCATGTCGTTCCTGCTGGGGCCGCCATCTTCACTTCTATGTTTCTGCACGGCGGTTTCCTTCATATAGCGGGCAATATGCTTTACCTTTGGATCTTCGGGAACAACGTGGAAGATTCCATGGGCCGCATTCGATTCATCGTTTTCTATTTTCTCTGCGGCATTATCGCTGCATATACCCATGCGATTGCCAATTCGGCTTCGACGGTGCCCATGATCGGAGCGAGCGGCGCCATCTCAGGGGTGTTGGGCGCATACCTCCTCCTGTACCCCCGGGCACGGGTGCTTACCCTGATAGCGTTCGGTTTGTATATAAGAACGGTAGAAGTGCCCGCAATGTTCGTTCTGGGATTCTGGTTCGTGCTCCAGTTTTTGAGTGCATTTCTTTCGACCGGGACTGGCGGTGGCGTTGCCTGGTACGCACATATCGGGGGTTTTCTGGCGGGGATTCTGTTGATAGGGATATTTAAACGACGAGATGTTCCTTTGTGGAGCAGGAGGAGTGACGACTAGCTATGATTGTCCCGTGTGAATGCGGTGCAAAGCTCAAGATTGATGACGCCAAGGTTGGTGCGCAGGGCGTAAAGGTCCGTTGTCCACGGTGCGGAAACATCCTTACGGTTCTAAAAACGTATGGGGAGGAAAAGGAATCAGTTGCACCGAAAAGGAAGCTTGTACCGTCAGGGGCCGCCCCGCTTGTGCTTGTGGCACACGACAGCGAGGTTGTCAGGAATATGGTCCGCACGGTTCTAGTTGATGAAGGATTCACCGTAGAAACAGCCGCTGACGGGCTTGAGACTTTGAAAAAAGCCACGGAGAAAAGACCGAGAGCGCTGGTGCTCGATGTAGGCATTCCGGGCATATACGGTTTTGAAGTGTGCGAACGGCTGAAGGGGGACAAGGATACCGGTGATATAAAAATCGTGCTCCTATCATCCGTCTACGACATGAGACGATATAAACGCACTCCTGACAGCCTTTATGGCGCTGATGATTATATCGAAAAGCACCATATCCCTGACCACCTTCCGGTCAAGCTCCGTAAGCTGATTGACCTTGAACAGAACACGCCTATTCTGAGTGCTGCCGCAAAGCCGCGCCAACGCGAACTACCTGAAATGTCCAGACCTCCGGCGCGAGAGTTTGAGCCATCTTTTCTCAAGCCTGATACCCTGACGAGTCTGGAACAGGACAGTGAAGAGCCGAAGGACATGGCCGCACCAGTCCTGAAGACAGGTCATGCGAAAAGTCATGATCTGTCAGCAATAATACCAGAATCATTCAGTCTTGATGCCTCCATCTTTCAGAAAGATGAGTGCGACATTCCCAAGGTGGATGAAACGGACCCTGAGGCGGTAGAGAAGGCGCGCCGTTTTGCACGGATCATTGTATCTGATGTTGCCCTTTACAATCAGGATGCGGTTATCGAGGGCCTGAAAAACGGCACATTCTATGAACTCCTGAAGAACGATGTGGATGAAGGACGCGAGCTTTATGAAAAAAGGGTTCCCGCTGCAATCAGGTCCAGAAAAGATTATTATCAGGAGGCTTTTGACAATTTTATCAGAGCCCAAGAGAAGAATGTTCGTTGACAGACAGAAAAAGATAGTATAATATACGACTCTGTCGGGGCGTAGCGCAGACTGGTAGCGCACTTGGTTCGGGACCAAGGGGTCGGAGGTTCAAATCCTCTCGCCCCGACCATTCTTTCTGCTAAGTCAACCATCAAATAACAGCAAACACCCATAGGGGTATTTTCTTGACCACATCTTACATGGTATGCGGCGTTGGAGAGATCGGCGGCTGCCGACGGGCAGGTAAGCGGCAGGATGGTCAAGAGAGGAACGGCATGTCAAACCAGTTTTTATGGTACGACAGAATAAATGGAGCACCTATGTATTCTTTATTTTCCTGCCCGATGAGGTGTTCATGAGTGAGAGGGAAAGACCAGTTGACGATCTGATGGGCGCCGAGTCCTACAGTGAGGAACTTGAGGAAAAGGATGAGGTTGAAAAATTAAACAGAAGTAATGGCACACCCGATGAAACGTCCGAAGAGACCTCTGAAGGGGCTTCGTCCCAGAAGGGTCTCGATGCCATCAAGTATTACCTCAAGGAAATCAGGAAGACGCCGCTTCTCACGTTCGAGCAGGAGCAGGAGCTGGCAAAAAGGATTGAACAGGGCGATGGGGACGCTCGCGCCAAGATGATCGAAGCGAATCTCAGGCTTGTCGTGGCAATCGGGAAAAAATACATCAACCGGGGATTGCAATTTTCGGATATCATTGAAGAAGGAAACCTTGGCCTTATCAGAGCCGTAGAGAAGTTCCAATACGAACGAGGGTTCAAGTTCAGCACCTACGCCTCGTGGTGGATCAAGCAGTCCATAGAACGGGCGATCGTCAATCAGACAAGGACGATACGCCTTCCCGTCCATATTGCCGAGATCGTCAATTCCTATATGCGTGCAGTTCGCCAGCTGACACAATCACTGGGGCGTGAACCGCAGATAGAAGAGATCGCCAAAAAGATGCGCGTTACCATTGATAAGGTGAGGAGCATTTCGCAGGTCGTGAGGGAAACATACTCACTGGATATGCTCATCGGCGACCAAGAAGAGGATACCCTTAAGGACATCCTCCAAGACAACAACGCCCTATCGCCGGCGAGTTTTTCCGACGATATCCGCAGGCGGGAGCATATCGAAGAATGGCTCCAGCAGCTTTCAGTGAGCGAGCGGAAAGTAATTGAGTTGCGTTTCGGACTAAACGACGGCGAGCCAAAGACCCTGGACAGCATCGGCAAGGAGTTCGGGATCACGAGGGAGCGGGTCCGGCAGATTGAGACCCAGGCGCTTAATAAACTCCGGGCTATCACAAAACGGAAGAAGATAGACCTGGAAGGAATGCTGTAACGATTGCAGATTGCGGAATAAATATGGATTAGAATCCATGATTCGTAATTGAATCGCCCCTGTAGCTCAGGTGGATAGAGCAGCGGTTTCCTAAACCGCGTGCCGGGTGTTCGAGTCACCCCAGGGGCACCATAAAATCAATTGGTTACGGCCGATACAGGATTGTATCGGTCTTTTTATTTTCAAAATTGCTACTCTTTTGCTACTGATATGTGACGTAATTTGCCTGAAATCATTTAATTATCAACGCAGAGCTGCGGTTCTCTAAACCGCTTATCGGGCTTATTTCAATTGACGAGTTGCCTTTGTCTTATCATACAGTAAACGATTCGTAAAAATAACGACATCGAACGGTCGTTAATTATTCGTTGTTAAAACGATCGAATTGCCCTTGGAAATGTTCGAGTACGCTTACGTTGTGCACTTGTTTGCTCTTTTATACATATTGACGGAAGCAGTAAAGGTCATTGTTTTCTCCTTGGTGGTGTGGTTTTCTTGGGTTTAATCAAAAAAAGTTGATTGGAAATGAGTAGCATATTACTATATGTATTGTGCAATCTATTATATTTATACACGCTGCGAAGTACATCCTATGCTCCTCCTGTCAAGGGCTGATATTATAAAATTATAAGTTATCCATTTCTTTCGAGTTCCAGCAGATTTCTTTTTAAGTGCAAACCTCCATCTGCATCCTCGCGGATGTTCCCGGCTATTTTCGACGAGATCTCTTACACGAAGCGAACTTAACCTCTGAGAGTTATTGATTATCCGGCGTGCTAGTGCCGCCGAGCATCCCTTATCCAGAATATCAAGTTTAGTAAGAGGCCCTGAATTGTATCTGCCGAGGTCATATGCCTCAACCTTCCTGACCGGGCTCTCTTCGTCGAAACCGATTTATATCGGGCTTCCATTCAAAAAATGATCGCCGAGGAAGCCCGCATTTGAGTTCTTTTGGACCGGCCTATACCTTGGTATCCCCCAGATTAAGACATGCCGGATCAAACATCTCTTTCTTCTTCATCAGCGTCCAGGCTATGATCAAGAGCTTTGCCGCGAGCTTAACGCGCAGTTTGGTGCCGATCCCTTGCTCATGCTGCCGGCGGAGGAGCCTTCTGGTGTAATACTTGATGAAATGATAGTTCATGTTGGACGCCACCATTGCCGCCTGATAGAGGGTAAATCGCAGGTCCACCTTGCCTCTCTTGGAGATGACCGGCACGGCATTTGGTGTGTTTTTACCACTTCGATCGGCAGACAGATCAAAACCAGCCATCTTCAGAACCTGCCTGCCAGAGGAAAACCGGTAGGGATCATCGATCGCACCGAGGACCGTGGATGACACCTCCGGACCAAATCCCGGGATGCTCAGGAGGCAGGAGTACTCGGGAAACGGCAGGCAGAGTGCCTCTATTTTATCGTTCACCGCCTTGATCATCTCCCGCAGGTGATAGATGGTCATAACCATCGCCTGCGCCTCAAACAGCACCGTTTCCCCCACGCGGCACCCGATGGAGTGGTGGGATAGTTGCCAGATCCTCTGAAGCAGACGCTGCTGTCTCAAGGTAAGCCTGCCGGGCGCTACGGTGCGGCAGAACTCATCGTATTCCATTCCGGAAATGACTGACGGATCAAGACAGGTCCGGACTACTGCCAGGCTCACCTCAGTGCGGAAATGACGGTCCATCTCCGGGAAGTACTGCGCCAAGAGCTGATTGCGGATGCGGACCTGTATTGCCTGCTCCTCTCTCTTGAGCCGCTTCTTAAACGATAGGAGTCCTCTGATGTCGCGGATGGCTGCCTCCGGATAGTCATAGTACAGGCACTTCCCCTGGGCAACAAGGTCGGCAACGTTGCCGGCATCCTTGGTGTCATGTTTGTCCCACCGGCCGTCTAGGAGCTCCCGGTTCTTTACGGTCGAGAAGGGAGATACCAGAGCAACCATGAATCCGCATTTGATAAGATGTTCCGCCAGGGGCTTATGGTAATTAGCCGTTGGCTCCAGGCCGAATACCACCTTCGAAAGACCGTTTTCCCCCTTCAGCTTCTCGACCTGCGCGAGAAGCTTTTGAAATCCTTCCAGTGAATTGTCAAAGAACATCCCTCTGAACAACACATTGCCGGTTGCTGTGCCGAAGAAGGCATTGTGCTTCTCCTTGGCAATATCCAGGCCGACGACCAGATACTCCGTAGAACCGCGGATCTCGTTCTTAAATTGACAAAACTGCTGAAGCCTGCTACCATTTACAGTATCCATACGAAACCTCCTGTTCAAGAATTGAGTTCCCTCGAATGAACACATTCCTAGCAGGAGGTTTCTGTTTTGGCTAGCTTATATTTAAATTTTTTCCTTGTTATACTGCTCTGATTATCTATTCCTCTAGTAATATATATCTTCCTGAAACTCACGAGTTTCCAATCTCTGCAATAATGTACCCACCCATTTAAAGGGCACCGTCAAGTGAAAAAAGTATCCCTGTGACGAGAAAATGAAGTTTTCTCGTCGATGTTTTTTCCCGTTACCATCATCTATACCATTGCCGTAATTTCATGCGATTTTGATGTCAGTCTTCACTGCACCATGCACCCATCGGGATTA
>Ga0335085_10014745_pt1 | contig 11382 bp, 5 predicted proteins | sample Lox_Sample_45_FD_206712 | JGI IMG/M metagenome (GOLD analysis project Ga0335085, IMG submission 206712) | Soil microbial communities from Loxahatchee National Wildlife Refuge, Florida, United States - Lox_Sample_4.5 | ecosystem: Environmental > Terrestrial > Soil > Wetlands | place: USA: Florida... | reverse complement strand
CGCGGTCTTGCGCCGGCTCGCCCACCCTTGCAATGTCCGCCGCTCGGCATCCGTCAGCACGAGCGGGAGTCTCGGTTTGCCTGCCATACCCCCATAAGAGCGCAAAACTCAGGACCAGGACACTAGCCGACTACCAGGCGCACTACAACATGGCCCGACCGCACCAGGGCATCGCCCAGCGCGTCCCTGACGGCGAACATGACGCTCCCCCGCGCCACCGTGACCGGCGTCGGCACCCAGCACATCCGCCGAAAACCCGTCCTGGGCGGCCTGATCAACGAGTACACGCACGCCGCCTGACGCACGGATAACCTGCAGGTCACCTGCCGAATCCTGTTTTCGAGCGGGACACCGAGCCGAAGGTCCCGTTACGCGTGACCGATCGGCTATAGCGCAGAGCGAAAGCCGTCGCCAAAGTCGGAGTATGGACAGGGCAGTCGGCGCACATTTTGTGCTCGGCGAGGTAGGCGGCTCGCCCCGGGGCACAGGGAACCACCGTGACTGCCGCACGGCGTCTGGGCCTGGAAAATGCCCGGTCAGAGATGACGGATCTGGCCGTACTGGCCGGAGCGTACGACCTGGACGTGCCCGGTCTGGAAAGCGGGCTGATCCGGCTGGATCTGGCCCACGGCCAGGGCACGGCCCGTTGCCCGCGAGGCCGGCCCTGCGCGGCGCCGCGGCGGGCGATCTGCCATGACCATCTCGCGTGACTACTACGAGGTGCTCGGCGTCCCGCGGGATGCGGACGCCAAGGCCATCAAGAACGCGTTCCGCCAGCTGGCCCGCCGTTATCACCCGGATACCAGCACCGAGCCGGACGCCGGCCAGCGGTTCCGTGAGATCGCCGAAGCCTACGGCGTGCTGTCCGACCCGGCCAAACGCGCGAGCTATGACGCGCAGGGGGTCGCCGGCCTGCCCGGGGCCACCGCGGAAGATTTGTGGGGGGACATCGACTTCGCCGATATCTTCGGGCCGGCCGCGGCGGCGTTCGGCAGCCTGTTCGAGCGGCTGTTCGCGCCGTCGGCGGCGGGTCCGCTGCGCGGCGAGGACGTGCGCACGGACCTGGTCATATCCCTGGAGGAGGTGCTGACCGGCGGGGAAGAAGCAGTCATGATCCGCCGTCTGGGCTGTTGCCCGCAGTGCGCGGGCAGTGGATCTGGGCCCGGCACCGCTTCGCGTCGCTGCCGAGGCTGCGGCGGAACCGGCCAGCAGGCTGTGGCCAGCCGCCACGGCCCGATGATGGTCCGCCGGGTGACCACCTGCCCGCAGTGCCACGGCCAGGGAATGCTCACCGGCCAGCCCTGCCTGGGCTGCGCGGGAACCGGGCGGGCCGTCCAGGAAGAGAAGGTCACCATCCGGGTCCCGCCCGGCATCCCGGAAGGGGCAGTCCTGCGGCTGGCCGGGCGTGGAATGCCGGCTCCGGTGCCCGATGGCGCGCCGGGAGACGCGTACGTGACCATCCGCACCCGCGCCGATTCCCGGTTCCGCCGGAAAAAGGACGACCTGTGGTATGACCTGCGCGTTCAGGCGCCGGACGCCGCGCTCGGCATCACCGTGGCCGTTCCCGGGCCCGGTCGGCCGACCCGGCTCCTAGTGCCACCGGGAACCCAGCCCGGCGCCATCTTGCGGGTCAAGGGCAGGGGCCTGCCGCGCTATGACGGGCACGGCCGCGGCGCCCTGAACGTCACTGTCATCGTGGACATCCCGCGGCAGCTCACCTCCGAGCAACGTCAGCTCTATGAGCAACTCCGGGCGGAAGACGCCGGGATAAAGAGCCATGCCAGCGGATCACGCCAGCCGGACGCCCCCCGATCCGGCGGAAGGCTGACGGCCGGCGCGGGCGGGCGGTACGCCGAGGGCCGCGGCTTCGGCCTGGTCATCTCCGCAGCCGTGCTGCTGGCGGTCATCGGCTTCCTCAACCTGCTCGATGGCATCGCCGCGATCGCCAACTCACATATCTTCATCGGCAACGCCCACTACATCGTCGGTGACTTGCGCGCCTGGGGCTGGGTCGCGACCATCTTCGGCGCCGTGCAGCTGCTGGCGGCGGCCGGGCTGCGGGCAGGTAACCAGATGGCCCGCTGGTTCGCGGTGGCCGTCGTCGGGCTCAACGCCATCACCCAGATGTTCTTCATCTCCGCCTACCCGTCCTGGTCCCTGATGATCATCGCCGTCGACATCGTCGCGCTGTGGGCGCTACGCGCCTACGGCAGTCACAAGCATCTAGATGGCGTCTAAAGCTTCACCTAAGGACAGCGCCCGGCCACCGGGCAAGAACAGACAATCACGCCGGCAGGTCGCGCGGTTGCGCGCGGAGCGGGATGCGGCCGTCGCCGCGCTGAACAAGCAAGGGCGGCGGCGGGCCCGCCGCTTGCGCGCCCGGCAGGTGTCCGCACTGCTGCTGGTGGTGGTTTTCGCGATCCTGCTTCCCTTGACGATCACCGCCACCTGGGCGCACCGCACCGTGTGGGGCGCGATTACTGGATCTGGCCTGGACGGACTTCCCGGCTGGGATCATCGCTGAGTGATTATTTCGGTCGTGTACCTGTTCGTTCGTTGTCTGCTCGGCTGTCTGATGATGCTGGCGCGGCACCGGGTGTCCAAGGACGCCGAGCTCTTGGTGCTGCGGTACGAGAACGTGGTCTTGCGCCGTCAGGTCGGCCGGGTCCGTTACGGGCCGGGTGACCGGCTGTGGTCGGCAGCATTGTCGCGATTGGTTCCGCGGCGCCGGTGGGGCGAGGCAGGACAGCCCAGCAGCGGGTATGGCATCAGCTCACGCCGCCAGCGGGCGGTCGGTGGGCCCGATCGGTGCCGGAAGTGTGGTGGAGCCCATCAGGTAGCGGTCGACGGCAGCCGCTGCGGCGCGGCCCTCTGCGAGCGCCCACCCGATCAGTGATTGTCCCCGTCCCGCGTCGCCGGCCACGAACACTCCGTCCGGGCCCGCGCCGAAGTCGGTGCCGCGGGCGAAATTGCCGTGCGGGTTCAGCCGCAGCGGGAGCTGTTCCATCAGGCCGTTGTCGCGTTCGGGCCCGGAGAAGCCCAGCGCGAGCAGCACCAGATCGGCCGGGATCACCTGCTCGGTGCCTGGCTGTGGCCGCCGCTGCTGCGGCTCCACCCCGACGAGGTGCAGCGCCCGGACGTGACCGTTGTCGTTGCCTTCGAAGCGAAACGTGGACGCGGAAAACACCCGCACGTCCCCGTCCGGCCCCGCTACCGGGACGCCGGAACCCTCCCAGTCCTGGCCGCGCAGCCCGGCCAGCTCGCGAGCCTCCTCGTGAGCGGCCGAGACCCGGTAGACCTTCGGGTACACCGGCCACGGCTGGTGCGGGGAACGGTCGTTGCCGGGCAGGGGGTTGATGTCCAGCTGGATAACCGAGGCGGCGCCCTGGCGCAGCACCGTGCCCAGGCAGTCCGCGCCGGTGTCGCCGCCACCGACGATGACGACGTGCCGGCCGTCCGCGTGGATGGGGGGCAGGCCGCCGTAATCGCCCGCGCAGGCCCGGTTGGCCAGCGGCAGGTACTCCATCGCCTGGTAGATCCCGGCCAGATCCCGGCCCGGCACCGGCAGCTCGCGCCGCGCAGTGGCGCCGACCGCGACCACCACGGCGTCAGCGCATCGCCGCAGATCGGCGGCGTCCAGGTCGGTGCCCACCGCGACCCCGGCGCGGAACTGGGTACCCTCCGCGCGCATCTGCTCCAGCCGCCGGTCCAGGTGGCGTTTCTCCAACCGGAAGTCGGGAATCCCGTACCGCAGCAGCCCGCCGATGCGGTCGTCCCGCTCGTACACCGTGACCATGTGCCCGGCCCGGGTGAGCTGCTGGGCACACGCCAGGCCGGCCGGGCCCGAGCCGATGACGGCGACGGTCTTGCCCGTCCTGCGCCCCGCTCGCCGCGGTGTGACATAACCGTGGTCCCATGCCCGGTCGGCGATGGCGGCCTCGACGTTTTTGATCGTCACCGCGCGCTGGGTAATGGCCAGCACGCAGGCGTGCTCGCACGGGGCCGGGCAAAGCCGGCCGGTGAATTCGGGAAAGTTGTTGGTGGCGTGCAGCCGCTCGCTCGCGGCCGCCCAGTCGCCGCGCCAGACAAGATCATTCCATTCGGGAATAAGGCTCCCCAGCGGGCAGCCGTGGTGGCAGAAGGGGATGCCGCAGTCCATGCAGCGCCCCGCCTGCGCCGTGATGATCGGCAGCGGGCATTGCCTGTCGTAGACCTCGTTCCAGTCCCGCACCCGCTCCCGAACAGGGCGGCGGGCGCAGTCCCGGCGCGCGGTCTTGAGGAAACCGGTCGGGTCACCCATGGCGCGCTCCAATGCCAGAAGGGATCTGGGCCAGGCGAGCGGCCGTGGCGTGGCCAGGATCGCCTCGTGCGCGGGGATCGCGCCCGGCATGCCGATGCACAGCCTCGGACGCGATGCTCGAGCAGGCCATCCAGCTTGGCCCTCGCATGCACCAGGAGAACTCCGCCCGCGTGCTCATAATCCGCCGCATCCATGCGGACCACGGCTGGCCTTGCCTCGGCGATCGTGTCCCACCGCATCGCCGCACCTTCCGCCCTTTTTCCGCGCAAAACGCCGGTCCGCATCGAGGCTGCAGCGTCGGCCACGAGCGGGCCGCTATCAGCAGCCTCGCCGCGGCATCCCGTCGCGGCGAGGGCCCTACGGCATCACGGGATGAGCCGTTGGTCCCGCCGCAACGGCAGCAGCCCCTGCGACCCGACCGCTATATTCGGCCTGCGCGCGGCCGTGCAGCGCCGCGGTTGAGCCGGTAGCGGGTCACCTTGCCCGAGGAGGCCGGGATGGGCGCGGTGCCGCACAGGTGCGCCCAGGTGGCCTCGGACCGCAGCTGGCCCGGGTTGTCCCCGGCCGTGACCAGCAAGGCGGCGGCGGCCGATCCCCACGCCGTACAATGCCAGCAGGTCTGGGGCGTCTGGGTCACCAGCTTGGATAGCAGGGCATTGAGGTGCGGCTTTCTCCTCATTCAGGGCCGGCATCCGGCGCCCGAGGATCCGCAGGGCGGTCTTGGTGGCGACGATGACCGGTCCGCGCCTTCGCGTTGCCCGGGGCGCAGCGCCGCCGCCCGGGCGGCCAGCTGCTGGCGGGCGGCACCGGCCAGGGGCTGCCGCAGCTCCTCCGGGGCGGTGGAGCTCAGATGGCGGATCTGGTTGAGGGTCTTGATGTTGACAGACCGGCCGGGCGCTTGGCCGCCACCAGAGCGCCCTGTTGGCCTCCACGTTCGCGTCCCGGGGTGTTGGCCGCGCCGCAGGCGCGGCCGGACATCGCCGCCCGTGCCGCCTCGATGGCATCCAGCGGATCGGACTTGCCGCCCGTCGGCGGGCCTGGCGGTCGCGGCATGGCGTCTCGCGATCAGTTCTGCCCGGCCGTTGATGACCCGGTGCTCACTTCCGCAAGCTCGGCACCTAACGGGAAGACAAGGAGGGCCTAAGGACCTGTTCTGGCAGGTCGACCGCCCCTGGCGGCCGTCACCACAACCGCCCACGCTGCCGGAAATGGGACTTGCTGCTTGGGGGCAAATGGGGGTGCTGTCATGAAGCCTTTGCTCCCTGGACCGCTGTCCCGCTGTTGCTCCTCAGTGCATGCTCATCGCGGGCATTGGCGCGCCCGCCCTGTGGATTGCCGTGGTCGCGGTGGGCATCGCATTGGTCGTTATCGGCCGGGTGAAGCCGAATGTGACGGGGCGCCGGTGACGGGCGGGTGTCCTGGCAGCTGGGCCAGTGTCGTCCCAGGCGCATGCAGGTAGGCCGTTACCGAGACGGCAGGAGAGCGTATGGTGGCCGCTGGCCTTTATGATCCCCGGTTCGAGCATGACGCGTGCGGCGTCGGTTTTGTCGCAGACCTTTCCGGCCGGGGCGGCCGCGATGTGGTCGCCGGGGCGCTGCGGGTGCTGTGCAGCCTTGAGCATCGGGGCGCCAAGGGCGGTGATCCCGGCACCGGGGACGGGGCCGGGATCCTCACCCAGCTACCGGACGAGTTCTTCCGCGCTTCGTGCAGCTTCGCGTTGCCTGAAGCCGGCTCGTACGCGGCGGGCACGGCTTTCTTTTCCGCCGAACGGCATGTGGTAACACCCGCCATCGCCCGGCTCGCCGCGGCCGAGGGCCTGAAGATACTGGGCTGGCGCGAGGTGCCATTCGACATCACCGCCTGCGGGGACGGCGCGCGGGCGGTGCTGCCCGACCTGCTCCAGCTGTTCGTAGCGGGTGCGGACGGCCAGCGCGGCCTCGCGCTCGAGCGGATGGCGTTCTGCCTGCGCAAGCGGGCCCAGCATGAGGCCGGCGTGTATTTCGCCAGCCTGTCGTCCCGGACCATCGTGTACAAGGGGATGCTGTCCGCGCCGCAGCTCGAGCCGTTCTACCCGGACCTGTCCGATCCCAGCTACGGCTCGGCGCTCGCGCTGGTGCATTCCAGGTTCTCCACCAACACGTTCCCGTCCTGGCCGCTCGCCCATCCTTACCGGTACGTGGCGCACAACGGCGAAGTCAACACGATCAGGGGAAACCGCAACTGGATGCGGGCCAGGGAGGCCATGCTGGCCAGCGACCTGATCCCGGCCTCGGCGGACGGCCGCGGGATCGAGCGGCTGTTCCCGGTCCTCGACGAGAACGCCAGCGACTCGGCCAGCTTCGACGAGTGCCTCGAGCTGCTGCACATGGCCGGCAGGTCGCTGCCGCACGCCGTGCTCATGATGATCCCCGAGCCGTGGGAGAACCACGCGGAGATGACCCCGCAGCGCCGCGCGTTCTACGCCTACCACGCGACGCTGATGGAGCCGTGGGACGGGCCCGCGCTGATCGCGTTCACCGACGGCTCGGTCATCGGAGCCGTCCTCGACCGCAACGGCCTGCGGCCGGGCCGGTACTGGGTGACCAGCGACGGCCTGGTTGTGCTGGCCAGCGAGGTGGGCGTGCTCGACATCGATCCCGCCGCCGTGATCAGGAAGGGGCGCCTCCAGCCCGGCCGCATCTTCCTGGCCGACACCGCAGCCGGCCGCATCGTCGAAGACGAGGAGGTCAAGGAAGGGCTGGCGGCCGAGCATCCCTACCAGGACTGGTTGCACGCCGGCCTTATCCACCTAAACGACCTCCCCGGCCGCCCGCTTCCCGTCGCCACCGGCAGGCCCGCCACCAGCACGCCCGTCAACGGAACTGCCCAACCCTCAGCCGGCACCTGCGGCATTTCACATTGCCTGCCGCGCGCAGCCAGCTCCGGCCTGGCGGTGCTGCAGCGGATGCACGGGTACACGGAGGAGGAACTGCGGGTCATCCTGACCCCGATGGCCCGGGCCGGCGCGGAGCCGATCGGGTCGATGGGGACAGATACGCCGATCGCCGTGCTGTCCGGCCGGCCGCGGCTGGTGTTCGACTACTTCACCCAGCTGTTCGCGCAGGTGACCAACCCGCCGCTCGACGCGATCAGGGAGGAGCTCGTCACCTCGCTCGGCGCGGTCACCGGGCCGGAGCAGAACCTGCTGGAACCGGGCCCGGCGTCCTGCCGCCGGATCATGCTGCCGTACCCGGTGCTCAGCGACAACGATCTGGCGAAGATCGCGGGAATCAACGACGACGGCAACCTGCCCGGCCTGGCCTCGCATATCGTCGACGGCCGCTACGACCCGCGCGGCGGAGGCGCGGGCCTGCGTGCCCGCCTGGCCGAGATCTGCGCCGAGGTCTCCGCGGTGATCGCCACCGGCGCCCGCCTCATCATCCTCTCCGACCGCATGAACCCCGCCGGCCGCGGGCGGCCTGCTCGCCTGACGACATGGATGTCACAACCACGCTGTCCGGACGACATGGATGTCACGACCACGTCGTTCACCGAGGGCGGCGTGGGGCGAAGCCCCGAGATCACGCGGCCAGCGGCGGGCCTGAGGCCCTCCCCGAGGCGGGGCCGGGGGGACGGGTCCGCCCGGGAGCGGCGGGTTCCGGGGGGGCGTTCCTCCGGGCCCGCAGGGTCGCCCCCCCTGGGCAACGCAGTTCCTATTCCGTCGCTGCTGCTCACGGGGGCGGTCCATCATCACCTGATCCGGGAGGGGTCACGCAGCCGGGTGGGGTTGATCGCCGAGGCGGGGGATGTCCGCGAGTGTCATCACGTGGCGCTGCTCATCGGGTACGGCGCCGCGGCGGTCAGCCCCTACCTGGCCATCGCGACCGTCCGGGACCTGGCTGACCGGGGCGTGCTGGCCGGGATAACCGCTCAGGAGGCCGAGGCCAACCTGATCAAGGCGCTCGGCAAGGGGCTGCTGAAGATCATGTCCAAGATGGGGGTGTCCACCGTCGCCTCCTACACCGGTGCGCAGATTTTCGAGGCCATCGGCCTGGGCCCCGAGGTGATCGACATCTGCTTCACCGGCACCACCTCGCGGCTGTCCGGCGTGGGCTTCGGCGAGCTGGCGGAGGAGATCCGGCTGCGCACATCCCGTGCCATCTCGCTGGGCGCGGGAATGGAGCACCGCAAGCTGGACACGGGCGGTGAGTACCAGTGGCGGCGCGAGGGTGAGCCGCACCGGTTCAGCCCGGAGGCGGTCGTTAAGCTGCAGCACGCGACCCGCAGCCGCAGGTTCGAGATCTTCAAGGAGTACACGTCGCTGGTCGACGACCAGTCGCGGCAGCTGATGACGCTGCGTGGCCTGCTGCGCATCTGCGGCGTCGATCCCGCCACCGGGAAAGGCCGCCACAAGCAGGCACCACCGCCCGTTCCGGTCGATATTGACGAGGTTGAACCCGCGTCGAGCATCGTGCGCCGGTTCGCGACCGGGGCCATGTCCTACGGGTCGATCTCGGCCGAGGCGCATGAGACCCTGGCCATCGCCATGAACCGGCTGGGCGGCCGGTCGAACAGCGGCGAGGGCGGCGAGGACCCGGACCGGTTCATCCCGGACGGCAACGGTGACCTGCGCCGGTCTGCGGTCAAGCAGGTGGCCAGCGGGCGGTTCGGGGTCACCAGCGAGTACCTGGTCAACGCCGACGACCTGCAGATCAAGATGGCGCAGGGCGCGAAGCCGGGGGAGGGTGGCCAGCTGCCCGGGACCAAGGTATACCCGTGGATCGCGAAGACGCGGTACTCCACGCCCGGCGTCGGCCTGATCTCGCCGCCGCCGCACCACGACATCTACTCGATCGAGGACCTGGCCCAGCTGATCCACGACCTGAAGAACGCCAACCCGGCGGCGCGGGTGCACGTCAAGCTGGTGTCCGAGGTCGGGGTCGGCACCGTGGCCGCCGGGGTCTCCAAGGCGCACGCCGACGTGGTGCTGATCAGCGGGCACGACGGCGGCACCGGCGCCGCGCCGCTGACGTCGATCAAGCACGCGGGCGCGCCCTGGGAACTCGGGCTGGCTGAGACCCAGCAGACGCTGCTGCGCAACAAGCTGCGCGACCGGATCGTGGTGCAGGTGGACGGCCAGATGAAAACCGGCCGGGACGTGATCATCGCCGCGCTGCTCGGCGCCGAGGAGTTCGGCTTCTCCAGCGCGCCGCTGGTCGTGTCCGGGTGCGTGATGATGCGGGTCTGCCACCTGAACACGTGCCCGGTGGGCCTGGCCACGCAGAACCCCGAGCTGCGGAAACGGTTCACCGGGAAGCCTGAGTTCGTGGTGAACTTCTTCGAGTTCATCGCCGAGGAGGTCCGCGAGTACCTGGCCAGGCTCGGGGTCCGGACCCTGGACGAGATCATCGGCCGGGTGGACCTGCTGGACGCGGCCCTGGCGGTGGAGCACTGGAAGGCCTCCGGGCTCGACCTGTCGCCGGTGCTCCACACCCCGCACCTGCCCGACGGCGCCGCCCTGCGCTGCATCACCAGCCAGGACCACGGCCTCGACAAGGCCCTGGACAACATGCTCATCCAGCTCTCCGAGGGAGCCATCACCGAGGCCCGCCCGGTCCGGCTCGACCTGCCGATCCGGAACGTGAACCGGACCGTGGGCACCATGCTCGGCTACGAGGTGACCAGGCGCTGGGGCGGCGCGGGGCTGCCCGACGAGACGATCGACATCTCGTTCCACGGGTCGGCCGGGCAGTCGTTCGGGGCGTTCCTGCCGCGCGGCATCACGCTGCGACTGTACGGCGACGCGAACGACTACCTGGGCAAGGGGCTGTCCGGCGGGCGGCTCATCGTCAGGCCCCCCGCCGCCGCCTCGTTCGCCGCCGAGGGGCAGGTCATCGCGGGCAACGTCATCGGCTACGGCGCCACCGGTGGCGAGATCTTCCTCCGCGGCATCGTCGGCGAGCGGTTCTGCGTGCGGAACTCCGGCGCGCTCGCCGTCGCCGAAGGCGTCGGCGACCACGGCTGCGAGTACATGACCGGCGGACGGGCGGTCATCCTCGGCCCGGTCGGGCGGAACTTCGCGGCCGGCATGTCCGGCGGCATCGCCTACGTGCTCGACCTTCCGGCCTGGCGGGTGAACAAGGAGATGGTCGACCTCGACCCGGTGGACACGGGTGACGCCGCGTTCCTGCGCGACGTGGTCGAGCGCCACTACGCCGAAACGGGTTCGGCCGTCGCGGCGCGGCTGCTGGCCGACTGGGACCCGGGCCGGTTCACCACGGTGATGCCAAAGGACTACAAGCGCGTGCTGTCCGCCGCTTCGCAGGCCGAGCGCGAGGGCCGCGACGTCAACGACGCTGTCATGGCTCCGGCGCACGGGTGAGGCCGATAGCCGACCCGAAGGGCTTCCAGTCCACGCCACGCGAGACCCCGGCCCGCCGCCCGGCCGAGGACAGGCTGCGGGACTGGCGCGAGGTGTACGAGCCGTTCTCGCCCAGTCGGCTGGAACGGCAGGCAGGCCGGTACATAGACTGCGGCATCCCGTTCTGCCACAGCCGCGGCCCGCATCCTGCGTCAGGAGATCGCTGTGCTCCGGCGTCAGGTCGCCCGGCCCAAGCCGGACTGAGGCCGACCGGGCGGTCCTGGCGGCGCTGGCCCGGCTGCTGCCAGCCGCGCTGCGCTCCCACCGGCTCGTCACGCCGGGGATGATGGAACACGAACGATCGATAACTGGGCGTATCAGCTATGGCAGTTCCTCAAGGTCATGGAGATCGGTGACCTTGTGGTGATGCCCCGGAAGCATAAGCCTGTTATCGCGATCGGCCAAGTGATGGGAGATTACCAGTACCGGTCCGATGCTCCGCCAGATTTCGGCATGCGGCATGGCGTGTGGTCCCCAGATGGTCCCCAGGCAGGCCGCGTTATTCAGCGCGGTTGACGCTTACATGTCAAACGGCTGGCATGGCGTGGTCTGTCCGCTATGTCAGTAATAGTTGGGCATGGAAGACACCTGGTGGACAGGGCTCGGGTTGAGCAGCTCGTGGCGTGTTGCAGTGCTGTCTGACAGGCACAGCTATGCCGGGTGATGTTCATGAAGTAGCTGC
>Ga0335085_10014744_pt1 | contig 11382 bp, 5 predicted proteins | sample Lox_Sample_45_FD_206712 | JGI IMG/M metagenome (GOLD analysis project Ga0335085, IMG submission 206712) | Soil microbial communities from Loxahatchee National Wildlife Refuge, Florida, United States - Lox_Sample_4.5 | ecosystem: Environmental > Terrestrial > Soil > Wetlands | place: USA: Florida... | reverse complement strand
GACCACCGGAATAGGTGCCGCGAGAATGACGCTAATGATGTCGCGCATCGAGCTTTCGAGGCCGCCCGGCGTGTCCATCTGCAGGATGACGAGACGATCGCCCTGGCGCTCCGCATCGGCCAGTGCGCGCTCGACGTAGCGGCTGGTGGCAGGTCCGATCGCACCGGTGATGTGCAGCACGGCGGCACGCCCCGCCATGTCAGAAGAATTTGCGGCGGCGCCGCCCTCGACAGCGTGCGTCGTCGCGCCTGAGAAAATGGCAAGCGCAACACCGAGAATGCCGAGAACGGCTATCGTGCGCGCGCGGCGCGCGGCTTGCCCCGTGAAGCCCATGCATCAATGATACGCCTGCGCAGGCGCAGGGTACGCGCTCAGCCGCTTCCAGGGCGGCGCGTCCGTCGCGCCGGCGTGTGCGCCGGTGGCAAACCGGTGTGCTGTGTGCGAAACGGCCGAGCGGGTGCCCGCCGGTGGGCGGTAGGGGCCTTATCCTCGGTCGAGGGTTGCCAGGCGGGCACCAGATGCCGCTTTCCGTTGCCGATCAGATCGGCACGTCCCATGCGGCGTAGCGCCTCGCGCAGCAGCGGCCAGTTCTGCGGATCGTGATAGCGTAGGAATGCCTTGTGCACACGCCGCACGTTCAGGCCACGCGGGATGCGCACCTCCTCGCTCGCGCGGCTGACGCGCTTGAGGGGGTTCTTGCCGGTGTGAAACATGGCGGTGGCCGTTGCCATGGGCGCGGGCAGGAATGCCTGCACCTGATCGGCGCGATAGCCGTTCCTCTTCAACCACAGGGCGAGCTCCAGCATGTCCGCATCGCTCGTCCCCGGATGCGCGGCGATGAAGTAGGGAATGAGGTACTGCTCCTTGCCCGCCTCCCTGGAGTAGCGATCGAAGAGCTCCCGGAAACGGTAATACGTCCCCACTCCCGGCTTCATCATCTTCGACAGCGGTCCTTCCGAGATCGCCTCGGGTGCGATCTTGAGGTAACCGCCGACGTGATGGCGCGCGAGCTCCTCCACGTACTGCGGCGATTCGGCAGCCAGGTCGTATCTCACGCCCGAGGCGATGAGCACCTTACGCACGCCAGGCACTGCACGCGCGCGGCGGTACAGCCGAATGAGCGGCGCATGATCAGTGTCTAGATTGGGACAAATGCCCGGATACACGCAGGAGGGGCGGCGGCAGGCGCTTTCGATCTCCCGGCTCTTGCATGCGAGGCGGTACATGTTGGCGGTGGGCCCGCCGAGATCGGAGATCACACCGGTGAAGCCCGGCACCTGATCACGCACGCTCTCGACCTCGCGGATGATCGAGTCCTCCGAGCGGCTCTGGATGATGCGACCCTCGTGCTCCGTGATGGAGCAGAAGGTGCAACCCCCGAAACAGCCGCGCTGAATGGCGACCGAGAAGCGGATCATCTTGTAGGCGGGAATGCCCTCGGCGCCGTAGTGCGGATGGGGCGTGCGCCGATAGGCGCGCTCGTATACCCAGTCGAGCTCCGGGGTCGTGAGCGGAATCGGGGGAGGATTGAGCCACAGATCGATATCGCCATGCCTTTGCACCAGGGCGCGTGCGTTTCCGGGATTGGATTCGAGGTGCAGGATGCGCGAGGCGTGCGCGTAGAGAACGGGATCCGCGCTCACCTGCTCGAACGAGGGCATGCGCACGACGCTGCGCTCGCGGTCGGCGTTCTTCACGCGTCTCATGAAGCGCACGACCTGCTCGGTGCCCGAGGGGCGAGTGCCGCGCGCTGGCTCGGGTGCCTGCAGCGCGTACGGATCCACCGGCGGCTGCCGCTCTCCGGGCACATCCAGGTGGGTCGAATCGATCTCGATCCAATCGCCCGGAGTGCTGCGGCGCAGGAAAGCCGTGCCGCGCACGTCCGTGATCTGCGCGATGCCCTCGCCGGCTGCGAGACGATGCGCGATCTCGCAGATCTGCCGCTCGGCATTGCCGTACACGAGCAGGTCCGCCTTGGCATCGAGCAGGATCGAGCGGCGCACCTTCTCGGACCAATAGTCGAAGTGCGCGATGCGGCGCAGTGAGGCTTCGATGCCACCGATCACGATGGGCACGTCTTTGAAGGCCTCGCGCGCCCGCTGTGCGTACACGATCACGGAGCGGTCGGGGCGCCGTCCGCCGAGGCCGCCGGGGGTGTAGGCATCGTCGCTGCGGATGCGGCGATCCGCCGTGTAGCGATTCACCATCGAGTCCATGTTTCCGGCGGTGATGCCGATGAACAGATTCGGCCGCCCGAGCGCGGCGAAGGGCTCGGCACTGTGCCAATCGGGCTGCGCGATGATGCCGACGCGAAAGCCCTGCGCTTCGAGCACGCGCCCGATGATGGCCATGCCGAAGCTCGGATGGTCGACGTAGGCGTCCCCGCTCACGACGAGCACATCGCAGCTGTCCCAGCCGAGCTCATCCATCTCCGCGCGCGTCATCGGCAGGAACGGGGCCGTGCCGAAGCGCTCGGCCCAGTGCTTGCGATAGCTCGTGATGTCGCGTGCGCTGTGCATGGAAGGCGGCAATTACAGCAGATCGCTCAGTCGGTGGCGATGACGGGGCGGGATGCGCTGGCTCCTGGCTGCGCACGCAGCGCAGCGCGGCTCGATGGGGCACATGCCGGCCCGAGCCCGAGCTTGCGGGCCAAAGTCTGTGCGTCACGGGGCGCCCGCAGCTTGTCATCCGTATTATCGAAGAAGCAGTAGACATCCCGGGATACACCCCTCCCCGGGTCGAAGTGCCAGCCTCGGATGCGCTCTGCCCAACGCTCGAGCGCGGCATCCGAGTAGCCGCTGCGGTACAGATGCTTGTCGCCATGCAGACGTAGGTAGACGAAGTCGGCGGTGATGGCGCTCAGCAGTGGCCATCGCCCCGCACCTTCGGTGAACACGAGCGCAACGCCGTGAGCGGCCAGCAACTCGAGAAAGGAGGGATCGCGAAAGCTCTCGTGACGCACCTCGATTGCGTGTCGCAGCGGCCGCACGCGATCGATCGCGAGCCGTACGCGGCCTTGCATGCGGCGCGAGCGCTTGCGCGCCAGCGCGAGCGCGGCGAGCGTCGTCTTCGGCAGCAGCTCGAGGAACGGCTCGAGCCGCGCCCGTGCCTGCTCGTAGCGAAAGCTCGCGGGGAACTGCCACAGGATGGGACCGAGCTTCTCGTTCAAGTTGAACAGCCCCGATGCAAAGAAATTCGCGAGCGGCTGCTCGATGCCGCGCAGCTTCAGCATGTGAGTGATGAACCGGCCGCCTTTCACCGCGAACACGAACCCGCCCGGAGTATCCCGATACCACTGCGCATAGCTCTGCGGACGCTGCAAAGAATAGAACGACCCGTTGAGCTCGATGGCGGAGAACCTGCGCGCGGCATACGCGAGCTCTGCGCGCTGCGGGAGGTCTCGCGGATAGAAACGGCCCCGCCAGGGCGCATAGCGCCAGCCCGATACACCGATGCGAATGAGCGCCACGTCACCGGCCAAGCAGGGATCGCTCCCGGTGCGTCCCAGCGGCCGCGCCCGAGGCGGAGCTTATCTCAGGGCGCAGCGCAGATCGGCAATCAGATCGGCCGCGCTTTCGATGCCGACCGACAACCGCACGAGTGCGTCCGAGATACCGAGCGCCGCACGCATCTCTGCCGGCAGCTGCGAGTGCGTCATGAGGCCCGGGTGCTCGATGAGGCTCTCCACCCCGCCGAGGCTTTCCGCGAGAGCGAATAGGCGGCAGCGCTCGAGGAACCCGCGCACCTCGCCGAGGCTGCCCCGCAACTCCGCGCTGACGATGCCGCCGTAGCGGCCGCGCATCTGGCGCTGCGCGAGCTCGTGCTGCGGGTGACTCAAGAGACCCGGGTAGTGAACGCGCGCCACCCGCGGGTGCGACTCGAGGAACTGCGCCACCGCGAGCGCATTCGCGCAGTGCCGCTCCATGCGCACATCGAGTGTCTTCACCCCGCGCAGCAGCAGAAAGGAATCGAGTGCCCCGGCCATGCTGCCGAGCCCGTTCTGCAAGAACTTCAGTTGCTCGGCGAGGCGCGCATCGTTGACGATCGCCGCCCCGCCGAGCACATCGGAGTGGCCGTTCAGATATTTGGTCGCCGAGTGCACCACGATATCGATGCCGTGCTCGAGCGGGCGCTGAATGAAGGGCGTCGCGAAGGTGTTGTCGCACACCGTGAGCAGGCCGTGTCGGCGGGCGAGCGCGGCGAGCGCGGCGAGGTCGACGAGGCGCAAGGTGGGATTGGTCGGAGACTCTATCCAGATCATGCGGGTATGCGGTTGGATCGCGGCCTCGATCGCGCGCTCATCGGACAGATTCACGAAGCTCACGCTAAGTGCCGCGGAGCGCTTGCGGATCCTCTCAAACAGCCGATAGCTGCCCCCATACAGATCGTGCGAGGCGATGATGTGCGAGCCGCTCTCGAGCAGCTCGACGATGGTCGAGGAGGCGGCCATGCCGGAGGCGAATGCGAATGCGGCGCGGCCGCCCTCGATGTTGGCAAGGCACGCCTGGAGCGCATCGCGCGTGGGATTGCGGGTACGCGCATAGTCGTAGCCCTTGTGCACCGCCGGGCTCGATTGCGCATAGGTCGAGGTCAGATAGATGGGCTGCATCACCGCTCCGGTGAGCGGATCGGGGCTTTGGCCGCCGTGGATGACGCGCGTGGCAAACTCGAGGGGGCGGGTATCGTCGCTCACGGGATCTCTGTTTCCGGCTGCGCCTGAAGTCAGGGCGATGAGCTATAATAGCCGGCCCGATGCGCGCCGCATCTCCCCGCGTATTCGGCGTCCCCCGATCCAGTGGTACTCGAATGACCGATGTCATCCGCGTGCACGGTGCACGCCAGAACAATCTGAAGAATCTCACCCTCGCGATCCCGCTCAACGAGCTGATCGTGGTGACGGGTGTCTCCGGCTCGGGCAAATCCTCACTGGTGTTCGACACGCTCTACGCCGAGGGACAGCGGCGGTACGTCGAGACTTTCTCCCCGTACGCGCGGCAGTTCCTCGATCGCATGGACAAGCCGCAGGTCGACTCGATCGCAGGGATTCCGCCCGCGATCGCGATCGATCAGACCAACCCGGTGCGCACTTCGCGCTCGACCGTCGGCACCATGACGGAGCTCAACGACCATCTGAAGCTGCTCTTTGCGCGCGCCGCAGTGCTCTACTGCGAGTGCTGCGGGCGGCCGGTACGGCGCGATACGGCCGAGAGCATTTACGGGGAGATGCTGCAGCGGGCGCGAGCCGCCGGCGATCCGCGGTTGCTCCTGTGCTTCCCCGTGCCGATACCCGAGCGCTTCGAGGAGGCCGAAGTCCGAGCGCTGCTCGAGAAGCAGGGCTACACGCGCATTTTCGAGCCGGGCGAGCTGGCCGTGCCGACTCGCGCGCCACCCGATGCGGCGCCCGATGCCGTTGAGGCTGCCACGGCCGCAGCGGGCGCAGCGGGTCGGCCTGAGAAAGCTCGGCGCGCGGGCAAACGCAAACGCCGCGCGAGCGCGGACGCACCCGCCCGGGTGCTGCAGGTCGTGCAGGATCGCTTTCGTGCGGGTCATGCCGAGCGCGGCCGGGTGCTCGAGTCGCTCGAAGCGGCACTGCGCTTCGGGCACGGGCGAGTGTGCGTGTACGTGATCGGTGATGAGGAGCCGCCGCGCGCGCGCGCGGCGTGGCGCTATTCGAGCGAGCTGCACTGCGCCGAGTGCGACATCTCCTATCGGGAGCCGGTACCGAGTCTCTTCTCGTTCAACTCGCCGGTCGGCGCCTGCGAGAACTGCCGCGGTTTCGGGCGCACCATCGGCATCGACTACGGGCTCGTGGTTCCCGATGAGAGCAAGTCGCTGCGCGAGGGCGCGATCAAGCCCTGGCAGACCAAGTCCTATGCCGAATGTCAGGACGATCTGCTCAAGTTCGCGAAGAAGCGCGGCATCTCGCTCGATCGGCCCTGGCGCGAGCTGAGTGCCGCCGAGCGCAGCTGGGTGATCGAGGGTGAAGGGCGCTGGGAGGATGGCGTCTGGTATGGCGCGAAGCGTTTCTTTCAGTGGCTCGAGACCAAGTCCTACAAGATGCACGTGCGCGTGCTGCTGTCGCGCTATCGCGCCTACACGCCGTGCGAGCTGTGCCATGGCGCGCGGCTCAAGACCCAAGCGCTGCTGTGGAGACTCGGCAGCCGGGAGCTGGCCGAGGCGGTGCTCGAGGGTGCCGCGCGCTTTCGCCCGACGGGCGTGCGCTGGGACGAGCCGACTCTGGCGGCCCTGCCCGGGCTTTGCATACACGATCTCATGCTGCTGCCCATCGAGCGCGTCTGCGAGTTCTTCCGCCGGCTCGAGCTGCCGCGCCCGCTCGATGAGGCTACCGATTTGCTCTTGCGCGAGGTTCGCGGCCGCGTCGGCTATCTCGCGGACGTAGGGCTCGGCTACCTGACGCTCGACCGGCAATCGCGCACGCTCTCGGGCGGCGAGGTGCAGCGGATCAATCTCACCACGGCGCTCGGAACCTCGCTCGTCAACACGCTGTTCGTGCTCGATGAGCCCTCGATCGGCCTGCATCCGCGCGACATGCAGCGGGTCATCACGGTGATGAAGCGGCTGCGCGATGCGGGCAACTCACTGCTCGTCGTCGAGCACGACCCGCAGATCATGCTCGAGGCCGATCGGGTGCTCGATCTCGGTCCGGGCGCGGGCGAGCGCGGCGGGGAGGTCGTGTTCTTCGGCACGCCGCGCGAGCTTGCACGTTGCCGTCAATCACTCACCGCCGACTACCTGAGCGGGCGCAAGAGCGTCGGTGCGCCTGTCGCGACCGCTGCGCTGCAGCCGAGCGCGCCCGAGGCTCGCCCGCCCAGTGCCGCCGCGGAAGGAGCGATTGCCGAGGCCCGCGCCAACCGCTGGCTCGAGATTCGAGGCGTGCGCGAGCACAATCTCAAGAGTATCGATGTCCGCATTCCCCTGAAGCGTCTCGTGTGCATCACGGGCGTGTCGGGCTCGGGAAAGTCGACACTCATCGAGGACGTGCTGCACCCGGCGCTGCTCAAGTACAAGGGTCTGCCGACCGAGGCGCCAGGGCAATTTACGGCACTGCGCGGCGCCGAGCTCCTCGATGCGGTCGTCATGGTGGATCAGGCGGCCATCGGCCGCACCACGCGCTCGAACCCGGCAAGCTACGTCGGCGCATTCGATGTGGTGCGCGAGCTCTTCGCCGCAGAGCCGGCCGCGCAGGAGCGCAAGTACACGGCCGGAACGTTCAGCTTCAACTCGGGCAACGGCCGCTGCCCGACCTGCAGCGGCAACGGCTTCGAGCACGTCGAGATGCAGTTTCTCTCCGATGTGTATCTGCGCTGCCCGGACTGTAATGGCCGGCGCTATCGCGACGAGGTGCTCGAAGTCAAGCGCGAGGGCGCCGACGGGCGCCGCGCCAGCATCGCCGATGTGCTCGAGATGACCGTCACGGAGGCGCTCGCCTTCTTCGCCGACACGCGCGAGCTGGCCGAGCGACTGCGGCCGCTGGCGGACGTGGGGCTCGAGTACGTGCGTCTCGGGCAACCGGTACCGACGCTCTCGGGCGGTGAAGCGCAGCGTCTGAAGCTCGCCGGACACTTGGCGGAGGCGGCTGCAAATGCGGCGAGCACCACCCATCACGGCAAGCTGTTCCTGTTCGACGAGCCGACGACCGGGCTGCATTTCGATGACGTAGCGAAGCTGCTGCGTGCCTTTCGCAAGCTGCTGGTCGCGGGCCACTCGCTCATCGTCATCGAGCACAATCTCGATGTGATACGCGCGGCCGACTGGGTCATCGACCTCGGCCCGGAGGGGGGCGATCGCGGCGGTGAGGTGGTCGCCGTGGGCACGCCGGCGCAGATCTGCGCGACTGAGCGCTCGCACACCGGTCGGGCGCTCGCCGCCTACACGCGCGCGCTCAGTGAGAGCGCGGCGAGCGCGGCGCCTGCCGTGGCGGAGCGCCGCACCGCATACGGGCGCGGCAACGGCCACGCTCGCGATGCCGTGCTCATCCACAACGCCCGCGAGCACAACCTAAAGAACATCGAAGTGCGCATTCCGCACGATTGCTTCACCGTGATCACCGGGGTTTCGGGCTCGGGCAAATCGACGCTCGCCTTCGACATCCTCTTCAACGAGGGACAGCGCCGCTATCTCGAATCGCTGAACGCTTACGCGCGGCAGTTCGTGCAGCCCGCAGCTCGTCCGGATGTCGATGCAATCTTCGGTATCCCACCGACCGTCGCCATCGAGCAGCGCACCAGCCGCGGTGGACGCAAGAGCACGGTCGCGACGCTCACGGAGATCTATCACTTCCTGCGCGTGCTGTATGTGAAGCTCGGTGTGCAGTACTGCCCCGACTGTGACACGCGCATCGAGCCGCAGAGCACCGGCTCGATCGCCGCGCAACTGCTGCGCGAGTTTCGCGGCCGAACGATCACGCTGCTCGCGCCGCTCGTCGTCGCGCGCAAGGGCTTCTACACCGATCTCGCGAAGTGGGCTTCCAAGAAGGGCTATCGGGAGCTGCGCGTCGATGGCACGCTGCTGCCCACCGCCCGCTGGCCGCGCCTCAATCGCTTCAAGGAGCACACGATCGAGCTGCCCGTCGCGACGCTCGCCGTGAGCGCGAAGAATGACGGCGCCCTGCACGAGGCGCTCGCACGCGCGCTCGATTTCGGCAAGGGGCTGGTGAGCGTGCAGGCGAACGGCGCCGCGCGCATCACGATGTTCTCGACCAAGCGCGCTTGTCCCTCCTGTGGGCGCAGCTTCGCGGAGCTCGATCCGCGGCTCTTCTCGTTCAACTCCAAGCACGGCTGGTGCGAGAGCTGTTACGGCACCGGGTTGCAGATGAGCGGCTTCGATGCCGAGCAGAGTGGCGAGGAGCTGTGGTGGAACGAGTGGTACGAGCGCGAGCCGCGCACCTGCGCAGCCTGCCAGGGTCGGCGATTGAATCCGATCGCGCTCAACGTGCGCTTCCGCGAACGCTCTATCGCCTCACTCGCCGCACAGTCGGTGGCGGATGCGGCCCGGTTCCTCAACAAGCTGCAGCTCGATCTGCGCGAGCAGGAGATCGCGCGCGACCTGCTCGCTGAGCTTCGCGCGCGACTCGCGTTTCTCGAGCGCGTGGGTCTTGGCTATCTGACCCTGGACCGCGCAGCGCCGACGCTCTCGGGCGGCGAGGCGCAGCGCATCCGCCTCGCCGCGCAGCTCGGCTCCAACCTGCAAGGTGTGTGCTACGTGCTCGATGAGCCGACGATCGGTCTGCATCCACGCGACAACCGTGTGCTGCTCGAGTCCCTTGCCGAGCTCACCTCGCATCGCAATACCCTGGTGGTGGTCGAGCATGACGAGGAGACGATCCGGCGCGCCGACCACGTGCTCGATCTGGGGCCGGGCGCCGGAGTACTGGGGGGCGAGGTCGTCGGCGCAGGCACGGTTTCGGATCTGATGGCGAACCCGCGCTCGACCACGGGCCGCTTCCTGCGCCATCCACTGCGCCATCCCGCACAGCCGCGGCGTGAGACGACGGCGCGCTCACATGCGCTGCAGCTCGAGCAGGTCAAGCTGCACAACGTGAACGGCCTGGACGTGCGCGTCCCGCTTGGACGGCTGGTGCTCGTCACGGGCGTTTCGGGCTCGGGCAAGTCGACCATCGCACGGGACGTGCTCTACGCCAATCTCAAGCGGCTGGTCGGCGATGAGCACAAGTCGCGGCGCGCTCGCGCGGCGAACGGCGGCAAGGGTGCGCACGGCAGCAACGGCAAGAGCCGCGCCGCAAGCGTGCGCGGGGAGCTCGTGGGCTGCCGCGCCGTACACGGACTCGACAGAGTCGACCGGGTGCTCGAGGTCGATCAGACACCGATCGGCAAGACCCCGCGCTCGTGTCCGGCAACCTATGTCGGATTCTGGGACGAAATCCGCGGTATCTACGCCGGCACGACTGAGGCGCGCATTCGTGGCTACAGCAACAGCCGCTTCTCTTTCAACACGGCGGGCGGCCGCTGCGAGGCGTGCGAGGGGCAGGGCGTCAAGACCATCGAGATGAGCTTCCTGCCGGATGTGAAGGTGCTGTGCGATGTCTGCGGCGGCCGCCGCTTCAACTCAGAGACGCTCGCGATCCTCTGGCGCGAGAGGAACATTGGCGATGTGCTCGCGATGAGCGTCGATGCTGCCGTGGAGTTCTTCGCGGCTCATCCGCGCGTGCACCACGCGCTCAAGCTGCTGCAGGATGTGGGCCTCGGCTATCTCACTCTCGGGCAGCAGAGCCCGACTCTTTCGGGCGGCGAGGCGCAGCGCATCAAGCTCGTCACCGAGCTCTCCAAGGTGCGCTCCGATGCCCGAATCGGGCCGCGGGCGCAGCCGAAGCACACGCTTTATGTGCTCGATGAGCCCACCGTCGGATTACACATGGCCGATGTCGAGAAGCTGATCCTGGTATTGCACCGCCTGATCGACGCCGGCAACACGGCGGTCGTCGTCGAGCACAATCTCGATGTGATCGCGGAAGCGGACTGGATCATCGACATGGGCCCCGAAGCCGGCGCCGACGGCGGACGCATCGTCGCACAAGGCGCACCGGCCGAGGTGGCCGCGAAGAAGGCCCGCTCGCACACCGGAGAGGTGCTGGCCGCATTCCTGCGCGAGCGTGCCGGGGAGTAATCTATTGCGATGGGCCACGACCTCGTTTGCTGGAAGTGCGGGACCTCGCTCGCAGCGCTCACCCTGCCACTGCGACGACTGGAGGAATGCCCGCGCTGCCATGCCGAGCTGCACGTGTGCCGCATGTGCGTGGACTACGACACGCGCGTCGCGAAACACTGCCGCGAGCCGACGGCGGAGGAAGTGCGCGACAAGGAGCACGCGAACTTCTGCGACCACTTCAAGCCGCGCTCGAGCGCCTACATTCCGCCTAACACTGCCGAAGTGGACAAGGCGCGAGCGGAGCTGGAGAAGCTGTTCGGCAAGCGCTAGCTGTGATGTTTCAATAGGTTGTTCCCTCGCCCCGGGGGAGAGAAGCTGATGTTGCTAGACGTCAGTTTCCTTAACCGGGGGAGAGAACAACCGTGCATAAGAATGCGCGTCTGACTCCGAAGGGTCGAGAGGTGATGCTGGGCCGCCTGCAGGCGGGCCAGCATCAAGCCGATGTGGCCCAGGCGATGGCCGTATCTCTGACGACACTGAAGAAGTGGCGGCGGCGCTTCCGAGAGGAAGGGCTCGCGGGTCTGCAAGATCGCTCCAGCCGACCGCAGTGCAGTCCGCGGCGCTTGCCTGAGCGGTTGATCGAGCGCGTGGTGGCACTGCGGCGCAAGCGGCGCACCGGGCGCTACATCGCGCGCCAGTTGGGACTGTCCGCGGCCAGCGTCTCGCGCATCCTCAGGCGAGTGCATCTGTCACGCT
>Ga0335085_10014743_pt1 | contig 11383 bp, 10 predicted proteins | sample Lox_Sample_45_FD_206712 | JGI IMG/M metagenome (GOLD analysis project Ga0335085, IMG submission 206712) | Soil microbial communities from Loxahatchee National Wildlife Refuge, Florida, United States - Lox_Sample_4.5 | ecosystem: Environmental > Terrestrial > Soil > Wetlands | place: USA... | reverse complement strand
TTGTAACCGTCGGCGGCGGTGACCGGCTTGCTGGCGGCCAGGCCCATCAGCGTGTTCCCGTAGGTGGGCGTCATGTACACGCCGCTTTGCTCCGGCGGCCCGCCCAGAAATTCTTCGACGGCAAACCGCGTCCATTGCGGGGTAAACTCCGTGCCGCCGCTGAAAATGCCGGTGATGCCCTCCTGGGGAATACTGGAGCCCCTCTTTTCCAATTCCAGCGCTAATGCCTCCAACAATTTTGGCGTGGTGAACATGCACTTGATGTCGTGACCGGCCCGCAAAATGGTAATCGCCTGTTCGATGCAGTGCTGCTTGTACGCTTCCAAGTGTTCCATCCACCCGCGCTTGATGAGCTTGATGACCCAGCGTGGATCCAAATCGATGCAAAAGCAAATGCCGCCGCGGTGCTGCGCCAAATGCTCTACGGCCAGCCGCAGCCGCCGCGGCCCGGATGGCCCCAACATCAGCCAATTGGAGCCGTGAGGAAAGTATTTTTCGGGGAGCGTTTGGCTGAACAGTTCGTAATCGATGCGAAAATCTTCACTGGCAATGCGGCTTTTAGGAATGCCGGTTGTCCCGCCGGTTTCGAACACATAAATCGGCTTATCGGCCAGCGCTTTGGGCACCCACCGCCGCACGGGACCGCCGCGGAGCCATTCGTCTTGGAACTCCGGAAACTTTTTCAAATCGTCGAAGGAGCGCACTTCCGTCAGCGGATTGAATTTCAACTCGCTCGCCTTCGCCAGCCAAAATGGGCAGCCCGTTGACGGATGAAAATGCCACTGCACGGTTTCGTACACGTGGGCATTCAGCCGGTCTCGGGCAGCGGCGACGAAAGCACTAAGATCGGCAGGCGAGGTCACTGGATTTGGCGTCATGCGGCGGTCCTAGGCGATTCAGTATCAGAAACAGCAAACAACTGATTTTATCGGCCGAACTTAGTTTGTCGCCAGCCACGCCCGAATTTTGTGGGCCAGCTCGTCGATTTGCCCCGTGTAAATGTGGTTGGCCCCGGCGATGGTCACCACTTGGATATTTTGCGCTGGTGAGACGGCGGCGGAAATATCTTCCGGCAGGCCGCAAAAATTCGCTTCCTGCAATTCAAGGCCGCCAAAAGCAAACAACGTGGACAGATGCAGGCGGTTCAACTCGCGCAGGAAATTGTATTTTTCGTCGGGGCCATATTTGTCGATGAAACTGGCGGCCGACGCCAAAAACCACAATGGCCTTTCGATCAAGGCATCACCGCGTCCAGCTGCGACATGTTCTTGAGCAAGCCGATACTGTGTCAGGAATTCTTCCCGCTTCTCGGAGGCCAAATAATGTGAATGCGACAACCGCGGCGGCGAAATTGCCACCAGTCGCGCCAGCGCCGGATGTTGAATTCGAGCGGCGGTATGCAGCGCCTTAATCGCTCCCAGGCTGTGCCCAATGAGCGCCACCGATTTGAACCCGCGCGACGCCAAAAACTCCAGCCAGGCAATCAAATCGTGCCGACAATCTTCCACCTGCTCCAGCGCCGAGCCTAATCGCCGTGGACCATGCAGCGTGCTGGCCACACTCACCACATCGTGACCGCGAGTGTTCACCCGCAACACGGCCAGACCATCGGCCAGCAGTTTGGGCGTAAGGCCCTCGAATAAAGTCGCGCCGTAAAAATTGCTTCCCGTACCGTGCACGCACAGCGCGGCATCGACCGGCGGTCGATGCTGCACGTTGGAGCCTCGCGAAACTACGGCGTGATCGGCATGCTTGGGTATAGCCAGGGCGCCATCCAGTCGCAAACCATCGGCCGTGCGCACTTGAACCAGTTCCACGTGAGACACACGTAAAATATCCTGAGTTGCTTCCGCCAAATCGAGGGGACCGTGGCCGCCTCCGCTTCCTCGCGGATGAGGCTCGGTATGGATGATGGTTTAGGCGCGTTATTGGGCGTTGGTCGGATTGGGTGCGCTGCCCAGTTGCGCCAATACCTGAAGCACGCCGTTTAGATGTGCTAGTCGAGGACCGTAACGATCGATGAATTCGTTCAAGAAAAACTCGCCGTCGATTAAGGCCTCGGGATTTTCGTTCACTTCAGCGGCTAAGGTGGCCAGGAACTCCGTTTGCACTTTGGTTAGCGCTTCCGACGCAATGCGGCATTTGTGCGCTAAGCGCGGATTGGCCTCTTTCCATTGCGAAAGTTCGCTGGCCCGCTGTTTTTGCGCGGCGCCCACCTGGGAAATCAATTCTTCCATCAACTCGTTTTGCCGATCCAAGGCCAACAAAATATCGTGCAACAGTTGGCTCTGTTCCAGCGAGTTGCCTGTAACCGGCGCTGGCGATGGAGTGGAGGCCGTGGTGATATCGAGCTGTGTATAGAGCTGTGCAGCGGTGCGGGTCGATTGCGTCATCGAAATGGAGCCCTGTGTCAGAAAAGTGTTAAACCCTTAATTTAACAACAAACCTCGGCGCATGCCACTACTTTGGCGAAGCGAGGCGGAGAAATCTGAAAGTGTCGGCTGCATCGGTCGGGAAAGCGGCCCACCGGGGCCATCCTGCCAGCCCCGCTTTACCGTCCGGTTAATCAACTTTGTGTCGGCGATGCCAAGGCTGTTCTGAAAGCGTTTTTCGCATTTGACCCGGCTATTTGCCTGAGACTGCGAAATCTAGCTGCCCAAAGACCACTCGGGCGAGCCGATAAATAAGGTGTTGAGAGGCCTCGGATCGATCACACGGAATCCCAGCAAGAGCAGCAGCTCCGAACAACCGTGCTAGCATCATAATACCGTCGACATCTTAGAAATTGGGGAATATATCTGCCCATGCCCGACGATCGCACCAGAGGCTGCCTCGGCTTTTTGAGCATTGTGGAACATGAAGTACACGGCCTATTCGGCGGTTATTTGTTGCTCAACGCCGTCGGCCAGCCGCTGGAATTCCATTGCACGGCCCCGGTGAAGCCCAATCGGGCCCAGCAAATTTTGTACGGTCCTACGCTGGAGCCGTATCTATACGGCGAGCAAATCGGCGCGACCCTATTGAATGCCACGCAGCGCCGGCCGTCGGTTTTGTTCGTGGAGCAAGTTGCCGCATTGGCGGTCCGGCAGCACATTGATGTGCCCACGGCGCTGGTCTGCGCAACCATTTCGCTTGCCAATTCGGCCGCCGCTGGCGAGGCCCCGATCGAGGTTCCCGGCGAGACCCCGGAATTCGTTATAAGGCAAAACCACCTGCGTGTGGCCGCCCGATTTGCCGCCGACCAGGCGCTCATTGTGCAGCGGTTAACCACGCTCGCAGATTTGTTCGATCTGTGCGAGCCGTTCGAGCGCATTCGGGCGGCCATCGACGAAGCCCAGCGTGCCAGCGCCAAAGCCGCATGAATCATCCCGCTGCCAACAGCCCTGCGGTTCACCAGGCAAGTCGCGCTCTACGTGTCACCAGTTTTTCCGCTTTGAGCGTGACACCGCCCGCGGTGCATGGCGTGCCGCTGGTTACCAAGGGGGCAGTGGAACTGCTTTCACCGCCGTTGGCGCTGCCGCGTCCGGGTGTGTTATCACCGTCCATCGTTTCGACCGGCCCGGCGGTGCGGAGTTTTAGTTTTTGTCTGCCGGCGCCGCCGACCGGGGCATCAAACAAGAAACTTTTCAGTCCTCGGGTAATCAGCCGGCGTGCCGCTTGGACCAGCGCTTCGGCAAGACGCGCCACAACTTCCACTCGGCTCCTGCCGCCGGCCGACGTCATCAAACTTTCCGACCGCTTGCGGTACGTGCTGCAGCCTTCGCTGGAAACATTGCTGGCGCGTCCCGGCGCTGCGGGGCTCGATTTTCCGCATCATCCGTTCCCCTATCAAATGCAGGGCGTGGCGTTTTTATATCCCCGTGTGTCCGCGGTGCTGGCCGATGAAATGGGACTGGGCAAAACCATGCAGGCCATCACGGCGCTGCGCATGCTGCTGCATGCCGGAGAAATTTGCAGCGTGCTGATTGTGTGCCCCAAACCGCTGGTGACGAACTGGCAGCGCGAGCTGGCGCAATGGGCGCCGGAGCTTCCCGTGGCGGTGATCGAGGGCGATCAATCCCGCCGCGCTTGGCAATGGCAACAGGCCGAGCCGCCCGTGAAAATCGCTAATTACGAATTGCTGTGCCGCGACGCGGAAATTGTTGCCCGGCATTCGCAGCCGTTCGATTTGGTCATTCTGGACGAAGCACAGCGCATCAAAAACCGCAGCGGCGTCACGAGCGAAGCCGTCTGCTCGATTTCGCGCCGCCGCAGTTGGGCCCTGACCGGCACGCCGGTGGAAAACTCGCCCGACGATTTGCTGGGCATTTTTGAGTTTGTCGCGCCGGGCAATTTATCGGGGAATATGAAGCCGCGCAGCCTTGGCCGGGCCGCCGGCGATTACATCATCCGACGCACCAAATCGCAAGTTCTGGCCGATTTGCCCCCCAAATTGTTCCGCGACGCCGATGTCGATCTTTCGCCCGAGCAGCGCGAAACCTACACGCTGGCCGAGGACGAAGGCGTGCTGCGGCTGACCGAGCTGGGGGACGCGGTCACCATCCAGCACGTCTTCGAGTTGATTTTGCGGCTCAAGCAAATTTGCAATTTCGATCCGGCGACCGGCGTCAGCGCCAAGCTGGAACGCCTGGCCGCCGATTTGGACGAAGTCGCCGCCAGCGGGCAAAAAGCCATCGTCTTCAGCCAATGGGTCGGCGCCGCCCAGCGGCTTCGCGGCCAACTGGCCCATTTGCACCCGTTGGAATATCACGGGCAAATTTCGCCCCGGCAGCGAGATGCCATTTTGGAACAGTTTCGCGCCGATCGCCGCCACCATGTGCTGCTGATGACCTACGGCGCCGGCGGCGTAGGTTTGAATTTACAATTTTGCGGTTACGTGTTTCTGTTCGATCGCTGGTGGAACCCGGCCGTGGAAGATCAGGCCGTCAACCGCGCCCATCGCATCGGCTCGGCCGGGCCGGTCACCGTCACACGCTTTTTAGCGCGCGACACCATCGAAGAACGAATCGATCAAGTGCTGGCCGAAAAGCGCGAACTGTTCGACACCATTTTCTCCGATGCCGCCCGGCCCCACGCCCTGGGCCTGACGCAGCAGGAAATCTTCGGCCTGTTCAATCTCCGCTGCCCAACGGGTACGATAGATTTGTCGGCGAATCCCGGCGCGCCGGGACGGCGTAATGCGTCCTGACAGCGTGCTAAACCGCAAGCGCGATTCCGATACGCATATTCTGTCACATTCCACACTCCCCATTCCGCATTCGTCATTCGTCATTCGTCATTCGTCATTAGGCATTCGTCATTTCCCCTCCTATGTCCCGTCTTTCTACTGGAGTTGCCGGCCTCGACGATTTGCTTGGCGGCGGGTTGCTGCCCGGGCGTCTCACCGTGGTCGTGGGGGCCACCGGCATCGGCAAAACGCAGTTGGGGTTGCAATTCGCCCATGCCGGACGAAATCAGGAAGGCCGAGCGGGTATTATTTTGGACCTGACCGCCCGGGGCGATTCGCAAAGCCAGGGTGAATACGCCCAGCGAATGTTCGATTGGAAACTGCAGCCGGCCAGCGCCGCCGCACCGCCGGCGCTCGACGATTTTTTCAATCCCGCTCGTCATTTCGGCGATTATTTGCATGTCTTCGATCGCCGGGGCAAGCGGGTCACACGAGCCGATTTGGACTTCGAAGCCTGGCACGACTGGCGGGCCGAACTAAACGCGCGGCTGAACGCCGCTATTGCTTTTTTCTACGGCAACTTTATCCACGGAGTCCGTCGGGCGGTAATCGACGGCGTGGAACCGGTCGGGCGGCCCAGCGATTCCATCCAGCTCGATCTGTTCGATTACGTTTACCACCAAATTCTGAGGAAAGAAGCCGACTGGGTGGCCCGCGATTTATTTCGGGAACGGTTCCGTGAATTCGCAGCGGCGGTAGCCGCGGCACATTACAATCACGAGCAAATTGGTTGCCTGCTGTTGTACACTTCGGCGGAAACGATGTTGGACGAACTCATTCGCCGGCCGCTGGATGAAGGGGATGTTCTGGCCAACGCCAATACCGTCATTCACCTGGGCAAAGTGCGGGACGGAGACAAAATCCGCCGGGCGTTGCATATTGCCAAACACCGGGGCAGCGCCGCCAGCGATCAAACCGTGCCGTTCGAAATCACCGCGCACGGCCTGCGGCTGGTATAAATGCCGCTTCGGACGTTATGATGTGACTCGCCGCACGACATAAGGTTTGCTGCTTCTATTGGTTTGGTTCAAGCCACTCAGCACTGACCACTGACCACCGATCACTGTCCACTGAGGTTTCCCATGCCCGAAGAATGCGTCGTCGCCGTTTACGAAAAGGCCGATCAAGCGAAAACGGCGATCGAGAAGCTCATCGCCTCCGGTTTTCCCAAAACCAACATTTCGCTGGTCACCGCCACGCTCAGCCAAGAACCGGCCGCGGTCAAACGCGCCTTGGAACTGGGGGACGAGGCCCATAAGGACGCCCTGATTGGCGGCGGCATTGGCGGCGTCATCGGTTTACTGGGCGGCGCTACCGTGATCTCGTTGGCCGGCACGGGCGCTATTATCGCCGGCCCACTGGGCGCGCTTACCGGCGTGGTGGTGGGTGGATTGATCGGCGCCATTCGCGGATGGAGCGTGCATAAAGATCACATACCAATGTACGAGAAAAAAATTAAATCAGGCCACGTCCTGGTCATTGCCCACGGCAACGATCCGCTGGCGCTGGCTAAGGCCGAAAAAACTCTTTATGCCACGAGCGCCGTCGAAGTGCGCCTGCACGCCGCCATCGACGACGCCGACGACCCCCGCGTCGACGATTTGGCGAAGTGACGTTTAATGTAAACGATTTCTCTATGTCCTCCTCGCCATACGATTTCGACGTGCTTGTCATCGGCGCCGGCCATGCCGGGTGCGAAGCGGCGTTGGCGGCGGCGCGCATGGGGGCCCGCACAGCGCTGCTGACCACCAACTGCGACACCGTGGCGCAAATGAGCTGCAACCCGGCCATCGGCGGCGTAGCCAAGGGGCAAATTGTGCGCGAAATCGACGCGCTGGGCGGGGCAATGGGACAGGCCATCGACGCCACGGGAATTCAGTTCCGCTTGCTCAACCGCCGCAAAGGCCCGGCCATGCACAGCCCCCGGGCGCAAGCCGACAAAAAAGCTTATCAGCAGGAGATGAAGCGGATTGTCGAGTCGCAGCCGAATCTGGTGCTGCGGCAGGAAGTGGTGGAAGATCTGCTAACGGAAGAGTGGGAAATGCGGAATGTGGAATGTGGAATGGAAAACAAGCAGTCTGAAATCTGCCGGCTTCCGAATTCCGAATTCCGGCCTCGCCGCATCAGCGGCGTAGGTGTGCGCGGCGGGGCCAAATACCGCGCTCGCGCCGTGGTTCTTACCACAGGCACGTTTCTGCAAGCCATCATGCACACCGGCGAAACGAAAACTCCCGGCGGCCGCGCCGGCGAGGGAACGACGTCTGGCATCAGCGGCGCGCTGGTGCGGTTGGGCTTCGAGCTGGCCCGTTTCAAAACCGGCACGCCTTGCCGCCTGAACGGCCGCACCATCGATTACAGCTGTTGCGAGCTGCAACCCGGCGACGACGATCCGCAACCGTTCAGTTTTCTCACTGACAAAATTTCGCAGCCGCAAATGCCGTGCTGGATTACGTACACCAACCAGGCGGTGCATGATCTGATTCGCGCCAACTTGCACCGGGCGCCCATGTACTCGGGCCAAATACAATCGCGCGGTCCGCGGTATTGCCCATCGATCGAAGATAAAGTCGTGCGCTTCGCCGACAAAGAGCGGCATCAATTGTTCTTGGAACCCGAGGGGCGCACCACGTTGGAAGTGTACGTGAACGGCGTTTCCACCAGCCTGCCCCGCGACGTGCAAGACGCCATGCTGCCGCTCATTCCCGGATTGGAACGGGCCGAAATCATGCGCTATGGCTATGCCGTGGAGTACGATTATGCTCCGCCGGTGCAACTGTGGCCCAGCCTGGAAACCAAACTTGTCGGCGGGCTGTACTTCGCCGGGCAGATTAACGGCACCACCGGTTACGAGGAAGCGGCGGCCCAAGGTTTAATGGCCGGCATCAACGCGGTGTTGAAGCTGCGCGCGGCAGAACCGCTGGTGCTGGCCCGCGAACAAGGTTATATCGGTGTGCTGATCGACGACCTGGTGACGCGCGGCGTGGACGAGCCTTACCGCATGTTCACCAGTCGCGCGGAATTTCGTCTATCGCTGCGGCAAGACAACGCCGACCGCCGCCTGACACCGCTGGGACGGCAGATTGGTCTGGTGAATGATGTGCGTTGGCAACAGTTCGAGCGTAAGCAAACGGCAATGGCGCGCGTGCTGGCATTACTGCAAATCACCAAGTCGGGCGAAACGCAGCTGGCCAAGCTGCTGCGACGTCCGGAAATCGGTTGGGCGGATTTGGTCGCCCAACTCCCGGAGCTTGCCCAAGTGCCAGATGAAGTAGCGCGGAGCATCGAATACGATCTAAAGTACGCCGGCTATGTGGAGCGCCAGGATTTGGAAGTATCGCGTTTACGGCGGTTGCAAGAAAAGCGAATTCCCGCAAGCTTCGATTACTCGTGCCTGGTTCAACTGCGCACCGAAGCCCGAGAGAAATTCGCCCGAGTGCGTCCCATGAGTTTAGCGCAAGCGAGCCGGATTAGTGGCATCACCCCGGCAGACGTGGCAGTTCTGCTGGTGCATCTGGAAGGGTGAGGCGCCGCGTAGCATTTTGGCCTGCCTTGAAAAAGAGGGGACAGCGGTCAAATCGATGCTTTGCGCAAGCTATTTGTTGTCCGGCGGTTGCGGCGATTGGATCAATCTTGACGCAATTCGCAAGATGGCTATAATTCGCATGGATGGCAAAATTGGTAAGCCAGGCGGTGTGGTTTCCAGTGAGCTGTCTCAGGGCAAATTCTACTTGCTCTGTGAATTGGTGCTGGCATGGTAGTATAGGATTCTAACGTCAGGGTTGGACGAGATGAAATTTTGCTGGTGAGGCCGCACGCCGTTGACGTGGCGGCGCTCGTCTTTGCGAAACATGGAGGACTAGGTACCCCGAGGCTTCTTGCGGAATAGATGCTAATCGTGGGTCCCGCTGAGACTAGCTGCGCCGCGGCTAGCGAGAGGGTAGTTTGCCAGATGAAAACCGTATTTACGACCGGCGAGGCTGCGAAAATTTGCAAGGTCAGCCAACAAACGATTATTCGCTGTTTTGATTCCGGACAACTCAAGGGATTTCGAGTTCCCGGCAGCCGTTTTCGTCGTATTCCCAGGGCCGAGTTGTACGCTTTTATGCGCGACAACGGCATTCCGACCGATGCCTTGGAAAGCGGGAAGCGGAAAATCCTGGTTGTCGATGACGATCAAGAACTGGTCGACCTGATTGTCGACGTTTTGGAAAAAGACGGCCGCTTCGAAGTGCGCTCCGTGAATAACGGGTTCGACGCCGGCATGATGGTCAAGGAGTATCGCCCCGACTTGCTGGTGCTGGACGTGATGTTGCCCGACATCAACGGCCGCGAGGTCTGCCAGCGCGTGCGGAGCGACAAAACCATGGACGACGTAAAAATCATCTGCATCTCGGGCATGATCGAAAACGACAAAATCGAAGATTTGAAAGCCGCCGGCGCCAATGATTTTATGCATAAGCCCTTCGAGGTGGAAACGCTGGTCGACCGCATCGGCGCGCTGCTTGATGTGGAATCGGTGACCACGGGTTGAAGTTGCACGTGCCGCCTGTCGGATGAATATCATTTCGAACTCCAAGCCCACGGGTTGCAACCCGTGGGCTTTTATTATTTTGGAGCGTGACATTTTTCCCCGCTTGAAGAAATATCGCCATGACTTCTCGCACTTTGTTGAGTCTACCGGCGATCGTTTACGACAGCCGACCATGGCGGCTGGCGTTGTGCGACGCATCCGCTTTGGCAATGCTGGAAGCCTTCACGGAAATCAGCGACGAGTGCCGCGCGAGCCGTTTGTGTGCCGTACTGGCGGTCGATCCGGCGTTTGCAATTTGGAGCGTGTGGTGTGCGGCAAAACAGGGGGACGGGGCGGGGCCAGCGGCACAACCTTTACCGGCCGATTTCCCGCGATCTATTTCCGGGCTGGCCGCCTGGTTGGCGCCGCGGTTACCCTTGTTGCTGGACTGGCACGATGCCGCAAGCACGATCGATGTTTCCGCTGCCCAGCATGGGCAGTTTGCAGCGCTGGTGGCGGAATCAGTCGCCGCAGCCCAAAACGCTCTGCGTTCTACAGGCAGTGAAGAACCGCTTTCGAATCCCCTCTATCTGGCAGCGCTAACTGCGCGGTGGCAGGACTGGCTGGCGGCTGCACAAGGGGGCGAAGCGGCACCGCTTGTTGCGTGGCCCACGTGGCCATTGGAAACTCCAGCCGCCGGCAATACCACTGCACCGGAAGCTCGCGCTAAGGCAGACGAAGCGTGGCGTCGCTGGCTGACAGAAATTCCCGCAGTTCATGCACTCCTCCCCTTCTTCGCCGCGCAGCTGCGCCGTCTGGCCGACTTGGAACAGAACTTCGAACAGCGTTTGCAAACGGCGAAAATGGAATCGCTCAGGGAGTTTGCCTATGGAGCGGGGCACGAATTGAACAATCCCTTGGCAAACATCGCCAGCCGTGCGCAAACGCTGCTCAAAGAAGAAACGCATCCGGAGCGGCGGCGGCGATTGGCGGCCATCAACACGCAAGCTTTCCGCGCTCACGAAATGCTGGCCGACATGATGCTGTTTGCCAATCCTCCGCAACCGGTGTGGGAGCGAGTCGATTTAACGGCCTTGGTTCACGAAGTACTCACTGGACTGGCCGAACAGGCTGCCGCCCAGCAGACGGCGCTGCATGCGCCAACCCGAATCGAACCCTTGCACGTTGAAGCGGACCCCGCGCAACTGCGGATTGCGCTGCGGGCCGTATGCACCAATTCGCTGGAAGCGTTAAATCAAGGGGGAAATGTGACCATCGAAATCTGCCGCAGCGATGCAGCGGAGGGAACCATCGAGCAACCCGCCGGCGCCGTTCAGATTGTGGTCAGCGACGATGGTCCCGGGATTCCCCCCGAAATTCGCGGCAAAATCTTTGACCCTTTTTTCTCCGGGCGGGAAGCCGGGAGGGGGCTGGGTTTCGGCCTCTCGAAATGTTGGCGGATCGTCAAGCTGCACAGCGGGCAGCTTGATGTGCAAGCTCCTCCGGGTCAAGGCGTTACGTTTACCATATCACTCCCCCAAACGCGTTAATTCCGCGGCCTGCGTTCACATAATATTGGGCTTTGCATTTTTATTCTCAGTTCAGGGATGATAAAGGTGCAGGTAACGAGCCTGCACTAAAATTCG
>Ga0335085_10014742_pt1 | contig 11383 bp, 8 predicted proteins | sample Lox_Sample_45_FD_206712 | JGI IMG/M metagenome (GOLD analysis project Ga0335085, IMG submission 206712) | Soil microbial communities from Loxahatchee National Wildlife Refuge, Florida, United States - Lox_Sample_4.5 | ecosystem: Environmental > Terrestrial > Soil > Wetlands | place: USA: Florida... | reverse complement strand
GAGCGACATTCTTTCGCACATGGACATGATCGTCGCCGCCGGCGGCGGCGAACGCGATCTTGCCGTCGACAGCGCCATCCTGGGCGGCATTCGCGGCGCGGCCAATCCCGGCGCCTATCTCAACGAACGGCTGATGAGCGATCTGCGGCCGACGCTGTTTCTGGCCCAGCTCTCGAACCTGCTCGCCGGAAACATTTCAATCGTGCATGGGGTGACTGGTTCCTCGCGCACTTTCATGGGCGAGGAATCGGCCGGCATCGACGCGGTGCGCGTGGGATTCGCGCGCCTCACGGCGAGGCAAAGCGAGATCGCGCTGGTCGGCGGCTCCTATAACGGCGAGCGTCCCGATTCGCAGATGTTCTTCGAGTTCGCCGACATGAGCCTGAAGGAGCGGCATCAGCCGATCTGGGAGCGCAGCGGCCGCGGCGGCGTGGCGCTTGGCTCGATCGGCGCCTTTCTGGTGCTGGAGACGCGCGCGCATGCCGAGGCGCGCGGCGCCAGGCCGCTGGCGCGGTTAGCGGCCGTGCTCTCGGATCACAGCAAGCGCGCGCCGGGCGACGTGACCGCGACGCTGGGGCGCGAATTCGATGCCATCAAGGACAAGATCGACGCCGGCCACGCCGCTGTGCTGTCGGGAGCGGCCGGCGGCGCGGCCGCGACCGCCGAAGAGCGCGCCTTCCTCGAGGCGCATCCCGACCTTGCCGTGCGCGCGACCGGCACTTATCTCGGGCACGGGCCGGAGCCGCAATTCGTCATGAATATCGCGCTGGCCGCAATCGCGCTCGGCCATGCTAGTCTGTTTCCGCCCTGCGACGCGAGCGGACTGGAGCGGCCGATGAGTGGCGAATTGCGGCAGGTCGTGGTGACGGGTGTCGGCCATTGGCGCGGCGAAGGCATGGCGCTGATCGAGCGGACCGGCTGAGGGAGGGCGCAGATGGCAAACACCGAGGACAAGATGGGCCGGCCGATCGTGGTGGTGACCGGTCTCGGCGTCGTGACCTCGCTCGGCGCCGGCAAGGCCGACAATTGGACGAAGCTCACCGCCGGCGAATCCGGCATTCGCGCGATCACGCGCTTTCCCACCGAGGGTCTGCGCACGCGCATCGCCGGCACCATCGATTTCCTGCCGGCGACGCCTTCGAGCGCCGACCTCACCGAAACGCTGGCCAAGCTCGCCGCCGAGGAGGCGATCGCCGAATCCGGCGCCGGCGCCGCCGGCGATTTCCCCGGGCCGCTGTTCCTCGCCGTGCCGCCGATCGAGGTGGAATGGCCGCAGCGGATCGAGGTCGCCGCGAAAACCGGCGCCAATGACAAGCTCGGCTACAGCGACCTGCTGCGCGTCTCGTCCGCCTTTCCCGCCTATCACGAGCGTTTCTTGATCGGCTCGGTCGCCGAGCATGTCGCCGACAAATTCGGCACCAAGGGCTCGCCGATCTCGCTGTCGACGGCTTGCGCCTCCGGCGCAACCGCCATTCAACTCGGCGTCGAAGCGATCCGTCGCGGCGAGACCGAGGCGGCGCTATGCATCGGCACCGACGGTTCGATCAATCAGGAGGCCGTGGTCCGCTTCTCGTTGCTCTCCGCGCTGTCGACCAGCAACGATGCGCCCGCAGCCGCCGCCAAGCCCTTCAGCAAGAACCGCGACGGCTTCGTCATGGCCGAAGGCGCCGGCGCCGTCGTGCTCGAAAGCTACCGCGCGGCCAAGGCGCGCGGCGCCAAGATTCTCGGCGTGCTCGAAGGTTGCGGCGAGATGGCGGATTCGTTCCATCGCACCCGCTCGAGCCCGGACGGCAAGCCGATCATCGGCGCCATCGCCAACGCGATCAAAGACGCGGGCCTGACGCCCGACGACATCGGCTATGTCAACGCGCACGGCACCGGCACGCCTGAAAACGACAAGATGGAGCACCTCGGCGTATCCACCGTCTTCGGCGAACGCATGAAGAGCGTGCCGATCTCCTCCAACAAGTCGATGATCGGGCACACTCTGTCGGCAGCCGGCGCGGTCGAGGCGGTGTTCACGCTGCTCACGCTGCGGTATCAACGCATTCCGCCCACCATCAACTACAACGTGCCGGATCCCGCGATCCCGCTCGACGTGGTGCCGAACTGGGCGCGCGATGCGCGGCTGCGCCACGCGATCTCCAACTCCTTCGGCTTCGGCGGGCAGAACGTCTCGCTGGTGATGGGCCTCGAGCCGGCGTAAACGGCCGCTTCGCACCATGCGCGCGTTACAGCTCATCGCCGACCGGACGCTCGATCTCGCCAATGTGGCCGCCCCGGCCGCGCCCGCCCGCGACGAGGTGCAGATCCGCGTCAAGGCGGTTGCGCTCAATCACCTCGATCTCTGGGGCTATCGCGGCATGGCCTTCGCCAAACGCAAGCTGCCGCTGGTCGTCGGCGCCGAAGCCGCCGGCGAGATCGCCGCTATCGGTCCCGGCGTGAGCGGTTTTGCGCCCGGCGACAAAGTCGCGATGTACGGCGCCATGACCTGCGGGCACTGCGCCGCCTGCCGCGAAGGGCGCGACAATCTGTGCGGAAATGTCGGCGGCATCATGGGCTTCCACATCGACGGCTTCGCCCGCGAGTTGATCAACATGCCGGCGCGGCTGGTCGTTCCGGTGCCGGCGCAAGTCGCGCTGCGCGATGCCGCCTGCGCGCCGATCGCCTTCGGCACCGTCGAGCACATGCTGTTCGACAACGCCAAGCTCAAGCCGGGAGAAACGATTCTGGTCCATGCCGGCGGCTCGGGCATCGGCTCCTCCGCCATCAAGATGGCGAAGGCGGTCGGCTGCACCGTCATCACCACGGTCGGCGACGACGCCAAGGCTGAAAAGGCCAAGGCGTTGGGCGCCGACCACGTGATCAATTACAAGGCCGAGCGTTTCGAGGGGGTCACGCGCAAGCTCACCGCCAAGAAGGGCGTCGACGTCGTGTTCGAGCATGTCGGCGGCGACGGCTTCACGGCTTCGCTGCTCTGTTTGAAACGCGGCGGGCGCCTGGTGACCTGCGGCTCGACCGCCGGGCCCACCGCGACCATCAACCTGATGCAACTGTTCCAGCAGCAGTACAAAATCCTCGGCTCGTTCGGCGCCTCGATCCGCAATATCCGCGACAGCCTGTCGAAGATGGCGAGCGGCATAACGCCGGTCATCGACAGCGAGTTTGCGCTCGCCGATTTCGAACAGGGCCTCGCCCGCATCGAAAGCCGGCAGGTGTTCGGCAAAGTGATTGTGCACTTCTGATGGCTAAGGCGCGCAGGCCAATGTTTGGGCGGCCGCATGGCGCCGGCAAACGCCTGGGCGACGCCGTGATCGGCGCCTTGGCCGTCGGCTTGATCAGGCTGACGCGGCTGACCGATCCGGACTGGCTCTCGGATGCCGGCGCCGCCGCGATGCGGCGGATCGGACCTTGGCTTTCCGAGCACCGCGCCGCGCGCGAGCAGATCGCCGCCGCATTTCCTCACAAGAGCGCCGCCGAGGTCGAGCAAATCTTGCGCGGGTCGTGGGAAAATCTTGGCCGCATGGGCGCCGAATTCATCCATCTCGACCGGCTGTGGGATTATCAGTCAGCGGATAAGCCGGGCCGTTTCGAAATTGCCCCCAAAGATCTCGACCGGTTTCTGCGACTCGCCGAAGACGGCAAGCCGGCGCTGGTCTTTGCCGCCCATCTCGGCAATTGGGAGCTGCCGGCGATTTCAGCGGCCCGTTACGGCGTCGATAGCGCCGTCCTTTACCGCGGACCGAATATTGCCGCAGTCGACAGGTGGATCACGCAGACGCGCTCGGCGCTGATGGGCACGCTGATCCCGACCGGTTTGAGCGCACCGGTCAAGCTCGCCGAGGCGCTCGAGCGCGGCACGCATGTCGGCATGCTGGTCGATCAATATTACGTTCGCGGCGTGCCGGTGACTTTTTTCGGCCGGGCCACGCGCGCCAATCCCCTGCTCGCCCGTCTTGCCCGCCATATCGATTGCCCGATCCACGGCGTGCGTCTGATCCGCCTGCCCGGCCACCGCTATCGCGGCGACATCACCGAAGCGATCGAGGCGGCGCGCGATGCCGAGGGCAAAATCGATATTGTACGCACCACGCAGATCATCACCGGCGTGATCGAGCGCTGGGTGCGCGAGAATCCCGAGCAGTGGCTCTGGCAGCACCGGCGCTGGCGGCCGGAGGATGACAAAGGGGGCGCTTAGGTTTCGGTCGGCAGCCCGGCCGCCTTCCAGGCGATGATGCCGCCGGCCAAGTGCGACCGGTAGGGATAGCCCGCGTCCTGCGCGGCAAGCGAAGCGGTCACCGAGCGGCGGCCGGACCGGCAGGCAAACACCACCTGCTTGCCTTGCGGGTCGGGAATATCCGCCGGATCAAACGAGGATAGCGGCACGATCACCGCATCGGGATAGGCCTCGACGGCCGTCTCGTTGGGCTCGCGCACATCGACCAGCAGCACGCGGCCGGCCTTGAGGCCTGCGGCGACCTGCTCCGGCGTCAGGTTCTCCACCTCATCGGCACGCGCCATTTCCTCGGCCATCACGCAACTCCGTTTCGCCGCGCCGTTTTAGCCGGAAACGGTCAGACCGTCACCTGGGTACCGACTTCCACCACCCGTCCGGTCGGGATCTGGAAATAGTCGGTGGCGTCATTGGCAACGCGGGTGAGCCCGATAAACAGCCGATCCTGCCAGCGCGGCATACCGGAATGGGCGGCCGGTTTCAGCGAGCGGCGCGACAGGAAGAACGACGTCGACATGATGTCGAATTGCCAGCCGAGCTTACGCGCGATCGCCAGCGCCTTGGGCACGTTCGGCGTCTCCATGAAGCCGAAGCGCAGCATGATGCGCGAGAAGGTCTCGCCGACAGGCTCGATGCGCACGCGCTCGGCCGGATCGACGCGCGGCGTATCGGCCGTGGCAATGGTGAGGATGACGTTCTTCTCATGCAGCACCTTGTAATGCTTGAGGCTGTGCAGCAGCGCGGTCGGCGCGCTGAACGGGTCGCTGGTGAAGAACACCGCCGTGCCCGGCACCCGCGTCGGCGGTTTTTTCTCCAGATTGGCAACCAGGCCTTCGAGCGGGATTTCCAAACGCCGCGTTTTTTCGAACAGCAGCCGGCTGCCGCGTCGCCACGTGTACATCAGCGCCATGACCACGGCGCCGAGCGCGAGCGGCATCCAGCCGCCTTCCACGATCTTGAGCATATTGGCGGCAAGAAAGCTGAAATCGATGAGCAAAAACGGCAGCATCAGTGCCAGCGCCCCGATCAGCGGCCAGCGCCAGACGCGCCAGATGACGATGATCGCCATCATCGCCGTCACCACCATGGTTCCGGTGACGGCAATACCATAGGCGGAGGCCAGCGCGCCGGAGGAGCGGAACAGCGCAACCAGCAACAAAACGCCGACGAGGAGCAGCGAGTTCACCCGCGGCATGTAGATCTGCCCGAACAGCGCCTCCGAGGTGTGGCGGATCTCGAGGCGCGGCAAGAGGCCGAGCTGGATCGCCTGTTGCGTGAGCGAATAGGCGCCGGTGATCACCGCCTGGCTCGCGATCACGGTGGCGGCGGTGGCCAGCCCCACCATCGGCAGCAACGCCCAATGCGGATACAGCAGGAAAAACGGGTTCTCGATCATTTTGGGGCTCGCCAACACCAATGCGCCCTGGCCGAGATAGTTGATAACGAGCGCCGGCAGCACGATCACCAGCCAGGCAAAGCGGATGGGGCCGCGGCCGAAATGGCCGAGATCGGCGTAAAGCGCTTCCGCTCCGGTCACCACCAGGAACACGGCACCGAGGGTAAAGAGCGCGATGATGCCGTGATGGATAAGAAAATGAATGCCGTAATAGGGATTGAACGAATAGAGCACCTGGAGATTTTGCCCGATATGCCACAGGCCGGCCGCCGCGATCGCGGCAAACCACAGCAACGTGATCGGACCGAACAGGGTGGCGACTTTTGCCGTGCCGCGCGATTGCACCGAGAATAGCGCGATCAGGATCAGCACCGTGATCGGCACGATAAAGTCGTCAAAGGCCGGCGTAACGACCTTCAATCCTTCGATGGCCGACAATACCGACAAGGCCGGCGTGATGATGGCGTCGCCGTAAAACAGCGCGCCGCTGATGATGCCGAGCAGGATCACGATGCCGCCGCCGCGGCTGCCGCCAAGCGCGCGCGAAGCAAGCGCCATCAATGCGAGCGTGCCACCCTCGCCGTTGTTGTCGGCGCGCAAAAGAATGAGCACATATTTGGCGGTCACCACGAGAAACAGCGCCCAGATGATCAGCGACAGAATGCCGAGCACCACGGCCTCGTCGGCGGGATGGCCGGCGCCAGTCGCCGCCAGCACCGACTCGCGTAGCGCGTAGAGTGGACTGGTGCCGATATCGCCGTAGACGACGCCGATGCAGCCGAGCGTGAGCGCCCAGAAGCCGGCCTTGGCGGGCGAATGGTCGCCTTCACCGTTGGCCGCAGCCGACCCGCCGTGGGCGACGGCAGCAGTGGGGGACATGGGGGATTGGCCTTGGGCCTGTTGCAATGCAAAAAATTCGAGCCGCGGCTTATAACGCTACAACAACCTGCCCTGCACCGCCATTTCCGCAATGCGGGGCTTTGAGCCATGCGTAAAGCGCAGGGCGTACGCAATATTGTTTATAGTTTTCAAATAGTTAGTGGACGGACCATTCACCAAGTCGCAGCTTTCGCTCAGACCGTGACTTGCGTCCCCACCTCGACCACGCGGCCGGTCGGAATCTGAAAGAAGTCGGTGGCATCGCTGGCCGAGCGGGCGAGCGCAATGAACAAGCGGTCCTGCCAGGCCGGCATTCCCGACTGCGGCGACGGCTTGAGCGCGCGGCGCGACAGGAAGAACGACGTCGACATGATGTCGAATTGCCAGCCGAGCTTGCGTGCGATCGCCAACGCTTTCGGCACGTTGGGTTGCTCCATGTAGCCGAATTTCAGCGACACCCGCGAAAACTGCTTCGACAGCGGAGTAATGTGCACCCGTTCGTCTTCCGAAACGCGCGGCGTGTCGGCGGTGATGATGGTGAGAATCACATTGTGTTCGTGCAGCACCTTGTTGTGCTTGAGGTTGTGCAGCAAGGCGGAGGGGGCGAATTCCGGATCGCTGGTCAGAAACACCGCCGTGCCCGGCACGGCATGTGGCGGCTTTTTCTCCAAGCTGCGCAGCAACGTCTCAATCGGCACCTCGGTGCGGCGTGTCTTGCTGATCAGGATGCCGCTGCCGCGACGCCACGTCAGGATCAACAGCACCATGCTGGCCCCGAACAAGAGCGGCGCCCAGGCGCCCTCGAACAGCTTGAGCAGGTTGGCGGAGAAAAACGTGACATCGACGACGACAAAAGGCGCCATCAGCAAGCCCGCCTTCCACAGCGGCCACTGCCATAGTCGCCAGATCACGACGAATGCCAGCAGTCCGTCGACCACCATGGTGGTGGCGACGGCGATGCCATAGGCGGAAGCGAGCGCACTCGAGGTGCGGAACAATCCGACCAGCAGCAACACGCCGAGCAAGAGAGCGACGGTCACCCGCGGAATATAAATCTGCCCCACATGCGAGGCCGACGTGTGCAGGATGGCGAGCCGCGGCAAGAGGCCGAGCTGGATCGCCTGATGCACCAGGGAATAGGCGCCGGTGATCACCGCTTGGCTGGCGATGACGGTCGCCGCCGTCGCCAAGACGATCATCGGCATCAGGAAGTTGTCCGGCACCAGCCGGTAGAACGGATTTTCGATCGCCGTCGGATCGGCCAGCACCTTGGCACCCTGGCCGAAATAATTGATCAGCAGGGCCGGCAGCACGAGGCAAAGCCAGGCCGTTTGGATCGGCTTGCGCCCGAAATGCCCAAGATCGGCGTAGAGCGCCTCCCCGCCCGTGACCACCAGGAAGACCGCGCCGAGCGTGACCAGCCCGATCTCGCCGTGTCTGATGAAAAATTCGACGCCGTAAAGCGGGTTGATCGCGGCGAGCACGCCCGGATCGTCGCGAATGTGCATGGCGCCGGCAATAGCAATGGCGACGAACCAGACCACCATGATCGGCCCGAACATGGCGGCGACTTTGGCGGTGCCGCGGCTCTGCGCGGCGAACAATACGACCAGAATGACCACCGCCAGCGGCGCCACCATTTCGCTGAAGGCCGGGCTTGCGAGCTTCAGGCCTTCCACCGCCGACAGCACCGAGATCGCCGGCGTGATCACGCTGTCGCCGAGAAACATCGCAGCGCCGATGACGCCGACGATGAAGACGAAGGCGGTGCGCCGTCCGAGCGCGCGGCTCGCCAGCGCGGTCAACGAGAGAGTGCCGCCCTCCCCGTTGTTGTCGGCGCGCAGCAAAACGAGGACGTATTTCGCCGTCACCGTCACGATCAGCGCCCACAAGATCAGCGACAGGACGCCAAGCACGATCCCGCGCGTCACCACATGCTCGTTGCTCGCGGCGATCGCCGCCTCGCGGAAGGCGTAGAGAGGGCTCGTGCCGATATCGCCGTAGACCACCCCGACACTGCCGAGCGCCAGGGCGATAAAGCTTTGCGGCGCGACCTGCCCGCCATTGGCGGTGGTGGCTTCGGGGGAAGCCGCGCTGTCATTTACGCCATGACTCATCGCGATTGTTGAGGTCTGCCGCTGCGAGGAGAAGGCGGGCCTTATAGCATTGCCGGCGCTTTGGGAATACCGGCCTTTTGCCCGTGCGACGAAATGTGGATCGGCAACCGGCGCAAGCCTAAGGCGTCAAATCAGGCGGGATCGGTGGTTCTTCCCGCATCAACGTAATGGTGACGCGCCGGTTCGGCGACAGGTACGGGTTGTCGGGGAAGAGCGGATCGGTGTCGGCCTTGCCGGCTACTTGGAAGATATGGGCCGCCGGCAGCCCTTCAGCCGCGAGGATTTCGCGCACCGCATTGGCGCGGTCGGCGGAAAGTTCCCAGGCGCCGTAGCCCGGCTTATCCGGAACCTTGCTGGTCGCCGTATGTCCAGTGATCGAGACGCGGTAGGGCATCGCCTTGAGCGCCGGCGCGATCTTCTGAATGATCCTGCGCGTACGCTCATAGGGTTCCTTCGAACCGTCGGGAAACATCGAGCGGCCGTCCTGGTCGACGATTTCGATGTTGAGGCCCTGCTTGGTTTCCTCGACCATGATGTGTTTGGACGCCTCGGTGATCTCGGGCATGTCCTGCAAGGCCTGCCGCAGCGACGCCGAGGCGAGCGCGAACTTCTCGTCTTTATGGAAGCGCTGCCCGTAGGTGCGTTGGCGATCGTTCTCGTCGGGCGTCGGCGTCGCAGATGCCTGGGTCGGATCGATATTGGCGGCGTTCTTCAGGCGCGGCCGCGTCGGCAAGCCGAGAACCTCAATGATGCCGGAATAGCGCACATCTTTCTGGACGCCGAAGGCGTCGCGCATGGAACCAGCGACGATTTTCAGTTTCTGCTGGTCCTGCGTCGAGAAGGCGACCAGCATGACGAAGAAGCTGACGAGCAGCCCCATCAGATCGGCGAAGGTCACAAACCAGCCGTGACCGCCGCCGTGACCGCCATCCTTGCGCCGCGCCATTGACTCTTACTCCGAAATGGACGGGCTCACGCCGGCGCGGTGGCCGCCTTGGCCTCACTCTCCTCGGCGTCGGCGTGACGATGCTTCTCCGGCAGATAGGCAAGCAGCATCTCGCGCACGAGCGTCGGGCTCTTGGCTTCGCGGATCATCAGTACGCCGTCGATGATGAGCGTGCGGTTGACTTCTTCATCAACCAGTTTGAGGTGAAGCTTGTCGGCAATGGGCAGACAGAACAGGTTGGCGAGCGCCGCGCCATAAAACGTGGCGAGCAGCGCGCCTGCCATGAACGGGCCGAGCTTGGAGGGATCGGTCATATTGGCGAACATCTGCACCATGCCGATCAGCGTGCCGATCATGCCGAAGGCCGGCGCGCAGTCGCCGACCGCGCGATAGATTTTCTGCCCTTCGTCGAGATGGGTGAGGAAGTTGTCGCGGTCGCGCTCGAGATTGTCGCGGATGAAATTCGTGTCGTAACCGTCGGCGACGTAGCGGATGCCCTTGGCGAGAAAAGGATCCTCGGTATTGACCTTTTCCAGGCCCATCGGGCCCGACTTGCGGGCGATCTCGGCGATGCCGGCGATCTCGTCGACCAGTTCGCGCTGCGTCATGCGGCGCATGGTGAAGGCGAATTTCGCCCCGAGCGGCAGGCCGTGGAGCATTGACGACAGTGGGAAGCGGATGAAGGTCGCCGCGAATGACCCGCCGAAAATGACAATGAACGCGTGCTCGCTGACGAACATATGCAGGTCGCCGCCCATCAGGATCACTACGCAGACGACGCCGATCCCCGACAGCAGACCCAGACTAGTTGCGATATCCATGACCACCCACCCCAACGCACAGCAGCGGCCGCAAAGCGCGGGAACGGCCGCTGCAAACGACCCTAGACTGGCGCTGTTAAGAGGCGGTAAAGGCTAACCGTTGGTGAAAGAAAAACGCCCAGAAAATGCGGTTCTGCCGCCAAAACTGGCGGCAAACTGCCGCAGAATTGGCTAGAAATAGGTCGCCCAGTTCTTAAGTCCGCTAGAAGACCCGCTTTAGACCTCAAGGAGTGCGCCCCATGCGTGAGATCGGCCATTTTATCGGCGGCAAGACCGCCAAAGGCACCTCCGGCCGGTTCGGCGACGTGTTCAACCCCAATACCGGCGAGGTCCAGGCCAAGGTCGCGCTGGCCAAGCATTCCGAAGTCGAGCATGCGATCGCCGTCGCGGAGGCCGCGCAGCCGGCTTGGGCGGCGACCAATCCGCAGCGCCGCGCGCGCGTGATGTTCAAGTTTCTCGATCTGGTGCAGAAGGAATATGACAGCCTCGCCAAGCTGCTCTCCTCCGAGCACGGCAAGACGCTGCCGGACGCGCGCGGCGACATTCAGCGCGGGCTCGAGGTGGTGGAATTCGCCTGCGGCGTTCCGCACCTGTTGAAGGGCGAGTACACCGAAGGCGCCGGTCCCGGCATCGACCTTTATTCGATCCGCCAGCCGCTCGGCGTCGTCGCCGGCATTACGCCGTTCAATTTCCCGGCCATGATCCCCTTATGGAAGGCGGCGCCGGCGCTGGCCTGCGGCAATGCCTTCATCCTCAAGCCGTCGGAACGCGATCCCTCGGTACCGATGCGCATTGCCGAATTGTTCCTCGAAGCCGGCCTGCCGGAAGGCGTGCTCAACGTCGTCAACGGCGACAAGGAAGCCGTCGATACGCTGCTCAACGATGCGCGCATCAAAGCGATCGGCTTTGTCGGCTCCTCGGCGATCGCCGAATACATCTATGCGACCGGCTGCGCCAACGGCAAACGCGTGCAGTGCTTCGGCGGCGCCA
>Ga0335085_10014741_pt1 | contig 11383 bp, 9 predicted proteins | sample Lox_Sample_45_FD_206712 | JGI IMG/M metagenome (GOLD analysis project Ga0335085, IMG submission 206712) | Soil microbial communities from Loxahatchee National Wildlife Refuge, Florida, United States - Lox_Sample_4.5 | ecosystem: Environmental > Terrestrial > Soil > Wetlands | place: USA: Florida... | reverse complement strand
GGGTGGGTCGTCTCGAATGTTCGCCAGGTGCCGCCTGACAGCCGCGCGGTCGTGCTCCGATTCGGCAGCCCCGTTCGGGAGCAGGGAGCGGGGCTACTGATCGCTTGGCCGAAGCCGGTCGAAGAGGTCGTGTTGCTGCCCTCGGTCGATCGTCAGATCGAGCTAAAGATCGTTCGCTTGGACGGCGCGCTTGCCACACCGACGACCACAAGCTCGCAGCAGCCTCTCGGATTGGCCGCCGGTCCCGCCGCCAACGGCATTCCCGGTTTCGACATGAGCGATGACCCGAGACAGAACGCCGGCTTCCTGTTGACGGGCGATTCCAGCGTCGTGCATCTGCAAGCGACCTTGTTCTATCAGATCAACGACCCGGTCAAATATCTGATCGCTGCCGACCACGTCGGTCCGGCGCTCGAGCGTCTGTTCATCGCGAGCGCAGTCGCCGTGTGCGCTGCGCGGGATCTCGACACGATCCTGGTCGCGCGGCCCGAGGCCAGCACGACGGCCGACGAAAGCTTTCGCGCCAAGCGCGAGCAGCTCCGCGCGGACCTCATGGATGCGGTCAACCGGCGCTTGCAGGACCTTGCCGACCAGGGGGCCGGTCTCGGCGTCACGGTGAGCCGGGTCGATTTGGTGGCGGCAATTCCGAGCGGCGCCAAAAGAGAATTCGATCGCGTCCTGGTTGTGACCCAGGCGGCGGAGCAGGACTTGGCGGAGGCGCGGACCATGGCGGAAAACGACGCGCAGCAAGCGAAGCGAGAGAGCGACAGCATCGTCGCCCAGGCAGCGGCCCGGGCGCAAGAACAGGTGAACGACGCGAAGACCCGGACGGCCGCGATCGCCGCGCTCGCGCGCGAGGCTCCCGGACTCAGTCGGCAGACGCTCTTGAATCGCCTCTATTACGATCGCGTCGGCAGCATTCTGGCGAAGGCGGGGTCGGTCGAGACCATCGATCGAGACGGCGGAAGCCACGTCATTCTGCCCGGACCCGTCCAGAAATGACCGACGCGACGATAAGCCAGACCGGCGTCGCTCCCGCGACGGCGGGACTCCTATCTGCGTCCGAGCAACGTTCGCTGGGGCTGCGTCTTACGCTGGCGCTCATCGCCGGCGGCTGCCTCGTCTTGGCGGTCATCATCGAGATCGCCGCGCCAAGCCAGCACGACGTTGCGGAGCTTGTTGCCGGGGTTGCCGCCCTGCTCGTGGCGGTGCCGGCGATGTCGGCCGCCTGGTACAGTCTGCGCCACCCCGATCTGCATGGCATCACCGACCAGCTCATCGCGCTTGCGATCATCGCCGCATGGGCGGCCGGCGACCTCATGACGGCTGCCTTGCTGCCCATGGTCATGACCATTGGGCATATTCTCGAGGAACGCTCGCTGCTCGGCTCGCAAGAGGCGATCCGCGCGCTCAGCCGATTAACGCAGAGCAAGGCACGCCGGTTTAAGGCAACGGGCGAGCTCGAGGAGGTCGAGGCGAAAGCGCTCAGGGTCGACGACGTCATCGAGCTGCGCGCCGGCGATCTTGTTCCTGCCGACGGAGTCGTGGTCACCGGGAGTTCGAGCGTCGACATGGCTTCGATCACCGGCGAGTCCGTGCCGCTCGAGGTGGAGCCTGGCACGGCCGTGCTCAGTGGGTCGATCAATCTCGACGGCGTTTTGGTGGTGCGGATCACCAGGACCGGCGAGGAAACGACGCTTGGCCGCGTCATCGCGCTCATGCAGGAAGCCGAACAAGCCAAACCGCCCGTGACGAGACTGCTCGAACAACACGCACAGCGCTACATGGTACTGGTCCTCTTGCTCGCAGCGGGGACCTGGTTCATGACCAATAGCACCGCGGCAATGCTGACTGTTCTCGTCGCCTCTTGCCCTTGTGCGCTGGTTCTGGCGGCGCCCGCCACGGCAATTGCCGCGATTGCAGTTGCCGGCAGACACGGGATTTTGGTCAAAGGCTCCGCCTTCCTGGAGAACCTCTCCACGGTCGATGAAGTGATCTTCGACAAGACAGGGACGGTCACCGTCGGCCAACTGCGGCTGGCCGAGGCGAAGCCCGAACCCGGAGTTCAACCCAGCGAACTGACCGAGCTCGCCGGCAATCTCGGCGCTGCGAGCAGCCATCCGGTCAGCCGCGCGCTTGCCGGCCTGGTGCCGGAGCAGAAGCGGCTCGCGGTCGACGAGATGAAAGAGACAAGGGGCTTGGGCGTGGTCGGGCGTATCGGAGGCGAGGTCGTTGCCCTCGGCCGACTGGAGCTCTTCCAAGAGCTCGGTATCCAGAGTTCGCCGCCGCCCGATCACAACGGCCCGATCGCCGGCGTCTCGCGCGGCGCGCAGTTTCTCGGCTGGGTGCTGCTGGCGGATGAGCCGCGGCCGGAAGCGCGTGAGGCGATTGAAGATCTCTGGAATCTTGGTTTGCAACGTCAGCTTCTGATCACCGGCGATCGAGGCGCTGTAGCCCGCCAAGTCGCCGATCATCTCGGTCTTACCGAAGTTCGCCCGGAAGCGCTTCCCGCGCAGAAGATGGATTACGTGCTGGACGAGATCGTGGCCGGCTATCGGCCGCTCGTCGTCGGCGACGGCATCAACGATTCGCTCGCCCTCAAAGTGGGCGCCGTTGGGGTCGCCATGGGCGCGCAGGGAACGGATGTCGCGCTCGCATCGGCCGATCTCGTCTTGATGACCAACGATCTGCGCCGCCTGGGCACTTGCGTCCGCCTCAGCCGCCGCTGCCGCAGGACGATCTATACGAATGTTGGCATCGGTTTGGGATGGACGATCGTTCTGGTCGCTCTCGCGGCCGGAGGCGCCCTTGGCGCCGCAGGCCCAGTGATCGCGGCAGTGACGCACAATATCAGCACCTTGGTTGTGATGGGAAATGCCGGCCGGCTATTGAAATTCCAGGAATTGATGTCGTGACCGCCGGCGGCCGCAACCGCGTGCTGCATCACCGGATCTTTTAATGCGCAGCCGATGGACCGTGCTCATGCAGGTCGGCGTTGCCATGCCTGGCTTGACGCTTCGTCCCGGGCAGGAGGCTTAGGAAATACACGCCGCTGCTAAGCGCGGTAATCCAGAAGCTCGTCGGCCAGTCCGAATAATAGGCGAAGGTCAATCCGAGCCAAGCTTCCGCTAGGGCGAGGCCGGCCGAGAGCGCGACGGCCAGTCCCAGCCGGGTCGTCAAACGGACAGCGGTCGCCGCTGGTCCGATCATCAACGTGAAGACCAGGAGCACCCCGACAATCTGCGCGCACGCAGCGACGGTAAGCGCGACGATCGCCAGGAATAGGACCGACACCAGTCGAAGCGGCACTCCCTTCGCCTCCGCGAGCTCCGGCTGCAGGCTGGCGAAGAGCAGCGGTGCGGCGATCACGGAGAGAGAGCCCAGGCTGACGATGCCGAGCGCAAGCAAGCTCCATAGCATGTCCCTGTCGACGCCGAGCACGTTGCCGAAGAGCAGCGCTGCCGCTTGCGCCGCGTACGACGTGTAGAAATGCAGGAACAGGAGGCCGAGGCCAAGCGACAGCGACAGGATGACGCCGATCGCTACGTCGCGTCCCGTGAGACGCTCGCCCAGCGCGCCCATGCCTATTCCAGCGGTCAGCGCAAAACCGACCATGCCCCAGAGCGGCGGAATACCTAACAAGCCGGCGCCGGTAGCACCCGCGAAACCGACATGCGACAACGCGTGACCGGCAAATGTCTGGCCGCGCAGGACGAGAAAGAAGCCGACGATCCCCGCTACCAGCGCGACGATGCCGGCAGCCTCGAAGGCATTGAGCATGAAGTCATAGTCAAACATCGTGCCGATGCTCGCTGTGTTCCACGTCATGCCCCCGCGACATGACGAAGATTCGTCCGGCGACCCGCACAACCTCGATCTCCGACGCATAGAGGCGCGAAAGAACGGGACCGGTAATGACTTCATCGACAGTTCCGAGGGCGGCTTGACCATTGCCGAGATAGAGCACGCGATCGAGCGCGCCCAGTAGCGGATTGAGCTGGTGCGCGCTGAACAGGATGGTGATGCCGAATTCGCGTTGCAGCCGCTTGACCAGATCGACCACCGCCGTCTGGTGAGCGGGATCTAGGCTGATCAGCGGCTCGTCCAGGAGCAGAAGCTCGGGTTTGCCGAGCAAGGCCTGGGCCAGCAGGAGCCTCTGCCGCTCGCCTCCCGAGAGCTCCGACAGGGGACGTTTCGCAAGTTCGCTTGCGCCAACGGACTCAATTGCCCAGGCCGCGCTCTTCCGCTCCCGCGCACCGGCCCACGGTCGCCCCCAGCGACGGCCGTTGGCGGCGCTGAGCACGAAATCCGCTCCGTTTAGCCTGAGCGGGCCCGCGGCATGCCGCGTCTGAGGCATATAGCCGATCGCCGGATTGCCCCGCGTCGCGTTTTCGCCGAGCACGCGAACCCGGCCGGTGCTTGCCGAGATGAGACCGAGGATCGCCCGCATGAGCGTCGTTTTTCCGGCCCCATTCGGCCCCAGTACGCCTACGAATTCCCTGGCTTCGATGGCAAAATCCGCGTGCGACAGGACCGTCCGCCCGCCGACGGCCAAGCTCACATGGTCGAAAATGACGGCTTTCAAGGATTTCCGTTGGATAAGGCGCGCTCGGTCGCATCGAGCTCTTCCATCATCCACTGTTGGAATGTCGTGCCTGGCGGTTCGGTCTCGGTGACGCCGACAATCGGCACCTTGGAGTCCCGCGCCAGCTTCTTCAGCCGCGCGGTGAGATTGTCCGTCGTCTGGCTGTTGTAGAACAGGATCTTGACGGATTGCGTCTTGAGATCTCGCTCAAACGACGCGATCTCGCGTGCGCTGGGCTCTGTGTCGTTCATCACCGCGATCTGGAACGGACGGTTGCGGATCGTGAAGCCGAGTGCTTCGGCCATATAGTTGAAGACCGGTTCGGTCGCCGTGACCGCGGTCTTGGCGTACTTCTGCCGGATGGCGTCGATCTTGACCGTGATCGGCTGCAGCGATGCGAGGAATGATGCCAGGCGCCGCTCATAATCGGCACGATGATCCGGATCGGAGGCGCTCAGTTCGGCGGATAGCGCTTTGGCGAACGTGGGCATGGTGGCGGGATCGTACCAGAGGTGCGGATTGTCGCCAGGCTTCCTGCGCATCAGGGCCGCGGCCACGATGACTTTCCGGCCCTCAGATTGCGAAGCCGTCAAGAACTTGGCCACCCAAGGATCGTAGCCTATTCCGTTGTAGATCACGAGCTTGGATTCAACGAGCGCTCGCGCGGTCGAGGTGCTGGCCTCGAAGAGATGCGGATCCTGATTGGGATTGCTCAGGATACTCGTGACCTCGACATTGTCTCCGCCTAGTTGTTGCGCAACGTCGCCGTAGAAGTTCTCCGCAGCGACGATGGGAAGCGGGTGACTGAGGCTCTGCGCCAGAACCGAGGTCGATACGAGAACCAAGGCGACGGTAACAAGAAATGAGAGTCGCATCAGAGAGAGCCCTCTGATTTTATTGGCGTCAAACATAAGATGTTATAACATAACGCACGGTCGCATAGAAATTTTCTTCTGCAGTGAGGTTTCAGTGTTCAGGCGGTCGCACTTCCCCCGCAGTCCGCACAAACGCCGCGGATTTCTACGACTTGTTGCGTGACTCGGAACCCGAGCGTGTGCGCGCGCTTGTCCAGACTCGTGGACAAGGCATTGTCGAGCAGCTCCACGGTTCGCCCGCAATCATCGCATATCACGAACTGGCCGCGGTGAGCATGATCGAGGTCGAGGCAGGCAACGAATGCGTTCAGCGATTCTATCTTGTGGACGAAGCCTTGTTTCACGAGAAAATCGAGCGCCCGATAGACCGTCGGCGGCATGGCCTTGCCATGTTTTCTTTCGAGCCCAGCGAGTAGTGCGTAGGCGCCCACCGGCCGCCCCGCCTCCAGCACCAGTTGGAGGACGTCCCGGCGAAGCGGCGTTAGCCTTACGCCGCGCCCGCGCGAGAGCGACTGTGCCTTCGCCAGCGAGCGGATAACGGATTTCGCCATTGCCGAATCCTCTTTGGTGCCCGAGCCTATATCGGTTTCAGTGAGATGACAAATTTACGGTTGGATCGGTTATCGGACCATAACAGGGTGGCATGTAGCCTTCCAATCAGCGGACAGGCGGCGCCGATGTGTCGAAAGCCTTGGGGCTTGGTCCTTCTTTTCGGCCTCTTCATCTTTGGCACCCTTGTTGCGCGATCGAGCATCGCGCAAGCTGCAGGCCAAGCCGATCGCGAGTTTCAGGAATGCCCGGACTGCCCGACGATGGTGGCTATTCCGGCGGGAAAATTCGTGATGGGCAGCCCTGCAACCGAGGCGGGACGCTTCGACAACGAAGGACCACAGCATGTCGTGTCTTTGCAAGCGTTTGCGCTTGGCAAGTACGATGTCACGACCGCGCAGTTCCTGACCTTCCTGCGCGAGACGCGCTATCAGCCGGCGCCGTGCGATCCGATCCTCGGCCTACGCTGGAGGACGAGCCTTCAAGGCGTGGTCTACCCACCCGCCGAGACGAACCCGCCGCTCGAGCCGGCGACGTGCCTCAGTTGGAATGATGCGCAAACCTACATCAAATGGCTCAATGGGAAGGTGCGCGGCCTCCCGTCCGCGCCGAGGACGGGTCCCGGTCCCTATCGGCTGCCGAGCGAGGCGGAATGGGAGTACGCGGTGCGCGCGGGAACGACGACCGCCCGCTGGTGGGGCGACGCGGTCGGGACGGATAAGGCTAATTGCAATGGCTGCGGCAGCCAGTGGGACGGCAAACTGATCGCCCCGGTCGGCAGCTTCGGCCCCAATCCGTTCGGCCTCGACGACGTGCTTGGGAATGTCTGGGAGTGGGTCGAGGATTGCTGGAATGAGAGCTATGTCGGAGCTCCCGCGGACGGCCGAGCGTGGACGACCGGCGATTGCGGGAAGCGAGTGATGCGCGGCGGATCCTGGAGCAACGTGCCCGTGTTCATCCGTGCGGCGACGCGCACGCGCGGGGACGCCGCGGGCCGGGACTTCGACTATTCCATCTATGCCGGTTTTCGCGTCGCCCGCACGCTGCCATAGCGGGGGAGGGGCCGTACCTTCACCGCGACACCTGCTGCACATTAAAGTCGACGACGATGTCCTTCGCGATGTCGTAAGCGCCGGGCAGGATTAGCAGCGGCGAGGACAGCAGCACCGCGTTGCGCGCGCTGAGTGCGAAGTTGCGGTAGGCAGAATCAGTGCCCAAGCGCGGATCGGCGACAATCTCCGCTTGACGGACGCGACCGTTCTGATCGAGCAGGATGTGGACCGACACGGTCCAATCTTCGCCCGCGGCCTCGCTCCGATCGAGGTTCCAACGGCGTTCGACTTGGGCGCGGATGAAGTCCTTCACGCCATAGGTTGCATCCCAGCCGTGGGCTGCGTGGGCGCTCGTGGCGGTTACGTTCGATACGCCCGAACCGTCCTGCAATCGCGGACTCGGCGGTATCGGCGCAGCCGGCTGCCGAAGGCGTGCCAGGCTTTCGAGCCGGGCGGCAAGGTCCTCGGCCGGCGACGTTTGCCGAGGCTGCCTGGCGGCGGACAGAGCGTCGGCGCGGGATGCGATGACGGGTCTCGGCATCGGCGGCTTCGGCGAAGGCCTCGGGGCGATGATTACCGGGGGAGGCGATTGCTCTGCAGTCTGGCGCGGTGCGGCGGGAGGTGACGGCGTCTCCGGAACCGGCACGGCGGTTGCGGCTTCCGAGGGTGCAACCTCCTTCGCCTTCTCTTGCGGTACGCGAGCAACATGCGCTGAAGCAGGCGATGCGGTCTTTTCGCCGAGCCGGACTAGTTCTACCGGCACAATCCGTTCGCTGGGCGGCATTTCGTTCAACCCGGCCAGGCCGACTGCGAGGGCAAAAAGCAAGGCCGCCCCATGCAGGACCACGGACCCGACGATACCCCACCGCATAGACTCCGCGTGTGGATCGCGCGCGCACCGGGATCTGCTTCCCATCTCGCGGTCAGTCATCGCAGCCTTGCGTCACGGTCACAGTCCGATACGGCGGTTACGGCTCGTCGACGCCAGCCCAACGTATAACCAATTGGCGTGGGGATCGAGTGGAGCGAAGCGGCGGGATGCATCACGTGGGACGAGCCGCCCACACCCTTGACGCGGGGCGGCAAGCGAATTACACTCCAACAATCGATGGAACATTAAATTGATGAAATCACCCCCCCGCGCCGGCAACCATGGCGCACATCCGCCGCGTGCCGCGGCCACCTTGCCTCCACGCGATCACTTGGCTGCCGCGGCCGCGATGTTGCGCGCTTTAGGAGATCCGGAGCGTTTACGGATTCTGGTACGCCTCGGCGGGGGCGAACTGTGCGTGTCCGAGCTAGCCGACTTGGAAGGCGAGAAGCTGACCACGGTGTCGGCGCGGTTGAAGTCGCTCTCTGCGGTACGCCTTGTGGTCCGGCGGCGCGATGCCAAGCACATCTTCTACTCGCTTGCCGACGACCATGTGCTGAGCCTGATCCGAAGCGCCGTAGAGCACGCTGCCGAGAGGCGTTGAATCCAGTTTCTACTCTTAGGTTTTTACGAGGAGATCGGATGATGGCTAACTGTTCGCAACCCCACCATGCCAACCATAATCACGTGCACCAATCCGGTTGTGGGCACACTCCTGTGCGGCATGGCGCTCATGTCGACTACCTGCATGACGGGCATCTGCACCATCCCCACGAGGGCCATGTAGACGAGCACGTGATCGAGGTCTCATCGGCAAATCCGGACGCCTGTACGCCGGATCACGGCTGTGCTGGCCATCAATCTGGCCACATGCATGGTCCGGGCTGCGGCCACGAGGCCGTACCGCACGGAAATCATGTCGACTATCTCGTTGAGGGGCATTTGCATCATCCCCATGACGGGCACTGCGACAATCACGGGCCGCTCGCACGCGCCTAAAGTGATGCCGGTCGCAATGTCTGCCGTGGTCATCTGACCGGAACGGTTGCGGCAGACGCAGTCGTCTCTGATGGTACATCTCAGGCACGCTGTTCGGGATTGCGGTCACCGCCTCACTGAGCATGGCCACGTCCGGCTAGGGGACTCGACGGCCGTGCAGGGGGCCGGCGGTGGCCGTGCTCGTCGCGCGGAGATTTCCGCGGCTAAGGGTCGCCATAGTTAGTCAGTCACGACGCTCACCGCTGGTGCACTGAACTTTGGTTGACGGCGCGGCGCACCCGCGAATATTGCCGTGGGTGCGTCGCGCCGATGCACAACTATAGAACGATAAGGCCGCGCTCCTCGTAAACAAAGCCGCCGCTTTCGCCCATGAGCGCGCGGGCCAGCGCCATGATCAGCGCGACGATCCCGTCGATCTTGTTCTCGGGTCGCTCCCTTCAGTTGCAGAGAAGCAGACATGCCGCTTTCGGCTAATTTCGGTCGTTCCATTTCGACTGCGGAATGACCGCTCCTGGCCCAAGGCAGAAATTCGACGCCGAGCCTCCGGCATCCGCTTTGCGCCCATCCTGGCCACTCGCGGAATCTTGGTGGCTTCTCGGAAGCGGACTTAGGTCGGCACGCGCGTTCGACCGGCATGTGCCAGAAGCAGGCATATTCACGCAGCCTTCGCCACCGTCCCCTCGCCACTTGTTGTTCCAATTGGTCGGGCAGTGGCGGGCTCCGCCGCCGGCAGGAGCCGCGCCGAATTGAGGATGAAGGTCATCTCGGACGCCACATGAATGAAGGCGGCCAGCAGCGGATTGAGCAGTCCGCAAGCCGCCAGCGCGATGCCGAGTGTGTCGACGGCGATCGTCCCGGCGAAATTCTGCCAGATGATTCTGCGGGTGCGCTTGGCGACGGCAACCGTGTCGGCGAGCCGTACCAGATCGTTACCGAGCAGGACCACGTCGGCACTCTCCCTGGCTACGTCGGTGCCCGAACCCATCGCGACGCCGACACTGGCGGCAGTGAGGGCGGGCGCGTCGTTGATCCCGTCGCCCACCATGGCGACGATCCGGCCGCTTGCGACCAGGGTCTTGATCCGGTTCAACTTGTCCTCGGGGAGTAAATCGGACTCAACCTCAGCGATGCCGAGTGTGTGCGCCACGGCGCTGGCAACTGCGCGCGTGTCGCCCGTCAGCAGGATGATCCGCAAGCCCAGGCGAGCGAGCGCGGCGACGGCCTGCTTCGCCTCGGGGCGGACGGTATCGGCGACGGCAATGCAGCCGACGAACTGACCCTCGCGCGCCACGTAAATCTCGGACGCCGCCTCTGTGCCGGCCGTGATTTCGGCTGGGACGACCACGCCGCGTTCGGTCAACAGCGCGCCGTTACCAACCAAGATCGTTGCACCCGCCACGATCGCGGAGATGCCGCGACCGGGCGTGTAATCAAAGCGTTCTGGCTCGGTCATCGGCCGGTGTCGATCGCGCGCGTGTGCAACGATCGCCTCTCCCAGCGGGTGTTCCGAGCGCAATTCGGCTGAGGCCGCGGCATCGAGCACGGCTTCGGGCGATTGGTTGTTGGCCGGAACGACGTTCTGCACCTCCGGCCGGCCGAAGGTGAGCGTGCCGGTCTTGTCGAGCACGATGGTGTTCACTCTGCCGAGTGTCTCGAGATAGAGCCCGCCCTTGATGATTGCGCCGAGCCGCGCCGAGCGGCCGATTCCGCCCAGGATCGCGAGCGGCGTCCCGGCGGCGACGCCGCAGGCGCCGGCGACGATGATGACGGAAATCGTGGAACGCATGTCGCGCGTGATGAGATACGTGAGTGCGGCGGCCCCGAGCGCGAAATAGACGAGATAACCGGCGACACGGTCGGCCAGGCGTTGCACGGGGGCGCGGGATCGTTCCGCATTCTCGACCGCCTCGATGATCTTGCCGTAGCTCGTGTCGTGGCCGATCCGCTCGGCGCGGATTTCGAGGGCGCCCGATTGATTGATCGATCCGGCATAGACCGGCGCGCCCGCGGTCTTCTCGACCGGCATCGATTCCCCGGTGATCCGGGCCTGATCGACAAAGGAATGTCCGCCGATGACGGTGCCGTCCACCGGCACGCGAACGCCGGGGTTCACGAGTACCGCGTCGCCGACCTTCAACTCGCCGGCATCGACATCGTACACCGCTCCCGCGCGACGGACGGAAACTGAACGGGGCAGAAAGTCGAGGAGGTCGTGGATGGCGCGCCGGCCGCGCGAGACCGTCATGCCCTCGAGCACCTCGGCAATGAGCACGAACAGGGTGATGACGAGAGCGGTAAAGAACTCGCCGATCGCGGCGGCGGCACTGATGGCGATACTCATGGAGAGTTCCATGGTCATGCGGCGCGCGATGATGTTTTCAGCGGCTTCCTTGAAGATCGGCCAGCCGCCGATCAGGACGCCAAGGACGCCGATGACACTGACCTGGGCGAC
>Ga0335085_10014739_pt1 | contig 11385 bp, 9 predicted proteins | sample Lox_Sample_45_FD_206712 | JGI IMG/M metagenome (GOLD analysis project Ga0335085, IMG submission 206712) | Soil microbial communities from Loxahatchee National Wildlife Refuge, Florida, United States - Lox_Sample_4.5 | ecosystem: Environmental > Terrestrial > Soil > Wetlands | place: USA: Florida... | reverse complement strand
CCCTGCACGCCGCGCTCTTTCCGCCTCACGATCCCACGCTCCGCGAGGCCAAACCAGAGACGATATCCGCCCTTACGATCAAGGATGTCAGGGATTATTACCGGCATGTCTATCGGCCCGACCTGTGCGTGATCGTCGTCATTGGACATGTGGATCCCGACACGGCCAAGACAGTGATCGAGAAATACTTCGGCGGCTGGACGGCCACCGGCCCTCAACCCGAAACACTCCTGCCGCCGGTGCCGGCCAACCCGCCGTCGATGGCCGCCGTGCCGGACGCCAGCAAGGTTCAGAGTTCGGTCACGCTGGCGGAAACGCTTGGACTGACTCGATCCAATCCGGACTACTATGCCCTGGAGCTGGGAAACCACGTGCTGGGCGGCGCTTTTTACGCGACCCGGCTCTACCGCGATTTGCGGGAACGGAACGGGCTGGTCTACTACGTCTCTTCCTCGTTTCATGTGGAGCAGACCCGCGCGCTGTATGTCGCGGACTATGCCTGTGATCCCACCAATGTCTCCACGGTCCGCACCGTCATTGTGCGCGAGCTGAAGGAGATGCAGACCACACCGGTGACCCCCGAAGAGCTGCGACAAGCCAAATCTCTACTGCTCCGGGAAATTCCGCTCTCCGAATCGAGCATGGGTCGCGTCGCCATGGGGCTGCTCTATCGGGCCGGCCACGACCTGCCGCTGGACGAGCCGACACGGGCGGCGCAGCGCTATCTGACGCTCACCGACAAGGAAGTACAAGCGGCCTTCACCAAGTGGGTTCGTCCTGATGACCTGGTGCAGGTGCTTGAAGGGCCGGCGCCCAAGTAACCGCCGGGGAACCGCCCGGTCGTGTCCGTCTCGGCGCCGGTAGCCCGATCGGAATTACTTCGACGGATCTTCCGTCAGCTCTTTAGGTTTGCCCATCAGATAGCTCTGGACGAGCTCGGTGTCCGAGTGACCTGAGCCATGTTCAGAAAGGGTAGCCGTTGAGTCTTTCACCGTCTGACGTCTCCCTTGAACCAGGCCACTGCCAAGTTTGAGGATTTTTCAATAAATAACCGTTACAGTGCAAAATTTAATGTGATGACTTTCAAGCCACTCCTCGCGGCGTGGTCAAATCCGATTTCCCATGCTAAATACATATGGCAGTTCTATTCACTATTTGGGAGGATCGCTTATTTTACCTCCACGGAAATCGGGAGGTCCTGCGTGGAGGCAACGGCACGGCCGTCCTTGAGGGCCGGGATAAAGCGCCACCGGGACAGGGTCTCGAGCAACACCCGATTCAATCTGGGATTGCGGGTGGCCGTCACCAACTCCACGGTGGCGGTGCCATCCGCACCGATGTGAAAGCGCGCCACGGCGGAGGCGTTCAATGCTTCCTCCCGAAGGTCATCCGGAATGACCGGCGTCGGTTGATAGATGGCCCGGGCTCCCTGAACCGCTCCGGGTAGTGGATTCGGTGAGGGCATCGTGGGCGCCAGAGCCGAAGAAGGCACCTCGGGCGCAGCTGGCTGCGCTTCGGGCTCGCGCCGCTCCGGTTGCGGCATCGCCGGCGGGGCCGGTGTCGCCGGCTCCATCGGGTGAAGCTCCGGCGGCGCTTCGTGAGGGTGCACCGGCGACGTGTTTGCCGGTGACGGCTTGACCGGTGAGGGCTGGACGGGCACGGCAGGAGCGGGCGGCTGTTCAGGAGCAAGCAGCGTCACCGTCAGCGGCGGCGGCTCCGCCGCCGGAGGCAGCACAATTCCGGTAGAAATTATGACCAGCACTGTCCCGATAGCCGCATGCAACAGGAGCGAGGCCAGCAGCGCGCGAGCATCGAGGTGACTCGGCGTCATGCCGCTCCACGCGCTCACCGGTTGAACGGACGTCATCGGTACGTCGCCGCTCCGGCGGTTAAAACGCCAGATTGACGCCTCCATAGACGGCCCGCCTCGTGGCGTATTGCGGCGCGCCCACGCCAATGCCGGTGCCGTCGCGCAGCTCGTTGACCGAATCGAACAGATTCAGCACCACCAGCCGCCCTTCCAGCTCACCCACGTGGGGGATGGTGACCCGATGGGTCACGCCAAGATTGAACTGAAGATTGTAGGGCACCGTGCGGGTGTTGGCGAAGCCGCGGCGCAGGCCGCTGCCGTATAGGGCATCGAGGCTGTACGTCGTCGCCCCCCAGCGATAGGCTGCCCCGCTCGACGCAGTGACCGTCTGATCGTGGTCGAGATGCACATAGTGGGTGGCGATATAGTCCAGCTCATCCTGCTCAAAGTTGTATTGACTGGAGACAATCTCTTTACCCATGGCCTTCGAGTAGGCCGTGTTCAAATAGGTGGACAGATTGCCGCGTGTGTAGGCGCCGGTAAACTCCACGCCGTAGACTTCTCCGTTCCGGTAATTGAACACGGTGGGAATCAACGAGGCGCCGAAAAACCCCTCATCCAGCAAATCCTGCGCGAGTTTGTAGTAGCCGTCCAGCCCCAGGCTCAGCGAGGGCGTCACCTGATGCGTGACGCCGAGATCAAAATAATTCGACCGTTCTGGCTTGACGGCGGAGTTGCACGGCCCGCTGGTCGGACAGGTGGCCGCGTTGCTGGTGTCCTGAAACAACGCCAAATCCGACGGCGCAACCAGCTCGGTGGGGGGCGGCGTGAAATAACGCGCATAGGCGGCGTGCAGCCTGGTTGTCGGCGTGGCCTGGTAGACGACGCCCACGCGGGGGCTGACCTGGCTGCCGTCGACATAGGCCTGCATCAGATCCGCGCGGATGCCGTAGTTGACGGTCAATTTCTCAAACGGCCGCCATTCGTCCTGAAGGTAGACACTATACAACCAAGCCCGGGTGGCGTGGTTGTCCACGATGGATTCCGTCGGACAGTCCGCCGTCGTCGGGTCGCAGCCGAGCGTGGAATAGACCGACGAGGTCGAGTTGCTGGTGGCCCGTTCCATGCTCACGAAGAATCCCGTGCGGACCGTATGTGTGTCGCTCACCCGGTCGCTGCCGTCGCCCTGCAGGCCGTTCGCAAAGCTGATCCGGCCCACGTTCGAGGCCACGCCGTTGAAGACCAGATCCCCGGTCCAATCCGGCGTGAAGACCACTTTGGAATAGCGGGTGAAGAAGGCGAGCTGATAATCGATCTGCGAGCCCGCCGTCCCCTGCACCGCCAGGATTCCGTAGCGATTCGCCTCGCGTTGATTCTCATCCAGCTTCGCCGAACTGACGCTACAGGGACCGGGCGGCGACGGCACCGTGCAGACGCCGGCAAGGTTGTACACGGGGGGCTGCCCCGGATTATTCGGGATTTCAAACGTGCCCTCGACGTCCCCCGCGATGAGGCTCAGCCGCAGGGTGGGATTCAATAGATAGGAGAAATAGCCGAACGCCTTGCCCTGCTGCGTCTGGTCATGGAGCGGGTTATGATCCGGCGTGGGCGATTCGACGCCGAAGTCGTTTTGCAAATAGGACGCCGTCACATAATAACTGAAGGCGCCGACAGAACCGCCGTACTCCGCGCTGGGCTCAATATGGTGATAGCTGCCTCCGTACACGTCCACGCGCCCCCCGTTGGCGAACGAGCCTTCCTTGGTGTGGATGTCCACCACACCGGCGGTATAGTAGCCGTACTGCGCGGGGAGCGCTCCGGTCAGAAGATTGACATGGTCGAACAAGCGGGTATCCAGCGCCTGGCCGAAGCCGGTGATCCCTTCCGGCAGGAAGATGCCGTTGAGCCGGTATTCGAGGTTGGCATGCTCGCCGCGCACATGCACCTGGCCATAGGAATCCTGCGCCACCCCCGGCGCCTGCAGCAGCACTTGATTGACCGGCGTCTGCGTCCCCTGGGGCAGGGCCGTGATATCCCGCTGATCGAACCGATAGACGCTGCTCCCCGTCTCCGGCAACAAGCCGTTGCGGGCTTGATTCAACCGCTTCGCGATGATTTTCAACTCCTCCGCTTTGCCGGCCGCCAGTGTCAAGGTCGTCTCAGCCCCGGCTTCGGCCGTCAAGGTCACGATGGCCGTGCCGGATTCGAACCCCTTCTTCTCGGCGATCAGGGCGTAGGTGCCCGGCGCAATGTGTTGAAACGTGAACCGGCCGTCGTCCTGACTTGTCGTCTGGCCGACCACCATTCCCTCCGCCGTTTCCAGCCGCACCGCCGCGCTCGCGAGCGGTTTGCCGAAGCTGTCTGAGATCATTCCGCGCAGTTCTCCCACCGGCAGGTGTTCCGTCTCGGGGGTGGGACTGTTGGGTATTGATTGTTCCTCCGCCCCGGCCGGACCGTTCCAGCCGAAGACGCAAAGCAACAACAGAACGAACAGGATCATCCGCATGGGCCACTCCGCCGCCATGGCGCGGTGCCAACGCGCCGCGGCGGTCACGTCAAAATGTGAAATCGTAGGAGACTGGACTTACAGGAGGGCGCTATGGGGAGGGCCGCGCAGCCAGACCACGGCATGACGCGGCGCGGGGCGCACGCGCGGCGCCACGGGCGTGAAATACAGCAGGGGGGCGAGGATGATAGACACCAGTACGACAGCGATAACGGTGTTCTGGGCGTGCAGCACCCACTCGCCGATCTGGCAGCCGTGGGTGTCGACCAGCTCGTTTTCAGCGTAGACGTGATAAAGGGCGAACGAGGAAAAACACAATAGATAGAGCACGAACCCCAGCGTGACGAGCGAGCGACCGGTCGTCTTCACCGGCAGTCCCCGCAGAGGCCGAAGAATTCGACCAGATGAGCGCTGACCCGGAACCGACGGCGGCGCAACTGGCGCTCCATCCTGGAAATATGGGCTTCCAGATCGATGTGGGCGATGTCCCCGCAGTTGTTACAGATGGCATGATGATGGTGCGGGGTGTGGGCTGGCTCGAAGCGGTCCTCCCTGCCGCCCAGCGTGATCCGACGGACAAGTCCTCGTTCAATGAAATACGCGATTTCACGGTACACGGAGGTCTTGTGCGGCGCCATCCCCTTCTCCCTGAGCCGCGCGATCATGGCATTGACGGACAGCAGGCGATCCGACGCGGCCAGCTCGCCGAGCATGGCTTTTCTCAGCGGCGTCATCCGGCCGCCACTGTTCTTGATGCGCTGAAGCAGATCGACGCCAGCGTTCATGACGCCGGCAGTATATGCAACTCAGTTGCATCTGTCAACCCTCGCTTGCGATCGCCGGGCCGGACCGCGCCGGCGCGAATGCGGGTCGACGGGCCACACGCCCCTCTACCGGAAGGCGACGGAACGGTGAACGACGAGGGCCGGCGTGACAAGCGCGAAGCCGACGGTCAGGAGGCGGCCTGTTCCGGGAAAAGGGAATGTATCAGAGGAAACAGCTTGGTGGTGATTTCAGACTTGCCCAGGAAGCCGTCCGCGCCCGTTTCACAGGCCTTGGCGCCGTACTCGGCGTTGTTGAACAACGTGAGGATGATCACGCGGGGAGGCTTCGACAGGGACTTGAGCTGGCGGACCGTGTCCAGTCCGTTCAAACCCGGCATCATCAGATCCAGCAGGACGAGATCGGGCGGCTTGGCCTTCACCCGCCGGAGCGCTTCCTCGCCGGAGGCGGCTTTGGCCATGACCTTGACCTGCGGAAATTTGGCAAGATAAAAGGCGAGCGTCTCCATGAAATCCGCATGATCGTCCACCAACAGGATTTTCACGGGCGCCGGCATGTCGCGTCTGGTCTTTGTTCCTCGAACCGCTGCTTCGTATAGGTCCGTCGGTCGTTGACCGCTGGGACCGGCGGTCACCGCTCTGATGACAGCCTACAGAAAAAACGCGTCGTTGACCATCGGGGAAGGCCTGAAATGGGCGGGGAAAATACCTGAGCGGCAGGATGCTCTCGACTGCGGCTCCATTGGCGAGCCCTCCCGCGCCGGCGTTACTGGGCCTGAATCAGGCCGATGCGGATGGCGTACCGGACCAGACCCGCCACATCGCGGATATTCAACCGCTTCATGAGTTGACTGCGGTGGGTCTCGACCGTTTTGACGCTCACGTGCAGCCGGTCGGCGATCGCCTTGGTGGTCAGCCCCTCGGCGATCAATTGAAGAATTTCACGCTGGCGCGGCGTCAATAGATCCGCCGACGTCTCGCCCGGGGTAAGACGCCGCACGTACCCATCGATCACCTGCCGCGAGATGGCCGGCGTCAGGTAGGTGTCTCCGCGGGAGACAGTCCGAACAGCCAGCTCGAGCTCGGCGGGGGTCGCGTTCTTCAACAGATAACCCGACGCCCCGTTGCGCAGCGCCTGGAGCACATACTCCTCCGCTTTGTGCATCGACAGGATGATGACACGCACCTGAGGAAACTCCCTGGCAATGCGCGACGTCGCCTCCAGTCCGTTCAATCCGCGCATCGCGATGTCCATCAGGACGAGATTCGGCCTGTGCGTCCGCACCAGCTCGACCGCGCGCAGCCCGTCGTCCGCCTCGGCCACCACCTCCACGCCGTCGATCGCCTGCAGGAGGGAGCGAAAACCGGCACGGACCAGCTCGTGATCATCCGCCACCAGGACGCGGATGGGGCTCATGAGGATCGCGACCGCTCGCGGGTGGATGGGTGGAGTTCGGGTACCGGCAGCGGGATCTCAAGCTTCAGCTCCGTCCCCTTGCCTGGCGCCGACCGCACGACCATCCGCCCATTCACCAGCGAGGCCCGCTCCTCCATTCCGACCAGTCCGAGGCTTTTCCCCCGCAACGCCTCGGCTCGCGCCGCCTCGGGATCAAAACCGATGCCGTCATCTACGATCAGCAGCTTCACGACATTCTTCCGCCTTGAGAGCTCCACCCGGACGTTCCGGGCGTTGGCGTGCCTGACCACGTTGGTCAGGGCCTCCTGGGCGATACGAAAGGCGGTGCTTTCGATTTCCGGCGGCAACCGCTCGTCCATGCCGCGGGCGACGCACCCCGTTGTGAATCCGGCTTCCCGGGCCCGCCGGTCGAGCATCCAGCGCAGCGCGGCCGCCAGCCCGAGGTCATCCAGGACCGTCGGATGCAGGTCGGATGACAGATTGCGGACCCGATCGAGCGCCTGATCGATCAAGGCAAGGCTGTCCGCCTGCAGCTTGCCGAACGACGCGGGGTCTGTTCGTTCCGGCAGCGTCTGCAGATAGATCTTCAGGCTCGTCAGGATCTGTCCCAGATCATCGTGCAGCTCCCGTCCGATCCGGCGCCCCTCCACCTCCTGCGCCTCCACAAGCTGCCGGGACAGCAGCTGCATCCGTTCGGCGTGCTCCCGCAGCGCCGCTTCCGCCTGCTTGCGCTGGCTGATGTCGACAATCAGACCGATCGTATGCTTGACATGGCCTTGCCCATCACGGATCACACCCACGCTGAGGTTGACCCACACCAGCGACCCGTCCTTTTTCACATACCGTTTCTCGACCGTCATCTCCTCTCGTTTGCCTTCGATCAGCTCCTGATACAGGATGCGATTGCCCGACCTGTCGTCGGGGTGGGTGATGTCATTGAAGGTCAACTCCTTCAGCTCCTCTTCGGCATAGCCGGTAATCAGGGAGAAGGCGCGATTGGTTTCCACAAACCGCCCCGAGCGATGATCCACCAACGCCATGCCGATCCTCGCATTCTTGAACGAAGCGCGGAATCGCTCCTCGCTCACCTGCAGCGCCTCTTCGGCCCGCTTGCGCTCGGTCATTTCCCAGACGGTGGCAATCACGCCGACAATGTCACCCTGAGCGTTTCGAAACGGCCCGTACCGGACCGATGTCCAGCCCGTCTCGCCTGACTGCCTGAACAGAATCGGCACTTCCAGGGACGGGACGATGTTCCCGGCCATGGCTTGCGCGACCGCGGCCTCGATGCTCTTCATGGTCCCCGGTTCCATGGCCAGTCTCGCGTGCTCGGCTTCATACAGGGCCGGCAGATCGGTCGGCCGCTTTCCGAGCACCCGGTCGGCCTTCAGGCCGGTCAGTTCCTCCATATACGGATTCCAGACCGCGTAGCGACCATGGCGATCGTAGACGATGATGCCTTCGCGCGCGTTGGCGATTATTTGTTGATTGAACCGATTCACTTCTCGCGCCGTCTCCTCCGCGCGCTTGCGGTCGGTGATGTCCCGCGCAAAAGCGCAGTTATATTCCCGCCCGCCGAACTCCAGATAATTCGCATTGATTTCAACTGGGAACATTCTTCCCGATCTGTCGCGATGTCGGGTCTCCAGAGTGAGCGATCCCTGCTGTTTGAGCTCGTTCCATGCCGTTGACCAGTCCTCACGGGTAAATTCAGGGTCGATGTCAAAGACGGTCATGGCAAGCAGTTCCTCCTTGGTGTAGCCGAGGATCCGGCACGCCGATTCGTTCACATCCACGATGCGCGCGTCCGACGTCAGCCAGAAGACGGCGTCACTGGCCCGGGCCACCGAGAACTGCATGAAGTTCAACCGCTCTTCGACGTGTCTGCGCGCGGAAATGTCTCGGGCGAACACCTGGATGGCGGTGCCGTCTGCAAACGGCAGCACGGAGGCGGTGACTTCCACGTGTACCGTCGTGCCGTCAAGCCGGATCCACCTCCGCTCGGTCAGCGGCATCTGATCTCCTCGTTCCAGCAGCCCCTGGATCAAGGTACGCACCTCATGATGATGATCCGGGTGGACGATCTCAAACGGAGATTTGCCGATCAACTGCTCGACCGTCGTCGCCCCCAGCAGCTTCACACAGGCGGTGTTCGCAAAGACAATGCGCCCGTTCTGGTTGATGAAGATGGCTTCCGGCGAGAGTTCGACCACGTTCCGGTAGCGCTCCTCACTCTCCCGCAGCGCCTCCTCGGCCTGCCTGCGGTCCGTGATGTCCTGCGCCGTGCCGTACATCCGGACGGGCGTCCCCTCCGCGTCGACCTCGACCGCGCCGCGCGAGTGATAGACGCGCACGGTGCCATCCGGCCAGACCACGCGGCGGTCGTGATCAAAAGGCTGGTGCGTCTTCAACGCCGTTTGCGTGACGCCGTTGACCTCATCCCGATCCCCGGGATGAATACGGCTCAGGAAGGTTTCATACTCAATGGGGCCCTGTTGCGGCTCGAGGCCGAAAATCCGGTACATTTCATCCGACCACGTGATGATGTTCGTCGGGATATCCCAGTTCCAATTGCCGATGTGCGCGACCCGCTGCGCCTCCTTCAGATGCATTTCGCTCGTTCGAAGCCGTTCTTCGGCCCGTTTGCGATCGGTGATGTCCTCGACCACGGCCAAATGGAGATCGGGTTCGGCCGGCCTGGTCCAGAGCGGCAGGACGGTCAGCCGCACCCAGATCACGTCGCCGTCTTTCCGGACGTACCGTTTTTCCATCTGAAAGGTGTCGAGCTCACCCGCACGAAGGTGGGCCATATTGTCCAGGTCCGCTTGCAGATCGTCGGGATGGGTGATCGACTGGAAATCCTTCCGGAGCATCTCCTCGTGCGTATAGCCCACCATGTCGCAGTAGCATTGGTTGACCCTGACGTACCGGCCCGTCCGGCTGTCGATCTGCGCGATCCCGACGGCAGACTGCTCGAAGAGGGCGTTGTAGTACCTGTCGGTCTCGCGCGGCGCCCGCTCCGCCCGCTGTTCCACGGCGAACAGCGAGCCGACCCCGGCCAGTCCCACGACCAGCAGGAGGGCAACGATCAGCGCCAGCCATTCCGAGATCACATCCAACGGATCACGCGCGGCCTCGGTGTAGATGTCCACCATCATGACGGCGTGGCGAAGGGTCATCACGACGACCGCCACGGCGATGAAGAGCCAGGTCGTTCGCCACTGGGACCGGTGGGCGACCCGGAGGGCAAGATAGGAGGCGACGCACTGCAGCAGGAAGGAGACGACCAGGAACAGATTGACGATCATGACGAGCCCCCTCAGACAGCGCGTACCGCGGGTGACCCGGTCCCGGACGACCGGCGACCCGGGCGCAGTATATGACTGCGGACGATAAAGTTCAACCGCCGCTCCGGCCGTTGATCAATGGAATTCCGCCGTGGTACGATCCGGTCATGCCGCCGTACGACGCGCCGGACGAACCGAACAAACCGGACCAGCAGTACCACGCCTGCGAGCATTGCGGCATTGATGACGAACCCACCCACCCGGTTCAGACCGGCGGCGGCATCCTCACACTGTGCGCCCAGTGCCGGTCTGAGGTGGTGGGGGGAAGCTAGCCCGCCGCACGCACTCCGGATCGTTTGCCCTTGAGTCGCGTGATTGCGTTCCGGAGCTCGGAGTTGTCCGGGTCCCATTCCCGAGCGGCTTCGAACTGCTCCAGCGCCCGCGCGGGGAATCCCTCCTGCTCATAGAACTGCCCGAGGTGGCAGTAGTACTCGGTCCTGGCCGGTTCAAGTTCGATGGCTTTTTTGTAATGCCGCTCGGCGTCGCGTTTGCGCAGCGGCAGATGTGAGAGCGCCTGCGCCAGGAGATCGTGATAGACGCTTTTTTCGGGCAGCATTGTCACCGCGCGCTCAAAATAGTAGACCGCCGTCGTCATCTGACGCTCCTTGAGCGCCTGCCGGCCGAGCTGCGCTTCCCGCTCGACGCCGTTGCGGCCGGCCTGTTCGTGTTTCGACAGACCGAGTTTTCGAACCGACAATTCAAAATCGTACTCGCGCCGGTGGGTGTTGGATGAGAGCACCCGGTAGGCTTCATTGACCCGGCAGAAGAGCGCCTTAATCTGCTCGACTTCCGCCGGACTCGTGAGGCGGTGATGACGATCCGGGTGGAACAGCTTGGCGACCGCATAATAGGCCCGTTTGATCTCCGTCTGCGTTGCCGTCCGCGCCACCCGAAGGATCTGATAATAATCCTGGGTCGACATCGCGTCATAGGCCTGCCCGATCGACTTTTCATCACCGAACGGTTCCGGGCCCGCGGCCGGCGCACCCGGCGTCGTGTCGCCGGCCGGCGCGGCCGGCCTCTTCGCCGATCGCGGATTCGCGGTCGTCTCTAATGCATTCATGAATGCGAGATAGGGCTCGGGAACCTGCGCCAGGCTGACGGCAAAGCCCGCTTTTCGCGCCTGGTGGAACAGGGAAGGGGAGACCGCTTTGGCCCATTTAACAACGCCGTGCAGTCTCACAACGAGTGACTCGGCCAGCGTCACTTCAATCATCAACGACGTGCCGGGCTTGAACACCACGTTGGATTTGATAAACAGGCCCTCCCTCGAGAGATCTTCGGTATACCCGGTATGCTTCAGGGGTTGCACGGAGCCGTACCGGACCAGCAACCGTCTGGAGAACCTGAAATATTTTCTTTTTTCCATCAACTCCTCGCACCGGGCGTTCAGCCGGACGCATCGCCCAGGCCGAATCCGGTGACAGCGATCCAGAAAAAAGGTAACAGACCCTGACATATTGTCAATCCGGACGAATCGCATGCAAAGGTGCGGAAAATCTGCTACATTGAATTTAATCGGC
>Ga0335085_10014738_pt1 | contig 11385 bp, 8 predicted proteins | sample Lox_Sample_45_FD_206712 | JGI IMG/M metagenome (GOLD analysis project Ga0335085, IMG submission 206712) | Soil microbial communities from Loxahatchee National Wildlife Refuge, Florida, United States - Lox_Sample_4.5 | ecosystem: Environmental > Terrestrial > Soil > Wetlands | place: USA: Florida... | reverse complement strand
TGCATCATTTACTTTGCCTGCAATTGGGTCTACTACCGCGTATTGCCCTTCTATGGGACGCCCCAGGGCGGGCTAATGGGGCAGGGAATCCCATACGCCGCGGAGGACCGGGTGGCGACGGCTGCCGTCCAGGTCATCTTGGGGGGGCGGGGGGCGGGACTGATGGCCGCCGCCATTATGATCTCCACCTTCGGCTGCGCCAATGGATTGATTCTGGCGGGCGCGCGCGTGTATTATGCCATGGCGAAGCACGGCCTGTTCTTCTCATCGGTGGGAACGGTCCACCCCAAGTTTCACACCCCGGTGGTTTCGCTTCTAGTCCAGGCGGTTTGGGCCGCAATTCTGACCCTTACAGGGAGTTACAACGAGTTGCTGGATTATGTCATCTTCGCTGTTGTGCTCTTTTACATTTTGACCATCGCGGGCATCTTCCGTCTGCGCAAGACGCGGCCGGATGCGCCGCGGCCTTATCGGGCTTGGGGATACCCTGTTCTTCCGACCCTTTATATCGCCTTTGCCGCTTTCTTGGAGTTTGCGCTGTTGACGCATAAGACCTTGAGAAGCTTTGCTGGATTGAGTATCGTCGCTATCGGCATACCGGTCTATTATTTTTGGCGAAGGCCGGCAGTGAGCCGGTCCGTTGCGCTCTCCCCAGGTGAGCATCCCCCGTCGACGTAAGTCCGGGCTCGCGAAAGGAATTCCGGGTAAGTAAGGAGATCACTACATTTCATGGCGAATCTGTTGGCGTTAAAGACTCTGGAAATGATTCAGCAGGAGAGTTCCGATCAAGGTGAGCACACCCTGCGCCGGGCTCTCGGACCGGTCAACCTGATTACCCTGGGCATCGGCGCCATCATCGGGGCAGGCATCTTTGTGCTTACAGGCGCAGCGGCGGCCAAATATGCGGGACCCGCCATCATCCTGTCGTTTGTGTTGGCGGGCTTGGCCTGCACCTTTGCGGGGTTGTGTTACGCTGAATTCGCCTCACTCATCCCCATCGCCGGCTCTGCTTATACCTATGCATATGCCACGCTGGGGGAATTGTTCGCCTGGATTATCGGGTGGGACTTGATCCTGGAGTACGCCTTCGGCGCGGCCACCGTCGCCTCCGGGTGGAGCGGCTACGTGCTCAGCTTCCTTCAGGATTTTGGCATTCGCATTCCCCCGCAATTCACCAGCGCGCGCGGGGAAGTCCTGGTGAATTATCAGGGGCACTGGGAACACCTTTCGCGGATCAAAGACACCCTGGCTTCCCAGCACATCAATCCTGATTCCTTGCCCCACATGGGCGCCTATTTTGACCTGGTGGCCTTCCTCGCAATTATGGCCGTAACCCTGGTTCTGGTAATTGGCATCAAGGAATCTGCGAACTTAAACAGCGCCATCGTGATCATCAAAGTTTCGATTGTGCTGGTGTTCATTGGCGTAGTGGGGGTCTATGCACTGCGTCATCCCTCCATCTTTTGGACAAACTGGCATCCCTTCATTCCCCCCAACCTTGGGACTTATGGAGCCTTTGGCTGGTCGGGCATCGCCCGCGGAGCAGCCGTGATTTTCTTTGCCTACATTGGGTTTGACGCGGTTTCAACCGCTGCGCAGGAAGCCAAGAATCCTGAACGTGACATGCCCATCGGCATCCTGGGTTCCCTGGTCATTTGCACCGTGCTGTACATAGTGGTTTCCGGACTGCTCACAGGGGTCGTGCCGTACACTTCTCTAAACGTCTCCGACCCGGTCGCCGTGGGTATCGATGCCGTGCCCGGCGTGCGCTGGGGGAGCTTCATGGTTAAGACGGGGGCCATCTTCGGCCTGGGTACGGTAATGCTGGTGATGCTGCTGGGCCAATCGCGGGTCTTTTATTCCATGTCCCGCGACGGGCTGCTGCCGCATTGGGCAGGGGCCATCCATCCGCGCTTTCGCACTCCCTGGATCTCCACCAGCCTGGTGGGAAGCTTCGTGGCCGTTTTCGCCGCTTTGATCCCCATTGACGTTCTGGGCGAATTGGTGAGTATTGGGACTCTGCTGGCTTTTGTAATTGTCTGCGCCGGAGTCTGGCTCCTGCGGGTTCGGCGCCCCGACCTGGCGCGGCCGTTCAAGACGCCCTTCGTGCCCCTCGTGCCCATCCTGGGAATCATCGTTTCTCTGGGACTGATGGCGAGCCTGCCAGGGAGCACGTGGCTGCGCCTGATCATCTGGCTGATCGTAGGCATGGTGTTGTATTTCACCTTTGGGAAAAAACACAGCCGGGTGCAGCTCGCCACGCAGGCGAACGCGTCGTCCGGCCCTCCGGGTTCTGCGCATTAGGCGCCAAGCGCCGCCTTAAACCGCGCACCTCGCGAGGGTAAGGCTCAGCTTTTCTGCCCGACCGCATGCGAATCTTCGTTTTCGACCAACTACTTCGCGAATACCGAAGGAGCCGCTTCGCGCGCTTCACCGCCTGGGTTTTGGCCTACGGCGCGGCGCTGTGGGTCACGAACCGCTTTGCGGTCAAGGGTGGCGGCCCCCCCGGAGTTCTCTGGTTCATTTTCTGGATTTGCGCAATCATTGCGGGCTTTTACTATTTGGTCAGCCTGTGGCAATTCACCCGTCGCCGACTGCTCTGGCGGCTTCGCCGGCGGTTGGTGGTGACCTATGTCTTCATTGGCTTCATCCCCATTGCCCTCATTCTGACACTGGTAGCTTTGGGCGCTTTTATTCTCAATGGGCAGTTCGCGGCCTTCCTGGTTGTGATGAAGCTGCGCGAGCACTTTGATGAGATCGAACAGGTCAACCGCGTTGTGCAGCATGAGGCCCGGTTTGCCCAAGCTGCCCCCCCCCAAGCCGTCTTGGACAGAATCCGCAATTTCTATGTCACCGAGCTTATTCGCCACGCCAGCAGCTATCCCGGATTGGAAATCACTCTGAGCCTGGGGGGCGCCACCCAGGCATTCCATCTGGATGGGACGCCTTCGGCGAGTCCGGTGAGCCTGCCCAAGTGGCTGACGGGGGAGGAATTCGCGGGCTTCGTGGCTGACAATGGGGAGATTGCCTTGCGCGCCGTGGAACGAATCACGACGCAGCAGGGAGAATTGACCCTGGTCCTTTCACAGCCCTTTACGCCGGAACTGCTGGATATGGTGGGAGAAGGCATTGGTCCGGTGGGGGTCGTAATGACCAAGCCTTTGGGGCAAAAATCAGGCCAGCAGCGGGCCGTGGCGGTTCAGACGGAACAAGGTGTTTTCATCCAGAGCCAGGTCATCAACTCCAAATCGGTAAAAGTCCCGGAAGCGTTATTTCCTTTCGATTTTGCGGTCTTTGGCGCCTCTTCTTTAGATCCCGTCCTCTGGGGCGGGGACCAACAGCAGAAGAATGCGGCCCCGGCTTTGGTTTACGTTTCCTCGCGGATCACTGCACTGAACGGCCGTCTGCTGGCCACGCTCGGCGAGTTCTCCGAGGTTTACGTGTTTTTGTTCAAGGCGCTGGCCATCATCTTTCTGGTCATTGAAGGTGTGGCATTGCTCATTGGCGTGCGCATGACGCGTTCGATCACGCGCACGGTTGACAATCTCTACGACGCCACAGAGAAGGTCCGGGCCGGCGATTTATCTTATCGGATTCAGGCCCCGGCCACCGACCAACTGACCGCGCTGGCCGGGGCTTTCGACGGCATGACCACTTCTGTGGAACGGTTGATGAAAGAATCACAGGAGCGGCTGCGTTTGCAAAGCGAGCTGGATATTGCCCGCGAGGTGCAGCGCCAACTTTTCCCGCAGACAGCGCCGCGCGTGCCCGGCCTGGAACTCTATGGAGTCTGCAAAGCGGCGCGCTCCGTGAGCGGCGATTACTACGATTTCGTGAAACTGGATGAGCACCGGCTGGGGCTGGTTCTGGGGGACGTGAGCGGCAAAGGAATCTCCGCCGCCCTCTTGATGGCCGCCATTCAATCCGCCCTGCGTGCGCAGTTCTACGATGGTGTGGCGGATTGTGGGGATTTGGCGTCCGCCCAGCTCTCCACGGCCCGGGTCGTCGATCGATTAAATCGCCAAATCTACGCCAACACGCCGCTCGAGAAATATGTGACTTTTTTCTTTGGCATTTACGACACGCGGACGCGGAACCTCTCCTACACGAATGCCGGCCACCTTCCCCCCATTCTCTTCCGCGGCGGCAAGATTGAGTATCTCCGCACCGGCGGGACGGTGGTGGGGTTGTTCCCCTCCGTGGTTTACGAGGTGGGTGAAATCCACATGGAGCCACAAGACCTCCTGCTTGCCTACACCGACGGGATTACCGAGCCTGAAAATACCTTCGGGGAGGAATTTGGGGAGGCCCGTCTGCTCGCCGTCACGCGACGCATGCTCCATGCTTCGCCGGAGGTCCTGGTCGACGAAATCTACCGCACCGTGGACGAATGGACCGGCAGCCCGGAACTCCAGGACGACATGACACTGGTCCTGGCACGGGCAGGGTAGGTTGGACCCGAGCTTCGTTCTCGGGGACCTGGGGGTGAGGGGTTATTGGGGTTGGGGCTTTGCCGGTCCGTCCCCTCTGCAGGAAGAGAGTCGATCACGCCTTCGGATGAGATGCTTCGGGGCCCCTTCGGACAAATTGCGTAGGTCTGGATTTTTTGTCTGGACCCTTGATCGGTGCCATACGTTCTAACTTTAGAATAATCCATCTTGACATTGCCGTGATTTTAAGTTAGCCTACGCCAATTCGTTAGGGCGCCGCCTTGCCGGGCTCGCCGTCGGGAAGGGGGGGCGTGACGTCCATTCGAGGAGAATTCCGTCTGCACCCCGCACGCCGCCCGTCAGGTGCCAGGAAGCAGGTTCTGGGTGTTGGGGGCTCGGGGCTGGGAACCGCCGGGCTTGCCACTTGATTGGTACGATTCCGACTTCTGAGTTGTGGCGCCTGACCCCTGCATCTGAAAACGCAGGTGCATCCGGCGATATGTATGAAAACAAAGGGACGGGAAAAGCAGGTATCAGATGTTAGATGCCAGGTGCCAGGGAGCGGGCCCGCGGATACTGGGGACCTCGGTTTGGGGTTGCACGCGCTTGGCACGCGATGTCGTGATTCTGACTTCTGGCTCCGGACTCCTGGCTTCTGACACTTTGTCTTTGGGGCCTTTTTTGAGCCGATAAGTGCCTGATGATTAATTATATGTCGTTGCCACTACGACGGAAGTTCGGTAGACTTTGACATTCATTTCTTCATTGAGGAGTTGAGTTTTGGCTCTCCGCAATCGTGTGGCTCTGGTGACGGGTGGCTCGCGGGGAATCGGCAAGGAAATTGCCATGGCCCTAGGGCGAGCCGGACTGCGCGTGGCGGTGGCCTTTCGCACCAACAAATTGGGCGCCCAGAAGGTTTTAGCGGATTTGCGGGCTTTGGGGTCAGAGGGCTTCGCGGTCTCGACAGACGTCACCGACCCAGCGCGGGTAAAGGACTTGATGGACGCCGTCACCAAGCACTTCGGGCGTCTGGACGTGCTGGTGAACAATGTGGGAGGCTTTGAGTGGAAGCCGGTAATTGAATCGACAGTGGAAGAATGGAGTGCCGTCGTGGTTTCCAACCTCCACAGTGTCTTTTACACGACCAAGTTTGTATTGCCCATCATGCGCCGGCAGCGCTGGGGGCGGATTATCAACCTGGGAGCAGTGGGCGCCGAGCGGGCATTCGGACAGGCAAAGATCTCCGCGTACTCGGCCGCCAAAGCCGGCATCGTGGCCTTCACGCGCTCGGTGGCGCTGGAGGAGGCACGCAACGGAATTACCGCCAACGTTGTAAACCCACCCGTCATTGATGAAAAGGAGTTGTCCCTGGAAGAGGCGCAACGCCTTACCGACGCGCGTTTTCCCGTGGGCCGGCCCGCCACTGGCCGCGACATCAGTGAGGCGGTGAGGTTCTTTGCCTCGGAAGAGGCCGCTTTTATTACCGGCCAGGTGCTCAACGTTAGCGGAGGTTGGATGCTCTGATGAAGATTCTGACTGCCTCTGAGATGAAACGGATCGACCGGCTAACGGTGGAAGAGCACGGTCTATCCAACCTGAAGATGATGGAGAACGCCGGGCGCGGGGTAGTGGAGTTTATTGTCCCGCACCTTCCCCCGCTGGCGCACCATCGCATTGTAATCCTGTGCGGCAAAGGCAACAACGGCGGAGACGGCCTGGTGGTGGCGCGCCTGCTCCGCGAGCAGGGCTTCCACCCGCGCGTGCTGCTATTTGCGGACCCCCGGAGTTTGCGGGGCGATGCCTCGGCGAGCTATGCGCGGTTGCTCTTTTCCGGCCCGCCGGAGGTCATCGCCACGCGCGAGTCATGGAAGGTCATCTCCGGCTCTCTGATGGACACAACCCTGTTTGTCGACGCCTTGCTCGGCACGGGGCTGAAAAAGCCGCTGGAAGGGTTTCTGCTGGAAGTGGTCCGCGACATCAACAAGGGATTTCCCAACGCGCGCGTGCTGGCGGTGGATTTGCCCTCGGGAATCTCAGCGGACAGCGGGGAACTGATCGGCGAGCACCTGCGCGCCGACTACAGCGTGACGTTTACGGCCCCCAAATATGCCCACGTGTTTCCCCCTGCCTGCGAACGTGTGGGCGAATGGGTGGTGAAGCAGATTGGTACCCCGCTGGAAGCCGTCGAGAATGACCCGGATTTGTTGCTGAATTATGCCGACCGCCAGGACGTGGCGTGGATCGGGAAGCGGCGAGTGGCGGCAACGAACAAGGGCAACTACGGGCATGTGCTGATCCTGGCCGGGTCGATCGGCAAGACGGGCGCCGCGGCCATGACCGCACGCGCCGCTCTGCGCGCCGGGGCGGGGCTTGTCACGGTGGGCACCGCCAAAAGCGCCTTGCCCATCATCGCCGGACTGGGTGTCGAATACATGACTGAACCACTGCCCGAGACGGAAGACGGCGCCATTTCCCTCCGCGCATTGGACGGCTCGCGCTTGGATAAGCTGGTAGCGGGCAAGTCCGTGCTGGCCGTGGGGCCCGGCCTGGGCCGCGACCCGGAGACGGCGGAGTTTATTCGGACCGTCGTGAACAAATACAAGCAACCGCTCGTCCTCGACGCTGACGGCCTGAATGCCTTCGCCGGGCGCATGGATGATTTCCGGTCGGACGTCCGGGCGGCCGGCACGACTGTTTTCACTCCCCACCCCGGGGAAATGGCTCGTCTGACGGGAGAGACTGTGGCGGAAATCCAGGCTCAGCGCCTTACCGTGGCCCGGGACTTCTCCAAAGAGCATGGTATCACCCTGGTGCTCAAGGGATTCCGCAGCTTGATCGCCACTCCGGACGGCCAGATTGAGGTGAATCCTACAGGAAACGCTGGCATGGCCAAGGGCGGGACTGGAGATATCTTGTTGGGTTTGGTGGCGGGCCTGATGGCGCAATTTCCTTCGCAGCCCGTGGGCGAAGTTACCACGGCTGCGGTGTACTTGCATGGTTTGGCGGGTGACTTGGCCGCAGCAGATTATGGGCAGCACTCCATGTTGGCAGGGGATCTCCTGGAGAAGATCACGCAGGCTTATAAACGGCTGGAAGCGGGGAACGGAGCCGCGCCAGCGAAGAACTGACGATGGTCGAGTCTGAACAGACGAACATGTCGCTTCGCGACAGGCCGAACCATGAAATTAACCCCTCACCCCCACGACCGGTAAAGCGTGGGGCCCCCTCCCTCGTCCCTCGGGCATCCTATACCCTGGGAGAGAGAAATCTCACCGGCCCTCTCCCAGGGGAGAGGGTGGCGCGCAGAGCGCGACAGGGGGGGTCGCAAAGACATAGGGAGCAGAGATCCCAGGGTTGTTGCTGGCGGCATCCGGCAATCAAGAATCGTTCATGAAGGGAAGCACTGCGAGTTCAGCGAAATCAGCGGTACCCTTGGCGGAGCGCGTGACCCACTCGCCGGAGGAAACCGTACAACTGGGCCGGGAAATCGCCGCTTATCTCCAGCCGCCGTGCCTGGTACTGCTGGAAGGAGACCTGGGGGCGGGGAAGACGACACTGGTTAAAGGGATTGTCGCCGGCTTGGGCGCGGCCAGCGAAGACGAAGTCACAAGCCCTTCCTTTACCTTAGTGCACGAATATGGTTCTGCGGGTAAGGTCTTTCATGCTGACCTTTACCGGATTGAAGGCGCGCGCGACCTTGCCACGCTGGGGATCGAAGACCTGGGGGCCCAGGCGGTCACACTACTGGTGGAATGGGGAGAGAAGCTTGGCGAAGACGTGCCCAGGCCTTGTGTCCGAATTCGAATGGAGCATGGAGGGAGTGACGAGCGCAGGATCCTCATCGAACGCATGGAGGCCTAGGGGCCGGGCCCGCACAGGTGTGGTGGTGTGCCTTCTGGCAGCCCTCTGCGCAGCCGGGTGCGGCGCCGCTCCCAAGATGTACTATTACACTTTGCAGACGCCCGCAGCGCCCGCCCCCAGCGACCCCAAAACGGAATTCGTCCTGGGCGTTGAACACTTTCGGGCCCCGGAAATCCTGCGCGACGATCGCATTGTCTACTATGTGTCCTCCACACAGATCAACTTTTACCAGCATCATCGTTGGGGTTCCGATCCCGCCACGCTGCTCTCGGAGTTCACCGCCCGTTGGCTGCAAAACAGTGGCGTCTTTGCCGAGGTGAAGATGCTTCCCCTGCGCGAGCGCGTTGACTACACGCTAGGGGGAAGATTACTCAGCTTCGAAGAGGTGGATGCCGAAGGCGCCCCCAAGGTTCGCCTGGTTTTGGCGCTAACCCTCGTGCGGTCCAGCGATCATAAGCGGGTGTGGTCGAGTGAAGAACGCCAGGAGACGCCAATTTCCGAGCGCGGCGTGGAAGGCGTTGCCAGCGCCCTGAACGCTTCCTGCGACCAGGCATTGCAAAAGATGATTCCGGGTTTGCTCGCGCAAGTGGAGAAGGATTTCCAAGGCAATGGGAAGTGAGATCTGAAAGCCCACAGGTGACAGCTCACAGCTAACAGCGGCCTGGAGATTTCAAGCTGGTACAGTTAGCTGTAAGCTGTCGGCTGTTAGCTGTGGGCTGTAAGCAATCAGTTTTCTGGAGAGACTCTAACTATGACTGACAACGGAAGCCCCACCGCATGGGGCTTGATTATAGGATCGTCGAGCGGGTTTGGCGCTGCCGCCAGCCGGGAATTGGCGCGTTCGGGACTTAATATCTTGGGAGTGCACTTTGATCGCCGCTCCAATATGCCGCAGGTTGAGCAGGTCATTTCGAGCATTCGGGATACGGGACGGGATGTTCTCTTCTTCAATATTAACGCTGCCGACCCCACCAAACGTGCGGAGGCTTTGACCAAAGTCGAGGAGCATTGGAATAAAACCGGGGGCGAGCATTTCGTCAAAGTTCTGCTGCACTCCGTGGCCTTCGGTTCGCTCAAGCCTTACGTGGGGGAATCCCCTGAGGAGGAACTCACCCAGCAGCAGATGGATATGACTGTAGACGTCATGGGCAACAACCTGGTCTATTGGGTGCAGGACCTTTTCCGCAGAAAGATGCTGGGGCGGGGAAGCCGCATTTATGCGATGACCAGTGCGGGCGGCCATAGCGTAATTCCCAATTATGGCGCGGTTTCCGCCGCCAAGGCGGTCATGGAATCGCACATTCGCCAGCTTGCTTATGAGCTGATGCCCTACGGGATTACGGCCAACGCCATCCAGGCCGGCGTCACCGTGACGCCCGGTTCCAGCAAGATTCCCGGCATCGAGAAACTGGCGGAGTTCGCACGCCTCCGCAACCCCGGCGGGCGCCTGACCACTCCGGAAGACGTTGCCCAAGCCATTGCCGCCTTGATGAGTGACAAGACTCATTGGATGACAGGTAATGTCATTCGTGTGGATGGCGGAGAAGATATCGTTACGTAAGGTTGAACTGGACGCCGGTGAAGTGTGTGCCTATTCCGCCTGAATCGGTGTCCTCCCCGCCAGCCAGTCTTTCCAGTCCGCGGGGAGGGCGGCGAGACTGAGGACCTTGTGGATTTCCTTCCGCGTGGCGCGCTTGTAACGGTAAAGCCGCACAAACTCGGCGATCGTAACACGAGCCGATTCGCGTGAAGGCAACGGATAGATCGGATTGCCTGTTTCAATTTCGCCTTCCTCAAGGACGCGCAGATAGAATCCGGTTCTGCCGCTTTCCAAAAACGTCTTAGGGATGCTGGGCATTTCGAGCGCCAGCGCTAGTTTGTAACAGGGCAGACGAGGCTGCGTCACCACGAAGCGCGCTGTGCCGATGGCGAATTCGTCGCCGATTGCCACGTCGCTTTCACTCAGGCCATTGACCGTCAAATTCTCGCCGAACGATCCCGGCACCAGATCCTGGCGATGGAGAGCTTCCCGCCAATGGAGAACGTTCTCCCATGGATAGACGTAAACTGCTTTGTCCGGCCCGCCGTGAACGGTGAGGTCCGCCTGACCGTCGCCTTGCAGGTTCACGTTGCCGACCTTGATGGGACCGGTGACCGGTGTTTTGAAGATTCCCGTCTCCACTTCTCGCCCATGGATGGACATGTGGCGGGGCATCGAGACATTGATGGATAAGACCTGCATGGAACGCTACCCCACATCTGGAGATGGCGAAGACGCGTCTCCCATCATAATCGAAAGGCGGCAATCATGCCCAACCGTGATTGGGAAAGCAGGGCGGGTGAAATGGGGGGGACAAGAAGCATGGTGCTGGAGGGGGGAGTTGAACCCCTTCAGCCCATTGGTAACACGCAACTTATTGATTTTGCTGAAAGGTGAAAACGCCAAAAACGCGCCATCCGCACCATTTGGGCACGCATAGGGCACATGGAAAAATGGTCGATCGAATCAGGCTGAGGGGCCGGCTGTCTTGGCACAGAGGTTTCTCGTACCGCCCACTGGATGCCTTGGCATCGCGCCCAGGCCCTTCAACCGGCTCATTCAAGTCAGCGCCCGCTCAAACTCCTTATAGCGAAGAGCTTGCTCGCCCAACTAGCGGTGAAGATGAAAAGGCGTCAACGACATCGGTAGATCATGAGGCGTTTGGACGTGAATTGGAAGCGCGGAATCGAGCTCTACACTTTTTTGATTGTACACGGCGAGATCCTGAGCCGCTGCTGTCATGGGCATATCTGTTATTCCGCAGGGACTTTTGGAGTCGGAGAGGTCTGAGCAGGCGTTGTGACCTTCACACATGCCTGTTCACATACCGGTGTGCATGGCCGGGATGGATTCGGGCGTGGAAAGGTGTCACAGGCCAATGCTGCGGCGTACGTAGTAAGCGCATTCCCGAGTATTCCACGCAAGAGCAATCGGCACCGAAATATGGGAAACACGTGTGTCGTTTGCGGTCAATAAAACTGGAGACCTGAGGTTTGAATTTAGGTCCCGGTAATTTTCCGGAGACTTAATGGGGTGTGGAGGGCAGGATTGGCA
>Ga0335085_10014737_pt1 | contig 11385 bp, 10 predicted proteins | sample Lox_Sample_45_FD_206712 | JGI IMG/M metagenome (GOLD analysis project Ga0335085, IMG submission 206712) | Soil microbial communities from Loxahatchee National Wildlife Refuge, Florida, United States - Lox_Sample_4.5 | ecosystem: Environmental > Terrestrial > Soil > Wetlands | place: USA... | reverse complement strand
ACCCCGCAATCGACAGACGCTGCCCCGCGCTCGCCGGGGATGCTGGAGAGCCACTACGCCCCGCACCTGCCGCTGCGGCTCGACGTGACGGAGGCGCGACCCGGCGAGGCTCTCCTCGCCTTCGGACCCGATGCCGCGCCGGATGGCTTCGCGGAGACGCGCTGGCTCTCGCGATCCGGCGATCTCACAGAGGCTGCGGCCAATCTCTTCTCGAGCCTCAGGGCGCTCGACCGGCCGGATTTCACCGGCATCGCCGTAATGGCGATCCCAGAGCGCGGGCTCGGGGTCGCGATCAATGACCGCTTGCGCCGTGCTGCAGCGCCGCGAAGCTGAAGGCCGAGCCCGGAATCGAGCCCAATTGTCTCGATACGCACTAGCGCTTTTCTTCCGAGCCGCCGGCGCGTTAGATGCCTTTGGTCAACTGCGTCCAAGGGAGCGATGAGGTGAACGAGTCCGGCGAGACCGCGCTCGCAGCCATAAAATCGGCCGTGGGGCCCAAGGGCATCGTCGAGGGCGTGGAGGAGATCGAGCCCTATCTCGTCGAGACCCGCGGCATGTATCACGGCGCCGCGCGCTTCGTGGTCCGGCCCGCCAATACCGCGGAGGTCTCGGAGGTCGTGCGGCTCGCGCATGCCGCTCGAATTCCGATCGTGCCGCAGGGCGGGAACACCGGACTCTGCGGCGGTGCCGTGCCCGGCAAGGATGGCCGCAGCATCGTCTTGAGTCTCGGGCGCATGAATCGCATTCGCGCGATCGATCCCATCGACTTCACCGTGACCGCCGAGGCCGGCTGCATCCTCGCGGAAATCCAGAAAGCGGCCGAGGGCGTCGATCGCTTGTTCCCGCTGAGCCTCGGCGCAGAGGGAAGCTGCCAGATCGGCGGCAACCTCTCCACCAATGCCGGCGGAATTCAGGTGCTGCGCTACGGGAACGCGCGCGATCTCTGCCTCGGCCTCGAGGTAGTGCTGCCAGATGGACGCGTCTGGGATGGGCTCCGCGTGCTGCGCAAGGACAACACCGGCTACGACCTCAAGCATCTCTTCATCGGCGCGGAGGGCACACTTGGTGTCATTACCGCAGCGACGCTGAAGCTCTTCCCGCGCCCGCGGGAGATCGAGACCGCCTTCCTCGGCCTCAAGCGCGCGCGCGACGCAATGGAGCTCTTCGCCCGTGCGCGTGCCGCGAGCGGCGATCAACTCACGGCCTTCGAGCTCATCCCACGCATCGGACTCGACTTCGCGATGCGCCACGTCGCGGGCGTCCCCGATCCACTGCAACGCCCGCACGACTGGTACGTGCTGCTCGAGGTCACCTCTAGCCGTCCCGGTGGGAAGCTGAGGGAAGGGGTCGAGACCTTCCTCGACGAGATGATCGAAGCGGGCCTCATCGAGGACGGCTCGCTCGCCGCAAGTGCACAGCAGGGCCTACAGCTCTGGCGCATCCGCGAGGGCATGGTCGAGGCGCAAAAGCATGAGGGCGGCAGCATCAAGCACGACGTCTCCGTCGCCGTGAGCCGCGTCGCCGATTGCATCGAGCGGCTCATCGCGGCCGTCGTCGCGCGCATTCCGCATTGCCGCCCCCTCGCCTTTGGACACGTCGGCGACGGCAATATCCATTTCAACGTGAGCGAGCCTGCGCGCCCGGACTACAAGGCCGACCCCGCTCCCACCGCAGCCTTCATGGCGCGGCGGCACGAGGTGAACGAGCTCGTGCACGGCATCGTCCGTGAGATGAACGGATCGATCAGCGCGGAGCATGGGGTCGGCATCCTCAAGCGCGACGAGCTCCCGCGCTTCAAGCCCGCCGTCGCCCTCGACCTGATGCGCACGCTAAAGCGGGCGCTCGACCCCGAGAATCTCATGAACCCCGGGAAGATCTTCGAGCTCTGAGGCCCATCACTCCGGCAGCGGAATGAACTCGGTCTCGCCGGGAACGGAGGGAAAGCGGCCGGACTTCCAGTCCGCCTTCGCCTGCGCGATGCGGTCGGTCGAGCTCGAGACGAAATTCCACCAGATGTGCCGGAGACCGTCGATGGGCTCGCCGCCGAGGATCAGCAGCCGAGCCCCCTCCGAGGCCGTCACCGCCACTTCGATGCCGCGGCGCAGCACCAGGAGCTGGCTTACGCCGAAGGAGCGCCCGGAGACATCGATCACACCTTCGACGACATAGAGTGCACGCTCGGAATGCTCGGCCGGCACAGTGAGGCGGGCACCTGCTGAGAGCGTCGCATCCGCATAGACCATCGGACTCAGCGTTGCGACCGGCGAGCGCGCCCCGTGCAGCGCTCCCGCGATCAGGCGCATACGCACGCCCTTGGCATCGATCACCGGGAGCGTATCGCCGGCGTGGTGGACGAAGCTCGGCTCGATTTCTTCCTGTGCGCGCGGCAGTGCTACCCAGGACTGGATGCCGAAGAGCCGAGACGGCGCCATCCGCGTCGCCTCCGGCGTGCGCTCGGAATGCACGATGCCGCGGCCCGCGGTCATCCAGTTGATGTCACCGGGCCGGATCACCCGCACGCTGCCGAGGCTGTCGCGGTGCTGCAACTCGCCCTCGAAGAGATAGGTAACCGTGGCGAGGCCAATATGCGGGTGCGGTCGCACGTCGATCCCTGCACCGGCCTTGAGCGTCACCGGCCCCATCTGATCGAAGAAGATGAAGGGGCCGACCATGCGCCGCTCGCCCGCGGGCAGCACGCGCCGCACCTCGAAGCCACCGAGGTCGCGCATGCGCGGAACGATCACCATCTCGATCGCGGTTCCCAAGCCGGGCGCGGCTCGAGGCTCTTGTGCGGGCTGCCAGCTCATCCCGATCCTCCTACCTCCGCAGCCCATCATAGGCGGCCCCGCCCGGGAGGAAAGGCCTCTATCGGGTGTGCCCGCCGTAGCCTGGACAGCGCGTGCCGATTCGTTAGGATCGCGCGACAAACAACAACGCGGACCGGCATCATGTCCGACTACACGGCACCTCTCGCGGACATGCGCTTCGCGCTCACGGAGATCGCGGGCTTGCGCATGATCGCGGCGCTGCCGGGCTGCGAGCAAGCGGCGCCGGATCTCGTCGACCAGGTACTCGAGGAAGCCGGCAAGCTCGCGCACGACGTGGTGGCACCGCTCAACGCGGTCGGCGACCGCACGCACAGCCGCCTCGAGAACGGTGTCGTGCGCACGCCTCCGGGCTTCACGCAAGCCTATCGCAGCTACGTCGAGGGCGGCTGGAACTCGCTGCCGTTCGATCCCAATTTCGGCGGCCAGGGCCTGCCGCAGCTCGTCTCGACGGCGGTGCTGGAGATGTGGACCGCGGCCAACCTGAGCTTCTCGCTCTGCCCGATGCTCACCATTGGCGCGGTCGAGTTGCTGCAGACGCATGGCTCGGAGGAGCAGAAGCGGCTTTATCTCGCGAAATTGATCTCCGGAGAGTGGACCGGCACCATGAACCTGACGGAGCCGCAGGCAGGCTCCGATGTGGGCGCGCTCCGGACGCGCGCGGTCAAATCCGGCGACCACTACGAGATCACGGGACAGAAGATCTTCATCACCTGGGGCGAGCACGACATGGCCGAGAACGTCGTGCACATGGTGCTGGCGCGGCTTCCCGACGCGCCCGCGGGCACACGCGGCATCTCGCTCTTCATCGTGCCGAAGTTCCTGGTCAATCCCGATGGCAGCCTCGGAAAGCGGAACGATCTCCGCTGCGTCAGCCTCGAGCACAAGCTCGGCATCAACGCGAGCCCGACCTGCGTCATGGCCTACGGCGATGCCGGAGGCGCGATCGGCTACCTCGTGGGCGAGGAGAACCGCGGCATGGAGTGCATGTTCACGATGATGAACAATGCACGCCTCAATGTCGGACTTCAGGGCGTCGCAATTGCGGAGCGCGCCTATCAGCAGGCCCGGGACTTCGCGCGTGAGCGCGTGCAGGGAAAGCCGCTCGGTGCCGAAGGCGAGGGCACGTTGCCGATCGTCCATCACGGCGACGTCCGTCGCATGCTGCTGGAGATGCGAAGCCTCACGGAAGCCGCCCGTGCGCTCGCCTATTTCACAGCGGGCGCGATCGACCGCGCGCGGCATCATCCCGACGCCGCCGAGCGCAAGCGCCAGCAGGGGATCGTCGATCTCCTGATCCCCGTGGTGAAGGCATGGTCGACCGACATCGGCGTCGAGGTCGCCTCGCTCGGCGTCCAGGTGCATGGCGGCATGGGCTTCATCGAGGAGACCGGCGCCGCCCAGCACTTCCGCGACGCCCGCATCACGCCGATCTACGAGGGCACGAACGGCATCCAGGCAATCGACCTCGTGAGCCGCAAGCTCCGTCGCGACGGCGGCGAGACCGCCCGCGCCTTCATCGCGGAGATGCGCCGCCTCGACGCCGAGCTCCATGCTGCCGGCGGCGACGCTCTCTCCGTCATCGGCGAAGAATTGACCGAGGGATTCGATGCGCTCGAGGACGCGACCGCGGGGATCGTGGCCGCTCTCACGCGAGACATGCCGGCGGCGCTCGCGGGCGCCGTGCCCTATCTCGAGCTCTTCGGCATCGTGACCGGCGGCTGGCTTCTGGCGAAGGGCGCGGTCGCCGCGCATCGCGCGCTCGCACGCGACGAGGGCAAGCCCGATTACCTCGGTGCCAGGATCATGACGGCGCGGTTCTTCGCGGAGCATCGGCTCGCACGGGCGCCGGGTCTCGTTCCCGCCGTCGCCGCGGGCCCAGGTGTCGTCGCCTTCGACCCCGAGCTTCTTTGAACCGCTGCTACTTCGCGTTGACGCAGCGCAGCAGCGTCCAATAGCCGAAGAGATTGCTGGGGCGGCGCTCACGCACCGCAAGCCCGCTTTCCGCGAGGAAGCGGTCCTCCGGAAAATCTGCCTGGAAGCCGATCCTGTCCGAGATGCGCCCGAGGCGGCGCTCGAGCCGGCGTAGGAGGGGATTGCGGCTCGTGAAGTGATTGACGATCACGATGCTGCCGCCGGGACGAACGAGGCGGCGAAGCTCGGCGCCCATTCGCGCGGGGCTCGGAACCACCGAGGCCACGTAGAGCGCGATCGCGGCATCGAAACTGTCGTCTGGGAAGCTCGTCGCCTCCGCGTTCATTTCGAGGAGCGCCTCGACTTGCGCGAGGCCGCCGCGCCGGACGCGCTCCCGTGCCTTCGCGAGCATCGCCGGCGAAACGTCGATGCCGACGACGCGCGCGTCGGCGCGGAAATAGGGCAGCGAAAGGCCGGTGCCCACTCCAACTTCGAGGATGCGCTGGTTCGGGCGATTGTTGACGAGCGCCACCGCCGCCTTTCGGCCAGGATGGAACAGTGGCCCAAAGACGATGTCGTATGAGCCTGCGTAACGCCGATAGGTCCGCAGCGTATTCTGCAGGTCCAAGGCGTCCTCCCACGCCGAGCCGGCATTCTCGCCGCCACGCCCGTTCGGAGTCCGCATCATCGCGCGCGACGTCTGTGCGTCGCGCTCATATCAGCGTGATGCGATCCGCCTCGAGGCCCTTGCGGCCGTCCACCACATCGACCCGAACGCGCTGGCCCGGTCCCAGCGAGGTGATCCCGCTGCGCCGGAGCGCGGTGATGTGGATGAAGATATCCTTGCCCCCGCCGTCCGGCGATATGAAGCCGTAGCCCTTGTCGGGCTCGAACCACTTCACCGCGCCCTCGAGCGTCTGCGCGGGGCCCGTCGGACGCGGCATGCCGCCGCCGTCGCCCCCGCCGCCGCGCGGCGCGCGCGGCGCGCCCGCAACCGCCGTGCTCATATCCACATTGAGCACGCTCAGCACCAATGGCCCCTTGGCGCCCGCACCCACCTCGCAGGTGACCGACGCGCCCTCGCGTACATCCTCGTATCCGGCACGCCGCAGAACCGCCATAGGCAGGAAGGCGTCCTGGGATCCGTCCGTGAATGTCACGAAACCGAAGCCTTTCGTTGCGTTGAACCACTTCACTTTGCCCTCGGCACGGCGTCCCGGCTGGGCATCATCATTCCGGAAAAATCCGGGTCGGCGATCGAACATGGAGCCTCTGATAACGGTCTATTAGCGGTTGAGCATAACGCGAAATCGCAAGCCTGCGCCAGTCCTACCTCGCGCGCATCGGGCGCTCGATGCGGCGATCACTAAAATGCAACGATGGTGCTGCCTCGGGCATACTCGTGCAGTCCGCGCGCTCATGCAGGACCCACGACGCGCTGTCGCTGCTCGCCGAGACCGGCGATGCCGAGGCGCATGGTGTCCCCGGCCTTGAGGAAGCGAGGCGGCTTCAAGCCGAGACCCACGCCCGAGGGAGTGCCCGTGGGCATCACGTCGCCGGGCATCAGCGTCAGGAATTGGCTCGTGTAGCTCACGATCTCGCGCACCGTGAAGATCATGTCCCTCGTGTTGCTGGACTGCATGCGCTGCCCGCTCACCTCGCAGAAGAGGTCAAGAGCCTGCGGGTCCGGCACTTCGTCGGCCGTCACGAGGTAGGGGCCCATGGGGCAAAACGTGTCCGCGCTCTTGCCCTTGGACCAGTTGCCGCCGCGCTCGAGCTGGAACTCGCGCTCGGAGACGTCGTTGACGATGCAGTACCCCGCGACGTGCTTGAGCGCGTCGGTCTCGGACACGTATTGCGTCTTGCTGCCGATGACGATCCCGAGCTCGACCTCCCAATCGCCCTTCTTGGAATTCCGCGGCAGCATCACGTCGTCATTCGGGCCCGAGATGGAGCTCGTGGCCTTCATGAAAAGGATCGGCTCCTTTGGGATCGGTTGCCCCGACTCTTGCGCGTGGAGACGATAGTTGAGGCCGACGCAGACGACTTTGGGCACGCGCGCGACGCAGGGACCGATGCGCGGCGTCCCCGTCACCGCCGGCAACGTCGCGGGGTCGAGCCTACGCAGCTTGTCGAGCGCGGCGGGCGCCAGCGTCTCTGGCCCGATGTCAGAGACAACGCCGGAGAGGTCGCGGATACGGCCGTCCCGGTCGAGGACGCCCGGCTTCTCCTGGCCCGGAGGGCCATAGCGCAACAGTTTCATGAGCTCGCTCCCGATTGTCGTTCGCTTCGATGTGTCAGAGGCTAAATCCGCCGTCGACGATGTGGATCGCGCCGGTGGTGAAGGATGATTCGTCGCTCGCGAGATAGAGGGCGAGCGCCGCAACCTCCTCTGCCGTGCCGAGGCGCCCCATGGGCTGGCGCGCGATGAAGGCCTTGCGCGCGGCATCGACATCGCCCAGGGCCGCGATGCGGTCGTCGAGCGAAGGCGTCTGGATGGTGCCGGGGCAGATCGCGTTGCAGCGAATGCCCTGCTTGATGTAGTCGGCCGCGACCGACTTGGTGAGGCCGATCACGGCGGCCTTGCTGGTGCCGTAGACGAAGCGGTTCGGGATCCCCCGCACCGATGAGGCGCCAGAGGAGATGTTGATGATCGAAGCGCCCTTCCCGCGCTTCAGCATCGCCGGCAGGAAGGCGCGGATCGTGAAGTACATGCTCTTGACGTTGAGGGTCATGGAGAAGTCCCAGTCCCTCTCGCTGCACTCGAGCACCGTTCCGTGATGGACGAAGCCCGCGCAGTTCATGAGCACGTCGACCGCGCCAAGCTCGCCCGCCAGCGCTGCGATGGCGGCGCTATCGGTCGCGTCAAGCTTACGCACGACGATACCCGCGCCGCCCTCTTTGGCGAGCGCCTGCAGATTCTCCGGATTGATGTCGGTCGCGACGACGCGGGCGCCCTCGCGCGCGAAGGCTATGGCCGAGGCGCGGCCGATCCCCTGCGCCGCCGCCGTCACCAGCGCGGTCTTGCCCTCAAGACGCCCCACCATCCACCGCCTCCCCCTCTGCGATTGTGCACGAAATTGCCACGGCGGGGAGCGGCCTGTAAATTGCCGATGTTGCCACGCGCGGTAGCGTCGATTTCTCGGTCCGCGCGTGCTTCTCCCGGGAGGGCCTACCCGATGGCATTGCTGACGATCCGACTTAATCCCGCCGACAACGTCGTCGTCGCCCGCGCCGATCTGCTGCCGGGGACGGAAGTGCCTGGCGAAAGCGTCACCGCGCGCTCGCACGTGCCCGCGGGGCACAAGATCGCGACGGCGCCCGTCGCGGCCGGCGCTCCCGTCCGCAAATACGACCAGATCATCGGCTTCGCGACCGCGGCGATCGCGCCCGGAGACCACGTCCATACGCACAATCTCGCGATGGGCAACTTCGCGCGCGACTACGCCTTCTGCGCCAACTCCAGGCCAACCGAGATGGTGCCGGAACATCAGCGCGCCACTTTCGAGGGGCTGCGTCGCCCGGACGGCCGTGTCGCCACGCGGAACTATCTCGGCGTCCTCACCACCGTCAATTGCTCCGCCACCGCCGCGCGCTTCATCGCGGAGCAGTTCCGAGGCAACGCGCTCACGGATTTCCCGAACGTCGACGGCGTGGTGGCCTTGGGACACGGCACCGGCTGCGGCATGGCGAGCGAAGGGCTCGCGATGGACTTGCTGCGGCGGACCATCGGCGGCTACGCGCGCCACGCGAATTTCGCGGGCATCCTGATCCTCGGCCTCGGTTGCGAGTCAAACCAGATCGGCGGCCTCATGCGCGCGGAGGGGCTGAGCGAGGGCCCGCTCCTGCAGACCATGACCATCCAGGAGACCGGCGGCACCGCCAAGACCGTGCGCGAGGGCGTTGCGCGCCTCAAGGAAATGCTCCCCGAAGCCAACCGCGTGCGCCGCGAGACCGTGCCGGCGAGCCACCTGATCCTCGCCCTGCAATGCGGCGGCTCCGACGGCTATTCCGGCATCACCGCAAACCCGGCACTCGGCGCCTGCGTCGACATGCTGGTGCGCCACGGCGGGACGGCCGTGCTCTCGGAGACGCCGGAGATCTATGGCGCGGAGCATCTCCTCACGCGGCGTGCGGTGAGCCCTGCTGTTGGCGAGGCGCTCGTCGAGCGGATCCGCTGGTGGGAGGACTACACCGCCAAGACTGGGGGAGAGATGAACAACAACCCCTCGCCTGGCAATAAGGCCGGCGGCCTCACGACGATCCTCGAGAAATCTCTGGGCGCCGTCGCCAAGGGCGGCACGACCGCTCTCGCCGCGGTCTACAAATACGCGGAGCCAATCACGGCGAAGGGCTTCGTCTTCATGGATACGCCCGGCTACGATCCCGTCTCCGCGACCGGACAAGTCGCGGGCGGCGCCAATCTGATCTGCTTCACCACCGGACGCGGCTCCGTTTTCGGGTGCAAGCCCGCGCCGAGCCTCAAGCTCGCGACCAACACGCCGCTCTATCAGCGCATGACCGACGACATGGACATCGACTGCGGCCCCATCGCCGACGGCGGCGCCAGCGTTCAGGAGGTGGGCGAACGCATCTTCAAGCTCGTGCTGGAGACCGCCTCGGGCAAGCAAACGAAGAGCGAGGCACTGGGCTTCGGCGAGGACGAGTTCACGCCCTGGCAGCTCGGCGCGGTGATGTAGCGACCCCGGCAGCGCTTTTCTCGCCACTGCGAATGCTGCGCAGCTAGAAAAACGGCGCCAGGTTCCTTCGTATCCGCTCGAGCACCTTCACCTTCGGGTCCGGCAATGGGAACTCGGTGCCGGTGATCATCTCGAAGGCGTTGACGTAGACTGCGGCGGCAGCGAGCACGACCTCTTTCGGGATTTCCGGGATCGAATCCCTATAGGGGTCGCAGCGCGCGGTGACCCAGCTACGGACGAAATCCTTGTCGAAGCTCTCGGGCCGCTCGCCGGCCTCGAAGCGGCGCCGGTAGCTATCGAGGAACCAATAACGGCTGCTGTCGGGCGTATGAATCTCGTCCGCCAGCACGATCGCGCCCGTGGCATCGAAGCCGAACTCGTATTTGGTATCGACGAGGATGAGTCCGCGCTCCCGCGCCATTTCGCGCCCGCGCGCGAAGAGTGCGAGCGCGCGCTCCGAGACTTCGCGCCACTGCGCGGCCGTCAGCAGCCCCCGCTCCACGATCTCCGAGGGGGTGAGCGGCTCGTCGTGTCCGGCGTCGAAGGCTTTGGTCGTCGGCGTCAGGATCGTCGCCGCGAGCTTCTGGTTCTCGCGCATGCCATCGGGGAAGCGGATGCCGTAGATCTCGCGCTTCCCCTTGCGGTACATCGAGAGGATCGAGGTGCCCGTCGTCCCCGCAAGGTAGTCCCGTACCACGACCTCGACCGGCATAATCCGCAGGCGGCGGCAGACGAGGACGTTTGGGTCCGGATAGTCCAGCACGTGGTTCGGGCAGAGGTCACGCGTGGCGTCGAACCAAAAGCGCGCGATCTGCGTCAGCACCTGCCCTTTGAGCGGGAGCGCCGTGAGGATGCGATCGAAAGCGCTGAGCCGGTCCGTCGCGACCAGGATGCGGCGTCCGTCAGCGAGATCGTAATTGTCGCGAACTTTGCCGCGATAGTGATTGGGGAGCTCGGGGATCGTCGCGTCCGCGAGCACAGTTTCAAGGTAAGGCGCAAGCGCCGCAGGATCGATCATGCCGCGAGGATAAACCGCCGCCTCCGCCGACGTCCATCAGGGGTCGCCGAGCGGCGTGCGGTCCTTGCGCGCGTGGCGTCACTTGCCCTGCTCGTCGCTCTCCGCGACCACCTCGTCCTCGGGTCCCCGCCTTGAAGCCCACGCACATGCCGGGCCTCGCGCCGCTCCCGCATCCGTAATGGCCGAGAGCGCGCTTCTCGCGCCCAATGGATCTGGACGCAAAGGGCTCGAGTTTCGTGCTCTCGCCCCTATCGAGAGGCCGCTGCGCGGCGAGCCCTCATCTCCAATTCCAGCGGCCAAGTCTTGCCGCCGTCCTTGGTGACGAAACGCTGCCATCGGAACGAGGTCGGCGCGATCTGGGAGAACTGCCAGCGCATGGGATTTCCGTGGGCGTCCTTGCCTTCGAGGAGAATCCCCTCGCCCTCCGCCCGCGCGATGAGAATGGTGGTGTAGCCGTCGTCGAGAACGCCGTTCCAGGTGACGCGCCAGGCGTCGAGCCCCGGGTCGTAGCAGCGCACCGCCGTGCCGTAGCCGATGAGCGGCGCTCCCGTGCGGCGACGCTCCTCGCGGGAGGGCGCCATCCAGACATCCTGGATGGCCCTCCCGTCGAGGATCCAACTAAAACTCCACTCGCCCTTGGCGCGCAGCGAGCTGCCGTCGGCATGGTGCCAGGTCCCCTCGAATTCCCAGTCGCCCAGGAACTGCCCGAAGAGCGCTAGCCTATCCCCGAGCTCAGGATTGGGCGCCGACGCCGCAAGTGCGTTCACGGTGCGGTTCCGTAATAGGCCTCGATGCGGTACCCGTCGGGGTCCACCACGAAGGCCGCGTAGTAGTTCTCGTCGTACTCTTTGCGGACGCCGGGCTTGCCGTTGTCCCGGCCGCCGGAGTGGAGCGCCGCGGCGTGGAAAGCATCCACCGCCGCCCGGCT
>Ga0335085_10014736_pt1 | contig 11386 bp, 8 predicted proteins | sample Lox_Sample_45_FD_206712 | JGI IMG/M metagenome (GOLD analysis project Ga0335085, IMG submission 206712) | Soil microbial communities from Loxahatchee National Wildlife Refuge, Florida, United States - Lox_Sample_4.5 | ecosystem: Environmental > Terrestrial > Soil > Wetlands | place: USA: Florida... | reverse complement strand
GGTGCCGAAATCAGTGCGCGCGATCTCCTCGGCCGACAGGTCGGGGATGACCTTCTTCAGGTCCTCGACGCCGTTATAGGCGACGCGCATCAGGCCCGCGGTGAAGCGCGAGTTGCCGCCCGACTCCTCTTCCGGCGCGCGCTCGAGCACGAGCACCTTCTGCGCGCTTTCGCGCGCGGAGAGCGCCGCGCAGAACGCCGCGTTGCCGGCGCCCACCACGATCACGTCGTAATCTGCTGCCACCTTGTCTCCCGCGGTCTCAGGACTTCAGTCGCGAATTGTCGTATACATCAGGCTGCGATGACGGACGATCCGGCGCACGAGGTGATCGTGTTGGGCGCCGGCGCGGGCGGCCTGACCGCCGCCTGCGCCGCCGCGGCGCGCGGCCTGCGCGTGCTGCTGCTGGAAAAGACGGCCTGGGTCGGAGGCACTGCGGCGATTTCCGGCGGCATGGTGTGGGTCCCTGCCGACTCTGAAGCCCGCGCCTACCTCGGCGCGACTTTGTCCGCGGGCGTCCGTCCGGAACTCATCGACGCGTTCCTGGGGTACGGACCCGAGGCCATCTCTTGGCTGGAGGCGAAAACCCAGCTGCGCCTGAAGCCTGTCCCGCGCTATCCCGACTACTACCCGTCCTTGCCCGGCGCCACGCAGAGCGGCCGCGTGCTGGAGCCGGTGGGCTACGACGCCCGCCCGCTTGGGTCCGATCTCGCGCTGCTGCGGCCGCCGCTGCCCGAGTTCACGCTGTTCGGCGGCATGATGGTCGACCGCGCCGACCTGCCGCACTTTCGCGCCGTGACGCGCTCGCCGCGCTCGATGGCGCGCGTCGCGCGCCTCCTGCTGCGCCATGCGCGCGAGCGGCTCGTCGCGCCGCGCGGCACGAGCCTCGTGCTCGGCAACGCCCTGGTCGCGCGCCTGCTGCGCTCGGCGCGCGAGCTCGGCGTCGAGATCCGCACCCTCGCGCAGGTGGCGAGCCTCGCGCGGAGCGAGAACGGCGTGGCGGGCGTCGAGCTGCGCGACGGCACGCGAATCGGCGCCGGCCGCGGCGTGGTGCTCGCGACCGGCGGCTTCTCGCACGATCCCGAGCGCCGTGCGCGCTGGCTGCCCGCCGGCGTCGACGCGGCCTCGCCCGTGTGCGAGGGCGACGCCGGGGATGGCCTGCGGCTGGGAGAGGCCGTGGGCGGCCGCGTGGCGCAGGGCAACCTGCACAATGCCTACTGGACGCCGCTCTCGAAATTCCGCCGCGCCGACGGCTCGGCGGCGGTATTCCCGCATACGGTCGCCGACCGCGGCAAGCCTGGCATCGTCGCCGTCAACACGCGCGGCGAGCGCTTCACGAGCGAAGCGGTGTCCTACCACGAGTTCGCGCTCGCGATGTTTCGCGCCGAAGCGATCCCGGCTTTCCTGCTCTGCGACCGGCGTAGCCTCTGGCAATACGGACTCGGCGCGGTGCGGCCGTTCACGCTGCGGCCCGCGCGCTTCGTCGAGCAGGGCTACCTCGCCTCGGGCACGACCTTGCGCGAGCTCGCCGGACGGCTCGGCATCGACGCCGGCGGGCTCGAGCGCACGGTGGCGCAGTACAACGCCGACGCCGAGGCGGGAGTCGACACCCGCTTCAATCTCGGCGGCGACGTGTATCAGCGTTTTCTCGGCGACGCCGCGCATCGGCCCAATCCCTGCATGCGGCCGGTCGAGTCGCCGCCGTTCTACGCCGTGCGCCTGGTGCCGAGCGACCTCGGCACGGCGGCAGGTCTGGCGACCGATGCCGATGCGCGCGTGCTCGACCGCGAAGGCCGGCCGGTTCCCGGCCTCTACGCCTGCGGCAACGACATGAACTCGGTCATGGGCGGCGCGTACCCGGGGCCGGGCATCACGCTCGGGCCGGCCCTCGTCTTCGGCTGGATCGCGGCGAGACATCTTGCTTCTCTCCAGACTGTCCGGAAAATCGCGCCTCAGGCCACCCAGGGCTTGCCGTACGCCGGCTCCTTGTAGGGCGTCGGCGGCAGCTGCCAGGTGCCGGTCGACGGCGGGCGCACTTCCGCGTCCACGTGCACGTCGAGCACGCAGGGGCGCTTGTTGCGGATCGCCTGCTGCAGCGCCCCGGCGAGGTCCTCGCTCCTGGTGATCGTCACGCCGTCGGCGCCGCAGGCGCGCGCCCAGGCGGCGAAATCCGGGTTGTAGGGCTTCGAATCCCTGTTGAAGGCAGTCCCCAGCTCGCGGCCGCCGAACATGCCGACCTGGATGTCGCGGATCGCCGCCCAGCTGAAGTTGTTCCAGACGACCCAGACGCAGGGGAGGTCGTACTCGACTGCGGTGGCGACGACGTAGGGCGTCATCGAGAAACCGCCGTCGCCGCAGACCGAGACGCAGGGGCGCTCGGGCGCGGCGAGCTGCGCGCCCATCACGCTGCACACGCCAAACCCCATCGAGGAGTAGCCCCAGCTGTTCAGCATGCTCTGCGCGCGCTTCGGCTTCCAGAACTGCATGAACCAGTTGTGGTGCACGCCCGAGTCGCAGGTGAGGATGGCGTCGTCGGGCAGCACCTTCTGCAGCGCGTCGACGACGTACTCGGGCCGCAGCGGCGTGGTGCGCTTGGAAAAATTGGGCCGCACGAACTTCTCCCACTCGGCGCTCCAGGCGGCGACCTCGTTGCGCCATTCCGAGTACTGCGCCTGGAGGCGGGGCGCGCCGCGCTGCTCGCGCTGCCCGAGCGCCGCGAGCAGCTGCGCGGCGAACACCTTCGCGTCGGCGATGATGCCGAGCGTGGGCGGGTAGTTGCGGCCGAGCTCCTGCGGGTCGAGGTCGACGTGGATGAGCTTCGTCTTCGGGAAGTTCCACGAGTAGCCCGGGTGCCAGCTGGAGGAGGAGCGATCATCGAAGCGCGTGCCGATCGTGAGCACGAGGTCGGCGTGGCGGCCGGCCTGGTTGGCGGGGTAGGCGCCGTTCCTGCCGATGAAGCCGAGCGTCAGGGGGTCGTCGGCCGGCACGCAGCCCATGCCGTTCGGCGAAGTGATCACCGGAATGCCGTAGGTCTTCTGCAGCTTCGTGATCTCCGGTCCCGCTTCCGAAAGCGTCGCACCCTGGCCGATGAAGAGCACCGGCCGCATCGCGTCGGCGAGCAGGTTCACCGCCGCGGCGAGATCGGCCTCCGACGCGCCGGGCCGGTGCTGGCCGAACACGTGCGACGGCGCCGGCAGCGCGACGTCCTCCTCCTCCTGGTAGACGTTGTACGGAACGTCGACGTTCACGGGGCCGGGGCGGCCGGTCACCATGGTGTCGAAAGCCTGGCGCAGCGCGAGCGGCAGCATGTCCACGCGCGTCGGCTGGAACGCGCGCTTCACGACCGGGCGGATCACCGAGGGATAGTCCGCCTGGTTGTGCTTGTAGATTTCCTGGAACGGCGCGCGGTTCATCTGCGAGGTCGGCACGTTCGAGGTGATCGCGAGGAACGCGGAGGAATCCGACAGCGCGGTCGCGAGCGACATGACGAGATTGGCAGAGCCGGGGCCGGTCGAGGTGAGCGTCGCCACCGGCTGGTGCCTGACGCGGAAGTAGCCGTCGGCCATGTGGCCCGCGCACTGCTCGTGGCGCGGCGAGACGAGCCTGAGCTTGTCGCGCACCGCGTACAGCGGGTCGAGGATGCCGACGTTGCCGTGGCCGCAGATGCCGAACAGGTAGGGCACCTTCTGCTTGACCAGGTACTCGGCGATCAGCTCGCCGCCCTTCATCTTTGCCATGGGCTTCTCCCGCGGGAATTCAACTCAGGGTGAACGTGATGATGCGCTCTTCGGTCATCTCGTGGACCGCGTAGCGCGGTCCCTCGCGCCCGAAGCCGCTGTCCTTCGAGCCGCCGTAGGGCATGAGGTCGACGCGCGAGCTGGAAGTCTCGTTCACGTGCACGCCGCCCACCTCGAGCCTCCTCGCCGCGGCGAGCGCGTCGTCGAGGCGGTTGGTGAAGATGCCGGTCGCCAGGCCGTAGGGCGTCGAGTTCACGCGCGCGATTGCCTGTTCGAGCGTGTCGAAGGGCAGCACGCACACGACCGGGCCGAACACCTCCTCGCAACCGAGCTTCATCGATTCGTCCACGCCGGAGAGCAACGCCGGCGGCACCAGCGCGCCCTTGCGCGCGCCGCCGCCCGCGAGGCACTTCGCGCCGCGCGCGATCGCCTCGGCGATCCAGCTCTCGACGCGGACCGCCTCCTTCTCGCTGATCAGCGGGCCAACGAAGGTCTTCTCGTCCATCGGATCGCCGTAGCGCAGCGCCAAGACGAGGTCCGCGAGCTTTTCCTCGACGCGGGAAAGAATCTTCCGGTGGACGAGGAGCAGCTGGATCGAGGTGCAGACCTGGCCCGCCTTGCGATAGCCGGCATTGACGACCTTGGGCAGCGCGCTGTCGAGGTTCGCGTCGTCGCACAGGATGCAGCAGGCGATCGACCCCAGCTCCATCTGCGTGCGCCGCAACCCCGCGCGGCTCTGGATGCTGCGGCCGACCTCGGTGCTGCCCGTAAAGGCGAAGAAGCGCACGCGCGGGTCGGCGATGATCGCGTCGGCGACCGGCGCGCTGCCCGGCAGCAGCGAGAGGAATCCCTTCGGCAGGCCCGCGGCGAGCAGCAGCTCGGCGAGCAGGCAGGCGGTGAGCGGGGTGGCGGAGGCGGGCTTGAGCACGACGGCGTTGCCGGCCGCGAAGGCGGGCGCGATCTTGTGCGCGACCGTGTTGAGCGGCGAATTGAACGGCGTGATCGCCGCGACCACGCCGAGCGGCACGCGCAGCGTGAAGCCGAGTCGCCCCGACTGCTGCGGCGCGCCCGCGAGCGGGATCACGTCGCCGGCGAGCCGGCGCGCTTCCTCCGCGGAGAGGCGCAGCGTCTCGGCGCAGCGGCGCACCTCGCCCGCGCCGTCGGAGGCCGTGAAGCCGGCTTCCATCTGCATGGTGCGGATGAACGCGTCCGCGTGCCCCTCGATCGCGGCCGCGGCGCGCTGCAGCACGGCGCCGCGCTCGTACGGATTGGGCGGCCCCGCGCGGAACGCGGCCTGCGCGCCGTCGATGGCGCGCGCCACCTGCTCGCGGTCGGCCGAGCCGAAGCGCGCGCCGGGCCGCAGGCGGAACTTGTCGATCACCTCGATCGCCGCGCCGTTGCCGGCGATCCATTCGCCGTCCACCAGCACGCGGTTCGGCGCGTCGAACTTCATCTCTACGGGCTTGTTCATATCCAGAGCACCTGCTTTCGGAGATTCAGGTCGTTGAGCAGCGGTTCTGCGGGGCCTTCGTGGAACACCGCGCCGCGCTCGAGCGCGAACACGCGGTCGGCGAGCGCGAGCACGAGATCGAGGTTGTGCTCGACGATGATGATCGAGGCCCGGCCGCGCAGGCGGTCGAAGACGCCGAAAAGCTCCTGCACCACGGCGGGCGCGAGGCCCTCGAAGGGCTCGTCGAGCAGCAGCAGCCGGACATTGCCGGAGAGCGCGCGCGCCACCGCCGCCATCTGCTGCTCGCCGCCCGAGAGGTAGTCCGCGGCCACGTGCATGCGCTCGCGCAGGCGCGGGAAGTGCTCGAAGACCTTCTCCTCGCTCCAGACCACGCCGCGGCCGCCGTCGGCGCGGTCGTCGCTGCGCCGCGCGAGGCGCCCGAGCGCGAGGTTCTCCGCCACCGTCATGCCCGCGAACAGTCCGCGGCCCTGCGGCACGTAGCCGACGCCCATGCGCGCGATCTGCGGCGCCGACAGCCCGGCGATGCCGCGCCCTTCGAATTCGATCGAGCCGGAGGCGGGCGCGAGCAGGCCGCAGAGCGTCTTCAGCAGCGTGGTCTTGCCCGCGCCGTTGCGCCCGAGCAGGGCGACGATCTCGCCCTCGCGCACTTCGAGCGAGGCGTTGTTGAGGATATGGCTCTTGCCGTAGTAGGCGTTGACGTGGCGGAAGGACAGCAGCGGCGTTCGATTGAACGGAAGCTCTTCCTTGCGTGCGGCGTGGGGAGTTCCGCTGCCTGTGTAGACCTCCTGGACGCGGCGGTCGGCGCGCACCTCCTCGGGCGTGCCCGCCATCAGCACTTCGCCCTGGTTCATGACCGTGACGCGGCGAGAGAAGCCGAGCACGCGGTCGATGTCGTGCTCGACGATGAGCACCGGAACGCCCGTCGCGACGCCGCGGATCAGTTTCGAGACCCGCTCGCGCTCGGACGCGGCGAGGCCCGCGAGCGGCTCGTCGAGCATCAGCACGCGCGGCTTCGAGCCGAGCGCGATGCCGAGGTCGAGAAGGCGCTGGCCGCCGTACGACAGATCGCCGCCCGCCACCGGCTCGATGCCTTCCAGGCCGAGGAACTTCGCGAGCTCGCGCGTCTCGGCATGGATCTCGGGGTAGCTGTCGATGTCGCGCCAGGCGTTGAAGCGCGCCGGGTGCTTCGCCTGCACGGAAAGGCGCAGGTTTTCATAGACCGGCAGCCCCTTGAAGAGGTTGGTGATCTGGAACGAGCGCGCGACGCCCTGCGCGCAGATCTCTTGCGGCTCGAGGCCGTGCAGCGAAGATCCTTGCAGCCGCACGGTGCCCGCGTCCGGCGCGAACAGGCCCGAGACCAGGTTGAACAGCGTCGTCTTGCCGGCCCCGTTCGGACCGATGAGCGCGTGGATCTCGCCGGACTGAACGCGCAGGCTCGCGGCGGCCACCGCGTGGATGCCGCCGAAGCTCTTCGAGACCGCGCCGACTTCCAGCATGCAGCCCTCCTGCGCGGGCGCGTGTAGGAACGCCGGCAGCGGCAGGTCCTCGTACACGCGGCGCGCGCTCATCGCCGCCTCCAGATCCGCCTCGGGGCGCCAGCGGCGCGCGAGGCGCCGCCAGATGCCCACGAGTCCCTCGGGCGAGAACAGCACGAAGGCGACGAACACCAGGCCGAACCAGAACAGCCAGTTGCCGGTCCAGATCGAGAACAGCTCCCGGAAGAAGATGTAGAACAGCACGCCGAGCGCGGGCCCCAGGATGTGGTGCATGCCCCCGATCACCACCATCGCGAGCAGCTCGCCCGAGAGGCCCACCGAAACCGATTCGGCCGAAACCAGGTAATTGAGGAAGGCGAGCAGCGCGCCGCCGAGCGCCGTAATCACCGCGGAGAGCACGAAGGCGCCGAGGCGGTAGCGGTCCACGGCATAGCCCTGGAACGTCGCGCGCTGCTGGTTCTCGCGGATGGCGACGAGCACGTGTCCGAAGGGAGAGCGCAGCACGCGCAGCATCGCATAGAGCACGCCGAACGCCAGGAGCGCCACGACCGCGTAGTAAGCGTAGTGGTCATCGAGCCGCAGGACCGCGAGCCCGCCGCGCTGCAGCCCGCCCAGGCCGTCCTCGCCGCCGGTCAGCGCGGTCCAGCGGAACGCGACCGTGTAGGTGAGGGCGACCAGCGCCAGCGTGAGCAACGCAAAGTAGACGCCGCGCCGGCGCAGGATCAGCAGGCCGACGGCGGCTGAGAGGACGGCGACGCAGGCGAGCGAAAACAGGATCGGCAGCGCGATCTGGCCATGCAGCCACTGCTTCTGCGCGATCGCGGCGGCGTAGGCGCCGATGCCGAACCAGACGCTGTGCCCGAACGAGGTGAGCCCCGTGAAGCCGACGAGCAGGTTGAGGCCGAGCCCGGCGATGGCGAAGCAGACGACCTGCGTCGCGGTGTTCGGGCTCAGGCCGAGCGCGAGCATCGCGAACGGCAACACCGCCAACGCGAGTGCGCCGATCCAGAGCGGCCGGCGCCTGCTCATTCGAACTTCTCGATGCGCTCGCCGAGCAGCCCGCGCGGCCGGAACATCAGCACGAGGAACATGAGGATGTACATCGACGCCTCGCCCGCGGCGGGCACGAAGTGGATCGTGACGCCGCGCACGACGCCTACGAGCATCGAGGCGAGCACCACGCCCCAAAAGCTGCCCAGCCCGCCGATCACCACCACCACGAACGCCACGGTGATGATCTCGGCGCCCATCGCCGGGTGCACGAGCGCGATCGGCGCGAACAGCGCGCCGGCGAGCGCCGCCATGCCCACGCCCAGCGCGACGATCGCCATCATGTAGGGCTCGAGCCGGATGCCGAGCGCCGCGACCATGTCCGGGCGCTGGATGCCGGCGCGCACCACGCGCCCGAACGAGGTCTTGTGGATGAGCGTCCAGATGCCGGCGAGGATCACGGCGACGATCGCGAGCAGCAGCAGCCGGTAGCGCGAGAACAGGAAGTCGCCCGCCATGACGCTGCCCTTGAGCGCCTGCGGCATCGACGCAGGCAGCGGCGCGGCGCCCCAGATCATGCGGATCGCCTGCTCGGCGACGAGCGCGAGGCCGAACGTCAGCAGCAGCGAGAGGATCGGGTCCGAGGTGTAGAAGCGGCGCAGCAGGAAGCGCTCGAAGGCGATGCCGAGCAGCGCCACCGCCGCCGGCGAGAGCACCACCGCGCCGCCGAAGCCCAGGTATTTGGCGATTTCCAGCGAGAGGTAGGCCCCGAGCGCATAGAACGCGCCGTGGGCGAGGTTCACGACCCCGCCCACGCTGAAGATCAGCGCAAGCCCGAGCGCGATGAGCAGGTAGTACCCGCCCAGGACCAGGCCATTGACGACCTGCTCCAGGAGAAACAGGAGCTGCTGCATCCCGGCGGCGCGGCTAGCCGCGCCTCACCTCGGCCTCAGAATTTGCAGGTGTTCTGCGCTTTGGCGGGCGCCAGGCTTTCCAGGGGCTGGTTCGCCGCCGGCACCGCCGGACCGAAGGCGAGGAAGTCCCACTTGTCCTTTGCCTGGCCCTTCGGCTTGACGGTAAAGGTGTAGGCCTCCTGCATCAGCTGGTGATCCCAGGAGCGGAAGTAGCCCTTGCGCGGTTTGAGCAGGTCGAACTCGGGCTGCTTCTCGAAGTAGGCGATCAGCTTCTCGGTGTCGGTCGATTTGGTCTCGCTCATCGCGCGCGCCATGATGTGCATCGACACGTACTCGATCCAGGCGTGGTTCTCGGGCGGCTGGCCGTGCTTCTTGCGGAAGGCCTCCACGAAGGCCTTGGAGCCCGGCGTGTCGACCTCGTGGTGCCAGACCGTGGGCCAGATGCCGCTGAGGTTGCCTTCGCCCGCGGCCCACGCGTCCGCCGTGTTCAGGTTGAATCCGGCGACCGGGTAGGGCAGGCCGAATTCGGCGTACTGCTTCACGAAGTTGGTCACCTGGTTGCCACCCAAGTTGGTGGCGACCATGTCGGGTTTCGCCTGGCGAACCTTGAGCAGCAGCGGGCTGAAGTCGGTGGTGTCGGTGGGCGTGAGCTCGTCGCCGATCACCGTGCCGCCGTTCGCGGCGATGAACGCCTTCGCCGCCTTGGCGAGATCGTGGCCGAACAGGTAGTCGGAGGTCAGGCAGAAGATGCGCTTGCCCTTGATGAGGCCGTCGCGCAGCAGCGCGTGGCCCTCGGCGTTCACCATCACCGTGACCGGGATGTCGACGTGGAAGGTGTAGCGGTTGCAGTCCGCGCCGCGCAGCACGTCGGAGCGCGCGCCGATCTGCAGGTAGAAGCGCTTGTTGCGCGCGGCGACCTGCATGATCGTCTTCGCCGAAGCCGAATTGATCTCGCCCATCAGGTACTCGACCTTGTCCTGGTCGAGCATGCGCTGCGCCTTGGTGGCGGCGGTGGCCGGGTTCACCGAATCCTCGGACATCACGTCGAGCTGGCGGCCCATGACCCCGCCCTTGGCGTTGATCTCGTCGATCGCCATGCGGATCCCCTTCACGGCGTACTCGCCGAGCGCGCCGAGGAACCCGGTGAGCGGCGTGAGGTGGCCGATTCTGATCTTGTCGGACTGCGCGCGCACGATGGCCGGAAAGCCGAGCGCCGCCGCGCCGCTGAGCGCCGCGCCCGCCTGCAGAATCCTTCTTCGGGTCGTCATTTTCGTCTGCCTCCTGTAGTCTTCGGTTCGTCGTCCGCCGGCGTCGTCACCACGAGGAAGACGAGCCCCGCGGTGCCGGTGTTGGTGAAGCTGTGGGGCACGCCCGGCGGCACGTACACGTAGTCGTGCGGCCGCATCAGATGCCTCGCCTTGCCGAGCGTGAGCAGGCCCTCGCCCTCGAGGACGTAGTAGATCTGCTCCTGGATCCGGTGCCTGTGCTCCTGCACGTACGCGCTGGGCGCGTAGCGCGAGATGCGGAAATCGAGCCGCTGCGTGCCCGAGTTCTTCGGATCGACGAGCGCCTTGGAGAGCGCGCCGCCGAAGTGGCCGGGGTATTCCCGCCAGGCGACCCGCGCCATCTTCTCCACGAAAGCCCGCTTCGTCTTCATGGCGCCGCTCACTATAGGAAGGCGGGCGGCGCGCGGAAAATACTGTTTTCCGAGGCTGGGTATAAGCTAGAGTTATATCCCGAGGAGCGCCGAGGAGGAGACCCGCCGTGGACCTGCGTCAGCTTCGCTATTTCACCCAGATCGTCGAGAGCGGCAGCTTGTCGAAGGCCTCGCGCCTGCTTTACATCGCGCAGCCGGCGCTCAGCCAGCAGCTCGCGAAGCTCGAGAGCGAGGTCGGCAAGCCGCTGCTCACGCGCTCCTCGAAAGGCGTCGCCCCCACCGACAACGGCCTTGCGCTCTACCACCACGCGCGCTTCATGCTGCGCCAGCTCGACCAGGCGCTCTCGATCGCGCGCAAGGAGTCCGGCGCGGTGCAGGGCATGGTCTCGGTCGGCCTGCCGGCGACCACGGTGTCGGCGCTCGGCCTCACGCTCGTGCGCCGCATCCGCGAGCGCTACCCGAGCATCCTGCTCAACGTCGTCGAGGGGATGAGCGGTCACCTCGGCCAGATGATGCGCATGGGCCAGCTCGACCTTGCGGTGCTTTTCGCGAGCGACGTCGCGCCCGACATGACCGTAGAGCCGCTGCTGGAGGAGGAGCTGTTCGTGATGCTGCCCAGCCACAGCGCGCTCGTCGCGCCGCGCCGCTCGAGCGTGACGATCGCGGAGGCGGCGGCGCTGCCGCTCATCCTGCCGACGAGCAGCCACGGCTTGCGCCGGCGCATCGCCGCCGAGTTCGAGCAGCGCGGCCTGCAGGCGCAGATCGTCGCGGAAATCGACTCGCTCGCGCTGCTGATGAACTGCGTCTACCACGGCATGGCCGCGACCATCAAGCCGATGGCGGCGATCTATCAGGAAGGCGAGCGCGGACGCCGGTGGCGCGCGATCTCCGTGTCCGACGCGCGCATGATCCGCCGCAACTACCTGTACTCGCCGCCGCCCGAGCGGCACACGGCGGCGGCCGCGGCGGTCGCCGGCGAGCTCAAGGCGACCGCGCTCCGGCTCATGGATTCGGGCGCCTGGACCGGCGTGCGCCCGTTCACGGGCGCCGAGCCCGCGCCCCAGGGGCGCGCGGGCGTCTCGCGCCGCGCCGCCGAGGCGCTCGCCTAGCCTCAGAACTGCGCG
>Ga0335085_10014734_pt1 | contig 11387 bp, 9 predicted proteins | sample Lox_Sample_45_FD_206712 | JGI IMG/M metagenome (GOLD analysis project Ga0335085, IMG submission 206712) | Soil microbial communities from Loxahatchee National Wildlife Refuge, Florida, United States - Lox_Sample_4.5 | ecosystem: Environmental > Terrestrial > Soil > Wetlands | place: USA: Florida... | reverse complement strand
GCGCCGCCGCATAGGCCGGGCCGCGGCCCATTTCCTGAGCGGGCGGCCGGAGTTTCAGCACCTCTCGCTCCGCTTCGACGTGATGCTCGTGCTCCCGGGTCGCTTCCCCCGGCATCTCCGCGACGCCTGGCGCGGCGAAGGGTGAATCCGTACTGCCTTCTTGGCGCCGTAATCGCGGTGATTCACAATAAGAGATCGGCCCCGAGTCGCACGCCTCGGGAGAAAGAGACCGCGATGCCTCGAAACGCCCTTCGCTCCACCCTCGCCATCCTCGGGCTTCTCGTGCTGCTGGCGCCGCTTCCGGGCTGCGTCGCAGCCGCAGGAGTGAGCGCCGTAGCAGTCGGATATCAATCGACGCAGGATCGCGGGCTCGGCGGCGCTGTCAGCGATGCCACCATCAAGACCGCGATCACCGCGAGCTACGCCCATTACGATTCCGCGCTCAGCGACGGGATCGATGTCGAGGTCTACGAGGGCCGCGTGCTGCTGACGGGCCGCGTGCCGAGGCAGGAGCAGCACGATCTCGCGGTGCGCACGGCCTGGAAGGTGAAGGGCGTGACGCAGGTATACGACGAGGTGAAGCTCGGGCCCGTGCCGAGCAGCAACGACGATGTCAACGACGGATGGATCTCGACCCGGCTCAGGAACGAGCTCCTCTGGGACAGTGACGTGCGCTCGATCAACTACACCGTCACGACATCCGATCACGTCGTCTACCTCATCGGCAGCGCCCAGAGCCGCGAGGAGCTCGATCGCGTCACCGCCTATGCGCGGAACGTCCCGAATGTGCGGCGGGTCGTCTCCTACGTGCAGATCCGTCCCGAGAAAGCACCGGCGCCCGCCGCAGCGGAGCCCGCGCCGCCTGTGGGCGGCGGCGATGCCGCGAGCTCCACGCCCGGAAGTCGCATCGAGGTGACGCCGCTGCAGTAGGCGGAGCGCCGCCGCGACTCGTTGTGCCGAGTCGCGGCAAAAAATCCGAATTGGACCCTCGTGCTGGCGCCGCCGCCCTGTGCCTACGGCGTCCGCGGAGCGACTCTCCGCAGCGCGCATCCTCCTCGCTGCAAGGACTCGTTACTTGCGAAATGATCGCTCAGCGGATACGCAGAAAAGCCCGCCGTTAGCGGGTTTTCCACATGCGCTGCCGTCGGTTTTTCTCGCGGCTCCGCCGCGCTTTCTCGGGTCCATCATGCGCAAATCTTGCGAGCGAGCGCGAAGCACGCTCGGAAATTACTTTTCTTATTTCTTGTCAAGCGAATTTTCTGTATATTGATGTCTCCTGCAACCCACATGGAATCTGATCCATGCCAATGCGTAAGCGTCGTAAGACACGGTCGATGGCGGCTGCAAAGTCGACCAAGACCAAGAAGGCGAAACGGAAGCCCGCGAAGAAGAAGGGCGCGAAGAAGAAGAAGTAACACGTAGGAAGCATGTTCCCGGCGGCCATCGTGCCGCCGGGTGTCGAGTAGAAAGGGCCTGGTCGCCGACGCGGCCAGGCCCTTATTAACTTCTATCGCTCGGCTCTCAGCCCCCGATCACGTCGCCGAAGAGCTCCCAGCTCTTGCCGTCGAAGCGCTGAAGCTGCATCTGCTTGATCGGCGCGAAGTCGGTGGCGGAGGTGTTGATGGTGATCCCCGGCAGCAGCATCGGCATCTCTAGGTTCTTGAGGCTCGCTGCCTGCTTCATCACGTTCTCGCGCGAGAGATCGTCGCCGCACTGCTTCAGCACCTGCGCCATCGTCATCGCGCACATCATGCCGTAGGGGTAGTTGTTATCCTTGAGGTCCGCGTCCGGAAGGTTCTTCTGCATGAAGGCGAGCCACTGCTTGTAGCCGGCATCGTCCTTCCAGCGGGGATCGCTGGTGTCCTTGCGGTAATCCGCGCTGATGATCCCCTGCGATTTCTCGAGCCCCGCGGGCTGCAGCACGGAGCCCACGGAGATCGCGACATTCGTGAGGAAGTGCGTGGGCTTCCACCCGATGTCGTAGATCTTGCGGATCGCCTGCGCCGCGTATTTCGGGATCGCCGCGGTGACATGAGTATCGGCGCCCGAGCCCTGCAGTGTCACGATCTGGCTGTCGACGGTGGGATCGGTCGATTCATAGGAGGCCTCCTTCACCACCATCCTCTCGAACTTGTCGCCGAGCCCGGCCTTGAGGCCGATCAGGTAATCCTTACCGAAATCGTCGTTCTGGTAGAGGATCGAGATCTTGGCGTTGGGCTTGTTGGCGAGGATGTATTTCGCATAGATCTTCGCCTCGGTCTGGTAGTTCGGCTGCCAGCCCATGGTCCAGGGATGACCCTTGGGATCGTTCCACTTGGCGGCGCCCGTCGCGACAAAGAGCTGCGGCACCTTCTCGTCATTGCAGTACTGATGGATCGCGGAGTTGGAGGGTGTGCCGAGCGTCTGGAAGAGGAAGGCCACCTCCTCCTGCTCGACGAGGCGGCGTACCAGCTCCACCGTCTTCGGCGGGCTGTAGCCGTCGTCGAGGCTGATGAGGTTGATCTTCCGGCCGTTGATGCCGCCCTGCTCGTTGATCATCTTGAAATAGGCGAGCTCGACCTTGCCGATCGTGCCGTAGGCGGAGGCATTGCCGCTATAGGGCATGGTCTGGCCGATCTTGATCTCGGTCGCGGTGACGCCAGGTGCGTTGGCGCCCCAGGCAGGCACGCCCCGCGCCGCGAGCGCCGCCGCCGAGACGGCGGAGGTCTGTAGCAGTCTGCGTCTTGAAATCATCGTCCTCTCCTTTGCATTTGTGTTGTGCAGTCGCTTCCGTCTCGACCCAGGCCTCTTATCCGCCCTCCCCGAAGCCGCGCGCGAGCCGACTCCAGAGGAGGCGGATGAATCCCGCAACGCCCGTGGGCATCGCGTACATGAAGGCGATGAGCACGAGCCCGTAGATCGTCCATTGCGCAGCGGTCGCGGCCTGTTCGGCGACGCTCGGCGTGAACCCCAGGAGCCACTGCGCGATCGCGGGGATGCTGCGCGCGAGCTCGTCCGACAGGTTTGGCACGAACTCGATGAAGATCGCGCCAAAAATCGCGCCGGAGATCGAGGCGAGCCCTCCCACAACGATCCCCACGAGGAGGCTCAGCGAGAGAAAGAGCGGGAAGCTCTCGGGTGCGACGAACCCCACCACGACCGCGCCGAGCGCGCCCGCGACGCCCGTATAAAGCGCGCTCACGCCGAAGGCCGCGGATTTGTAGATTGCGATGTTGACGCCCATCGTCTCCGCCGCCACGGGATGGTCGCGGATCGCCACGATCGCACGGCCCGTGCGTCCGCGGATGAGGTTCCGCGCCGCCCAGAACATGGGAATGGCGATGGCGAGACAGAGAAAATAGAGCCACTGGTCCCGTGTGAGCGGCAATCCCCAAGGCGGGTTCGAGGCCGAGCGGCGCAAGAGAACGCCTTGAACGCCCCCGGTCCACGGATCGAGCGGCTTGAACTTGAGGAGCTGCGGCGTCGCCAATGCCAAGGCGAAGGTCGCCAGCGCGAGATAGAGCCCCTCGAGCCGGAGCGCTGGCAGGCCGATGAGGAAGCCCACGACGAGGCAGATGACCCCCGCGACCGGCACCGTTGCCCAATAGGGCACGCCGAACTTCGTCGTGAGGATCGCGGTGGTATAGGCGCCGATCGCATAGAAGGCCCCATGTCCCAGCGAGATCTGGCCGTTGAAACCCGTCAGGATGTTGAGTCCCATCAGCGCGATCGCGTAGATCACGACCGTCGCGAGCTGGAGGTTGTGATAATTGCTGAGGAAGAACGGCAGCACGCAAGCCGCGGCGAGAAAGCCAACGATGCCGATCGCGCGCCAGCGTGTAAGGCTCAGGCCCGCGATCTGGCGGGTGCCCGGGGCTGCTGCGGTCTCGCTCACGCTCGTCATGGCGCTAGACCCGGCTCACGAGCTGCCGGCCGAAGAGGCCCGAGGGCCTCGCCACCAGCACGCCCACGATGATGATGAGCGCGACGGAGAGCTTGATCTCGGTCCCCACGAGATAGGCCCCCGCGAGATTCTCGAGGACACCCATCGCGAAGCCGCCGATCACCGCACCCCAGGGATTGTCGATCCCGCCGAGGAGCGCGCCGGCGAAACTATAGAGAAGGATGCTCCCCATCATGTTGGGGTCTAGGAAGAAGATCGGCGCCGCCATCATGCCCGCGACCGCGCCGATCGCGGCCGCGAGGCCCCAACCGACGCCGAGCATCCAGCCCACGCGAATCCCGACGAGACGGCTCGAGACCGGGTTTTGCGCGGCGGCACGCATGGCGAGGCCGAGCGGCGTGAAACGGAAGAAGGCGTAGACCAGCACCAGGACCGCGAGCGTCACGACGATCGACCCGACCTCATGCGCGTTGATGTAGGAGCTCGCATACCAGGCGTCCGAGGGGAAGGGGCTCGGAAACGAGGTCTGCGTGTAGCTGTAGATGGCGCCGGCCATGCTGTTGATGATGACGAGGAGCCCGATGAAGACGATCACCACGGAAAGCACCGGCGCCTTCTCCACCGGGCGGACGACGATGCGCTCGATCGCGAGGCCGCCGAGGAAGGCGATCACGAGGGTGAGGAGGAAGGCGATCCAGTAGGGCAGGCCCCAGCCGATCAGCGAGGAGCAGATGTAGGTCGAGAACATCGCCATCTCGCCCTGCGCGAAATTCACGTGATGCGTCGCCTGGTAGATCATCACGAGCGCGAGGGCGACCGAGGCGTAGATCCCGCCGGTGGCGAGCCCCGAGAACACCTGATGCAGGAATGCCGCCATCGCCCCGCCTTCAATATCCGAGATAGGAGCGCCGCACCGCCTCGTCGCCGCGGATGCGCTCGGCGGTGCCACTCATGACCATGCGCCCGGTCTCCAGGAGATAGGCGTTGTCGGCGAGGTCGAGGGCGAGGTTGGCGTTCTGTTCGACGACGAGCATGCTCACACGGTCCTCACGGTTGATGGTGTGGAGGATCGTGAAGATGTCGCGCACGATGAGCGGCGCGAGGCCGAAGGAGGGCTCGTCGAGGAGCAGCAGGCGAGGGCGCAGCATGAGCGCGCGGGCGATCGCGAGCATCTGCTGCTCGCCGCCGGAAAGCGTTCCCGCCTGCTGCGCCCGCCGCTCTCGGAGGCGAGGGAAATAGCCGAAAACGCGCTCGAAATCCCGCGCGACCTCCGCCTTGTCGCGGCGCACATAGGCACCGAGGCGGAGATTCTCCTCGACCGAGAGGTGGACGAAAGTGCCGCGCCCATCCGGCACATGCGCGATCCCCCGCCGGACCACATCCTCGGTCGCGAGCCCCGAGAGACTGCCGCCGCCGAAGCGGATCGTGCCTTCCGAGCGCACCATCGCGCAGAGCGCCCGCAGCAGCGTGGTCTTGCCCGCGCCGTTCGCGCCGAGAAGTGCCGTGATCCCGCCCTCGGCCACGTCGAGATCGACCTCGTAGAGGACTTGGGTCGGTCCGTAGAAGGCCGCGAGCGAGCGGGTCTCGAGGAGAGCCGTCATCAGGCAGCCTCCCCGAGATAGGCGCGAATCACGTCGGGATGGCTGCGCACCTCAGCGGGCGTGCCGTCCGCGATCTTGCGGCCGAAATCGAGCGCCACGACCTTGTCGGAGGCGCGCATCACGAGGTTCATGTGATGCTCGACCAGCAGCACGGTGATGCCGAGACGGTCGCGGAGCCCCTGGATCTGCCCGCGGAGCTGGTCGACCTCCTCGTGATTGAGGCCGCCCGCGGGCTCGTCGAGGAGAAGGAGCTTGGGCTCGCCCGCGAGAGCACGCGCGAGCTCGACCCGCTTTTGGGTGCCGAAGGAAAGCGCGCTCACTGCTGTCGAGGCAACCTCGGAAAGGCCAAGTTCCTCGATGAGCGCTTCCGCGCGCGCCCGCACCCGCCGCTCCTCCGCACCCACCGGCGGAAGACGGAGCGCGTTCGCGAGAAAGCCGCCGCGGCTGCGGCAATGGCTGCCGATCAGCACGTTCTCGAGCACGCTCATGCTGCGGAAAAGGGCGAGGTTCTGGAAGGTACGCCCGATGCCGAGCGCCGCAATCGCGTGCCGCGGCACTTCGAAGAGGGATTTGTCCTCGAAATGGATTTCGCCGCGCTCGGCTCGGTAGAGGCGCGAGAGGCAATTGAAGAGCGTGGTCTTGCCGGCGCCGTTGGGGCCGATCAAGCCGCAGATCTCGCCGCGCGCGACGTCGAAGGAGACGCCATCGAGTGCCACGATGCCGCCGAAGCGGACGGAGACGTCGCGGACGGAAAGCAACGGCGCCGCCGAAATCGGCACCGCCGTCATGGCCTTGACCTTTGGGCGGGCGCTCCGGCCCCAGCCCTCCGATTCCGCACGCGTTAGCCCTCCCAGACCGGCGTCTTCAGGCGCCCTGTCGCCCCCTAAGGTACGCCATTGAATAGAAAACGAGAAGCGGGGCTTCGATCCCAATTTCGCGAGCACCCTCACCCTCCCGCGTCTCGCGCGGGAAGGTGAGGGTGCTTGCTACGGAAAGCATCGCCCCCGATACTCCCCGCGAAATTCGGAAGGATTCGCCAGCATGGGCCTCGTCGTCGCGATCCAGATGGACCCCATCGAGTCCGTGAACATCGACGCGGATTCGACCTTTGTCCTCGCGCTCGAGGCGCAGGCGCGGGGGCATGCGCTCTATCATTACCTGCCGCGACGGCTGACGCTCCGGGGCACCCGGCTGACCGCACGGGGTCAGCGGCTCGAGGTCCGACGCGAGAAGGGCCGGCATTTCTCGCTGGGGCCCATGGAGACGATCGACCTCGCCGCCGCCGACGTGATCCTGATGCGCCAGGACCCGCCCTTCGACATGGCTTACATCACGGCCACGCATCTCCTCGAGCATGTGCGCGAGACGACGCTCGTGGTGAACGATCCCATCAGCGTCCGGAATGCACCGGAAAAGCTCTTCGCGACGCATTTCGCGGCGCTGATGCCGCCGACGATCGTCACCAGCGACCGCGACGAGATCATCGCCTTCCGCAGGGAGCACGGTGAGATCATCCTGAAGCCGCTTTTCGGCAATGGCGGCGCCGGCGTGTTCCATTTGCGGCCCGAGGACGACAACCTGAACGCCCTTCTCGAGCTCTTCACCGTGCTCTACCGCGAGCCCATCATGGTGCAGCGCTATCTGCCCTCGGTGCGACAGGGGGACAAGCGGATCATCCTCGTCGATGGCGAGGCCGTGGGCGGCGTGCTGCGCGTGCCACCCCCGGGCGAGGCGCGCGCCAACCTGCATGTCGGGGGACGCGCGGAAAAGACCGAGCTCACCAAGCGCGAGCGCGAGGTCTGCGCGGCCCTCGGTCCGGTGCTCCGGGAGCAGGGGCTCGTCTTCGTGGGCATCGACGTGATCGGCGATTGTCTCACCGAGATCAACGTCACCTCGCCCACGGGCATCCAGGAGATCAACCGTCTCGATGGCACGAAGATCGAGGCGCTAATCTGGGACGCGATCGAAGCGCGGCTGCGGGCGCGGGGTACGCGGACCGCAGCATGAGCGCGCGGCCGCTCGGGTCCGACGCCGTAGGGCCCCCGTCCTTCGCGCTTCCTGCGCCGGCGGGAAGCGGGACGCCGCACATCCTCGATCTCTCCTCGCACCGACGCGCGCGAGCGGCGCTCGCCTTCGGGCTCAGCGTGCCGGAGATGGGATTCAACATCTTCGTCGTCGGCGAGGATCGCAGCGGGCGCATGACCGCGACCCTCGAGCTCCTCGCGGAGCATGCCAAGACGCTGCCCCCGCCTTGGGACTGGGTCTATCTCCAGAACTTCCGCCATCCCGACCGGCCGCAGCCCTATCGGCTGCCCGCGGGGACGGGACGGCTGCTGCGCGACCGGATCGAGGCGCTGTTGCCGGCGTTCCGGCAATCGCTCGCCCGCGCCTTCGAGGCCGCGGAGTTCGCGGCGCGTCTCGACCGCGAGAGCGCGACGACGCAGCAGGCTGTCGGCGCCGCTTTCACCCAACTCGAGTCCTTCGCTGCGGAGCGCGGCCTCAAGATTGAACGGACACCGCAGGGGCTCGTGCTGAACCCGCTGCCCGGAAGCGAGCCGGAGTCGCTGGAGCGGTTGCCCGAAGCCGAGCGCCAGCGCCGGCTCGACGGCTTCGCCGCGGTGCGGCAAAGCCTTGGTCTTTTCGTCCAAGCCGCGCGGCGGAGTGAGATGCAATTCGCGGAGGTCGTGCGAGAGGCTCGGCGCGAGGCTGCGGATGCGGCCCTAACGCCACTCATCGACCCGATCGCGGCAGAGTTCGGCTCCTATCCCGGCCTCACGCGCTGGATCGTCGAGCTGCGCGCGGATTTGATCGATCATCTGGACCTGCTCGGTACCGCCGGGGATGCCGATGCCGAGCGCGCCCGCGAAATGGCGCTCGACGAGCGCTATGGCGTCAACCTCTTCGTCGATCACGGCGAGAACGGCGAGGCGCCGGTGGTGCTGGAGCCGCATCCGAGCTACGAGAAGCTCTTCGGCCGCTTCGAGTATCGGGTGATTGGCGGCGTGGCCGTCACCGATCATCGCCATCTGCGCGCGGGCGCGCTCCAGCACGCGAACGGCGGCGTCCTCGTGCTGCGCGCGGAAGCGATCGCCGGGGAGCCGATGGTCTGGACCTTCCTCAAGGGGGCGCTGCGCGACCGCTGCATCCGGATCGAGCCGCCGCAGAGCCCGGGCCCGCCCCTCGTGGGCGCGCCGGTGCCGCATGCAATCCCGCTCGACCTCAAGGTCGTGATCGTGGGGGCGCCGCGCTGGTACTACGCCTTCTTCTCCGTCGACCCGGATTTTCCGACCTATTTCAAGATAAAGGCCGATATCGATCCGGACTTGCCGGCGGACACGGCGAATCTCGGGGTCTATGCCTCGCTGGTGCGGTGCATGGCGAGCCGGCATATCGAGGGCGGCGCCGACGACGCGGCAGTGGCGCGGCTTCTCGCGGAGACTGCGCGCTGGGCGGGCGACCGCCGCAAGCTCGCCGCGAGTTTCGAGCGGGTCGAGGATCTCGTCATCGAAGCGGCGGCGCTCGCACGGGCCGAGCACAAACGCAACATCGAGCTTTCGCATGTCCTGCGCACCCTCGCGGACCGGCGGGAACGCGCGGCGCGCGTCGAGGATCGCGCCCAGGAGTCGATCCGCGACGGCCTCCTTCTCATCGACAGCGATGGGAGCCGGGTCGGCCAGGTGAACGGCCTCACCGTGCGCGATCTCGGGGATCACAGCTTTGGCATGCCCGTGCGTATCTCCGCGCGCGTCCATGCGGGGCGGCGCGGCATCGTCAACATCGAGCGCGCGACGGAGATGGGCGGCCCGATCCAGCAGAAGGGCGTCTACATCATCGGCGGATATCTGGGCGGCTGCTTTGCCCGGCGCTTGCCGCTCTCTTTCTCCGCTTCCGTCACCTTTGAGCAGAGCTATGGCGGCGTCGAGGGCGACAGCGCCTCGATGGGCGAGCTCGTGGCGGTCCTCTCGGCGCTCGCGGACGTGCCGATCCGCCAGGAGATCGCGATCACCGGCTCGGTCAATCAGGCCGGCGAGAGCCAGCCGATCGGCGGCGCCAGCGACAAGATCGAGGGCTTCTATCGCGCCTGCGCCAGCCGCGGCCTGACGGGGCGCCAGGGCGTGCTGATCCCCGCGACGAATGCGAACCATGTGATCTTGTGTGAGGAAGTAGCGGCAGCGGTTCGCGAGGGCCGCTTCCATCTCTGGACCATGACCGATGTCCACGATGCGCTGGGCCTGCTCACCGGCCTCGATCCCGGGCAACCCGGTGCCGACGGCAGCTACCCCGCAGGCTCCGTGATGGCCCGCGTCGAAGCGACACTCGCGCGCTTCGACGAGCTATTACGCGAGCGCGAGATCGGAGAGGAGGAGTAGCCGTCGGCGGTGAGCTCTCAGCCGTCAACTTTCGGCTCTTCGTTCAGCACCGCTCCCGCTCCCCCTTCTCTCAAGGGAGAGGGGCGAGAGACGATTGGGTCATGAGCAGTGGCCGGAAAAAGCTGACCGCTGACAGGTTTCACCCCCGGCACGCTATTCCTCCTGCATGAGCGCCGTTGCGCAAATCGTACTGCCGGTCTTCGCCCTCATCCTGCTTGGATACGGGTTCGGGCGCACGCGGCTGCTCTCGGCCGAAGGGGCGCGGGGGCTCGGCGTCTTCGTCTATTATGCGGCGATCCCCGCGCTGCTCTTCCGCGGGATGGCGGCGGAGGCGCCGGCACTCGGCGGCTCGCTGGGACTGCTCGGCACCTATTTCGCGGGGACGCTCACGGTCTTCGCGCTCAGCATGGTGCTGGGTCGCCTCCTCTTCCGGCTGAGCTTCGCGGAGATGGGGCTCATGGGCATGAGCACGGCCTTCTCGAACTCCGTGCAGCTCGGGATCCCCCTCATCGTCAGCGCTTTCGGGCAGGCGGGGCTCGTGCCGCTGAGCCTCATCATCAGCCTCCATTCGATCATTCTGCTCTCGCTCGCGACGGTCGTGATCGAGATCGGCCGGGGGCAGGGGGGCCGGATTCTGCACACCGCCAAGGCGACCCTCGTCGCGATCATCGGCAATCCCGTCATCGCCGCGATCCTCGCGGGCTTCCTTTGGCGCGAGCTCGGGCTCGGCATGCCCTCGATGCTCGGGCGCTTCATCGATTTCCTCGCGGCGGCCGCAACCCCTGCCGCGCTCTTCTCGCTGGGGGCCACCATCGCGCGCTTCCGTCTCGCGGGTGATCTCCGCGAGAGCCTCACCGTGGTCGCGATGAAGCTCCTTCTGCTGCCGCTCGCGGTCTATCTCTTCGCGACGAGGGTCTTCGCGCTCGATCACTTCGATACGGCCGTCGCCGTCTGCTGCGCGGCGCTGCCCACGGGCTCCAACGCCTTCATCCTGGCGCAGCGCTACGAGATCTATGTCGCGCGCGCGGCATCGAGCGTCCTCATCTCGACCGCGCTCTCGATCCTCACCATGGGCGCGCTGCTGGCGTATTACGCGCCGGGGCACTAGGCTAGCCTGCAATTGCGAGCGAGAGCGGGAGCAGCACTTTGGTTGCGCGGGTGAAGACCGTGGCGTTCTCGGGCATCGAGGTGCTCGAAATCGACGTGCAGGTCACGATCGCCTCGGGCGTCGTCGCCTTCACGGTCGTGGGCCTCCCGGACAAGGCCGTGGCGGAATCGCGCGAGCGCGTGCGCGCTGCCTTCAATGCGATGGGCTTGGCACTGCCGCCGCGGCGGATCGTCGTCAATCTCGCGCCTGCCGATCTTGCGAAGGAAGGAAGCCATTACGATCTCCCGATCGCCCTGAGCCTGCTCGCGGCGATGGAGGTGCTGCCGCGCGACGAGATCGAGGGCTACATGGCTCTCGGCGAGTTGGCGCTCGATGGGGCGATCCTGCCGGTGGCGGGGGTACTGCCGGCAGCGATGGCGGCGGCG
>Ga0335085_10014732_pt1 | contig 11387 bp, 10 predicted proteins | sample Lox_Sample_45_FD_206712 | JGI IMG/M metagenome (GOLD analysis project Ga0335085, IMG submission 206712) | Soil microbial communities from Loxahatchee National Wildlife Refuge, Florida, United States - Lox_Sample_4.5 | ecosystem: Environmental > Terrestrial > Soil > Wetlands | place: USA... | reverse complement strand
CACAGGGAAATATCTTGACGAAATCCGGCCCTGCTTCCCACGCGGCAATCACCTCCGTCGGCGTGAGCGCCCCCGGCAGAACGGCAATCTGGTTTTTGCGGCAAATTCGACCACCTTCAGATTCAGACCGGGGCTGGTGAGAAAACTGGCTCCGGCATCGAGGCACTTTTGGGCCAATTCGGTGTTCAGAACCGTGCCCGCGCCGACGACCGTTTTTGGATGGTAGTGAGCGAGGTGGGCGATCAGCTCCACGGCACGCGCCACGGTCAACGTGATTTCCACGATGGGAATGCCGCCGCTGCAGACGGCTTCGGCGGCGAAGTGCGCCTCTTCGGCGGTAGACACGCGCACCGCGGGGACAATGCCGACTTGTCGAATAATTTCGTGAGTTTCTGTTCGATTCATGTTCGAGGTTCCTCGCAAATCTCAAGAATCTCTTCAGGCTCAAATTATCTCTTCGGGTTCGGGCTCAGGGAGCTTGTCGCCGGAGCGCGCGAACACCACATAAAGCGCCGGCAAAAGGAAGATACTCATGACCAGGTCGGAGATGAGTCCGCCGACAATGACGATAGCAAACGGGCGCTGCGAATCCGAGCCGATTCCGTGGGAAAGTGCAGCCGGAAGAAGGCCTAGGGTCGCCACCAACATGGTCATCATGATGGGCCGAAGACGCAAGATGGCTCCTTCCGCCGCGGATTCTTCGATGGAGTAGCCTTTCGCGCGGAGTTGGTTGATGTATTCCAGCATGATGACACCGGTTTGCACCGAGACGCCGAACAGCGCAAGAAACCCCACGCCGGAAGAGACGCTGAAGTTCGTGTGGGTGATGAACAAAGCGACCAGCCCGCCAAGCCGCGCCATCGCTACGTTGGTCAGGATCAGCAGCGCCCATTTCATCGAGCGGAACATAGCGTACAGGATGATAAAGATCACCAGGATGGTGACCGGCAAGACCACCAGCAGGCGGCGCTCCCAGCGCTTTTGGCTCTCGTATTCGCCGGCCCAGTCGAATCGGTACCCAGTGGGCAGCTTGACGGAGGCATTCACCTTGCGAATGGCCTCCTCGACGGTGCTGCCCAGGTCTCTGCCGCGGACGCTGTATTTGATGGCCACGTAGCGGGAATTCGCCTCGCGGTAAATTTCGGAGCCGCCGTCATTGACGCTGAATTTGGTGAGTTCGGAGAGAGACGCGTTCGCCGGTGGGAGCCAGGAGGCGGATCTTACGCAGGCAGACATCCGCAATGAAAAGAGATTAAGTATTTGGTGGAGACATTACAGAACTGTTACAGCCCCGAACCGGGGCAGTTCTGATGCGTAGCTGCGGGACTCACTGGGCCTCGCTACTACTGGGCCTGACGGGGTGGCGCTCGGCCAGAATACCCGCGCATGGCAGATGTTTGATACCATACCCCCATAGGGTAGTATCAAGGGTAAAAGTGACCGGACTCGGCCGCCGTGGGCCGCAGGCCGCTCGGTCTTTGGATTTGGAGGTGGGGGCGCGGAGCTGGCTCGGGTGTACGGGGCCCTTCGGGTTTGCTCAGGGTAAACAGGAGTGCCTGTGAACCGTTCGGAAAAACATAGGCTGAACTTTCACGTCGGCGAATGCGCTACAGACAGATCAGGGAGCGGCAAATTCGCTTTCGGCTTGCAACTCTTGCAAATACTTTTTGAGGGCGATCGTCAAGGGCACTCCCAAAACCGCACCGGGAGGCCCCAGGAGAAATCCCCAAATCATGAGCGCGACGGTGACTTCGAGGAGACTGATGTGGAGAGATTTTTTCATGAGCACGGGCTGAAGGATGTAGTCCGAAGCCGTTTGAGTCACGATGAGCGCGATGATTACAAGGAGAGCGCGTTTCCATCCAAAGACGAGGAGCGCCAAAGCGGCTGGCGGGACGATAGCGATGATGAACCCAATATTGGGGATGAAGTGAAGAAAGAAATACAGGATGCACCAGAGGATCGGGAAGTCCACGCGTAGGGCAATGAGAACCGCAAGATTGGCCAGCGCGGTAATCACGCCGGTTTGTGCGGAGATGGCAATATAGCGCTGGACGTCTTTTCCATAGTAGAGCAACCGGCGCGTGATGGGTCTCATGGCGCGCTCATCACTTTCGGCAATCTGGACCAAAAAAAGCAGGGATAAAAGGCTGACGAGTACGCGATCGGAAAACAGTCCAATGACTTTTGGGAGGAGCGTACTCACGAAGTTCATGACCCGTTCAGAGCTATAGAAATTTGTGGAAGTGAAAGCCGAGGACTGGAAGCCATGGGAGTTCAGGAAAGCTACCAGCTGGGCGTAGAGGCTGGAGAGATGCTGCTCATAGAGCGGCAGGCGTTCGCGAAACCTGAAGCCGGCCTCGAACAGCCCCACCGCAAGGATCAGATAAATCAGGAGCATGGCAACGACGGTTATAGAGATGGCCATGCTCTTGCGCACTTGAAAGCGATGCATCAGCCAATTTGGAAATGGAAGATAGGCATAGGCCAAAAGCAGCGAAAAGAGAATTACCGATATGATTTCGGACGCCGCGGTGATTCCCCAGCCGATGATTACGATGTAGGCCAATATTTCCAGAGAACGCACGGGTGACGTATCGATCCCAAACGCCAATTTGATCGAACGCGTCATGTGCGCCTGACCCGCCTAAGTCATATCCGAATTTGAAAAAAATACCTGGGTGACGGTAGCGAATTTGCTCGCCTGGACGAGCGAGCCTGGCCATAAAGTGGACAAATACTAACAAAAGAGCTTAAGAGTAGGCAAACAATCCTCCTCAGTGCGGGTTGCCACAATTCGACAGATGGCAACCCCCGCTTAGTGTGATTTTGACGGGGGAGGAGTATGATATGGGCCTCGAAGTCCCCAGTAGAGACCACCCGCCGGGAGGGCCGCCATGGCTCACCGCTTCACGATCGGTGTCGAAGAGGAATTCCAAATCATAGATCCGGAGACGCTGGAGCTGCGTTCGCACGTGGTGCAGCTTTTGAATTCGGCGGTGGCACGCGGCGTGGGCGACCTGGTGAAGCAGGAGATGCACCAGTCGATCGTGGAGACAGGGACGAAGATCTGCGAAAACGTGAGCGAGCTGCGGCTGGAGATGCATCGGACGCGCAGCGAATTGGTGATGGCCGCGGAGAGCACGGGATTGCAGGTGGCCGCGGCGGGGACGCACCCGTTTTCAAGTTGGATCGACCAGGTGATTTCGCCGGGGGAACGTTACCAGCACATCGTGGAAGAGATGGGGCAACTGGCGCGTTCGCTGCTGATTTTCGGGATGCACATTCACATTGCCATGCCGGACAAACAAACGACGGTCGACATGATGAACATGGTGCGGTATTTCCTGCCGCACCTGCTGGCGCTTTCGACCAGTTCGCCGTTCTGGATGGGAAGAAATACGGGGCTGAAGTCGTTCCGGACGACTGTGTTTCGCCGGTTTCCGCGGACCGGAGTTCCGGAAATGTTCGATTCGTGGAGCGCGTACGAGAATTACGTGAACCTGCTGATCAAACTGAACTGCATCGATAACGGGAAGAAGATCTGGTGGGACGTGCGGCCTCATCCGACGTATGGGACGCTGGAGTTCCGCATGTTTGATACGACCACGAAGGTGGAAGAGGCGGTGTCCATCGCAGCGCTGACGCAGGCGATCATCGTGAAGCTGCATCGCTTGTATACGCACAACCAGAGCTGGCGGATTTACCGGCGGGCGCTGATCGAAGAGAACAAGTGGCGGGCGGCGCGGTACGGGATTGAGGGGAAACTGATTGACTTCGGGCGCGAAGAGGAAGTGCCGATGCGCGAGCTGATGTATGAACTGCTGGAACTGATTGACGACGTGGTGGATGAGCTGGGAAGCCGCGGCGCGATCGATTATATTCACACGATTTTGAACGAGGGGACCAGCGCAGAGCGGCAGTTGCGGGTTTACCAGCAGACGGGGAATTTGAAAGACGTGGTGCGGCATTTGGTGGCGGAGACGCGGGCGAGTGTGATGGACACGAGGTCGAGCTCGGCGGGGTCGATCAATTAGAGGTAGAGAAGTAAGGAAGTGAAGAGGCAAGGATTTTCAGAAAGAGAACCTAACGCAGAGACACAGAGGACGCAAAGGAAACACGGAGAAAAAGACAAGACCCCCTCAAGAACTAAGGGTGGGACACCCGGCTGGGCTGCCTGAAGGTGGCCGTTACGATCAGGAGGAAATATGGCGAAGGTGGGATTGATTTGCGGGAGAGAGTTCAGTTTTCCTCCGGCGTTTATCGAGCGAGTGAACGCGCTTGGGAAAAAAGATGGCGTGACGGCGGAGTTTGTGAAGCTGGGCGGGACGAAGATGAACGAGCCGGCGGAATACAAGGTGATCGTGGACCGGCTTTCGCACGAGGTGGAGTACTACCGCGGGTATCTGAAACACGCAGTGCTGCAGGGGACGTACGTCATCAACAATCCGTTTTGGTGGACCGCGGACGACAAGTACTTCAATTATTCGGCGGCGGCAAAGCTGGGCGTGGCGATTCCGAAGACGGTGCTGTTGCCCCAGAAGGGGTACCCGGCGGATGTGGATATCAATTCGGAGTCGCTGCGCAATCTGAAATACCCGATCGATTGGGACGACTTGCTGGATTACGTGGGGCGGCCGGCCATTTTGAAGCCGTTTTCGGGTGGCGGCTGGAAGCACGTCTACAACGTGAACAATAAGGAAGAGTTGCTGGAAGCGTACGACAAGACTTCGCCGTATTGCATGACGCTGCAGGAGTTCATCGATTTCGAGCAGTATGTGCGGTGCTTTACGTTTGGGAAGATGGACATTACGCCGGTGGTGTACGACCCAAAACAGCGGAAATACCTGGTGGAACACAACTATTTGTCGAAGGAATTGGGAGCACGCGTGGTGAAGGATGCGCAGACAATCAATCTGGCGCTGGGCTACGAGATGAACACGATCGAGTTCGCGATCAAAGACGGTGTGCCCTACGCGATCGATTTTCTGAATCCAGCGCCGGATTTTGAGCGGGACCGGATCACGGAATTTTATTTTGAGCACGTAGTGGAGAAAATGTCGCGTCTGGTGATTGACCGGGCGTTGCATGGAAACATCGCCAACACGTGGCCGAAGTGGGAAGAGATGCTGGGGATCGGCGGCGCGGCAGGGTTTACCGGAGCGCCGCGCGTGGCGCAGGTGGCGCAAGGAGCGCCTTCCAGCGGAATCCAGCGATGAGCAAGATGGCCGCAGCAATGCCCGAACGGGATCCAGTCGGATATTGGAACGAGCTGCTGGGACCAGTCCTGGAGAAGGATCCGGATCTGCCCAAGAATTTTCTCCGAAAACTTCGGGGAGCAAAACTGACGTTCGGGAAGCGGGTGCATTGCCCGTTTCTGAGGCCGGTGTTTCTTTCACCGGAGGATGAGGAGCGCGTCCGGCGCGCAACGGAAACCTTGGCACGCCTCGCGGAACGTGTGGCCAGCCTGGCGCTGGAAGACGCATCGTTGCTGGCGCAATTTCATTTGAGGCCTGAAGAAGAGCGGCTGGTGCGGCTGCCGGCGGGAAAGGGGCCGGCGAGCACGGCTTCGCGCGTGGACTCGTTTCTGCTGCCGGAATCGCTGAAGTTCACGGAATACAACGGCGAATCACCCGCCGGATCGGGCTATACAGAAACGCTGGCGGAAATTTTTCGCGAATTGCCGGTGATGAAGCGGTTTGCGAAAGAGTTTGAGGTGTACAGCTACCCGCTGAGCGCCAAGCTACTGGATGCCCTGGTGCAGACGTTTCGCGAATGGGGCGGAACGACGAGCCGTCCGCAGATGCTAATCACGGACTGGAAGGAAGTTCCGACGTGGAGCGAATTTCAGATTTTGAAAGAGCGGTTCGAGGCTATGCGCGTGCCGGTGGTGCTGGCCGACCCGCGGGATTTGGATTGGGACGGGAAGCGGCTTGCGGCAAAAGGTAAGAAAATCGACTTGGTTTACCGACGGGTGCTGATCAACGACATTCTGGCACGGCCGAACGAGTGCGAAGCACTGTTGAAGGCGTATGAGGCGCAAGCGGTGTGTGTGGCGAATAATTTCCGCTGTAAGATTCCGCATGTGAAAGCGTTTTTCGCCGTGCTGACGGATGGAAAGAACGCGAAACTCTTCTCGGCAGCGGAGCGCGAGGTGATCGAACGGCACGTGCCATGGACGCGCGTAGTGAAAGACGTGGAGACGGACCGGCGGGGCGAGGCAATTGGGTTGCTCGAGTATATCCGGAAGAACAAAAACGACCTGGTGTTGAAGCCAAGCGATGAATATGGCGGGGCGGGCGTGACTCTGGGCTGGGAGACGGAAGCGAAGCAGTGGGATCTGGCGATCGAAGAGGCGTTGCCCGGTGAAGGAGGTGGTTGTTGGATCGTGCAGGAGAAGATTGCGGTGCGGCGCGTGGAGTTTCCGACGATCGGCGCGACTGGGAAGGTGGAGTACAAAGACATGCTGGTGGATTTCGCGCCGTATTTGTTCCGCGGGAAGCTGGCAGGATTTTTGACGAGGTTGAGCGCGAGTGGACTCGCGAATGTGACCAGCGGCGGCGGACAGATACCGGCGTTTCGCGTGGAAGCGAAGAGGGCGAGACAGGCGGCAGGGTGACGGGCCGAGTTAAGAGCTAGTTTTCCGAAGGAAGAACACAGGCTGAAGCCTGTGCTACCTGCCGGACTAGGTCCGGCACCGCACGGCGATGCTGGGCCGTCTGAAGCCGACCGCTACAAATTCTTTAGCCAAAAGTTGAGTTTGGTTTTTTCGCGGTGGATTAGCGCTGGTGTGTCGGTAAAGCCGTGCTTGCGCATGGGATAGAGGGCAACGTCAAAGAGGATGCCATTTTTGATGAGTTCATTCATGAAGGCTTCCTCGTTTTGCGGGTGGACGTTATCGTCGTAAGTGCCGTACATGAGCAGGAGGTGGCCGCTGAGATCGCCGGCGTGTTTGACAAGCGAAGTACGATCGAATACCTCGGCGCTGCTGTCGGGCAGTTTGACAAGAGCTTCCGCCCATTTGGAGTCGTAGAAGTACCAGTCAGTGACGGGCGCACCGGCGATCCCTGCCTTGAATTCCTTGGAGTGCGTCATGAGATTCAACGTCATAGTGCCGCCGCCGCTCCAACCCCAGACGCCGAAACGGCTGCCATCGGCCCAGGGTTGGGATTTGAGCCAGCGAACACCGTCGAGGAAGTCCGCGGTTTCGCCGAGGCCGGGATTCTGGCCGATGGTGTCTTCGAGTTTTTTGGAGATGGCGGTGGAGGCGCGGTTGTCCATGCCGACGGCGATGTAACCGTTATCAATGAGCATTTGATTGGTGAGCGTCGCAAATTGCCAGGCGTTGGCGATCGTCGGGATGGAGGGGCCGCCATAGACGTAGAGAACCACGGGATATTTGCGCGAGGGGTCGAAGTTTTTGGGCTTTAGAATTTGCGCGGGCATCGAGAAGCCGTCAGCGGTGGGGATGGTGAGGAGTTCCGGATATTGGATGCCGGCAGGGAGAAGTTCGGGGCGCGGGGCAGCGAGAGTGGATTTGAGTTTGCCATCGGAGGTATGGAGGTTGAGCGCGGGGAGCGTGCGGATATTGGAATACTGATCCAAATAATATTTGGCATCGGGCGACATGGAGATGCGGTGAGTGCCGGGTTCCGCGGAGATTTTTTCGAGGCCGGAGCCGTCGGGGCGAATGCGGTAGAGGTGGCGTTCGATGGAAGAGTCTTTGAGCGCGGTGAAATAGATCCAGTCGCCGATGCCGACAACGGCCTGGTGAACCCATGGGGCAATGCCGCCGGCAGAGGCGATAGCCCAATCGCCTTTGGTGACGGCGTTTACGAGCGTGCCGTCGAGTTGGTAGAGATAGAGATGCATGTAGCCGGTGCGTTCGGAGGCCCAGAGGAAATGCTTGCCGTCTTTCAGGAAGTAGAGATCGTCGCTGACGTTGACCCAGTAGGGATCGGTTTCGGTGAGGATGCGCGTGGAGGAGCCGGATCTGGTATCAGCGATGTAGAGGCCGAGATTGGTTTGCGGGCGGTCGAGGGTCTGGAGACTGATACGTGCGGAGTCGGGGAGCCACTTGATACCGAAGAGCCATTCGTAAGGCTTGTCGGAGACGGTGATCCAGTGCGTGGCCGCAGGAATTGAGTTGATGGCGATGACGCCAACGCGGACGCGGGGATTGTTGTCGCCGGGCTTGGGATAGACCTGGTGGATGATGCGCTGGTTGACCGGAGCGAAGTCCACGAAGGTGCTGATTGGAGAGCCGGTTTCGTCGGTTTGCAGGTAGGCAATGGACTGCGAGTCGGGAGACCACCAGTAGGCGGTATCGCGACGGCCCATGACTTCTTCCCAGTAGACCCAGGAGAGTGTGGCGTTCAGGGTGGTGGCGGAGCCGTCGGTGGTGAGGCGGGATTCGGTTTTGGCGGCGATGTTGTAGACGTAGAGGTCGTTGTCGCGGACGAAAGAGATGAGGCGGCCGTCGGGGGAGAAGGCGGAGTCTTTTTCTCCGGCGGGTGTTTGTGTGACACGGGTGAAAGTGGCGGTGGGGAGATTGAGGAGGAAGAGGTCGCCGTTGAGTTCATACAGGGCCTCGTGGCCGGTGGAGTCGAAGGAGGCAGGCCAGGGGAGCGCGGTTTGGATTGACGAATCGGGGGTGAGAGAGTGGAGCGAGGCAATCGCGGCTGACATGTTGAGGATGGGAGCGTGTTTGCCGGTGCTCGGGTCGAGGAGTTCGAAGCTGCGCTGGGATTCAGGTTGGCGCGTATCGTAGAGGATGGCGGTGTTGTCGGAGAGCCAGAGGGTGTGGGGAACGTCGGCTACGTGAATACCTTCGGTGTAGAGCCATTCGGGGGTGATGTGGGAGGGGGCGGTTTGCGCGGGAGTGAGAGTCGCGGCGAGAATCGCGGAAATGAAAACAAGAGAAATAAAGGAAAAGCGCAGGCGGATCATGGGGCCTCCAGGGCGGAAGAATTGTACATGAGGGGAGTCGGGCAGGCTAAAGCCTGCCGCTACTTTTGGGGACGGAAGCGTTGGCGGGAGAAGAAATTTCGGTAAAATATAGGGATGTCTTTCGGAATCGCTCCTATTGAGTTGATGCCCGGCGCGAAGAACGCCGTGGGTGTGTGCCTGAATGTGCAGCCAGGCGAGCATGTGACCTTGATTGCGGATGAGGTGAGCCGCAGCGTGGCGGCCAGCCTGGAGAAGGCGCTGAATGAGTGCGGCGCCATTTCGACCGGGTTGCTGCTGGAAGATTTTGGGCCGCGGCCGGTGAAGGGTGCGCCGGAGTTGGTGCTGGAGGCGCTGGAGACGGCGGATGTGGGCGTGCTATGCATGACGCCGCAGCCGGGCGAGCTGGGCGCGCGGATGTCCATCGTGAAGGTGGTGGAGCGGCGGCAGATCCGCTACGCGCACATGGTGGGCGTGACGCCGGAGATTATGCAGCAGGGAATGCGCGCGGATTACCGGATGGTGGACCGGTTGAGCGACCGCTTGCGTGAGCGGATGCTGAGGGCGGAGACCCTGACGGTGAAAACCGAGGCTGGCACTTCGTTCAAGGCGCATTTTGACCGCGGGCTGGATTGGGTGAAGACGAGCGGGTTGATCAGCCCGAGGTATTGGTCAAATTTGCCAGCGGGGGAAGTATTCACGACGCCGGGGACGGTGGACGGGCGTTTCGTTTGCGACGCGACGGCGGGCGATTATTTCAACGGGAAATACGGGGATTTGCAGGCGACGCCGCTGGTGCTGGAGATTGCGGGCGGGCGGCTGGTGCGGGCGGAGTGCCAACGGAAGGATTTAGAGGAAGAGTTCTGGAAGTATTGCCACACGGATGACAACAGCGACCGCGTGGGCGAATTGGCGTTCGGGACGAATCTGGGATTGACGGGGATGATCGGGAATTTATTGCAGGATGAGAAGTTTCCGGGTGTGCACATCGCGTTTGGGGATCCCTACGGAAGCCAGACGCATGCGGATTGGAAGTCGCGGACGCATGTGGACGTGTTGACACGGGAGTGCGATGTTTGGATTGATGAGGACCAAGTGATCGAGAAGGGGCGGTATCAGATGGAGCATTTGGGGTTGGCGTAAGCAGAACAACCCGCGTTCTCTGCCGTCTATTCCTTCCAGGGATTCACTACAGGGACTGAAAGATCCTCGAAATGCGCAATGTTTCTGGTGGCTAAAGTTGCTCGAGTTGCCAGTGTAATCCCAGCGATCATGGTGTCTCTGAAATCGACAGGACGGCCCTTCTGCTTTCGCATTGCCATCAGTTCCGCAGCCTGCTCGGCAGCGGGAATATCGAAAGGTACATAACGACCTTCGATCTCTTCCCTCAGGACTCCTCCCAATTCCTCGCTCATTCTTTGCCGCCGTCGCCCCAAGGGCAAGATATTCAGCCCATAACGGAGTTCCATCAGGGAGACTGTCGTCGTCCATATCGACGAGTCAGGCTGGCGGTCTAGCCAATCAAGGACCACGGGATCGGGGAACTCATGCATCAATGCAGAAAGGACATTTGTGTCTAGAATAATCATTTTTCAAAGTCCGGGGGCTCGATGGTGAATCCACGAAGTTCCGGTATTTCCTCTCCCTCCTTCAGGCCGATTCCACGGAAACGAGAAGCGATGCGCGTTCCCAGTCCTTTGGAATTTGGGCTAAGAGCTTCTTCCTTGGCGGCGTTGCGTAGGATTTCGCGGACTTCTTCCTCCATGCTACGGCCGTGGCTCTTGGCGCGGCGTTGAAGCTTGGCTTTTACGGATTGCTCGAGGTTGCGAACGACGAGTTGTGCCATGTGACCTCTCAATGTAGCCGGCAGCTAACTGATATCATGATATCATGAATTCAGAATTGGCGATATCGTGATATCAGAAACTGTTAGTAGAGCTGGGCGAGGTAGGTGCCCATTTGGTGTTTCCAGTAGGGCCAGTCGTGGCCGCCTTCGGGACCCCAGTTGTCTACGGAGTGGCGTATGCCTTTGCTGTTGAGGACTTCGGACATGCGGTAGGTGGGGCCGCTGTGCTCCCAGGGTCCCGTGCCGGTGATGAGATGGATGTCGCAGGTGGCCAGCTGTTCGTAATACCAGGGATCGGAAAGATTGGCCATGTAGTCGACGGGATTGTTGAAGTAAAAGTTGTCGTCGTAGAGGCCGTCCATGAAATTGCGGAGATCGTAGACGCCTGACATGGCGAAGCAGCGCTTGAAGACGTCGGGATGCTTGAAGAGCGAATTTGCGGCGTGATACGCGCCGAAGGAAGAGCCTATGGTGGCGATGGCGACGCGGGACTGGCAGGTGGTCCAGATGAAGGGGACGACTTCTTCGCGGAGGTAGGAGTCGAAGACGGACTGGACATAGCTGCGATGGAAGGGATGCGCCGATTTGTTGTAGA
>Ga0335085_10014731_pt1 | contig 11387 bp, 12 predicted proteins | sample Lox_Sample_45_FD_206712 | JGI IMG/M metagenome (GOLD analysis project Ga0335085, IMG submission 206712) | Soil microbial communities from Loxahatchee National Wildlife Refuge, Florida, United States - Lox_Sample_4.5 | ecosystem: Environmental > Terrestrial > Soil > Wetlands | place: USA... | reverse complement strand
CGACATCATGGCTGGATAACTACGGGCTGGCGGCCAACTCGCCCTGCGTCGGCGCCGGCGTGAACCTCAGCGGACTGAACCTCCCCGGCCTCAACGCCGACCGCACCGGCAATCCCCGCCCCGCGTCCGGCAACTGGGACATCGGCGCGTATCAGCATTAAGGGACGGTGAATCAAGCCCAATATCGCGTCGGCAACAAACGGTATTTCATGGAGGTGATCATGAGAACAAACAACATTCGAACCCAGAAAAGGCGCGGGCGACTGAGGCTGTTCGCGCTCGTGCTGGCATGCGGCGTTCTTGCGGGCGCCGCGCGCGCGGACATGATCGTGAGCAACAAAGCCGGGGTCGTTGCCGGCATCTCGGGGATCGTCCACTATACGGATGACAACAGTATCGGTGTGCAGTTCTTCGTGACCGCCCCGACGGGCACGAATCTGACCACCTTCACAATCCAGAAGAGCTTCGACGTGAAGGCCTGGACGAATTATTCCGTCAGCGTGACCGTAACCGGAAGCTTGCCCGTCACCGAAATCGCGGATTTCATAACGGCCTCGAACCAGTTCTACCGCATGCAACTCATCAACTTCCAGTAAACCAGCTCCGGCCCGCGCCTTGACTTGACGCGTCGCTTTGGCGATAGTCCGCCCTTGCCATGACGGACAAAAAGCCAGCTTCGCCGCCGCTGATGGAGAAGATTGTTGCGCTCTGCAAGCGCCGCGGCTTCATTTTCCAGTCCTCCGAAATCTACGGCGGTATCAACGGGTTCTGGGATTACGGACCGCTCGGGGCGGAGTTGAAGAAGAACATCCGTGATTACTGGTGGAACGAAATGGTGCGCGGTCGTGACGATGTCGTGGGGATTGAAACGTCGATCATCATGCACCCCAAGGTGTGGGAAGCGTCCGGCCATGTCGGCGGGTTCACCGACCCGATGGTGGACTGCAAATCTTCCAAACAACGGTTTCGCGCCGACGAGATCTATTTTTCGCCCGTGATCGTTGACGGCAAGGTGGTGGGCTACGTCAGCATGCTGGAAAGCGAGCGGACGACCGAAGACTTGCAGGAAAAGGCCGAGGCCTTCAAACGGAAGAAGGCCATCCAGGGGAAACTCGAGCCGGTTCGACCCCGCGACTTCACGCAGGCCACGCCCGAGGAAATCCCGTTGGTGCCCTCGCCCGCCACGGGCGAACCCGGCAGCCTTACCCCGGCGCGCAATTTCAACATGATGTTCGAGACCCATGTGGGCGCATTGCGTGAAGAGTCGGAGAAAGCTTATCTGCGTCCCGAAACCGCACAGGGCATGTTCGCCGACTTCAAGGCGGTGCTCGACACCGGGCGCGTGAAGATTCCGTTTGGCATCGCGCAGATCGGCAAGTCCTTCCGCAACGAGATTACCCCGCGCAATTTCACGTTCCGCAGCCGTGAATTCGAGCAGATGGAGATGGAGTTCTTCATCAGCGACGACGACGACTGGGCGAAGTGGCACCGCTACTGGATCGATTGGTGCCGCAACTGGCTGCTGTCGGTCGGGCTGCCCGCCTCGCACATTACCGAGTACAACCACCCCAAAGAGAAACTCGCGTTCTACTCGAAAGGCACGACGGATCTGATGTTCCGCTATCCGTTCGGTGTCCAGGAACTCTGGGGAATCGCCGCCCGTGGATGCTACGACCTCTCCCAACACGCCAAATTCAGCGGACAGTCGTTGGAGTACTTTGACGAAGAGAAGAAGCGCAAATACGTCCCGCATGTTATCGAACCGGCGGTGGGCGTGGACCGAATCGCCCTGGCCATTCTCTGCACCGCGTATCAGGAAGAAACGACCACCGACGAGAAAGGCCAGACCGAGACACGGGTCGTCATGCGGTTTGCGCCGCGAATCGCGCCCGTGAAAGTCGCCGTGTTTCCGCTGCTGCGCAACAAGCCCGTGCTCATCGAGAAAGCGCGAGAAGTTTTCAAACTACTCCAGCCGCATTTCACCACCGAATGGGACGACCGCGGCAACATCGGCAAACGCTATCGGTATCAGGACGAACAGGGCACGCCGTGGTGCGCGACCATCGATTTCGATACCCTGGGCGAGAAGGGCCCCGAGCTAAAGGACACCGTCACCCTCCGCGACCGCGACACGATGAAGCAGGAACGCGTCAGGATCGCCGACCTGGTCCCGCTGATTTCGCAGAAGCTGCGCGGATAACACCGGCCCGGAGGCCAAATCACGATCACGACCACCGGCAACGAAATCCAGAGGAAAGACCATTCCGGTCGACTTGGGGATCGCTCTTGGCATCGTCGTGGATTCTCGGCCAAGGTATCGTGCGAGGGGTGAAGGCCGGCTTCGGAAAGTCGCGCAGCCAAATTCCCGTGAATTTCCGCGCCCGCCAAGCGTTATGGGCGAATTCCCAGCAGTTGCCTGCCTCCATTCCAGCACTTGCGCGCAAGAAGTTCCCTTCGGATTGGGACGGAATGCACGAGCAATCCAACAAGCATTTGGTTGATTTGCGCCTTTGTCGGACTGGAAAATCCCACTTGCCAATATCCTGATCGAAGGCGACAGTTTCGCCCATGGCGGCGGGCGACCTATCGGATGCATTGCTGCAGTTTATTCGGCTGTGCATTCCCAGCTTCGAAGCAGCGGAATTACTGCTGTTCCTCGCGCAGCATGCGGACCGGAGCTGGCGCGCGGAAGAGATCGCCCGCGAGATCAAACCCAATGTCCCGCCCCTGCCGCGGATCAGAGAGTGTCTGGCGCTGTTTCAGGCGCGCGGGCTGGCCACGGAACAATCTGAGAGTTACCAATTCGCGCCCGGTTCTCCTGAGCTGCGCAGCGCCGTGGACGCCCTGGCGCGGGCGTATGAGGAACGCCCGGTAACCTTGATTCGTACGATCAACAGCATCGCCGACCAAAAACTGCAATCCTTCGCGGAAGCCTTCAAATTCAAGAAAGACTAGCCGATGCAAACATTCAAGCTCGTCCTCTACCTGTTGGCCATCCTGACCAGCACCAGCTGCACCGTGCTGCTGTTTCAAGGTTACTACCGCAAACGGGTCCGCTTGCTGTTGTGGAGCGCGTTGTGTTTCGCCGGTCTGACGTTAAATAACGCGTTGGTGTTTGTCGATCTCGTGGTCCTTCCCCAGATCGACTTGCGATTGATTCGATTGCTGGCGGCCCTGGGCGGCATGGCGCTCATGCTGTACGGCTTCATCTGGGACTCTGATTAGAAAGGAAGCGAAAACATGATCTCATTCCTTTCAGGAGCACTCACTGCGGCCTACTTCATCGCCGCCGCATTCTTCTTGCGCTTTTGGAGAAGGACCTACGACCGCTTGTTCCTGCATTTCTGCCTGGCCTTCTGTCTGTTTGCCCTGAACCAGGGCGTCGTTTGCTTCCAAGCCGAACCCGATTCGAGAGCGGGATATGCCTACATTCTGCGGATTCTGGGGTTCGTACTGATCCTGGTGGCCATCGTTGACAAGAACACGTTCAGAAAGCAGTGAAAATAAGGCGTTCGGGCTACTGCGAATCGAAGAATCAGAAGCGAAGAATTCCCTTGCCTACCTCCAGCGAATTGAGCTACCGTTTCCCACTTTCAATTACGGAGCTCGATCATGTCTCGACGTTGTGAAATTTGCGGCAAACGCGATGTGCGCGGGAACACCATCCTGCGGCGCGGTCAGAAGAAGAAAACCGGTGGTATCGGCCAGCACGTAACGGCCGTGACGCCGCGCTTGTTCAAGCCGAACTTGCAGGTGGTCCACGCCGTCGTCAACGGCGTTCACCGCCAGATCAAGGTCTGCACGAAGTGCATCAAGAGCGGCCGGGTTGCCAAGGCCGCCTAGGCGGCGGATGCGCGAACGTCCCTGATCTTCAATTGCACGTTTTCCACGCCGCGGTATTCGTTAATTTCGGGTGCAAAGGCAACGTCGAATTTGCCTTGAGGAAACTCGAAATCCCCCATGCCCCACCAGATGGCTTGCGCGGACGCGTTGCCGTCCGTCACGTTGAACCGCAAATGATTCTTGCCCACCACGCGTGGCGCGCCGCGTAATCGCACGCCCTCGACCGCAAACACCGGGGTGGGATTCTCCGTACCGCACGGCTCGAATCGGGCCAGTTGCCCGAAAAACTCTGCATCAAAGTCGGCCAGTTTGGCCATCGCATCGACGCGCACCCGTTGTGACAAATCATCGTTCTTGAGTTCGGTCGCGGCGAACGCATTCAACTTCCGGCGCAACTCGTCAATCTTGCCGGCCTTGACGCTCAGTCCCGCAGCCATCTCATGTCCGCCAAATCGATCCAGCAACGCGGCGCAGTGCTGTAGAGCGCCCACCACGGAGAATCCGGCCACGCTCCGACACGAGCCCTTCCCCATGCCCGCTTCAATCCCGATGACGATCGTCGGTTTGTAGAATTCCTGCTGGACGCGCGAGGCCACGATACCGATCACGCCGACATGCCAGCCCTCACCGGCCAGCACCATCACCCGGTCCTGCTCCCGCGCGCGCGCCAGGACCATCGCCTCTTCCACGATGCGTTCCTCGATCCGCTGGCGCTCCGCATTATGTTGGTCGAGCAAGCCGGCCATCTCCCTGGCCCGCGCCGCGTCATTGGTGAGCAGCAATTCCAAGGCAGTCATCGCGTCGGACAATCTTCCCGCCGCATTCAATCTCGGGCCGATGCGGAACCCGATGTGGTACGGACTCACCTTGTCCGGCACCTCGGCAATATCCATCAAGGCGCGCAGTCCTATCTTTTGCGTCTGCGGCAGCCGGTCCAGCCCTGCTCTGACCAGGATGCGGTTTTCCCCGATCAACGGCACGACATCGGCCACGGTCCCAACGGCCACCAGGTCGAGATGATCGCGCAGATCGATGCGCTCGGCCAGTTGCCGGTCGCGCTTCAACAGGGCGTGAGCCAGCTTGAACGCGACACCCACACTGGCCAGATAGCCAAGGTCCGCTTTCCCCGTCGCCACGGACTTCGGGTTCACCAGCGCGACGCAATCCGGCAACTCCTTTCCGGGCTCGTGATGATCGAGCACGATTGTATCGACCTTGTGTCTCTTGAGGTCGGCGATCTCGTTGACCGAACCGGTCCCGCAATCCACTGCGATCAGTAATTGCGGCTTGTGCTCCTTCAGGCACCGGGCAATGCCGTCCGCGGTGAGGCCGTAGCCTTCGTCCATGCGGAGCGGGAGGAAATTCGCAACGGTGGCGCCGGCCTGCCGCAGAACGAGCCGCAGCAGCGCGCTCGACGTGACGCCATCCACGTCATAATCACCGTAGATGACAATGCGTTGGTTGCGTTCCATCGCCTGCAGAATGCGGTCCACCGCCGGTGACATCTGCGGCAGATTGAACGGATCACCAAGCTGGCGCAGTTGTGGATTGAGGAACCGTGACGCCGCATCGGCATCGCGAAACCCGCGATTGACGAGGACCTGGGCCAGTGGCAACGCGAGATCCACCTCGCGCGCCAGGGTCTCGGTCAGCGCGGGCTCGGGTTTGGCGATGACCCAGCGCTTCGTCACAAATTACCCTACGCTTTTGCGGGTTGCGGCTTTTTCGCCACGGCCTTGGCTGCTTTCGCCGCCTCCGCGCGGTGGAACCAGAGGACCACGGGGCTGGCGATGTAGATCGAGGAATAGGTCCCCGTCAGCACGCCGACGACGAAACAAAAGGCGAAATCATTCAGCACGCGACCGCCGAACCCGTACAGCGCGACCGAGCACAGGAACACCGTGCCAGCCGTCAGGATCGTCCGCGACAGTGTTTCGTTCACACTGCGGTTGATCAGGTCAAAATAGTTGAGCCGCCCGCCGGTCAGCTTCCGGTTCTCGCGAATCCGGTCGAACACGACAATCGTGTCGTTGATCGAATAGCCAATCAGCGTCAACACCGCGGCGACCACGGGCATGGAGAACGTGCGCTCGGGCCACGGCCAGAGGCAGAACAGCCCGACCGTCATCAGCACGTCGTGAATCAGCGAAATGAGCGCGCCGAGTCCATAGGACAATTCACCAAACCGAAAGGCGATATAGAGCATGATGGCGATCAACGACCAGGCCACCGCCCACAGCGCCTGTTTGAGCAGCTCCTTGCCGACCACGGCCCCGACCTGCTCGTGGCTGAGCGTGTGGAACTGCGCCTGGGGATACGTGGCTTGGAGAAGCTTGACCACTTTGTCCGTGTCACCTTCGGGCAGCCGCAACGAAAGCACCTGGCCGCCGCCGGTCATATCATGCTCGTATTGGATGATCGATTCCCCGAAGCCGTTTTGATCCAACGTATGACGGATGTCCATGGCGTCCACATACTGGGCAAAACCCAGCGTCGCCGTATCGCCGCCCTTGAAATCAATTCCGTACACCTCGCCGGCGCCAACGTCACCGCCGCCACGATGGAAGAACATGACCATGCCCGTAAGGATCAGGGCCCAGGACAACGCAAAGGCGATCTTCCATACACCGAGGAAATTGATGTGCGGCAGGCCGCGGAACACGTGAAGCATCTGAAACGATTTGATCCAGCCCTTCATGACCAACCAATCAAAGATCAGCCGCGTCACGAACACGCCGGAGAACAGGTTGGCCAGCAAACCGATGATCAGGGTGACGCCGAACCCCTTGACCGGGCCGCTGCCCATGGACACCAGGATCACGCCCGTGAGGATCGCGGTGAAGTGCGCGTCGAAAATCACGCGAAACGCGCGGGAGTAGCCGGCGGCCAGGGCGGCGCGCAAGCCTTTGTTGGCGGCCATTTCCTCGCGGATGCGCTCGTAAATCAGCACGTTGGTGTCCACCGCCATGCCGATGGTGAGCACGACGCCGGCGATGCCGGGCAGCGTCAGGGTGAAGCCAAACATCGCCAAGACGCCGACGGTGATGAGGATGTTCATCAGCAGCGCCAAATCCGCCACGAGGCCCGCGGCCTGATAGTACAACCCCATGAAAAGAATCACCGCTCCAGCGCCGATCTCCGCCGCGCGAACGCCGCTGGCAATGGAATCCTTGCCGAGGGTTGGATCAACGCTGCGCGTCTCCATGACGTGCACGGGCGCCTGCAGCGGGTTCTCCAAAACGCTGGCGAGTTGCTGCGCTTCCTCGATTGGGAAACCGCCCGAACGGCTGATTTGGCAACGGCCGCCGCCGATCGCCTCGTTGATGCGCGGCGCCGAATAGAGTTCGCCGTCGAGAACGATGGCCAACTCGCGTCCCACATTGGCCGAGGTGATCCGCTCGAAAATCTTTGCTCCCTCCGCATCGAATTCCATCCCGACCTGGGGCGCGCCCGTCATCGCGTCGTATTGCACGTAGGCGCGTTTGACGTATTTGCCGGTCATCTCGGGGCGGATTTTGACGAAATATATATTGCTAACCTCGCGACCGTTCTCCGTCTCCTTTTCGACCATCTTCTGATATCCCGGCGGGGGCACAAACCGCGGGTCACTGGCTGCCGCCGCGACGAGCTCGGCGTTATCGGCATGAACGAGGCGAAACTCCAGAAACGCCGTCTTCTCGATGCGGCGACGGGCTTCCTCGCGGTCGGCTTCCTTCAACCCGGGCAGTTCCACCAGAATTCGGTCTTCGCCGACGCGCTGCAGAATCGGCTCCGACACGCCCAACTGATCGATGCGTTTGCGCAGGATCTCGATCGCCTGACTGACCGCCGTGGCGCGCCCGGCCGGGTCGATTCCCGACACATCCATCTTCAGCAGGAACGACGTGCCGCCCTTCAGATCGAGCCCCAGTTTGATTCCGTAGGTGTAAACTGACCATGCGGCGATCACCAGGACAGCGGCGACCAGCGTGGTTTTCCAGGTAAATTGTTTGTTCATAAGGCGTTGATTACTTTGAGGATGGCGTGGCGGTCTCGAGTTCCGCGGACTTTTGGACGACCGAGGAGATCGCGCTCTTGAGGACTTCGACTTTGACGTTGTCGGCGATTTTCACCATCAGGGTTTTTTCTTTTACATTCGAGACGATTCCGAAAATGCCGCTGTTCATCAAGACTTTGTCACCCGTCTTGACGTTTTTGATCAGGTTCTCCTGCTCCTTGCGTTGTTTCTGTTGCGGGCGAATCAGCAGGAAATAGAACATCACGCCCAGGATTCCGAACGTGACGATCATCTGCAGCATGGCCGCCTTGGGGTCCTGCTCCTGGCCCGACGGCGGTCCGAACATCGCCAATAATTCAAACACTCTCATCGACTCCGATTCCTTCCGTGTATGCGGCTGTAAACTCCCGTCGAAATTCCTCAAATACTCCCGCGGCAATCGCTTCCCGCGCGCGGCGCAGCGTGCTCAGATACAAGTGCAGGTTGTGCCACGTCATCAGGCGCAATCCGAGAATCTCGTTCGTCTTGCACAAATGACGGACGTACGCGCGCGTGAATCGCCGGCACGCGTAGCAGTCGCATCCTTGCTCGAACGGCCCAAAATCGTCGCGGTACCGCGCGTTCTTGATGTCGTACGTGCCGCGCGCGGTAAAGATCGTCCCGTTGCGCGCGACGCGCGTCGGCAGCACACAATCGAACATATCGACGCCGCGCGCAACCATGTCGAGGATTTGCGGCGGCGTACCGACGCCCATCAAATAGCGGGGCTTGTCCGGCGGGAGAAACGGCACGGCCATTTCGACCTGACGGAACATTTCCGGCGGTGGTTCGCCGACGCTGACGCCGCCGATGGCGTAACCGTCGAAGCCAAGCGCCACGAGTTTGCGCGCGCTACGTTCCCGCAAATCGGGATATACGCTTCCCTGCACAATTCCAAAGAGCAACTGGCCGTCGGCTAACTTCTGCTCCCGACAGCGGGCCGCCCACTCTAAGGTTAGCTCCAGACTACTGCAAGCGTATTCTCGGTCGCAGGGCCAGTGCGGGCATTCATCAAACGCCATCACAACATCGCTTCCCAGAGCCACTTGCGCCGAGATCGACTCGCTCGGCCCGAGAAACAAGGTCGCGCCATCCACGTGCGATTGGAACTCGACGCCTGCTCGGGAGATTTTGCGGAGCTTGCCGAGGGAAAAGACCTGATAACCGCCGCTGTCGGTCAGGATCGGCCCGTCCCAGCCCATGAACTTGTGGAGGCCGCCCGCCCGGGCGATGAGTTCGGTGCCGGGGCGGATCACCAGATGATAGGTATTTCCAAGGATGATTTGCGCTTTCAACTCGCGCAACTCGTCCGGGGTCATGCACTTGACGGTGGCCTGCGTGCCCACGGGCATGAAGATCGGGGTTTCGACGACGCCGTGCGCGGTGTGCAGCCGGCCAAGACGGGCGGAGGATTTTGGATCGCGGGCGAGGATGTCGAACGGGCCGGTCATGGTTGTTTCTTCAATTCGCGTTCATACGTCTCGCGGTCGTCGATATCAATCAACACGCCCTCGTCGTCGACCACGAGACGCGCGATGTCGTCGGTGTGTTTGGCGTAGAAATGTTTGAGGGTCATCGACTCGTCCATCGCGAGGATTTCCTTTGCGTACTCGGCCCGCAACAATGGCGGATGGCCTTGTCGCCCGTTGAACGACGGAATGAGAATCTTGCGATGGTCCTTGTCGAATTTCTCGATTAGCGTTTCGACGGTTTGGCGCTTTAATCGGGGCTGATCGCAGACGGCGATCATGAACATCTTCATGCCTTTTGGCAGATCACGGAGCCCGGCCTGCATCGATGTGAACATGCCCAGTGGATAGCGGTCATTCTTCACAATCCTGCACGACGTGTGAGCGATCGTTGCGGCGATGTCATCAGCCTTGTGACCGAGGACGACGCGGATTTCGTCCACACGACGTGAACGGAAAGCGTCGATCACGCATTCGAGCATGGTTTTGCCGGCGAACGGGAGGAGTTGCTTGGGCTGGCCCATTCGCCGGGATTCGCCCGCGGCGAGAATGATCGCGACATTCATTCGGCAGAGCGCTGCTCCGCTGTACTGGAAGATCCTTCGCTGCGCTCAGGATGACGACCTTCGGTAGTCAACTTGTCGGCGACTTGATTCGTGACGGAGAGCGACACGTAATTTTGCGCGCCGCGTCGGACCGCGATGAGCTCGGAGACAACGCTGACGGCAATTTCCTCGACCGTCAACGAGTGGATGGAAAGTCCCATCGGCGTGCGGACACGGCGGAAATCATCGGCGCTGGCGACGCCCTCGTTGATGAAACCTTCCATGACCGTGCGGACTTTGCGTTTGCTGCCGATCATGCCGATGTAGCCCGCCTTGCTATGGATGACCTCCTTGAGGATGACCGCGTCGTGACGATGGCCGCGCGTGACGATGCAGATGTATGTGTCCGCATCGAATGGGAAATCCTTCATCACCTTCGCGGGGTCATCGACGATGATTTTCGCGGCGTCGGGGAACCGTTCTTTATTCGCGAACGACGCGCGGTCGTCGATCGCCACCACTTCGAATCCGCTCCACGCAGCAAGTTTGCCGACGGCGCAGCCGACATGTCCCCCGCCGCAGATGACGAGGACGGGTTTGGGGAGAATGGGCTCGAGGTAAACGGAAAGGGACAATGGATGATGAGCCATGGACAGAGGCTCGGGCTCGGGGTCGGCCAGCAAATTGCCGCACATACTGGACAGGTCGGAGAGCAAGTTGTCGGGCAAATCGTCGGAGACGACAAGCTTCTCACCGGCAAACAAGGAGCGTTTGCCGGCGTGTTCGCCGCTGGTGATCGTCGCGAGGACGCGCCGCTCGCGGAGTCGCGGCGTATCGAGCACCGCTGGCCAGACGTTGCTGGTCGGCGGGTTAGGCTGGACGAAGGTTTGGACGGAGCCGCCGCAAATCAGACCGTCGTCCCAACCGAAGTCATCATCGAGCACGGCCTTGAACGTGAACGACTCGCCGGTTTCGAGCGCGCGAAGAGCTTTCTGGCGTGTCTCGGCTTCAAGACAACCGCCGCCGAGCGTGCCGATCACGCGTCCATCGGGCAGGAAAATGGCCTTCGCGCCGCACTTTTGCGGGGTCGAGCCTTTCGTTTCGACCAGCACCGCGAACGCGAGCGGTTCCTTGCGTTCCAGAAGGCCAGCCAGCTCCTCATAAATCGGGTCCACAGACCTAGGCTAACGGCAGATGACGAGTGAATCAAGTCCCGGGACGCCGTCCCCACAACCACAAGGCAATCAGCACAAACAGCATCGCTTGAATAGCACACCACTGAAAGCACGCCACTCGCGACTTGCGTTCTCGTGATGCAACTCCAACGGCGGCATCCAAGAACAACACACCTAGAGAAATTCCCAGAACTACTGATTCTCGCATAATATAGTGACATTTCTTGGCGGGTGTGATAGTGTTGGCGGCATGGGGAATACAAGAGGCGTCAGACGGGACTTCAAGGAACTGGAGCGGCGGCGACTTCAGGCCGCCAAA
>Ga0335085_10014727_pt1 | contig 11392 bp, 6 predicted proteins | sample Lox_Sample_45_FD_206712 | JGI IMG/M metagenome (GOLD analysis project Ga0335085, IMG submission 206712) | Soil microbial communities from Loxahatchee National Wildlife Refuge, Florida, United States - Lox_Sample_4.5 | ecosystem: Environmental > Terrestrial > Soil > Wetlands | place: USA: Florida... | reverse complement strand
ATTCCTTCGCTTCGTCAGACTTGCCAAGGATGGTCGCGATCGTGGCGAGGTTCTTTTCCGTCTGGTAAAGCAGGCTGTTGAGACAGACAGGCGCGTAGTGGTGAGTATGTCCAGAGTACGGACCGAAACGCGACGAGACATCGAAGCCGGATTCGCGCATGGAGCGGTCGCCCTTGTAGTAGTCGTCGGTGAGCACGATTCGGGTGCTCTTGGCGCAGGCGTGCTTGGCGGTATCGACGCAGACTTCCAGGTTGTAGCCGAGCGCGTTCGGGTCCGCAGTTTTCGCGAAGTAGTCGGTTTGCAGATTATTCGACAGCACGGCGGTGATCATCTCGGCGTAGTAGGGATCACCAGCAGCGGTGAATTCCGCCGAAGGGCCATTGCCGAAGTCGAAGTAGCGCGAGAGGCCGGTGTTCCCAGCAAGGTGAGGAGCCGATGTCCACATCTTCCAGTCGCGGACTATATAAGGATAGGCCTTGGCGAGCCAGGCACGGTCGTTCTGCTTCGAGGCCTCGTTCTGCGCGTCGTTCACCGCCATCACCATGGCGCTGAGGAACGGCGGTTGCGAGCGGGAGAGGAAATACGTGCGGTTAGCGTTGAGGATAGATCCGTAGTGCTCGATCTCGAAGAAGAAGTTTTCGACCTGTCCGCGGGCCATGTCGATCTTGCCGGCGCGGAGCAGTCCACGAATGATGAAATAGCTGTCCCAGCCGTACATTTCGTTGAAGAAGCCGCCTGGCACGACGTACGGATTGGGCAGGAAAAGCACGCCCGGTTTCACGCTCGACGGATCGAACTGGCCAGGCGCGGTGATTACCTTCGGCAACTGCTCAACATCGACGTTACAGCGCTTTTCAAGGTCGGAGGCGACCGGCGGCAGGGACTGATCGGCGGGAAAGTAGATGACGGCCTTGGCTTGGTCTTTCCGCTGATCGACGAAGGTCTTGCAGTCCTGGTTGGAGCGGGCGAGCGTCGACCAGGCGTTGGAAATATAGGAGAGGACGTCGTCGATGCCCCGCGTCGACTGGGCTGGCGCCGGCACCTGGCCGAAGGTGCAAAGCGCCGTGAAAAGAATGAGTGCGAGAGCGAGCGTTCGCTGCATGAAAGTACCCCCAGTGAACGGGAAGTGTACCAGTAAACAGTCGCCATCACCCAGTGCGCCAGCAGCGAGTCCCCTGTTGGCAGGGCGCCACCAAGCGGGAACTGAAACTGGTTACTGGCTCCTGAAAACCGATTACTGACTTATGTTCCATGACCCTCGTAATCTATCGGAAGTGAGGGCCAACACCGATTATTAGGCTATGCAACTGCGCTGCCTGCTCGTCGGTTTGGAAGATCCATATATAAGGCCCGTGCGCCTCGCGCTGAACACGATGGCGATGCGGTGCGAGTACGTGACGTATTCGAGCGCGCCGGAGCGCGTGCAGAAGGGGCGGTACGAAGCGATCGTCCTGTTCTACGACGGAACTCCGAGCGCGGGCGAGATGGTGCAGCGAATCCGCAGCGGCGTTTCCAATCGCGATTCGGTGATTTTCCTGCTGAGCACTCCCACGGCGCATGCGACGGCGTTCCGAGTGCGGGCGAACTTCTTCATGACGCCTCCAATCACGGAACAGGCTGTGATCGCCACGTTTAAGTCGGCATACGGGCTGCTGGTGCGGTCGAGGTCGAGATGGCATCGCGAACCGGCAACAGGAACGGCGTATCTCAACCTCGGCCTGGTGAAAAATGTTCCGGCAGCGATCATCAACCTCAGCCAGGGCGGAGTCTCTCTGAAGTGCACCCAGTTGCTGCGGGCGCAGCAGATGCTGCTGGTTCGCTTCGGCTTGCCGGGCACGTCTGAATTGTTGTGCCTGTCGGGCGTGGTGATCTGGACTCGCGCTGATGGATCGGCCGGTATTCGTTTTGCGGATGTTCCGCAGCCCGCGCAGAAAGCGCTTCGCGATTGGGTGGAAGAGCGCCTGGAACTGGCGAAGGTCTATGCGAACTTCCGGGAGAAGACGGGAACCACCGCACAGCCAGTCAGCGTCCAATAGGACCTGTACCTTGCGGCTTACGATTCTCACCCTAGGGCGAAACGGGCCATTCTCGTAGGTAATCTCACTTAACGCTTTCGACAACTCCCTAACCTACACTCCGGCAATCAGAAACTCACAAGTTCGGCCGTTTCTGTCACACCTTCCCGCCGGAGAAGTCACGTGAAGTATGCCGTTCTCGTTCTAGGCCTTTCGTTTGCTTGCGCGCTCAATGCTTTAGCCGGAACAACCATTGTCCCAACCACGACGCTAACCGCCGAAACCGCGAATAACACGAGCGCGTCGAGCACGTGGATGAACACCAGCACGGGCGACGCAGTGGCCGGCAATGTGAGCCAGGTGGACATTCATAAACTGCTCTATGCGGGCGAGAGTACTAAGGTCTACGCGCACTACCTGGGATGGTGGGGGCCGGGAGGTGGGCACATCAACAACGGCACCAACTCAGCGACCTTGGCGCAGGCGCACTCAACGGTGACCGACATGATGAACCGCGGGATCGACGGGCTGATCATCGACTGGTACGGTGCAGGCAATACGCATATCGACCAGGCCTCGAAGTACATCAAGCAGGACGCAGAGACGCGCGGCGGGAAATTCACGTTCGCGATCATGGAAGACCAGGGCGCGGTACGGACATGCGCCTACACTACCGGCTGCAATGTGACGCAAGCGGTAATCAACGACTTTAACTACATCAACTCAACGTATGCGTCTTCGCCAGCGTACATGCGGGTGAACGGGCGGCCGTTGATCTTCACGTTCGACACGGAGAATCTGCCGAACATCAACTGGACGACGGTGATGGCGAGCGTGCAAGGGAACCCGATGATCATCTTGCGTAATGACCAGGGATTCCGCATATCGTTTACCTCCGGCAGCTATTCGTGGGTGAGCATCAACACCTCAAATCCAAACGACTGGGGTCAGAACTACCTGAACGACTTCTATGCGACGAGCCGCTCGTATCCCAATGAGCTGGTGTTGGCGGGCGTATGGAAGGGGTTCAACGATCTGCTGGCGAGCTGGTCGGCCGACCGTATTGTGAACCAGAACTGCGGGCAAACGTGGATGTCTACGTTCGCCGAGATGAATAAGTACTTCTCGGCGACCGATCAGCCATCGGCGGTACAACTGGTAACGTGGAACGATTATGAAGAAGGGACGGAGATCGAAACCGGGATTGACAACTGCGTAAGCCTATCGGGATCCACGAGCGGAAATACGCTGTACTGGTCGATCAGCGGCGGACAGGAAAATACGATCGACCACTACACAGTTTTCGTGTCGCTTGATGGACAGAACCTGATGAAGCTGGCCGATGTTGCGGCGGGCACGCACCAGTTGGACCTCAGCACATTCGGCCTGGCGCCCAGTGACTACACGCTCTATGTGAAGGCCGTCGGGCAGCCGTCGATCCTGAACAAGATGACGGCGGCGATTCCATTTACCGTGGCTAATCAGCCTCCGGTGGCGAAGCTCAGCGTGACACCAACATCGGGAACGGCGCCAGTTACGGTGACGGCGTCTACCGCGGGATCGAGCGATCCTGACGGAACCATCGCGTCGACGAGTATCGATTTCGGCGATGGCACGGTTGTAAGCGGCGCATCGGCGTCGCATACCTATTCGGCTGCCGGCGCCTACACGGTGACAGCAACGGTGACAGACAATGATGGAGCGACCGCATCGGCGACCACGACTGTCAGCGTGTCGCTGGCTTTCACGATTACGCCGGTGATGCCGCTGAACGGAGCGACCGTCGGACCAATGGTGCATTTTGTGGCAACGTCGAGCTCCTCGCTTCCGGTCACCGTGATGCGTATCTATGTGGATAACCAAAGCGTCTATACCGTGGGAGCCGCGTCGATCGATACTACCGTCAAACTGGCGGTGGGATCGCACTACGTGGTGCTGCAAGGCTGGAACTCGCAGGGAACGGTGGCAAAGACTCCGCTGAACATTACGGTGACGAACCCACCTCCGACGGTCGCCTTGAGCGCGACGCCTACGAGCGGCTTGGGGCCGCTGATGGTGACGGCGACCGCGTCCAGCAGCTCGGCGTATGGGACGATCATGTCAACTTCGATTGATTTCGGCGACGGTACGGTGATGAACGGCGCGAACGCATCGCATGTGTACAGTACGAGCGGAAGCTTTACGATTACCGCTACCGTTACGGACAGCAACGGTAACAGCAATACGGCCCAAACAGCGGTATCGGTGATGGGCCTGGATGTTCGGCCGATACGCCCGGTGCGTGGACCGGTGGATCAGGCTCCGCTGGCAATCGCAGGCACATCGGCGACGAGGATGGTGGTGAGCCGTGGGCAGCGGAACCGTTCGATTCCGGCCACCGCAAGCTCGTTTGCCGTAACTACGAGTCCGGCGCGGCCAACAGTGCTGGAGTTTGTCGCGGTGCCGGAGATGGCAACGCCGGTGTTGCAAACGGACGAGCCGGACGACTCGCCGAAATCGAAGGCCGACGAGAATTAGTCGCAGTGGCTTCGCGTGCTACACCGTATCGCCGAGGGACGTTGTGCTTTGCTTGCGAGGTTCGAGTCTGCCGCGCGGCCATGTCGATTGGTATGGAGTTTGACAGCAACGTTCCAGCCTGTAAAATAAACGTTTGGGCTATCGTTGATATCCCGCCTGTAGCCCTTCGTGCCGAAGTGGCGGAACTGGCAGACGCGCATGGTTCAGGTCCATGTGACCGCAAGGTCGTGGGGGTTCGAGTCCCTTCTTCGGCACCAAAAACTCTAAAGACACCATAAGTAGTGGTGTTTGCAATTCCGACGACTCTGTCGTTTCCCATTCAGGCATAGAGCGGCAGAGAGCCAGCGAATTCAGCGCACGGAACAGTGCGTTCGAGTAAACATTCATGTACACTGCGATTCCGAGTAAACGTTTACTCGGAATTCTCGTTTGTCGTGCCAGTGACTAAGTTGGCATGAGAATCTTGCAGACAGGTACTCGCGATGTTGCTGAAGAAATTGCGGGAAGAGGTGTTGGAAGCGAACCTTGAACTGGTTCGCCAGGGGCTGGTCCTTTATACCTTCGGGAATGCCAGCGGCATTGCGCGGGACGAGGGCTTGGTGGCGATCAAGCCGAGCGGTGTCCCTTACGATCGCCTGACGCCGGCGGATATCGTGGTCACGGACATGGACGGCAAAACCGTGGACGGCATCCTGAAGCCTTCATCGGATCTGCCCACGCACCTGGAGATTTACCGGCGCTTCCCGGACGCAGGAGGAGTGGCGCACACCCATTCGGAGTTTGCGACGTCTTGGGCGCAAGCGCGGACGCCGATCCCCTGTATGGGCACGACACATGCCGATTACTTCCATGGTCCCGTGCCGGTCACCGAGGATCTTCGGCCGGAAGAGATCGCGACCGACTACGAACTCAACACCGGGATTGCGATCGGCCGCGTCTTCGAGAAGATAAATCCGCGGGATGTTCCGGCGGTTCTCGTGGCGGGACATGCTCCGTTCTGCTGGGGAACCACGGCAGCCGAGGCTGCGCACAATGCCGTCATCCTGGAATATGTGGCGAAAATGGCCTATCGCGCACTGGCGATTAATCCGGCAGCGGGATCGATCAGCCGCGAACTTCACGACAAACACTACCTGCGCAAGCACGGAAGTGCGGCGTATTACGGACAGCAAGGATAGGCCAGAGGGAACAGAGGATGTCGATCGTCGCAGGAGTAGATTTCGGAACGTTGAGTGTGCGGGTCTCGATTGTCAGCAGCGACCGAGGCCTGATTCACTCTGCGACCGCAGAATACCCGTTACACCGGAGCGAGACCGATCCGGAGTTTGCCACCCAATCGCATGACGATCACATGCGTGCGCTGGTGGAAGCGACGCGCAAGGCTATCAAAGAGTCGGGAGTACGCGGCGACGAGATCGCGGCGATCGCGCTCGACACGACCGGTTCGAGCGTCATCCCTGTCGGTGAGGGAATGGCGCCGCTCGATGAATACTACCTCTGGTGCGATCATCGCGCGAAAAACGAAGCCGCCGAAATCACGGAACTTGCTCACCGCGAAAACCTGGAGGCGATCGAATGGTGCGGCGGCGTGTATTCCTCCGAATGGGGGTTCGCCAAGTTGCTGCACTGGCTGCGACACAACCCCGAAAAGCGCAGCCGGATGGTATCCGCTTTCGAGCATTGCGACATGGTTGCGGCGACGCTCTGCGGGATCAGCGATCCGAAAAGGGTTCTGCGCAGTGCATGTGCGATGGGACACAAGTGGATGTGGAATCCCGCGCTGGGAGGATTGCCGCCGCAGGACTTCCTGAGCAAAGTCGACCTTCTGTTTGAAGGGATTCGGCAGAAACTGGAAGGCGAATACGCCACCTCCGAGAAGGTCGCCGGACGCCTTTCTAACGATTGGGCAGAACGGCTGGGGCTGCGCGCGGGGATACCGATTCCGGTTGGCGCCTTCGATGCGCATTGGGACGCGATCGGTGCCGGATGCCGCGAGCGCGATGTGGTGAATGTGGTCGGAACGTCGACCTGCATCATCGGAATCACCGGCGAGGCGAAGCTAGTGCCTGGTGTTTGCGGGGTCGTACCGGGAAGCGTGCATCCTGCGAAGACGGGAATTGAGGCGGGTTTGTCGGCGACCGGAGATATTTTTGCCGCGATCGCGCAAAGGGCCGGAACAACGGTTGGTGAGCTATCGAAGGGATTGGAGAAGTATCGTGCCGGGGAGACCGGGCTGCTGCGTATGACCTGGGACAACGGCGATCGAACGGTGCTGGTGAATCCTAACTTGCGAGGAATTACGCTGGGTTGGAATCTGCAGCACACGGCTCAGGACGAACTCTTCGCTGCGATCGAAGGCACCGCCTTCCATACTCGCGTGATCCTCGACCGGATGGCGGAATACGGTGCTCGCATCGATCGCATAATTAACGGCGGCGGTATACCGCAAAACAATCCAGTACTCAACCAGACTTACGCCAATGTTCTTGGACGCCCGGTGCTGGTGCCGAGCAGCAAGGTTACAAGCTTGGGATCGGCTATCTTCGCGTTTCTTGCTGCGGGGACATTTAAGACGATAGAAGAGGCGCAGGACAGCGTCTGTCCGTCGTATGTGGTCTATAAGCCGGATCCCGCCACCAGAGAGGTTTATCAGAGTTTGTACGACATCTATCGACGGCTCTACTTCGTTTTCGGCAGACCCGCCGAAACGCCATTTGGCGACGTATTACCCAAGCTGATGGCAATTGCGTCTCAACAGAAACGGGACTCAGCAAAGTCCGCGATGATCGAGGCTTAGGGCACGAGTGGCGATCAAGATCAGTTGCAGTGCGGTTCTGTTCGACATGGATGGAGTGCTTGTCGATTCCACGCCCGCCGTAGCACGGGTGTGGGCGAAATGGGCGATTCAGCATGGGTTCGAGCCACACGAGGTGGTCGCCAAGGCGCACGGGCGGCCGAGCATCACGACTGTGAGGGAACTGCTGCCCAACGCGGACCACGAAGCGGAGAACCGTCTGGTCGAGCGCGCGGAGATCGAGGATCTTGAGGGCGTCGTGCCCATTCCGGGAGCGAAGGAATTATTAGCAGCCTTGCCCGGTAACAGGTGGGCGATCGTGACATCTTCCACGAAGCCGCTTGCCGACGCGCGTTTACGGTTTGTGGGATTGAAGCTGCCGGCCTGCGTGGTTACCTCTTCCGATATCGTCAACGGGAAACCGCATCCTGAGCCATATCTTACGGCAGCAGCGAAATTGGGATTTCCGGCGGAGGATTGCATCGTGGTGGAGGATGCTCCCGCGGGAATTCGAGCGGGGAAAGCCGCCGGGAGCAGAGTGATCGCGCTGCGGACCACAGTCACCGATACGGAGCTCAGCGCGGCCGGTGCGGATTGGTTTCTCGATAATTGCGAACAAATCGCCGCGCGGCAAGAAGCAGGAAGGCTGTGCTTATTCCTCGACGAGTAGTAGCGGCCGATAAACAGCGGAGTAAACGATGATCGATCTAGGTGGATTGGAACTCTGGTTCGTTACGGGCAGTCAGCATCTTTACGGGCAGGAAACCCTCAACAAAGTCGCGGAGCACGCACAGACCATTGCGCAGGGCATCGGCGCGACGAAGCAAGTTCCCGTGCAGATCGTTTGTAAACCGGTGATGACGACGGCGGACGCGATCCATGAGCTGTCGCTCGATGCAAATCGCGCCCGCAACTGTGTCGGCCTCATCACCTGGATGCACACGTTTTCACCGGCGAAGATGTGGATTGCCGGGCTGAAGTCACTCGACAAGCCCTTCGTTCACCTGCACACGCAATTCAATCGCGAACTGCCGTGGTCGACCATCGACATGGATTTCATGAACCTGAATCAATCGGCGCATGGCGACCGCGAATTCGGGTTCATCGGCAGCCGGATGAGACTCAACCGCAAGGTCATCGTCGGCTACTGGCAGGATGAGAGTGTTCTGTCGGATCTAGAGGTGTGGGCCCGTGCGGCATGCGCCTGGCACGATGCGCAGCACCTTAAGGTCGCCCGCTTCGGCGACAATATGCGCAACGTCGCAGTTACGGAGGGGGACAAGGTCGAGGCGCAGATCAGGCTGGGGTATTCGGTCAACGGCTATGGAGTCGGTGACCTGGTGAGCCGGGTCCGGGAGGTTGCGGATTCCGAGGTCGACAAACTGGTCTGCGACTATGACAACGAATATGAGGTGGCAGCTCCTTTGCGTTCCGGGGGCGCTGCCCGCCCGGCGTTGCGCGAGGCAGCCCGAATCGAGCTGGGCTTGCGTGCCTTTCTTGGGGACGGCGGTTTCGGCGCCTTTACCGACACCTTCGAGGATCTTCATGGACTCAGTCAATTGCCGGGTATTGCCGTGCAGCGCATGATGGCAGATGGGTACGGTTTCGGGGCCGAAGGCGACTGGAAGACCGCAGCATTGGTTCGTTCGAGCAAGGTGATGGCCGACGGCTTGAAGGGCGGCACCTCGTTCATGGAGGACTACACCTACCACCTGAACAACGGGGGGACGGTCCTCGGCGCACACATGCTCGAGATTTGCCCGTCGATTGCCGATGGCAAACCTGTGGCGGAAATCCATCCGCTGTCGATTGGCGGCAAGTCTGACCCGATACGTCTGGTATTCAATGGCAAAGTGGGACCCGCAGTTAACGCTTCAGTCATTGACATGGGCAATCGCTTTCGGTTGATCGTGAACGAGGTCAACGCGGTGGCTCCAGAGCAAGCGCTCCCGAAGCTTCCGGTGGCGCGTTCCATCTGGAGTCCCGAGCCGAGCCTGAAAGTAGCCGCGGCGGCGTGGATTCTTGCCGGAGGAGCACACCACACCTCCTTTAGCCAGGCGCTCATGGCCCAACATTTCGAGGACTTCGCGGAGATGGCAGGAATGGAATACCTGCTCATCGATAACAACACGACCATCTCGAGCTTCAAGAAAGAGCTGCGCTGGAACGATCTCTACTATCAACGATCGATGTAGATCGAATCATGTACCTGGTTATGCACCCCCCTGCAGCTGGTTCGAAATTCCGATCTGCCCGCTGAAGCTACGGCGCGAGCACAGCGAATTCGCCGCGCAGTTGTCGAGACGTGCGCTCATGCCGGAATTTCCGGTATCTTCGAACATGCCATCTGCCGCGATTTGCCGCATTTATCGTTAGTTGGTTCTGCGAACAATATCGCCAGCCGATAGAAGACGCATGGCGATTGATTTTGTTTGAGACGTTTGTTTCGGAGAGATTCCAAGCCCAGCGAGTAAACGATCTCTGCAGCGCGTTTCGAGGGATTTTAAGCGAGTTTCCGGGGACGAATTTTTGTGCTTGACACGGTGTTTTTTAATTCATATAGTTCGCGACGCGAATTTAACCGAGTAATACGACGTTAATTTGACCCGGCGTCACAAAAAGGGAAACGCGGTTTCTCGGTCGCGTAAGTCAGCAGTAACCAGGGCAGATTCGCTCGGAAGGAGACGTTCCCATGACGGAGCAGGCTCGATTGTTTATGCCTCACCCATCAAGATTCACGAACCAACTCAGGCTTGTGGTTTCACTGATCCTGCTCTTGTGCGTATGCATTTTGGCGCAGCCAGTCCAAGCTCAAAACCTTTACGGTGTTATAACCGGAAACGTAACCGATTCGTCGGGCGCAGCCATCGCGAACGCGGACGTGGAAGCTCTAAACGTCGGAACGGGTGTAGCCTCGCAAACCAAGACCGACAGTGCCGGCATCTACCGTTTCGGTGATCTGCAAGCCGGGGTGTACAAGGTTACGATCTCCGCCCCGAACTTCACCAAATCGGTCGCAGAAGACGTCCGGGTAACCGTAAGTACGGTGCGGCGTGTCGATGCACAACTGAAGATTGCCAGCCAACAGGAAAACGTGACTGTCACCGCGGAGGCGCAGACTCTGCAGACCGACAAGTCCGACGTGCATACGGACCTGTCATCTAAGGAAGTCGACGATCTGCCGACGGCCGGCACGCAGGGGCGCAATTTCCAGTCGTTGCTGCGCGTCATTCCCGGCGCGGGCGGAACTGCGGAAACCAATTCGCTCTCCGGTAACCCGGAGAGGGCGATCAACGTCAACATCAATGGGCAGTCCAACCAGGGCGTCAATACGCGCATTGACGGTGCCCAGGATTCCTACCCGTGGCTGCCCGCGAACGTAGCGTATGTTCCGCCGGCGGACGCCATCCAGGAAGTCAACGTCACGACCAACTCGTTCGACGCCGAGCAGGGTATGGCCGGCGGCGCGGCCGTCAACGTGCAGATCAAATCGGGCACGAATCAATTGCACGGCACCGCTGATTGGTTCCATACCGATCAGAACTTCGCGGCGCGCACTTACTTCCAGCCCAAGACTTTGCCGCCCATCAACCGAAACAACCAAAACCAGTTTGGTGGAACCATCGGCGGTCCGATCATCAAGAATAAGCTGTTCTTCTTTGGAGATTGGGAACGCACGACGCAGCGCCAAAAGGCCGGACCTGACATTCGCACGATACCGACGGCGGCGATGCTGATGGGCGATTTCCGTAATCTGCCAGGCAATCCGATCATCTACGATCCAGCCACGGGCAGTGCGACTGGTGCGGGGAAGACACAGATCTCCTGCAACGGCGTCTTGAATGTGATCTGTCCCACCCGTCTCGACCCTGCCAGCATGGAAATGGCGACGTTGCTGCAGCCGGTGGTGGCTCAGACAGTCCCGACAGCCAACTATTTGAGTAATTTCGCTGGCAGCGGGACGGCGACTTTCACTCGCGACAACATGGACGCGAAAATCAACTACAATCCGACGCAGAATTCCACTGTGTTCGGCCGCTACAGCTTCTCGCGTGGCACCGTCTTC
>Ga0335085_10014726_pt1 | contig 11392 bp, 6 predicted proteins | sample Lox_Sample_45_FD_206712 | JGI IMG/M metagenome (GOLD analysis project Ga0335085, IMG submission 206712) | Soil microbial communities from Loxahatchee National Wildlife Refuge, Florida, United States - Lox_Sample_4.5 | ecosystem: Environmental > Terrestrial > Soil > Wetlands | place: USA: Florida... | reverse complement strand
ATCGGCGGGTACAATTCGAGCAACACGACTCACCTTGCGGCTATCTGCCAGCAGCGCGTGCCGACGTTTCACATCGAAGATGCGACGTGCATCGAGCCGGACACAGCCACGATCCGCTACCGGCCGGTCGGGTCGGGCCGGGAGGAGCGGCGGTCGGGCTGGATTCCGGACGGGCCGGTCTCGATCGGGCTTACGGCCGGCGCGTCGACGCCAAACAACAAGATCGGCGAGGCGATCGAACGGATCGTCGCCACGCGAGGCGAGTCGCTCGAGGCCGCCGTCGGTTAGATTCCGTTCATGTCACTGCCTGGCTTCCATCCCGCTGTTTCTCGCTGGTTCCTGAGTCGATTCGCGGCACCCACTGAACCCCAGCACCGTGCCTGGCCGCTTATCCAGGACGGTCGTCATGCGCTCATAGCCGCGCCCACGGGCTCCGGCAAAACGTTTGCGGCGTTCCTGTCCGCCATCGACGGTCTGCTGCGGCAGGGAGTCGATGGCACGTTGGCCGACGGGATCCAGGTGCTTTACGTCTCGCCGCTCAAGGCGCTCTCGAACGACGTGCGGAAGAATCTTGCGGAGCCGCTCGAGCAGATCCGGGCGCTGCTTCCCGAGCTTGGTCTGCCGGATGTGGAGATCCGAACGCTGGTGCGCACCGGCGACACGCCGGCCGCGGACCGGCAGGCGATGATCCGGCGTCCCCCGCATATCCTGGTCACGACGCCCGAGTCACTGTTTCTGATTCTCACCTCCGAGCGCGCCCGGGACATGTTGAAAAGCGTGCGTACGGTCATCGTGGATGAAATCCATGCCGTTGCGCGCGACAAACGGGGCAGTCACCTGGCGCTCTCGCTCGAGCGGCTCGAGCACCTGGCCGGACGGCCACTGCAACGCATCGGTCTTTCGGCGACGCAAAAGCCGATCGAAGAGGTCGCCCGATTCCTTACGGGCGGCGCCGTGTGTCCCATCGTCGACTCCGGGCATGCGCGGCGGCTCGATCTCGCGATCGAGATCCCCTCGTCCCCCCTCGAGGCTGTCATGGCGGCCGAGGTCTGGGAGGAGATCTACGAGCGGCTTGCCCAACTCGTCTCCGAGCATCGGACTACGCTGGTGTTTGTCAACACGCGCCGTATGGCCGAGCGGGTCACGATGCACTTGTCGGAGCGGCTCGGCGCCGATGCCGTCACGTCCCACCATGGGAGTCTGTCGCGAGAAAAGCGGCTCGATGCGGAAACCCGGTTGAAGGAAGGCAAGCTCCGGGCCCTGGTGGCGACCGCGTCCCTCGAGCTCGGCATCGATATCGGGTCGATCGATCTCGTTTGCCAGATCGGGTCGACGCGCGCCATCGCGACCCTGCTGCAGCGCGTGGGGCGCTCCGGGCACAATCTCGACGCGGTGCCCAGGGGCCGGCTGTTCCCGCTCTCGCGCGACGAGCTCATCGAGTGCGCGGCTCTCGTCCGCGCGGCGAAGGAAGGCGCGCTGGATCGGCTCATCATCCCCGATCGCCCGCTCGATATCCTGGCGCAACAGGTCGTGGCGGCGGCGGCCACCGACGAGTGGGACGAGGAAACGCTGTTCGCTCTCGTGCGCCGCGCGTATCCGTACCGCAATCTGACCCGGCAGGATTTCGACGACGTCGTGCAGATGCTCGCGAACGGATTCACGACGCGCCGCGGCCGGCGGGGCGCCTATCTCCACTATGATGGCGTGAACCGGCGTCTTCGCGGCCGGCGCGGCGCGCGCCTCGCCGCGATCACGTCAGGTGGCGCCATACCGGATGTCGGAGACTACCGGGTCATCCTCGAGCCGACCGACACATTCGTCGGAACCCTGAACGAAGACTTCGCCATCGAGAGCGTGCCGGGCGACATCTTCCAGCTCGGCAACAGCTCGTATCTGATCCGCAAGATCGAATCGGGCCAGGTCCGCGTTGCCGACGCGCAGGGACAGCCGCCCTCCATCCCCTTCTGGATCGGCGAGGCGCCCGCACGAACCGAGGAATTGTCCCGCGAAGTTTCGCGGCTGCGGGCAGAGATCGGTGAGCGCCTCGCGGCACCCTCGGAAGCGGTCACCTGGCTCGAGCAATCCGTCGGCCTCGCCGAGCCCGCGGCGCGGCAGATCGTGGAGTATCTGGACGCAAGCCGCAAGATCCTGGGCGTCATACCGACGCAGCAGACGCTCGTACTCGAGCGGTTCTTCGACGAAGCGGGCGGCATGCAGCTCGTGCTGCACGCCCCCTTCGGCAGCCGGGTCAACCGCGCATGGGGGCTCGCGCTGCGGAAGCGCTTCTGCCGCACCTTCAATTTCGAGCTGCAGGCCGCAGCCACCGAGGACGCGATCGTACTCTCACTCGGGCCGCAGCACAGCTTCCCGCTCGAGGATGTCTTCCAGTATCTCAAGCCGGACACCGCCGAGCAGCTGCTTGTGCAGGCGATGCTGGTGGCGCCGATGTTCGGCACCCGCTGGCGCTGGAACGCCACCCGCGCGCTCGCGGTGCTGCGCTCGCGCGCCGGCCGGAAAGTCCCGACGCCGCTGCAGCGCATGGAGGCCGAAGATCTCGTCGCCGCCGTGTTCCCAGATCAGCTCGCCTGCCCTGAGAACCTCGTGGGCGACCGCGATATTCCGGATCATCCCCTCGTCAAGCAAACGATCGAGGACTGCCTCACGGAAGCGATGGACTTTCCCGCGCTGCGCCGCGTGCTCGAGGCGATGCAGCGCGGAGAGTTTCAGCTGGTTGCCCGCGATACACCGGAGCCTTCACCGCTCTCCCATGAAGTCCTGAACGCGAAGCCCTACGCGTTCCTCGACGACGCGCCGCTCGAAGAGCGGCGCACCCAGGCGGTCCTGACGAGACGCGGGCTCGACATCAAGGCGGCCGACGAGTTCGGACGTCTCGACGCCGCGGCCATCGGGCGCGTACGAGACGAAGCCTGGCCCGAGCCCCGTGACGCGGACGAGCTGCATGACGCGCTGCTCACGATCGGAGCCGTAACCGAAGAGGAAGGGGGAAGGGGAAAGTGGGAAGGGTACTTCGCCGAGCTGATTGCCGCCGGTCGCGCCACGGTTTTCCGGGGTGATGCCCCGCTGTGGGTGGCCGCGGAGCGAGTGCCGATGGTCGAAGCGATTTTCCCCGGGAAGACGGTTCAACCAGCGGTCGACGTGCCGGAGCGCGAGCGGGCGAAGCCGTGGACGAGAGAAGATGCCATCAGAGAGCTCATACGCGGGCGCCTCGAAGTGGTGGGGCCTGCTACCGCGGCCGGTCTCGCGACGTCGGTCGGCCTAACGCGGGACGATGTCGAGTTCGCCCTTGGGGCGCTCGAGCACGAGGGTTTCGTGTTACGGGGCAGGTGGAGCGCGGGCGAGCAGCAGCTCGAGTGGTGCGAGCGGCGCCTGCTGGCGCGGATCCACCGCTACACGCTGGACCGGCTCCGCAAGGAAATCGAGCCGGTCGCGCCGGCCGACTTCATGCGCTTCCTGTTCAAGTGGCAGCGCGTGACTCCGGACTCGCGCGCCGAAGGCCCCGATGGACTTGCCGCCGTGCTCGAGCTGCTCGATGGATTCGAAGCCCCAGCGGGAGCCTGGGAGCGCGACCTGCTTCCCGCGCGGGTGGGCGATTACGATCCCCTCTGGCTCGACGGATTGTGTCTCTCCGGTCAGATCGCCTGGGGTCGAATTGCGTTGCCCTCGAATCAGGCGACGAACGGCCATCGGTCGGGCCCCGTACGGACCACGCCGGTCGCGTTATTCCGGCGCGACCGGGGCGCCATCTGGAAGGCGCTCGCCCCGGGCGCGGAGCCAGCGTCACCCACGCTGTCGCACGCCGGCCGGTCGGTGCTCGAGGTACTCGACCAGCGCGGCGCGTCGTTCTTCGGCGACTTGGTGAATGCGACGGGCCTGCTGCGTACCGAAGTCGAGAAGGGACTGGCTGAGCTCGTCGCCTGGGGCGTGGTAACGTCCGATAGTTTCGCCGGTCTCCGCGCGCTCCTCGTCCCGTCCGACAGGCGCAAGCCGATCAGCACGTTACACCGCCGCGGGCCGAGCGCACCGTTCGGCGTCGAAACCGCGGGCCGGTGGTCTCGGGTGGAACGGCCCGGGTCCGTCTCGACGGACCAGGCCGCGGAAGCCGTCGCCCGCCAGCTGTTGCGCCGCTACGGCGTCGTATTCCGTCGCCTGGTGACCCGGGAGTCGCTGCTCGTCCCGTGGCGCGATGTGCTGCGCGTGTATCGCCGACTCGAAGCACGCGGCGAGATTCGCGGCGGCCGGTTCGTCGCAGGATTCTCCGGTGAGCAGTATGCGCTGCCCGAGGCGGTCGGATCACTCCGGGCGGTCAGGCGAGAGGAGCACGAGGGCGCCATGATTGCGGTGAGCGGGGCCGACCCCCTGAACCTGGTGGGCATCATCACCCCGGGCGAAACCTTACCGGCGCTCGCCGGGAACCGGCTGCTCTATCGCGACGGAGCACCGATCGCGATACGGGATGGCGAGGGACGCGCGGAAAAGTTTCTGGTCCCGATTGGCCATGATGAAGAAGCCGAAGTGAAGGCCGCCCTCGTTCGGCAGGGAGCGGTACCGCTCGTCAGGACGTATCTGGGGGCAACGCGCCGGCGCTAGACGCTCGTGCTCACACCGGCTGCTTGAGTCGGTCGAAGTACAGCTTTCTCACCTTCGCCACCTTGGGAGCCACCACGGCTCGGCAGTAGGCCTGGCTCGGATTGCGCCGGAAGTAGTCGCGGTGGTACTGCTCGGCGGGATAAAACGCATCGAGCGGCTTGAGCTCGGTCACAACCGGATCGTCCCAGATCTGCTCGGCTTTGAGCTCGGCGATCACGCGTTCGGCGGCGGCTTTCTGCTCGGGGGTGTGGTAATAGATTGCCGATCGATATTGCGTACCCACATCGGCCCCCTGCTGATTGAGGGTCGTGGGATCGTGAATAGTGAAAAAGACGTGCAACAAATCCGCGTACGTGATCACGTCGGGATCGAACGTCACTTGCACCACTTCCGCGTGTCCCGTGCTCCCGGTGCACACCTGCTCGTAGGAGGGTCGCGGGACATGGCCGCCCGCGTACCCGGATTGCACACCCTCCACGCCGCGCAATTCCTGGAACGCCGCCTCGAGACACCAGAAGCAGCCGCCGGCGAGCGTGGCGACTTCGTGTTTGCTCATCGGTGCAAGGTGGCGTGGAATGCCGGCGGAGTGAAGGGGTAGACGTGCCCGAGCTTCCGGACATCACCGCCTATATCGCCGCGCTCGAACAGCGGATCGTGGGACAGCCGCTCGAGCAGATTCGGCTGGCGAGTCCATTCCTCGTGCGCAGCGTCGATCCGCCCTGGCAGGAAGCCGTTGGCCGGACCGTCACTGGACTGCGCCGTCTCGGCAAGAGAATCGTGATCGCGTTGGACCCGGACCTCTTTCTCGTGTTGCATCTGATGATCGCGGGGCGGCTGCGTTGGCGCGAACGCGGGGCGGCGATTCCCGGTCGCATCGGTCTGGCGGCGTTCGACTTTGCGAACGGGACGCTGCTCCTGACCGAAGCGGGCACCAAGCGCAGGGCGGCGCTCCACGTGGTGCGCGGCGCCGGCGGCCTCGCCGAGCACGATCGCGGCGGCCTCGAGGTGCTGGGGTCGTCGCTCGATGCGTTCGCCGCTCGCCTCGTGGCCGAAAACCATACGCTCAAACGCGTGTTGACGGACCCGGTGGTGTTCTCCGGGATCGGGAATGCCTACTCGGACGAGATCCTCCATGCGGCCCGGCTGTCGCCGTTCGCGCTGACCCAGACGCTCGCCGGCGAGGAGATCGCCCGGCTCCACCGCGCGACCCTCGAGACGCTGCGCAGCTGGATCGATCGGCTCATCCGAGAGAGCGCAGGGCGGTTTCCCGAAGACGTCACCGCATTTCGTGAAGGAATGGCGGTGCACGGGCGCTACCGACAGCCGTGTCCGGACTGCGGGTCGCCGGTGCAGCGCATCCGGTACGCGAAGAATGAGGTGAACTACTGCGCGACGTGCCAGACGGGCGGCAGGATTCTGGCGGACCGGGCGCTGTCGCGATTGCTGCGCGGCGACTGGCCGCGTTCGCTCGATGAGTGGGAGGAGCGGGTCAACCCCAATCGTTCGAGTCGGGCGCGAGAGCGCGGAGAGACTTGAGAAAGGCGAACGCGGAACGCGGCGCGCGGAAGTCGGAGCTGTCCATTTCTATTCCGCGATCCGCCTTCCGCGTTCCGAGTTCCAATCCACAGACCTCCTCCGCAATCACATTCAGCGTCCCATCGTCTTTCGCCAGCTTGCCTCGGACGCGCAGGATCGGCTCGCTGCGGACCGCGATCCGGCAGCGCTCGCTGACGTCGGGGCGCACGATCACGTTGATCATGCCGGCAGCGTCTTCGAGCAGCAGGAAAATGATGCCTTTCGCCGTTTGCGGCTGCTGCCGGGCGACGACGAGGCCGGCGACATCGACGTCAGCCCCCTGCCGTTGCTGAGGCAGGCGATCGCTCGAGAGAATGGAGGCAGGAAGATCGTCCGTGAGCAGGGAAAAGGGGTGGCCGCTCGCGGCAAATCCCAGAACGGCATACTCCGAGAGCAGCCGTTCTCCTCCGGCCATTCCCGCAAAGCGAAGGTTGTCATGAGGGTGATTGAGCGGCAGCTCGAGCTGTCGCCGTCCCCGCAGATCTTCGCCGCGCGCGCCCTGCGGCGGAAACCGGAGTCCGATTTGCCACAGCAACTCCCGCCGCGTGAGCCCGAAGCCGTCACAGCCGCCCACCCATACGAGGTTTTCGATTGCGGTCCGCTTGAGCTCGGGGGGCGCGCGGCGCGCGAGATCCCCGAGACTCGCGAACGCGCCGTTGCGCTCGCGCTCTTCCACGAAGCGCGTCGCCGATTGCTCGCTCCACTCGCGAATGAATCCCAATCCCACGCGTACCGTTCCGCGATGCTCCACGGTGCACCAGACGTCGCTCGTATTCGCGTCCGGCAGCTCGATGTCGACGTGGTTGCGCCGGGCGTCGCGCGACAGGGCATCGAGTGAGTAGAAGCCCATCGGCTGGTTGTTGAACAGCGCCGTGTAGTACTCGGCCGGGTAGTAGTGGCGCAGCCAGGCGGACTGATAGGCAAGCAGTCCAAAGGCGGCGGCATGCGATTTCGGAAACCCGAATTCCGAAAATGCGATCACCTGCGCAAAGACCTTCTCCGCGATCGGTTCCGGGACGCCGCGACCGGCCGCGCCGTCCCGGAACTCGATCCAGAATCCCTCCATCAGCTCGCGGCTGCGCCGCCGGCTCATCGCGCGACGCAGCGCTTCCGCCTGTCCCGACGTGAAGCCCGCGAGCGCCTCACACACCTGCAGCACCTGATCTTGATAGAGAATGACGCCGAGCGTGTCGTGGAGCGCTGGCTTGAGGAGCGGATGGTCGAAAGGTGGTTCATACGCGCGGCCCTGCTCGTGCGCGCGCCGTTCGTCTTCGCGCCGCCGTACGTACGGATTCACCGCTCCTCCCACGATTGGCCCGGGCCGGACGATCGCCACCTCGACCGCGAGGTCCTGGAGATTGCGAGGACGGCTGCGGCGAATCATCTGGATTTGCGCTCGACTCTCGATCTGAAACAGTCCGACCGTGTCGCCTTGGCAGATCCGGTCGTAGACAGCCTGGTCCTCGAAATCGATTCGCGAGAGATCGGGAGGGCTGCCGTCGAGCCGGGCGACGAGCTCCACGCACTCCTCCACCAGGGACAGCATTCCGAGCGCGAGAAAATCAATCTTGATGAATCGGGCGTCGTCGCAGGAATCCTTGTCCCACTGGCAGACCACACGGTCTTCCATGGCGGAACGCTCTAGCGGCACGAGCTCGATCAGCGGCCGACTCGAGATGATCATACCGCCGACGTGCTGCGATACGTGACGCGGCAACCCCGCGATCTCACGCGCGCGGTCACACAATTCCTTCCAAAGCGGCGCGTCCTTTCGCCCGGCGAATCCCGGAAGTCGATCCAGCTCTTCGGCGAGGTGCGCGGGACCGGTGGTCGCGAGTTTCGCAACTTTCTCGAGCTCCGCCATGGGCAGGTCCAGGGCCTTGCCGATCTCCCGCACGGCGGAGCGGAGCCGGTAGGTCGGGAACGAGCAGACGAGCCCGACATGCTCGTCTCCATAACGCTTGTAGACTCGCCGGATCAGCTCTTCGCGGATCTCGCGGGGAAAATCGAGGTCGATGTCGGGCACGGAGGCCAGCGTGTCGTTCAAAAACCGGCCGAAGAACAACCGGTTCGCGACCGGATCGATGTGCGAGAGTCCGAGCAGATAACAGACGATCGACGACACCGACGAGCCGCGCCCCCGTCCCGGAAGCAGGTTGCCGGACGCCCGGCGGGACCCGCTCCGGACAAAGGCGGCGACTTCGCGGGCCAGATCGAACAGATCGTGATAGACGAGAAAGAAGCCGCACAGTTTGTGATGCTCGATGATGCGGAGCTCTTCCGCGAGCCGCCGCTCGGCTTCGACGCGGTGGTCGGTGCCCGGGGGGTAACGCGCATCGAGTCGTGCTCCGCACAGCTCCGCCAGCGCCTGGGGAGCCGCACGGCCCGATGGCCCGCCACCGCGAAAATCCGGAAACGTGTAGCCCAGGTCGCGCGTGAGATCGAAGGCGCGGCAGCGCTCGGCGATAGCCTCGGTATTGGCGACAGCTACCGGACAGTCTTCGAACAGTTTCTCGACTTCGACAGGTGACCGCAGCGCGAATTCACAATTCGGATGGCGAAATACGTGCGCTCCATCGAGCGAAGTGCGGTTCCGGATCGCGGTCAACACGTCGTGCAGCCGGTACAGCTCGCGATGCAGATAATGCACGTTACCCGTCGCCACGACGCCCAGCTGTGCGTCCTCTGCCACGCGTATCAGCGCTCGAGTGAGGGCCAGGTCGCCCTGTACCAGATTCCGCTGCAGCTCGACGAAGAACCCGTCCGCTCCCAAAATCGCCCGCCACCGCTCGGCGCACTGTCTCGCGGCTTTGGGGCCGTCGCGCCGCAGGACATTCGGGAGCAGGCCATTCCGGCATCCGGAAAGCACGATCAAGCCTTCGTGCCGCGCCTCGAGCGAAGCGCAATCGAGCCGGGGATCGAAGCGATCGGGTCGGCCGAGGTGTGCTTCGGTAAGGAGGCGACAGAGGTTCGCGTATCCCTCCGGCGTCTCGACGAGCAGTGTGACATGCGATCCGTCGAGCAGCGTGACCTCGGCGCCGGTAATCGCCTGCACGCCAAGCTGCTTCGCCTGCTGGGCGAACGCCATCGACCCGTAGAGACCGTTGTGGTCGGTGAGGGCGAGGGCGGGATAGCCGAGACTCATCGCGGCGAGCAACAGCTCCTCGGGCAGTGAAGTGCCGTCGAGAAACGAATAGGCGGAGTGGGAATGGAGCTCGATATACATGACGCGGAACGCCTTAGGATTGCATCCACCACTCGTTGGTCGTGAGGTCCTGAAACAGCACCACCCGTCCACCGGTCTCGAGCACGACTTCGTAGTAGGTCCGGGAGATCGGTTTCCGCCACCATTCATCGTCGATCCGCCAGCACTCGAGAACGGCCTCGACGAATCGAGTACCCCGGGCCTTCAGGATTTTTCCGGGTCTGCCATTCGCCAGCTCTATCTGAACTCGTTCTGGCACGTTCAACGCGCGAAATTCTTTCCCACTGTTCCGCGTTCCGCGTTGCGCATTCCGCATTTCGTTCACTGTTCCTTCTCCGTTAATCCGTATCGCCGCTCCGGGATGCGCGACCACGGTTGAACGGAAATGACGTGATACAGCATCGGCTGCTTGAGTCGCAGCGCGATTTCACGCGCCGCCGTGCGGAGCGCCCGGCGGCGGCCGGCGCGCGCCGCGGCGCCGGCATCACGCGCGAACAGCTGCAGCTCGTCCGTTCCGGAAATGAATGATGTGAACTCGAGCGTGAGCCGCTCGACCGCCTTCAAGGGTGGTGCTTGCTCGAGCCGGACTTTGAGTGGCGCCAGAATGTGCCGCCGATCGGCCGCCGGCTCTTTCAGGAGCGCATCGATCATCCACGACGAACGGAATTCGAGCTCCGCGCGCACTCGGACTCGCTGGACTCGCCACCCGGCGCGCCGCGGATGCCGGAGCGCCCGGTCGATCAGTTTCTCGAGCGATTGCAGCAGCAGCTGCCGATCGGCAACAGGTGAATAAAACGTCAGGCTCACCGTGATCGGTTCGGGCGTCGCGCGGCCTTTCACGGGCTCCGACAGCGTTCCAGCAGCCAGCCGCCAGGCCCGGCGGCCCGCCGCCCCGAACTGCGCTGCGAGCGCGTCTTCCGGCAACGCCGTCACATCGCCCAGAGAATGCAGGCCGAGTTGACGCAGCCGTGTGTGTACGTCCGCGTCGAGCGGGAGGACGGCGATCGGCTGCGACGCGAGAAACGCCGCTTCCTCGCCCGGCCGGACGAGTACCGCATGATCCGGCCTGGCACGCGCGGCAGCCACCCAGGAAACAAACTTGCCCCGGCCCCACCCCACCCGAAACGCGGAGGACATCCGAATTTTCTCAACCACCTCTTCCACTCCCCCGTATATCCCCTCCAACCCATCCGTCCCCACATACACGCGACCCAGCTCGGAGGGCTCGATGACCGGGCTGACGGTGCTCAGCTGATCGAGCAACAGCGCGAACCGCATGTCGTAGTAAACGGGATCGGGTTCGTACAATTGGATGGTGGGAGAAAGGCCGATGGCCTGACTGACGGTGATTCCGGGACGCACGCCGGCGCGACGCGCGGCGCTCGAGGCCTGCCAGATCCGTCGCGGGTCGTGAGGATCGAGCAGTGCTGTTGCGACGACAGCAGGGGAGGAACGCCGTTCCGGATGGCGCTCCTCCTCACACCGCAGCGCGAAGCACGGGATGTAACAACAGGCCGCAAACAGGCTGTCCATTGACCCGAATATATCCCGAAACCAGATTACCTCACAACCCAGCGACGCATTACGTAAGTTGCTGAGTGAAAACGAAGTAGAGAGCGGAATGACACCAACTCAGCCCAGCCTGTTTCCCGCAGAGCCCGACGCCACGGGGCCGGATCCCGAGCTGGTCGTTCTCGCCCAACGGATTCCGGCAAACATCAGGTTCGGCACATCCACCTGGACGTACGACGGCTGGACCGGCGACGTCTACCACCGCCACTACCGCGGCCCTGAACCGGCTCGCAGGCTCGAGGAATACGCCCGATATCCACTCTTCGGCACGGTCGGGATCGACAGCGCGTTTTACGATCCGCCCACCGAAGACGTGTTGCGCGCCTACGCCGCCGCTTTACCCCCGGGATTTCCCTGCGTGAGCAAGGTATGGGACCGGATAACCGCGAAGCGATTCTCGCAGGACGTGCGCTGGGGAAATCTCACGGGAAT
>Ga0335085_10014725_pt1 | contig 11393 bp, 11 predicted proteins | sample Lox_Sample_45_FD_206712 | JGI IMG/M metagenome (GOLD analysis project Ga0335085, IMG submission 206712) | Soil microbial communities from Loxahatchee National Wildlife Refuge, Florida, United States - Lox_Sample_4.5 | ecosystem: Environmental > Terrestrial > Soil > Wetlands | place: USA... | reverse complement strand
CGCGCCAGCGGATTTTGCCGGCGGCTCAATCCGAATGCCGGCGAGCTTCCGGTCGGCGTCTTCCACGGCCACTTACGAATGACCGCGCGTGCGGCAATGGGTCAGTTCGCCCAGTTTTCCAATGCAAGCCCCGGGACGCGCTTGAACTCGCGTTCATTGTTGGTCACCAGCACGAGCCCCGCCGCGAGCGCATGTGCGCCAATCCACAGATCGTTGTTGCCCAGTGTCTGCCCGGCACGTTCGAGCGAGGCTCTGATGTATCCATATGCCTGGCCCGCCCGCTCCGGCCTCGGAAGTGCGGGAACAAGCGAAATCAATTCCAGCAGCCGATCGAGACTGGCCGTACGGGTTTCGCTTTTTTCCGCTGCGTACCGCAACTCTCCATACGTGATCACGGATATCGCGGCCTCGCCTACCGCAAGCCGTTCGAACCGGCGAAGAACCTGCGCGGGACGGTTCCTGCGAATATAGATGCAGATGTTGGTGTCGAGCAGGAAGCGTGTCACTCGAAGCCCTTGCGCTTCTGAGGAGGAGCATCCCGTCTTTCGAACAGATCGATTTCGGCCAGCAGCTCGAACGCATCGGCCATCGTCCGCGGTTTGTCGCGCACGATGATCTCTTCGCCGCGGCGAAAGATTTCAACCTCGCTGCTTTTCAACCGGAATTCCTTCGGCAATCGCAGAGCCTGACTGTTTCCCGATTTGAAGACCTTCGCGGTCGCCACGCGCGCATCCTTTCGTATATACTCCCGTGTATATACGCCACGATGGAGGCAGCGTCAATCATCGGAACCGCCCGAGCTTTTCCGCGTGTATCGCGCTCCGTTATTTTGGCAAGCTCCCCGCGTCACCCAGCCCTTGAGACTGAGGAGCCCGCATATCTTCCCGGCACGTTTGAGAATATGAGTGCTTTTCCGCCGTATTCGCCACAAAGGGCGCGAAGTACATCAAGGAAGCAGCACCGGTTCGTGGCGCGCGCGAAGTGAAAAACATCATGAATTCCTGTGCCTTCGGCGTTGGCTTCGTGTGTCTTCGTGCCCTTGGTGTTCTTTGTGGTGAAAGGCAGTCGTGAGCATTCAACAATGATCCCAAGGCCTGCGATCATCGCCGTCTGCGGCCTCAGGCGCGAGGCGGCCATGCTGGAGCGCTTCGGTGCGAAGGCAATAGTGAGCGGCGGCGACGCGAAGCTGTTGCGCGCGCGCCTGGATGCGCTCGGCGGCACAGGCGCCTGCATCATCAGTGCAGGCATTTGCGGTGCGCTGTCGCCGCAGCTCAAGGTCGGCGATTGCGTCATCGCCGACGCGGTCGTTGCGGACGGGCGGCGGCTTGTGGCGGACGCGGCGTGGCGCGCGCGCATTGCCGGGCGCCTGCCCGAGGCTACCGTCGGCGCAATCGCCGGCAGCGACAGCGTGCTCGTCGACGCGCAATCGAAAGCTGCGCTGCATGTTTCGGCAAGCGCCATCGCCGCCGACATGGAATCCCATGTCGCCGCATCCTACGCGGCCGAGCGCGGCTATCCGTTCGCCGCGGTGCGCGTGGTCTCGGACCAGGCCGATGTTGCGCTACCGCCGGCCGTCCTCACCGCGATGGCCGGCGACGGCGGCATTGCGCTGGGCGCGGTTCTGATGTCGCTCGCAAAAAATCCCGCCCAGCTACCGGCGCTCATTCGCACCGCCCGCGAAAGCGAAATCGCGTTCCGCGCGCTACTCCGCTGCCTAAACCGCCTGGGATCCGGTCTTGTGGGAACTGATCTCGGCTAGTGCGACGGGCACTCAATCGGAAACGTTGGGTATCAATTGGACCGCGGGGCTTCAGCCCCGCTTGGCGCGCCTGAAGGCGCGCGGTCCGGAGAGAGAAGGAGCCAAAATTATTATCATCGAGCGATTGGCGATTGCGAGTGCGCGACGTAGGTGACTTTGGCTCCTTTTCTCCCCCTCAGCCGTTCCCACTGCCGGCTTCTATCGCATTCAGACCCGGCCAACCGCATGGCGACAACCCGGTAGGGCGTTGATTTTCATCAGTGATTGGCAGCGCGATCGGCGCCATATGCCAAGTATGAATTATCAGGCCCGCCACGACGATCTTGCCACCTCGGCGCCCCCGCAAGCTCCAGCGCCGGGGATGCGCAGGGTGCTGGAATGGCCCAAGTACCATCTCAAGGCTACTGCCTTTGTGCTGGCAGGGGTTGGGCTTGCGGCCGCCGCATTGATATGGGCGCTGAGACCGTCGCCCCAAGTCGCCTACATCACCGCCCCTGTGACGCGCGGGACGATATCGCGGAGCGTTACTGCGACCGGCTCAGTGAACCCGATCCTCACGATTACGGTCGGCACTTATGTTTCCGGTGTCATTCAGGCCATCTATTGCGATTTCAATACGCAGGTGAAGAAAGGCCAGCTTTGCGCCAAGATCGATCCGCGTCCCTATCAGACCATCGTCGATCAGGACAAAGCGACTCTGGCGACCGCAAAAGCGCAACTCGGGAAGGATGAGGCCAATCTCTCTTACACGAGCGTAACAAGAAAGCGCTTCGAGAGCCTCTTTGCACAGAAGGCCGCTTCGCAGGACGCCCTCGACGTTGCCGTCAACAATGCGGCGCAGGCCGCCGCACAGGTGAATCTCGACAAGGCCGCCGTTGCAGAGCACGGCGCAGAACTCGAAGCCGCAGAGGTCAATCTGGGCTACACGGACATCGCGTCGCCGGTAGACGGAACGGTTGTTTCGCGCAACGTGACCATGGGCCAGACCGTTGCGGCGAGCTTCCAAACACCCACGCTCTTTCTCATTGCGACGGATCTCACAGCGATGGAAGTGGATACCAATGTCAGTGAAAGCGATATTGGAGGACTGAAGACAGGCGAACGGGCCGAGTTCTCGGTGGAAGCGTTTCCGGATCGCACCTTCCAAGGGGTGGTCAGCCAAGTGCGCCAGGCGCCGCAAACGGTGCAGAACGTCGTGACATATGATGTGGTCGTGACCGTCCCCAACCGTCAACTGCTCTTGAAACCAGGCATGACGGCAACGGTGCGCATCATCACCGACGAGCGGAACAATGTTCTGCGGGTGCCCAACCAGGCGCTACGCTACGTGCCGGGCGGGCTTGCCGGCAACACGAATGCGAATGCGACGCCGCAAATCTGGGCTGTGCGCAACGGCAGGGCTGAACGGGTTTCCGTGACGACCGGCCTCGAGGACGATGAGATGACGGAGATCACTGGCGGCACCGTACACGCAGGCGATCGAGTGATCGTGTCGGAACGCGGACGTGCCCCGGGACAGACGCAAACGTCACAACCCGCTTTGCGCTTTTAGCAGAGAGCTGAGGATGGCAGCCCCGCTGATCGAGCTGGTCGGTATCACGAAGATCTTCCAGACGGGCGATTTGGAAGTTCAGGCCCTGAAGGGTGTCGACCTCAAAATCGAGCGCGGCGAATTCGTCGCCATCATGGGATCCTCGGGGTCCGGCAAATCGACACTGATGGCGATCCTCGGCTGCCTAGACCGGCCAACCGGCGGGCAGTACCTGTTCGAGGGCAGCGATGTCGCAAGAATGTCCGAGCCCGAGCTCGCAGGACTGCGCAGCGGTGAGTTTGGTTTCGTATTTCAAAGCTTCAATCTCTTGCCTCGGACCAGCGCGCTGGAGAACGTCGAGCTGCCACTTTTCTATGCCCGGTCGCAGGATGCGCTGCGCGGCAGAGAGCAGCTCGCCAGACAGAATTTGGCGCTCCTGGGCTTGGCGGATCGCGAGAAAAACACACCCGGGCAGCTCTCCGGCGGCCAGCAGCAGCGCGTGGCAATCGCGCGTGCGCTCATCAATTCCCCCTCCGTTCTGCTTGCCGACGAGCCGACCGGCAATCTCGACACGAAGAACTCGCACGAGATCATGGATGAGCTCGTGTCGCTCAACCGCGATCGTGGCGTGACGGTGATTGCGGTGACTCATGAGCCGGACATTGCCGCCTATGCGAGCCGGGTGATCACGATGCGCGATGGCGCGATCGTATCGGACGAAAGATTTCCTGACCGGGTGAAAGCCGTCAGCCCTGAGACTGCCCACGCAGTTCGCAGCAAACACCCTGATGGGAGCGACGGAGCGGTCGCCTCCTGGAGCTTCGGGCTGATGATCGTGTGGACGGCATTGCAGGCCATATTTCGCAACAAGATGCGGTCTGCGCTTACGACGCTGGGAGTCTTTATCGGGGTGGCCGCCTTGATCGCCATGGTCGCAGTGGGCCAGGGCGCCAATGAAGCCGTGCGAAAGCAAATCGAAAGTCTGGGCACCAACCTGATCGTGGTTCTTCCGGGAACCACGACGACGGGAGGCGTTCGTTCCGGCTTCGGGAGCGCCTCGACCCTCACTGTCGAAGACGCGCGCGCTGTGCGCCGCGACGACAGCGCGGTCGCGAAGGTGGGCTATCTGATTCGCCAAACCGGCCAGGTTCAATATGGAAATCAGAACTGGTCGACCAGCATTCAGGGCGTTTCGCCCGATTATCCGCCCATCACCAACTGGCAGATTGCCTACGGCCGCGGCATTTCAGCGACCGACAACAGCAATGCCGCGCTTGTAGCTGTCATCGGACAGACCGTCATGAAGCAGCTGTTCGGTGACTATGCCGATCCACTCGGCGCGATCCTGATCGTCAAGAACACGCCGCTCCGCGTCATCGGAATCCTTGCAGCCAAAGGCCAATCAAGCTTCGGCACCGATCAGGACGACCTCATCATGATTCCCTTCAGCACGGCTGAGCGGAAGGTTTTAGGGGTCGCTGCGCCCAGCCAGCAGACACAGTCCACTTCAATCTACGATGTAACGAATCCATACGGAATACAGCCGAGGCTGACAGGCTACGTCAACTCGATCTATGTGCAGGCCCTCACGCCAAATCAGGTAAACCCGGCAATCGCGCAAGCGACACGCACTCTCCTTGCTAGGCACCACATCAAGGCGACTGATACGCCGGATTTCTTGGTCCGAAATCTCAGCCAGATCGCTGCCGCCGCAGAAGGCAGCAGCCGGACGATGGCTTATCTTCTTGCGGCCGTTGCTTCGATTTCGCTCCTCGTCGGCGGCATCGGCATCATGAATATTCTGCTCGTTTCGGTGACGGAGCGTACGCGCGAGATCGGGCTTAGAATGGCAATTGGCGCCAGGCGATTGCACGTGCTGCTGCAATTCCTGGCTGAAGCCGTTCTTCTAAGCGGTGTCGGTGGGATTGCCGGCATCATCGGCGGCGTCTTGACGTCGATCACCATCTCGGTGTTCGCGGGCTGGCCGACACCGATTGCGTGGTGGGCCATCGCAAGCGGCTTTCTATTCTCGGCCGCTGTCGGCATTTTCTTCGGCTACTATCCTGCACAGAAAGCGGCCCGTCTCGACCCCATCGCCGCGCTACGTTTCGAGTAGGTTCTGCCTGATACCCCCGGTACTACGCGTCTTCGAATAGAGTGCCTGCTCCAGTATTTCGCCTCGAAATAAACCGTACTTCGAACAGCAAGGGTAACATTGGAGCAGGCACCCTATTCCCCTGCGAAGCGGGTATACTTGTCGCGTTTCAGCTGCCGCTGATGATGGCGGCGCTCGCGGGCAGAGAGAGCATTCGGCCGGCTTTGATCATGGTTTTGACCAGCGTGTAAACGGCTCTCACCCGGCGATTGGCGGCGATTGCAAGGTGCAAAGCATCACCCGCGCGCAAGCCGGTCTCGTACCGGCGCACATATCGCCTGGCCAGGTCATAGTCGTCACCTTCGGGAATCCAGACGACGAACGACTGGGTGACGACCTCTTCGAGGAAGGCATCTGCAGCACGGGCTTCCTCGCCATCCATACCGCCCATCCGAACGTCGCGCGCCAGCAACGAGGCGAATTCGACCTCCGTCCAGCGACTGATGGCCAGCTGGCCGATCGGCAAGGTCGCCATGAACCTTGCAATTCGGGCGCTTGTCTTCTCCTCACGGATCAGCGGCGCAAGAAACCTCGTATTGAAGTAATTCATCTGATCAATAGCGTTCGTCGTCACGCATCTCTCGCAAAAGCGCTGCGCTGTCCTTGCGCCACGGCGACTTGCCGGCGCGAAACGCGGCAAGCTTCTCGACCGGCAGCGGCAATTTCGGCGGAACGGCGGCTCGGATATGGGCCACAGGCTTGCCGTGCCTAGTGATGACAACTTCCTCGCCGGATTCCACCCTGTCCAAAAGCTTGCTCAAATGCGCCTTGGCCTGCGCCAGATGACTGTGACCATCACTGACCTCCAGCGTGACTATAAAACTGGTCATAACGAGCACAGCCGCGTTGCGAAGCCAAGTTTGGCAGAGCTGGGGTTCGACTCTGCCTCCATTTCTCTGGGAGCGCGGTCCCCGATCAACCAGAGTCGCTCGAAAATCGAAGATGATCGGGGACCTCGGCCGTCACGGGATCGTGTCGCGCAAGGATGCGCGTGTGACGCCCAAGGACGGGCGCGACCCCAGTGTCGCGCAAGGATGCGCGGTGACGCCCAAAGATGGGCGCGCTCCCAATGAAAGCGAGTTTGCGTTCCGCGCCCTACTCCGCTGCCTCGGCCGGCTGGGAGCCGGGCTTGCGGGACTTGATCTCGGCTAGCTTCTCTTCGACATGGCGCGAGAAGACGTATTGCGCGGGCCGCTGGTGATCGAGCGGGATATCCGGCGCAAACGGCCCGTCGGTTTTGACGCCGCGCATCGCCAACGGAAGCATCTTCCACGGACGCGTGATGGAGTCGGTGACCGCGGTACCCTCGAATCCGCAATGCACCATGCAGTTGGCGCATTTCTCGTATTTGCCGACGCCGTACTGGTCCCAGTCGGTGCCGTCCATCAGTTCGCGGAAGGTCTTCGCATAGCCCTCGCCCAGCAGATAGCAGGGCTTCTGCCAGCCGAACACGCAGCGCAGCGGCATGCTCCACGGCGTGCACTCATAGGTCTGGTTGCCGGCGAGAAAATCGAGGAACAGCGGCGATTGCGTGAACGACCAGTTCTTGCCGCCGTTGCCGCGCGAAAGAATATCCCGGAACAGGCGCTTGGTGCGTTCGCGGCTCAGGAAATGCTCCTGGTCGGGCGCCCGCTCATAGGCATAGCCCGGCGATACCGTGATGCCGTCGACGCCCAGCTTCGTCACCTCGTCGAAGAATGCGGCGACGCGCTCGCCGTCGGCGCCGTGGAACAGCGTGCAGTTGATCTGCGTGCGGAAGCCTCGTTCCTTTGCCAGCTTGATTCCGGCAACCGCCTTTTCGTACGTGCCGTCGAGGCACACCGAGGCGTCGTGCATCGCCTTGTCGCCGTCCAGATGGATCGACCACGAAAAACGATCGTCCGGCGTGTACTGGTCGATCTTCTTGGCAAGCAGAAGCGCGTTGGTGCAGAGGATGACGAACTTGTCGCGCTCCAGATATCCGCGCACGATCTCGGGCATCTCGCGATGCAGAAGCGGCTCGCCGCCGGCGATGGACACCATCGGCGCGCCGCATTCCTCGATCGCCTCCATGCACTCCGCAACGCTCAGGCGCTGATTGAGAATGTCGTCGGGGTAATCGATCTTGCCGCAGCCCGCGCAGGCGAGATTGCAACGGAAGAGAGGCTCGAGCATGAGCACGAGCGGATAGCGCTTCTTGCCGCGCAGATGCTGCCCCACGACATAGGAGCCTACACGCGCCGCCTGGTTGAATGTGATCGCCACTGTCTTGCTCCTTCGCGCCAGACGTCAGATATCGCTTCTGCTTCTGATTTCCGACTTCGGACTTCCGATCCGGCTTCCGCCCCTCAACTCGGCTGGAAGGCGGAACTCGATATTCTCCTTGGTGCCGTCCATCGTGGAAACGTGCACCTCATCCAGGCGCCTCAGCGCGTCGATGACGTTTTCGACAAGCTCTTCGGGCGCCGACGCGCCGGCCGTCAGCCCGATTTGAGTCTTGCCGGCGACCCAGCCCGGATCAAGCTCGCTGCCGTCGGCAATCAGGTAGCTCGGAACACCTTCCTCGAGCCCGATCTCGCACAGGCGGTTGGAATTGGAGCTGTTCTTGGCGCCGACCACCAGGATGACCTCGGCCACCCGGCACAGCGCGCGCACGGCATTTTGCCGGTTCTGCGTCGCGTAGCAGATGTCGGACGTTTCCGGGCCGACGATGTCGCGAAAGCGCCGCTTGAGCGCGGCGATGACGTTGCGCGTGTCGTCGATGGAAAGGGTGGTCTGGGTGATGTAGGCCACGCGCGCATGCTCGGAAATATCCAGCGCGTCGACATCTGTTTCCGACGAGACCAGATGCACCGGGGCACCGACCTGGCCCATCGTGCCTTCCACCTCGGGATGGCCGGCATGGCCGATGAGAATCAGCGTGCGGCCCTGGGCGGCGTAGCGCTTGCCCTGCGCATGAACCTTGGAGACCAGGGGGCAGGTGGCGTCCAGCACCGGCAGGCGGCGGCTTGCCGCCTCGGCCACGATCGCCTTCGGAACGCCGTGGGCACTGAAGACCGTAACCGAACCGTCGGGCACCTCGTCGAGCTCCTCTACGAATCGCGCCCCCTTGGCCTTGAGGGTTTCCACGACGTGGCGGTTATGGACGATCTCGTGCCGTACATAGACGGGCTCGCCGTATTTCTCGAGGGCGCGCTCGACCGTATCGATCGCCCGCACGACGCCCGCGCAGAACCCCCGCGGCTGAGCAAGGATGACTTGGATCATTCAACAGTCCCATACGCGTAGTTTCAGACAGGCCCTCGACATACACTTCTCAAATCATATCCCACCGGGCAATAGCCACTGCTGCCGGAGCCGCACCCCTGGAAAACGCAGGCCCGGCATAGTTGGCGCCGAATCAGCTAGGACATTACTGGGAGCACTCCCAGTGGACATAATGCTGCCAGGCTTGGCGGGCATAGGCAGGCCACCACAGTAATCAGGGGATGAACTCGTGAAGGGGGAAGACGATCAGGCGATTGATGCCGCAACGGTAGGTAGGCAGTCCCCGGCATTCTTCAATCCCGGCAGCAAGGACCGGTGATGACAGACACTTCGGTCGAAAGCGCCGGCGGCATTGCCGCCGTGCGGCCGGCACTCTCGCTCGGTTATGCCTTGGCTCTTCCGGCAGCGGCGGTCCTTTTGATCCTGCCGATCTGGATCACCCGCCTGCCGGCGATGCCGGATTTCCCGGCTCATTTTGCCAGCTTCCACCTCATCGCAAGCGGCGGAACCCTGGCGGCGAAGTTCTACCGGGTGCAGTGGGCCTGGCTGCCGAATCTGGCGGCGGAGCTCATCGTGCCGCAACTGGGCCGGCTGATGCCGCTCCTCGCTGCGACCAAGCTTTTCCTGAGCGTCGCCGTCCTGATGTGGGCGATGGCGGCAGGTGCAATCCACAAGGCGCTTTATGGCCGCGTCGGCGCAAGCCCGCTGGCGGCAAGCGTGTTTGCCTACAACGCCAATTTCATGTGGGGCTTCTTCAACTACTTTTTCGGCATGGGTCTCGCCATGCTGGTGCTGGCAGGCTGGATCGCCAGCGAGGATAGGCGCGAGACCCTGCGCCTGCCGGTTTTCGCGGCGCTCACGACGGTCATCTATTTCTGCCACATGTTCGCGTTCGCGACCCTGCTCGTGATGATCGCCTGCTACGAGCTGTCGCGCCTGTGGGAGGAGCGGACTGCCGACAGGGTTCTCGCGCGCGGGCTCGGTGTCGCGGCCATCGCGTTGCCCGGCATGCTCGCCTTCCTGATCCTGAAACCTGCCGGCGCCGGCAGCGATCATCTCGAATTCAATCTGATGAGCACGCTCGACGATCGCGCGAGTGCCGCCATCCAGTTCGCGTTCGACAAACCCGCCTATCCGATCTTCATCGCGCTTTTCCTGTTTTTCACGATCGGCCTGTGGCGGCGGAATATCCTGATCCACCCGCGCATGAAGCTTCTGCTGGCGCTCCTGGCAATTGCTGCCGTGTTCACGCCCGAATGGGCGATGGGCGGATGGGGCGTCGACCTGCGCCTGCCGGCCGTGCTCGGCGTGCTCGCTTTTGCCGCCTGCGAGTTCAAGCTCAAGGACCGAGCGGTTCGGATTTTCGTCGGCGTGATCATGATCGTCGTGGCCTATCAGTCGGCCACTGTCGCGGGCAACTGGCGCTATTACGACAATGAGATCGCCGAGCTGCGCTCGGCCATCGTGCATCTGCCGGCGGGTTCGCGGCTGGTGACGGTGCTCGACGGTGACGCGATGGGCATGGCGTCCGATCAGCCTTATTGGCACATGGCGGAATACGGCATCGTCGATCGCGGCGATTTCACGCCGCTCCTGTTCACGACCAAGGGCCAGCACGTCATTCGGCTCCGGCCCGGGTTGAGCCGCATGGCCGCTCAAACCGCGGAGCAAGGCTCGCCGCCCGACATTTCCGAGCTTGACGATCTGGAAGCCGGCAACGTGAAGGACGATCCGGATATCGCCAAAGTGTTTCCCTATCTCATCCGTTTCCAATGCCACTTCGATTACGCGGTGGTGATCCATTCCGGCGGCCGGCAAACCCCGCCGCCGGACATGCTTCAGCGCGTGAAGGCGGGCAGCTTCTTCTCCCTCTATCGCATCCTGCCGACGGAGGATTGCGAGCGATAGAAAAGCGTATAATTGCGTACCACATTCCTCCTCCCCCGTTCGCGCAGCGAATGGGGGAGGAAGACGATCGGCATGAGCCGATCTCGCGACGAGTCGTTGAGATTTTGACAATTGCAAGCCGGCTCGCACGTCGGAGCCCATCGGCGGATTCGCGCACGCGACTCGTTGCGGACCGTCATTCGAAATTCACGGTGATGGCGGCACATGCAGCAGATATGGCAATCCGCCGTTTCTGTTCGCCTTCTCGCCCCAGATCGAACTGCTGAAACCGTCCGGCAAACCCGATTGCAACTGCAATGTGGTCAGCCCGGCAATCCCGGGATCGTTGTCGATATTGCCGGCGCCTTGACCCAGGTTGGTGATGCCGCTCGTCGTTGTGTCCCAATAGGTGTCGGTGAGATCGCCTGCACTTGAGTTGTCATAACCGATAAATCCTCCAACATAGCTGCCCGATCCGGCCGTCACGCTACCGGTCGAATAGGAGTTCGATATTTCACCGGCACCAGCGTTCCCCCCAATGAGGCCGCCGACATATGCATCATTGCCGCCATTCACAGGCCCCATGGCATAAGCGTTGCTGATATTGGCGCCGTCGCCTTGTGTGCCGACCAGCCCGCCCGCCGCACTGAAGATTGCCGCACCGGAACCTGTCACCACTTGGCCGGTCGCGTAAGAACGCGCGATTGCGCCCCCGTTCTGTCCCGTAAGACCGCCAACCACGGTGTTCGTGTTGCTTGTGACGCTTCCAGTAGCATAGGATTTTTGGATTCTGGTGTAACTAATGCCTGCCAGCC
>Ga0335085_10014724_pt1 | contig 11393 bp, 9 predicted proteins | sample Lox_Sample_45_FD_206712 | JGI IMG/M metagenome (GOLD analysis project Ga0335085, IMG submission 206712) | Soil microbial communities from Loxahatchee National Wildlife Refuge, Florida, United States - Lox_Sample_4.5 | ecosystem: Environmental > Terrestrial > Soil > Wetlands | place: USA: Florida... | reverse complement strand
CCTGCGGCGTCCCCGATCTGCTCGCGCCGCCGCCGGGGCCGACGCCCAGCGTGCGCACGCTGCGCGCCTCGATCACCGCCGAGCAGTCGCTGGTGGACACGTACCAGCGGGTGCTGGCCGCGCACCCGGCGCTGACCGCCATGCTGCGCCCGTTCCTCACCCAGCACGACGACCACCTGGCTCAGCTGAAGAGCCGGCTGATCATCCCGCCGCACGTCAAGGCGACCCCGCTGCCCTCACCGCCGGCACCCGCGAGCCCGCCGACGTCCGCCGGCGCGGCCATCGCCCTGCTCGGCGACGCCGAGCGCGCCGCCGCGGCCGCACAGCTGGGGCGGCTCGCCGCGGCCACCCCCTCGCTGGCCCAGCTGCTGGCGAGCATCGCGGCGTCGGAGGCGACGCACGCCGTGGCGCTGTCGGCGCTGAATCCAGCGGGCGGCTGATGGCGACGGGCGCGCTGGCCCGCGGGGACGCGGCCGGATCGGCAGACATCACGGCACTGCAGTCGGTGCTGGCGGCCGAGAATGCGGCCGTCTACGGCTACGGCCTGGCTGGCGCCCAGCTCAGCGGCGGTCAGCTCAGCGCCGCGCGGCAGTACTGGACCGTGCACCGGGCCGCCCGCGCCACCCTGTCGGCCATGATCGCGGAGCGGGGGGCGCAGCCCGGGACCGCGCCGGTCGCCTACCGGCCGCCATTCCCGGTGAACAGCGCGGGCGCGGCCGTGTCCCTGGCGGCGGTGCTGGAGGAGGGCGTGGTCCGGGCCTACCTGGGCCTGGTCGCCCTCGACGATCAGGGGCTGCGGGCCTTCGGCGCCCAGGGGATGCAGGCAGCGGCCATCCGCGCCGCGTTCTGGCGGGGGAGCACGACCGCGTTCCCGGGCCTGCCGGCCAGCGCCCTGGGAGCCGGTTAGCGCCCTGGGAACCGGTGAGCTGCCGTCGCGTCGCTCACCGGCCGGGCCGGATGAGCGTCTTCCTACCGCCGAACGGGCCACGCCAGGAGAATCACCCGGCGTACCGGGCTTCCGGCGGCCGAACGGCCCACGCCTGGAGAATCACCCGGCGTGCGGGCCCCGCGCGCTCAGGCGGACGGGTGGCTGGCCAGCACGCGCACGACCGCGGTGGCCGCAGTGGCCAGGTCTTCGGTCGCGGAGATGCGCTCGGCCCACGACCACCAGAACCACCAGGATCCGTCGCTGCCGCAGCCGGCGTAGATGTGCTCTTCGAGCGCGCGGGCCTCGGGATTCACCACGTACAAGCTGGGGACCCGGCCGGGTGGCAGCACCATCCTGATCTGCATGCCGCGCCGGGCCAGTTCCTCGCCCAGCTTCTCCAGGTGTTCGAGCTGTACCTGGCTCGCCTCGCGCATCCGCTGAGCTTCGACCGTCATCACTCCGTCACTCCAGGTATACATGCTGCTGCTGAGCGTGTCAGCGCCTTCCAGAATGCCGCCGCCACGTAGCAACTGCAACGCAGATGGAAAAATTCGCGGAACTTCCGCCAGTCGGCGGTTTCCGGCCACGGTGCGCGCTACCGCGAGTCGTATGCTCCTCACCCTGACGAACGAAGCGGGCGGGCCGGCGGTTCAGCGGAGCGGGTCGGGCAGGGGCTCGGCGTGCAGGATGGTCAGCCGGGACACGGCCCGGGTCAGCGCCACGTAGAGCCGCTGCAGGCCCCGGGCCTCGGCCCGGGCGATCGCCGCCGGCTCCACGACGATGACGTGGTCGAATTCTAGGCCCTTGGCCAGGGTGACGGGGACCAGCGTGAGGCGCTCCGCCGCGTCCGTCCCGTCGAGCACGCCGTGCGGCACAGCGTGCCCGACCAGCAGCCGCGACAGTTCCGGCACCTGCTGGTCGGCGGCGATGACCGCCACCGAGCCCGCCCGCGCCGACGCGTCCGCGCACACCGCGGCAAGCCGGCCGGCCAGCTGCGGGGTGTCCACGCCGATGATGTCCAGGGCGCCGGGGTCCTCGCGCAGCGAGGCCGCGGGCGACAGCTCGGGGGCGATGCGCTGCAGCAGCCGGCTGGCGTAGTCGAGGATCTGCCGGGGCACCCGGTAGCCGGTGCGCAGGACGCGCAGCTCGGCCTCGGGCTTGCCGAGGTGCCCGAGCAGATCAGCCCAGCCGGAGGTGGCCCACGGCGTCGTGCCCTGGGCCAGATCGCCGAGCACGGTCGCGGCCCCGGTGGAGCACCGGCGGCCGATCGCGCGGCACTCCATCGGCGACAGGTCCTGCGCCTCGTCGACCACCACGTGGCTCAGGCTCGAGGTGCGCTCGATCAGGTCCCGGGCCTCGTCGATGAGCACGGCGTCGGCCGGCGACCAGCGGGCCGACCCGGGCCCCCGGGGCGGTTTCTGCCACACGATGGCGCGCTGCTCTGCCTCGTCCAGGATGTCCCCAGCGGCCGCGCCGAGCGTGTCCGGGCCGGACAGCAGCCCGAACACCAGGCGGACCGGGTCCACCTTGGGCCAGATGGCGTCCACCGCGGCGCGGACCGGCCGGGTCCGCCGTACCGCGTCGTGGGTGCGGTCGTCGCAGGACTCCCCCGCGGCCTCCATCTGGGTCAGGATGACGTGCGCGATCCGGTGGGCCAGCAGCTCACGGCCGGCCCCGTAGCGGACGCCGCGTTCCCGCAGCTCGGTGGCGAGCCCGGCCAGGTCGTGCGCGGACACCCGCCACCGGCGCGACCCGCGCGGCAGCACCAGCGTCTCGCGCGGCTGCCTCAGGCGGGACCAGAGCGCGCGGCGCAGCACGTCGGCCATCCGGGCGTCGCCCTTGATCCGGGCGGCCAGAATGCCGTCGTGGCCGCGGACCGGCACGGAGGCCGCCAGCTCGATGACCGTCATCTGGCTGACGTCGATCTCGCCGAGGGCCGGCAGCACGTTGCGGATGTAGGCCAGGAAAGCCCGGTTCGGCCCGATGACGAGGACGCCACGGCGGGCGACGCGTCCGGAGTATGCGTAGAGCAGGTAGGCGACGCGGTGCAGGCCGACGGCGGTCTTGCCGGTGCCGGGTGCGCCCTGCACGCAGACGGTCTGGCCGACGTCGGCGCGAACGATGTCGTCCTGCTCGGGCTGGATGGTCGCCACGATGTCGCGCATCGGGCCCGACCGGGGCCGTTCGATCTCCTCGATCAGCAGGCCGCTGACCGGCTCGGTCCCGGGCGATCCGGTCGCGGGCGATCCGGCACCGGCCGGGCCCGGGCGCCCCGGTGGGCCGGCCGGGAAGCGCTCGTCCTCGAAGGCGGTCAGCTCCCCGCCGGAGAAACCGAAACGGCGGCGCAGCGCGAGCCCCATCGGCTGGGCCCGGCTGGCGCGGTAGAACGGCCGGGACACCGGGGCCCGCCAGTCGATGACGACGGGATGGCCACCGGGGTCGTGTACGTGGCGCCGGCCGATGTGGAAGGCCTCGCCGCGCGGGCGCCCCGCATTGGCCGGCCCTTCGGCGCTGGGCGGCCCCTCGGCACGGTAGTCGAGCCGGCCGAAGAACAGCGGGCTGTCGGGCAGGTCCTTGAGGGCCTCGGCCCGGTGGTACAGCTCGGCTTTGAGGTACTCCTCCGAGACGGGGTCGCCGCCCAGCGCCTTCAGCGACAGCACATCCTCGCGCATGAGGTGGAGGAACTCACGGGACTGGACCAGGTAGGCGCGTTCGGCGGAAAGAACGTCAATACCAGGGGCGTGGCCGGTACCGGGCGGTTCCGCATCCTGCCGGCTGACCGCGGACATGACGGAACTCCTTCATGGGGCGGGGGTGAGCGCAGGGAGCGAGAACTTACCAGCAATCCCCCGGTGAGTCACCTGATTTTCCGGGCACTGCTCATCGCTTTCAGCCACCATATGTTGCGCAAAGTTGGCACCACCGCCCATCCTGCCACCGGGTTCCCCGCGGCGGGCGGCCCGGCTGCCGTAGCCGCAATGGCGCCAGCGCGGCTACCCGGGTACCCGTAGCGGGACCATTGCGGGTACGCGGCGAGAGGCGGCGGGCGGCGCGGCGCCAGCCAGTCAGTCAGCGGGCGATGAGCGAACGGTGCGGGCCGGCCAGGAGGTGAGGCCGCGCGGGGTCAGGAAGGCGTCGAAGACGAGTTCAGCCGCCCCGGTCAGCACAGCCAACTCGCCCAGCCGTGACGGAATCAGCGGTGGCGGCGCATCCCGGCGGAACCGCATCAGCGTGGTGGCATAACCGGCCTTGACGGCGTCGGGAGCGGCCTGGTAGATGTCGCGCCCCAGGCCGGAAAGGCCGATCGCCTCCGGGTCATGCGCGTTGACCAGGGAGCCCATGCCGCGGCCCAGGGCCCCGGCCACCTCGATCAGGGCGTCGGCGCACGCGGCCTGACGGCCGGCGTCCCGGATGACGCCGAGGGCGAGCGCCATCCGGTCTCCTTCCTCGGGACGGCCGGCCCGGCGGAGCAGGCCGTGACTGCCCGCGTCCAGTTCCCAGCAGCCGACGGAGCCGCACCGGCATGATTCGGTGCCGCCGGTCAGGGGCAGGTGACCGAACTCCCCCGCCGCCCCGTGGGCCCCGGTCAGCGGAACGCCCCCGGACAGCAGCACTCCGCCGACGCCGGTGGCCAGGTGCAGGTGCAGCGCGACCGACAGGTCACGGAGCCCGCCGCGTCTCGCCTCGGCCAGGCCGGCCAGCCGCGCGTCGTTGCCGACCAGCACCGGAACGGAGCCGCCGGCCAGCACCGTCGACACGTCCACCCCGTCCCAGGCCGCCAGCCCGGGCTGCACCATGCGCCCCTGGCTCACCGGCGACGGCACGGCCACGCCGATCCCGATCAGGCGCCGGCCCCGCGTCAGCCGGTGGGCGGCGAGCCGTTTCGCGAGGCCGTTCAGCAGGTCGGTGCCGGAGGCGGACTCGCGCTCCCGCCGCTCCAGGATCGTCCCGCGCCCGGTCAGCTCGAAGGAAGCGATGGAGAAGGAATCGTCGCGCAGGTCAACAGCCAGGGCGACCGGGCCGTCCGGGTGCGGGGACGGCACGCCGGTCGGCCGGCCGCGGGAGCGGTGCACGGCCTCATCGGCCGGGATCTGAAGCTCCTCGATCAGGTTCCGGTCGGCCAGATCCCGCACGAGCACGGTGGCCGTTCCCCGGGCCAGGCTGAGCTCGCGGGTGAGCTCGGCGCGGGTCCTCATCCCGCCGCCGTCGTGAACCGCCCGGAGCAGCCGTGCCAGATTGTGCGTGCGCAGGTCCGCGCTGGTCGTCGCTCGTTCGGTATCGAGTCGCACCCTCTGATCGTGTCACGCCTGCGACCCACTTATCCGCCCTCTTACCGGGCGTGTCCGCCCGGTCATCCCGGCCCCTTGCCCCGCACCGCCCGACCGCGAAGGACGCCTTCGCAGATGAGGCCAAGCGCGCCGCCTCGGCACGGTTCAACGCGACGCTTAGGGTGAGGTACTTCATCGTCGGGGTCCGCGCGGCGGGGCCGGCGGCGGGCCCGATGACCGGCTTTGACGCCGACGGGATCAACGCCGAGTTCTTCGGCGACGGCGCTACACCGTGCTGGCGGTCGTCAACATCGGCAAGCCCGGCGCGGGCGCCTGGTTCAGCCGGGCCCCTCGGCTAGATTACAAGGAAGCGGTCAGCTCGGTGTGATCCAACGGGCTGATCTGTCGACGACCGGGGGTGGGTTCCCGATATGGGCACGCTGGAGGAAGAGACAGACGCCCTTGGCGTGGGCGGCAGCCCGGAGGCACCGGCCTGCGGGCCGCCCCGCTGGCTGGCGCCGGAGGAACAGGAAGCCTGGCGGGCCCACCTGGCCACGAGCAAGCTGCTGACCCGGCAACTGGACCGGGACCTGCACCCGTTCGGGCTGAGCATCAACGACTATGAGATCCTCGTCGTGCTGTCCGAATCTCCATCCCGCCGGCTGCGGATGACCGACCTGGCCGACGCGACGGCCCAGTCCCGGAGCCGGCTATCGCACCAGATCACCCGGATGGAGGCGAACGGGCTCGTGCGCCGCGACTCCTGCCCCGGTGACAAGCGCGGGCTGTTCGCGGTGCTGACCGACGCGGGGATGGCCACGATCGAGCGGGTGGCGCCGCACCACGTGGAGAGCGTCCGCCGCCACTTCATCAGCCTGCTGGACGAGGGCCAGCTCGCCGCGCTGAGGGAGGGCTACGCCGGGGTCATCGAGCACCTCCGGAAGATCCGCGAACGCGACTAGGGGGGCTGAATAACCCTGCTTTCGATCAATGCGCAATCCGCTGACCAGCGGTTTCGACAAGTTGATCTTGTGGAAGTTGGCCTTGTTCAGCAGGCTCCTGGACGCCCCGGCGGGGGATGACCCGTCCGCGGGCGCTGTCGCCCGGGCGGGACCGGACACCGGGGAACGGTCCCGGGAAGGTCCGTTCGGGAGATCAGAAAAGCACGGACATGAACGTGCCGACCTGGGTGAATCCCGTCCGGCGGTACGCGGCGCGGGCCGGGGCGTTGAAATCGTTGACGTACAGCGACACCACCGGGGCGATGCTCCGCTGCGCTTCCAGCACGACCGACGCCATCCCGGCCGAGGCCAGGCCCCGGCCCCGGCGCTCAGGGTCGACCCAGACGCCCTGCACCTGGCACGCGTGCGGGGTGACCGAGCCGATCTCCGCCTTGAAGATGACCCGCCCGTTCTCGAACCGGGCGAAGGCCCGCCCGGCCCGGATGAGCTCCGACACCCGGGCCCGGTAGGTGGCGCCGCCGTCACCGGCCATCGGCGAGACGCCCACCTCCTCGGTGAACATGGCGACGCACGCGGGCATCAGCACGCTCAGCTCGTCCGGCCGCACCCGGCGGACCAGCGGGTCGGGGGCGCACGCGGGCGGCCCGGACATCGCCAGCACCGGCTGAACGGCACGGACGTCCCGGGCCGACCCCCAGTACGGCCGGAGCAGCCGCCACAGCACGGACACGTCGGGCTCCGGGCCGACCACCGACGAGCAGCGGCGGCCCTGGGCCCGGGCCCGCTCCGCGAACGCGGTGATGGCGTCCGGGGTCGCAGCGACCGGAACCAGGTTCGCGCCCGCGTAGCACAGCGAGGTCAGCCGGCTGCCGGAATAGTGACCCCAGATCTGCGCGCCGAGCCGGGCGGGATTCAGGCCCACGGCGTGCACCCGGGCACCGACGAAGACGTTCGTAACCGGCTCTAGGTCGCAGATGCTGAGCACCTCGTCGCGATCGCGATCATCGAGGATGCGCAGCGGCCCGGGCCGTACCGGTTTCACGCGGAGCACCACCCCAGAGTAGCCGGGCCGGGCCACGCCATGTCAGCCGACGGCCGGCTCCGTGATCACGGACCGGCCACGCTGCCCGGGACGCGGTCCTAGTAGCCGGTCGCGGGCGGGTCCGGGACGGGCGCGCAGGTGGCATTGACCGAACCCGGGTGCCCGGGCAGCGCCCCGGTCGCCAGGTAGCGGTTGAGGTACCCCTGCACGCACCCGTCGGCCGGGGCCTCCAGCGACTGCCCGTGGTTGCCGCCCCCCTCGACCACCACCATCCGCGACGTGGGCAGCGCCGCGTGGGCCTGCTGAGCGCCGGCGTACGGCGTGGCGGCATCCAGCGTGCCCTGCAGCATGAGAATGCCCGGCAGGCCGCTGGCCCCGATCTTCAGCGGCTCGGCGGGCCCCTTTACCGGCCAGAACGCGCACGCGGCGTTGAACCAGGCGTTATCCCAGGCCTCGAACGGAGCGGTCGAGTAGACCTTCCTCGTGTCGCTGTCCCACTTCGCCCAGCTGCGCGGCCAGTTCACGTCGGAACACTGCACGGCGTTGTAGATCGCGAACTCATTCTCGTTCTGCACGCCGAGCTGCTGGTACTCGGCGACCATCGCGCTGGCCGAGTTCTGCAGGAGGTAGCTGGACAGGGCCTCGGCCAGGCCGGGCCAGTAGGCGTTCTCGTAGCCGCCCTCCAGGAACGTGTCGTCGAACTCGTCCGCGCCGATCATCGGCCCGCTCGGCCCGGAGATCGGCTGTGCCTTCAGCCGGTTCCTGGCCGTGTACCAGGCCTGCCGCACCTGCGCCGTGGTGGAGCCCAGATGGAACGTGCTGTCGTCGCCCGCGACCCAGGCGAAGAACGCCTCGATACGGCCCTGGAAGGCATAGTCCTGGTCGATGTTGTCGGTGTACCAGACGCCCTGCGGGCCGACGATGCTGTCCAGTGCCATCCGGCGGACGCGCTGCGGGAACATCGTCGCGTACACTTCGCCGAGGTAGGTCCCGTAGGAGAAGGCGAAGTAGCTGATCTTGGCCTGGTGCAGTGCGGCCCGGATGGAGTCGACGTCGCGGGCCACGTCTTCGGTGGTCAGGTACGGCAGCAGCCAGCCGAACCGCTGCTCGCAGTCGGCCGCGTAGGTCTTGGCCCGGTTGATCAGCACCTGCTCGGCGGCCGCGCTGGCGGGAATGTAATCCGGCCGCACCCCGGAAAAGAAGCCCGGGTCGCAGCTCAGGGCGGGCACGGAGGCACCGACGCCGCGCGGGTCGAAGCCGATGATGTTGTAGTCGGCGGCCACGGCGGGGCTCAGCCCCTGGGCCACCTCCGCCGCCAGGGCCCGGCCACTGGCGCCCGGCCCGCCCGGATTGACCAGCAGGTCGCCCTGCTGCTGGCTGGCCGGGGCCCTCGCCGGTACCTCGGTCAGCGCGAGCGTGATCGTCCGCCCGGCGGGATCGGAGTAGTTGAGCGGGACCTGCAGGTTCGCGCACTGCATGTGCACCGCGCTGACGGTGCAGGCGCTCCACCGCAGCGCGCCGGCCTGACCGGCGCCGCCCGCGGCCGGGCTTTGCGGGCCGGCCGGGCTCGCCGAGCTGCCCGGGCTCGCGCTGCCCGGCGAACCGGATGAGCACCCGGCGAGAACGATGGCCGCGGCCGCCGGCAAAGCGACGGCCAGCGTGACGGCATGGCGGGCACGGGAGGCCAAGCGGGCCCGATCGGCCGTGCGGTTCCGGCGGGACAGCGGCATGTCAGTCATCTTGCCCGAACGGCCCTGGTGCCGGCGCCGCCACCGTGAGACTCGTCCCGCGCCGGGAGGCATGCCGCCCGCCGCCGGGGGACGGTCACGAGGAGATACGCGGGTGCTGGCCGAGGCGCTGGCGTTCCTCCAGCGCCTTGCGGTACTCGGCCACGACCATCTCGGTGAGCTCCGTGACGGACGTGTCCCCGCTGCGCTTGTCCACAGTGATCTCGCCGTGCTGGATGAGGTTCACCCGGTCGCACACCTCCAGCACCTGGCCGTAGTTGTGCGCGATGATGATGATCGAGACGTTGCCCTGCTCCTTCAGCTCCCGGACCAGGTCGAGGATGATGGCGCCTTCCTTGACGCCCATCGCCGCCAGCGGCTCGTCCAGCAGCAGGATCTTCGGGTTGGAGTAGACCGAACGGGCCACCGCGATCGCCTGGCGCTGGCCGCCGGACAGCTTGGCCACCTCGACGCTGACGGACGGGATCTTGATCCCCATCTCATCCAGGTGCTCCTTGGCCAGCCTGCGCATGGACCGGTTGTTCAGCAGCGGCCCGTTGATCTGTTCCCGGTTGAGGAACATGTTGTGGTACACGCTGAGCTGGTTGACCAGCGCGAGATCCTGGTAGACCGCGTCGATGCCCAGCGAGCGGGCGTGGTCGACGCTCTTGAAGACGATTTCCTCGCCTTCGAGCAGAATCCGCCCGGTGGTGGCCGGCTGGAAGCCGCAGAGGATCTTCAGCAGGGTCGACTTGCCGGCGCCGTTGTCGCCGAGCAGCCCGAGCACCTCGCCGCGGCCCAGATGCATGCTCACGTCGGTCAGGGCGGTGACCGCTCCGTACCGCTTGGAGATGTGCTCGACGCGGAGGATGTCGTCGCCCGCCGCCGTGCTCGCCGCGGCGCCCTCCGGGGTGGTGGTGGTCATTAGCTCCGTCCCGCTTCCCGCAGCCTGGCCAGCTGCACGTTCGCGATCATGGCGATGAGGATCGCGCCGCCGAAGATGATGTCCAGCGGGTTGGCGCTGATGCCGATGATGCTGAACCCGTCGGTCAGGGTGGCCAGCACGATCGCGCCCAGGAAGGCGCCCAGGATCGTGCCCACCCCGCCGAGCATGGCCGTTCCGCCGATGACCGCGGCGGTCACGGCGTAGAACATGGGCTGGTAGCCGCCCGCCGTCGGGTCGATCGTGTTCGTCTGGAACCCCACCTGCAGGCCGACGAACGCACCGAGCAGGGCGGTGATCATGAAGTTGCCGTACTTGATCCGCTTGACCTTGATGCCCGCCTCCTGCGCGCCGAGCAGGTTGCCGCCGACCGCGACCGTATGCAGGCCCCACCGGGTCCGGGTGAGCACGACGTGGAAGATGGCCACCAGGACCACCGCCCAGACGATCTCGGACCAGGCGTAGCTGCCAATCCAGTGCCCGATGCCCTGCGCGGCGGCCGGGACGGGAGCGGGCTGCGCATGTGACGTCGTATAGACCAGGCCCAGCAGGACGAACCCGGTGCCCAGGGTGGTGATGAACGACGGCAGCCCGACCGTGACGGTGAGGAAGGCATTCAGCCAGCCGACCGCGAGCCCCATGAGCAGGGAGATGATGATGGCCAGGATGGCGGGGAACCCGTAGAAGTCGATCAGGTAGTGCATGAGGAACGGCGAAAGCGTGTAGACGAACCCGACCGACAGGTCGATCTCGCCACAGATCAGCAGCAGGACTTCGCCGATCGCAATGATGATGATGGGTGCCGCGTCGTTCGACAACCAGGTGATGAGGTTGGACTTGCTGAGGAAGTTGGGGGAAGCGAGCGCGAAGTAGATGATGAGCGCAACAGTGACGACCAGCACGGTCGCCTCGCGCTGCCGCAGGAACGCCGAGCCGCCGCTTCTGACGAAGCTGAATGCCCCGGGCCCGCGGACCTCGCCCGGAGGCCCACCTGGACTATCAGTCCTGTTCTCCACGGCTTCGCTCACTTTGCTCTTCCGTTCTCTGCATCCGTCCTATCCGGTCCCGGCCAGTGCGCATGTGAGGCTGCGGAGCCCCCGCACGGCGGCTGATCCCGGAACGGACCAGGGGTTTCCAGGCTGCACAAACCAGTCTTACACCCATCGCCGGCCCGGGCGGCGAGCCGGGCCAGCCCCGACGGCAGGCGGCTCACCCGCGGTGCGGATGGGCGCGCCTGCCGTCAGCCGCCCGTTATCAGGTGCTGGTAGTCGCCAGCGGGTTTTGGATCGCACCAGATGGCCGCGGGATATACTTCTGCGCCGTCGTGGAGCCCTGGAACCGGCTGGGTTCCTGGTATGGCTTGACGTTGTCCTTGGTGATGACCGTGAGGCCCGTGTCGGTGTTCGGCGGGGCAATCGTGCCGCCCGAAATGTTGAACAGGTACATGTACAGCACCGGCAGGAAGCCCTGCAGGTACGGGTCCTGGTAGATGGTGAAGTCCATCAGGCCGCTGGAGATGTTGG
>Ga0335085_10014723_pt1 | contig 11393 bp, 10 predicted proteins | sample Lox_Sample_45_FD_206712 | JGI IMG/M metagenome (GOLD analysis project Ga0335085, IMG submission 206712) | Soil microbial communities from Loxahatchee National Wildlife Refuge, Florida, United States - Lox_Sample_4.5 | ecosystem: Environmental > Terrestrial > Soil > Wetlands | place: USA... | reverse complement strand
CTCGCTGCCCGTACGCATGCCGTAGTTCGACACGGAGCCGGCGATGTAGACCGGCCGCTCCTTCGCACAGCGGTCGCGCGCCTCCCGCGCCAGCACGACGGCGCGCAGGTTGAGCTCGCGCGTCATGTCGCCGAGGCCGATCGGCACGAGATTGTGGCGGGCGGCCGAGTAGGAATTCACGGTGATGATGTCGACGCCGGCGCGGATATAGTGCTCATGCATCAGCCGCACAGTGTAGGGATGGGTCTGCAGCGCCGTGGCCGCCCAGGCGAGGCCGCTCATGGGCACGCCCATCTTCTGCAGCTGTGTGCCCACGGCCCCGTCGAGGATGACGACCTCCTTGCCCGCCAGCCGCGATTCCAGCGTCTTGTACTCGCTCACGTGCTCCTCCCGTTTGCTCCGTCGCTTTGAGCGACGCGCTTTGCTCGGAGCGAAGACTAGCATGCGTCGCCGGCGTGGCAACGCTGCGGCGCTGCGGCGCAGGCTGCGCGACCTGCTTTGGCGACGGAGTGGTGCGCCGCTAGGCTCCGTCCTTCTCCGCGCCCGGCGCGCCCGTGTCCTTGAGGACGCGCAGGGCGTCCGCCGGGAGGTGCACCTGGACCGGGGTGCCCTGGGCGAAGGGGATCTCGTCGCCGGTGTTCTGGATCAGCACCTGCACGGCCTGGCCGGTGGCGAGGCGCACGATCAGCTGCACCGCGTTGCCGAGATAGACCCAGCGCTCGACCATGCCGGGCACGCGGTTCTCGCCGCCGGCGTGCTGCGGCTCCAGACGGATGCGCTCGGGTCGGATCGTGGCCTTGGTGTCGCCTACGATGTCGGTGCTGCCGCGGGCGGCTTGCAGGTCGAAGCTGTCGAGACGGACGCGGCAGCGGCCCTGCGTATCGGCGCCGCGCGCACTCACCTGCATCAGGTTGGAGACGCCGAGAAAGTCGGCGACGAACACGGTCGACGGCTCCTCGTAGACCTGGTGCGGCGGCCCCACCTGCTCGACCCGGCCGTTCGACATGACGGCGATTCGGTCGCTCATCGTGAGCGCCTCTTCCTGGTCGTGGGTGACGTAGATGAAGGTGATGCCGACCTGCTGCTGCAGCGCCTTGAGCTCGATCTGCAGCGCCTTGCGGAGCTTGGCGTCGAGCGCGCCGAGCGGCTCGTCGAGCAGCAGCACGGCCGGCTTCAGGACGAGGGCGCGGGCCAGCGCCACGCGCTGCTGCTGGCCGCCCGAGAGCTGCGCCGGCTTGCGCCTCTCGAAGCCGGTCAGCTGCACCAGCTCGAGCGCCTCGGCGACGCGGCGCTGGAGCTCGGTGCGCTCGACGCGCTGGCGGCGCAGGCCGAAGGCGACGTTGTCCTGGACGTTGAGGTGCGGGAAGAGCGCGTAGTTCTGGAACACGGTGTTCACGTGGCGGCGGTGCGGCGGCGTGCCCGTCATGTCCTCGCCGTCGAGCAGGATCTTGCCCGCGCTCGGCTGCTCGAAGCCGGCGATCATGCGCAGGGTCGTCGTCTTGCCGCAGCCGGAGGGCCCGAGCATGGAGAAGAACTCGCCCCCGGGCATGTGCAGGTTGATGCCGTGCACGGCCACCACCGGACCGAACCGCTTGACCACATCCACGACCTGCACTTCACCGCCGCCGCGCACTCTGCCCCCTCTTTTCTTGCCGCTACATGTCGAAGCCGCCCATGTCCTGCACCACCGACCGTCCGCCCTTGCCTGCTACCCGCTCGCCGCGGGTGAGGAAGCGGAACAGGAAGTAGGACAGGAGCAGCGCGCCGATGGTGAAATAGACCATGATGGCCGCCAGCGCGTTGATCGAGGGCAGCGGCGCCGCCCGCGTCGCGCTGTAGATGCGGATCGGGATGGTGTCGCAATCGGCGCCGCAGGACAGCCACTGGCTGATCACGAAATCGTCGATCGAGATGGCGAACACGATCATCAGGCTCGACAGGATTGCCGGCAGCAGCAGCGGCAGCAGGACGAGGTACAGCGTCTCCCAAGGCGTGGCGCCGAGGTCGGCGGCGGCCTCCTCGTACTGGCGGCCGATCGAGAACAAACGGCCGCGCACGATCACCACCACGTAGGAGAGCGAGAACGTGACGTGACCGAGCACCTGGGCGGTCGTGCTGGGCTCGATGAAGTCGAAGACGTAGGCAAATACCAGCGACAGCGAGACGCCCATCACGATCTCGGGCGTCACCAGCGGGAACAGCATGAGCAGGTTGCCGGCCTCCGCCGCGTAGCCGCGCCAGCGCGCGAGGCCGAGGGCCAGCAGCACGCCGAGCGGCGTCGCGATCAGCATGTCGAGGGCGGCGAGCTTCAGGCTCTGGAACAGGGCGGCCTGCAGCGCCGGATCGTTCCAGACGGAGTTCTCGGGATCGTCGAAATACCAGCGCGTCAGGGAGAAGCCCTGCCAGGCCGTGAGCGAGCGGCCGGCATTGAAGGAGAACTGGATGGCGATAACGACGGGCGCGATCGACCAGACGATGTAGACCCAGGTGACCAGCACCAGGAAGCGCGGCCGCGCCCAGGGATTGGCGATCCAGTCGAGCGCCCGGCGCAGCGCCGAGCGATTGGCCGGCAGCGCCAGCGATGCCGAGGCCGCCGTCACGTCCGCGCCTCGCGCGACGCCGCCGCGACCGTGTACATGTAGTAGACCATGAGCACGCCGAGGAAGAGCGACAGCACCATCGTCAGCGCGGCGCCGATGGCCGGCTGCGGGCCGCCGTGGAAGAAGATGTCGATCTGGTTGCCGAGCATGCTCGTCTGCGGCGATCCCGAGACGATGTTGGGCGTGTAGTAGTCGCCGAACATCGGCAGGGTGATGATCACGCTGGCGCCGAGGATGCCGGTCTTCGACAGCGGCAGCGTGACGTGGACGAAGGCGCGGAACGGGCTGGCGCCGAGATCGCGGGCCGCCTCCAGCAGACTCTTGTCGATGCGGTCGAGGGCCGCCAGCAGCGGCATGATGAGATAGGGGATGTAGCCGTAGACCAGCCCGAGGATGACCGAGTAGGGATTGCCGTTCAGCCAGTCCGGCGGCGTCGTCACCAGGTGCGTCCAGGTGAGGATGTCGTTCACGTAGCCGCCCGGGGCCAGCAGGTTCACCCAGGCGAGCATGCGCATGAGGTAGCTGACCCAGAATGGCAGGACCAGCAGCGCCACCAGCAGCGATTTCGTGCGCCCGGCATGCCGCGAGATGTAGTAGGCGACGGGGTAGCCGATCAGCAGGCAGAGCGCCAACGAGGTCGCGACATATTCCGTCGTGCGCAGGAAGACCCGCCAGTAGTCGTTGCCCGGCAGGAACCCGGCCAGCGTCTCCAGCATGTAGTCGTAGTTCCAGTCGAGCGGGTTCCAGACCGGGACCGGATTCTGAAAGATGGGATCGACCGTGCCGAAGGCGACGGCAATGACGGCGTAGAACGGCACCATGAAGAGCAGGAGCAGCCACACGATGCCTGGCAGCGCGAACAGCGGCCACAGGCCTCGCGGATACATGCTCCTGCTCTCCCGGCTCCTGCTTTCCCCGTATGGCCGGCGATCTAGACTCCCGACACGAACTTCGAGTAGGCGCTCTGCCACAGCGCCTGCCCCTTGGGCGTAAGGGCCATCAGCGACAGGGCATCGCTGCCGAGGTCTTCCGGCGCCAACACGACCGTTTTCAGGTTCGGCGGGATCACGCCCTTCGAGATCAGGGAATCCGCCGTGATCGCGATCTGCGGCGGCTGGTAGCCGGTGAAGCCGGTAAAGTTATCGTAGGCGACCTGCTCATCGATGATGTAGTTCAGGAAGAGATGGGCGAGCACCGGCTTCTTGGTGGTCGCGGAAATCGCCCAGCAATCGTTCTGCACCAGGCACTTGCCCCGCTGCGGCACCCAGTACTGCAGCGTCGAGGGATCGCCGTCCTTGGGCATGTAGGAGATGACGGCGCTCAGCATATCGCCCGACCAGACCTCATGCAGATAAGACGTGCCCTCCGGCAGCGTCTGATACTCGGTGATGTTCACCTTGGGATTGCAGATCGGAATCAGCGCCTTCAGGTCGGCCAGCGCCTTGTCGATGACCGCCGGATCCTCGGTGTTGACGTCATAGTTGTCGCGATAGAGCATCGCCATCGCCAGCGACTCGCGGGAATCGTCGAGCACGCCGACATAGCCCTTGTAGGCCTGAGAATTCCAGAAGATCGACCAGGGATTCTCTAGATGGGCGATGTCCTCCTTCACCTTGTCGCTGCGCCAGCCGATGCCGGTGCTGTAGATGGTGTAGGGCACGGTGTAGCGCGACTCGACGTCGTAGAACGGGCTCTGCAGCTGCGGCCAGACGTTCTTCTTCAGGTTGGGAATGTAGTCGAGATTGACCGGCTTCAGGAGCTTGCCGGCGACGGCCTGACCCACCCGGTCGAGGGAGATGTTCGTGACGTCCGCCTTCACGTGCTTGGCCAGCCGCGTGATCGCGATATCCATGCTGTCGAACGTCGTGATCTGGGTCTTGACCTTGTACTTCTTGCCGAATTCGTCGACGATCTTCTTGTCGATGTAGTCGGAGTAATTGAAGACGGTGAAGGTGCCGCCCTTCTCCGGCTCGAGCCCGCTCTTGATCGGGTCCTCGAAGCGCGGCAGCGTCACGGGCGCGTTCGGGCGCGCCAGCGGAATGCCGCCGGGACCCATGGGCTGATCGGCCGCGGCATAGCGCAGCACCCAGGGCGCGGCCACGCCGGCGACGAGTCCCGCCCCCAGGGTCTGCAGCGTGCGTCGGCGCGACAGCCGGCGGGACAGCCGGCCATTCGGGTTCGCATGGGGATCATGGTTTGTCATCGGTGCACCTTCCCTGTTGTTTCGACATGGGGTCTGGTTATTCCCGCACCGGCGACCGCAGGCGCCTCGCGCGGGACGACCTCTCACCGGCCGAGTCTGGGAGGTCTTGCCGTCTCTGACAAGGCGGTTGTTCGGCCGAATCGACCGGTTTGCAGCCGGTTTCGATGGGGTCACTCTGCGGGACTGGCCAAACCGCGACCACTATCGGCCGACCTGCGCCAGCGCTGCAATTGGGAGCGCCCGCGGGCAGGGACCTGAGCGCGACCGGCGGCGCGACGATGCGACCTTTGGTCACGGGGCCGCAGCCGCGGCGCTGCACAACAGTCCCGCTCAGGGCATCTCGCCGTTAGGCGCCATCACGACCTTCATGGCGCTGTCGGTCTGTGCCAGCGCGAGGGCTTCCTCGGCCCGCTCCAGCGGCATGCGATGGCTGACGATGCGGTCGAAGGGCAGCCGTGTGAGGTTGGCGGCCATCAGGCGCATCGACGGCAGATAGGAGGTGGCGGTCTCGCCGCCGACGCCGATGACGCTGACGTTCTTGGTGCAGATGTCGGAATTGGGATTGATCGCGACCGGTCCCATGTCGACGAAGGTGCCGGCCTCGACCACGACGCCGCCGACCCGCACCATCCGCACGGCCTCGACGAAGGTCTGGGGGAAGCCGCTGCAATCCAGCACGATGTCGGGCCCGATGCCGTTGCAATGCTCGCGGGCGCGGGCGATCCGCTCTTCCGGCTCGGTGTCGTCGACCTGCATCGTGAGACTGGCGCCGAAGGCCTCGGCCAAGCGCAGCCGCGAAGGGAAGCGGTCAGTGGCGATCAGCTTGCTGGCGCCCAGCAGCTTGGCCTTGATCAGGTGACAGAGGCCGAGCGGACCGACGCCCAGGACTGCGACCGACTGGCCGAAGCGGCTGCCCCCGATCAGCCCGAGCAGACTCTGGGCCGTTTCCACGCCGTGGGTCACCGACATGATCTCGGTCAGCACGGCAACGTGGTCGGGCAGATCGTCCGGCACGCGGAAGATGTGCGTGCCCGGGAGGAGGTACATGTGCTCCGCCCAGCCGCCGAAGAGATGCGGCGGCCGGCCGCAATGCAGGCTGTTGCCGTAGTCCTGCAGGTTCTCGCACATGTAGTAGGGATAGCTGTTGCGGCAGAAATGGCAGGCGCCGCAAGCGACGTTCGCGCCGGGGACGATGCGGTCCCCGACCTTCAGCGGGTGGCCCTCGCTGTCGCGCACCTCGCCGCCGATCGCCACCACCGTGCCGACATTCTCATGGCCGCAGATGAGCGGATAGGTGAGATCCCGCTCGTGGGGCGTGCCGGCATACTGCTTGCTCTCGCCGCGGAAGGTGTGCTTGTCGGTGCCGCAGATACCGGAGAAGCGCACCTTCATGAGCACGGCCCCGGGCTCCGGCTCCGGCAGCGCGAATTCGCGCAACGCAATGCGACCCGGCTTTTCCGTGACGGCGGCGCGCACCTTGGTCATTGAGCATCCCTGCATGTTTGGAGCCGACGGGAGCAATCCTTGGGCCGCCATTCCGGGGAGTCAACTGTGGCGATTGCGTCGAAGAGAGTGCAGCGACGTCTTGGACCTTGGGCTAGCTCCGGATCGACGCCCAGCCGTGTTCGATGTCTGCCTAGCAGACCTCACCGGCCTTCTTGCTGTCAGCTTCGGACATCATGGCCGCGGGTGCTCCTTCCGGGCCGCCTTTTTTGTGGCGTTTCCATGCGTGATTATGTACGATTTCGTACTATCCGAGGACGCTTGGCCAAGGCCGGTAGCTCAAGGGTCGCGATCTCACCGCGACGGCGTGCTCCATCCCAACTGGCTTCATGGGAGGGCTGCGCGTATGGCACAAGCCGCACTACCACTCATCGCTGCTGCCGCGGTCGGCATTGCCCTGGGGGCGCCGATCTTCGCTGCTGTCATTTTGTCGTTCGCTCTCGTAGCGGTTCTCGGCGCTGCGATCGATGCGGCGATGAGATACCCATAGGGCGAACTCACGGCGGCCGGCGGGGCCGAAGCGCCATGATGCCGGGCGCTTGGGCGGCATCAGGTAGCGGGTAGGCCAGCAGGAGAGAAATATTTCTGACGACTTGCAGCCGGCGACGCCGGATTGCGTCGCCGGCTCCGGTTGCTGTCTGGTCAAGCCAGCGGAAGTGCTACTCGTCGTCCGTCGCCTGATGCTTGAGGGGCTGGGTGCGAACCTGCGGTGCCCCCGTCGCTACGAACAGCGCGACGTGGCCGCGGGGAAACGCCCCAGAGGGGACCGGGGCGCTACAGAGCGCGCCGCACAAAACGACCGAAAGCGAGACTGTTCCCGAGTGCTTATCGCGAACTTGGTGCGAAATCGAACCGAGCTGGAGGCGCGCGACCGGGAATCGTTTCCGTCGCCGGCCGTTGTATCGACGGACTACCAGGCCTCGCCAAACTCCGGAGGACCGGCAGCCATTCGGCGGCCCCCTTATCCCCTAGTGGAGGCCGCCGGGTCGCCGGAGTTGCGCGGTTGCATCCGCTTCGCGTAGTGCACCTTTCGGCTGCCATCCCAGACTTCTATGGCGGCATCATCGGCACCGGCTAGCAGACGCTCCGCACGTGCTTGGGCTTCCTCGTCACTGTCGCAATCGATCAGTCCGGTTGAGGCAACGCGATCGGTGGAATCCAGGTAGTAGTAGCGGTAGCTTCGCACGACCACATCCTTCTCGCCGCACCGGATCGGCTCAGGCGGCGGGAGTGCGGCCAGACGTTGCCGATTGGCCAGGTTGTCATAGGTTGCCGCCGCATCCAGCAGGATCTGCCGCAGTGCCGGCGTGGTGATAAGCTCTATCAACGCGCGGAGACGGCGCGCTTCCTCGCGGTACTCTGCGGCCGACTTGGCCGAAACGGGCATGCGGCGCTCGGATGTCAAGATAGCAGAGCCTTCTCGACGCTATGGACGTGGCGCTCGCCCTCCCACGCTTCCGCGCGGGCGCAATCATATTTTTCGAGCATGCCGGCAACGTAACCGCGCGCCTGGCTATCGTCGTCGAGCACAATGAAGTGCACGCTCAAGACGTGGTCCGACGAGTCCAATATTCTAAAGCGATAGGTCATTTGCCCTGACCTTGGGCTGGTTACCCTGCAGCCTTATCGGCCGTCGTCCGTACCCGAAAAATTATAAGCCGCGACGAGCGGCTGCCTATTGAAAACTCAGTACGTTTTCGGACCGAACCGGGCAAACGCGCTCAGCGGAACAGGCGCTGGAACTCCGCTTCCGCGGCCCCGTAGGCGCCGTTGGAAATCTTCCGCAGCCCCGTGCGGTTGAGGATGGCGACGGCATCGCGCTTTGCTCGGATGAGCCCGTTCTTTTCGAGCAGGTCCAGCGCGACCGTGACGCCGGGGCGCCGCACGCCGAGCATGACAGAAAGAAACTCATGCGTGAGCGGCACCTCGTCCGCATCCAAACGATCGTGGGCCATGAGCAGCCAGCGCGCCAGACGCTCCTCGATCCTGCTGCGCCCGTTGGCGAGCGCCGTCTGTGCGGTTTGAACCATGAACGCGTGGCCGTAGCGCAGAAAGGATCGGTGCAAGGCGGGGCTTCGCTCCATGGCGCTGCGCAGCCTGGCGGAGGATATGCGCTGTCCGTCGCCTGCGACCTGCATGAAGGTGTCGTGCGGCGTCCGGTCGCTGCCCATGGCTGCGGACGATGGCCTAGCTTGCTCACGACTTGAGCAGTCTGGCCATGGCCCGGTGTGTACGGTTCTGTACATGGAGTTACGGCAGCAACAGAGACGTGCGCCCTTCTCCCATATGCCAAGGGACCTAGCGGCACGCGATGGCGGCGCCGTCGTCACCACAGGCGGGAGATTGATGCCGGGCCAGTTGCCCTGCGGCATTGCTGCCGTCGCGCCCCGGATCGGGGCGTGCTCGGTCTCTTGCTCCGAGCTTCCGTCTGATCGTCAAGCTTGGCCACCGTTCGGCAGCGAAGTCACGTTAATTCGCGAAAATTCGATGCGGTCGGCGGCTGAGGAATAATCCATCAGCGCTGGCACCTTTCATCCCGACGGGGTTGGTTTTATTGTACGGTTACGAACATTCCGAGGACGCTCGGCCCAGGCCGATAACTCAAGGGTCGCGACTGACGCGACGGCGTGCTCCATCCCGACGTCTATTGTGGGACGGCTGCGCTATGCCCTTAGATCGTTCAACACTCAGCATTCTTGTCGTCGAAGACGAAGCACTGCTGCGTCTTGACCTCGTCGAGACCTTGAATGAAGCAGGGTACGAGGTATTGGAGGCGAGCGACGCGGGTCAGGCGCTGGGTTACTTGCGAAACAGACGCCCGATCGATGTCGTCATCACCGATATCGACCTCGGCGCCGGCCCAACGGGATGGGATGTCGCGGAGACATTCCGGGCCGCACGCTCGGATATCCCGATCATCTACATCTCCGGTGTTGCCGGTGATCGGCGTCGAAGGGTCCCGGGAAGCGTCTTCTTCGCCAAACCCTGCAGGACGCTGGACGTCTTGAAGGTCTGCGGCGGCTTGTGTGGGGCCGGATCGCACCGGCAAGACTGGAACCTTCCATCATAGCCAAACAGGGTCCGATGCTCACAAGCGTGGGGAGCGCCGGCCGTTGTCTCGGAGGACTCTCCGAGACGCCGCCTGGCAGCACCGCGAGAAGGTCCTGAGGGACATGCGGCGTGACTATGGCGGCTGTCGCTGGTTCGGGGGTTCCGCACTTTGAGCGAACAGCTCGGAGTCGGCAGGGGCGGCCAGCTTGACCGCTCGCGCGCAGACAGCTAGCTTTGCCTTGATTGGATCGTTCCAATTGGGTCAGGTCAAGCCTTGAGAGCCGCTCGTCGCGTCGCCAGTCCATGTTGGCCCTCGTCGCCTCGTCGCGACCTGCGCTTGCGGGCCGGCGCGCACGCCGCGACCCCGCGGTCGGGCAACGCCTGATCGTCGACGGGGCAGGGGAACGTCGACATGGATGTTCGCTACCTGCAGGTCTCGAAGTCGTTCGGTCCCCTCCAGGCGCTGGCGCCCCTCGACCTGCATGTCGCCGACGGGGCCTTCCTGGCGCTCCTCGGCCCGTCCGGCTGCGGCAAGACGACGGCCCTGCGCCTGCTCGCCGGGCTCGAGCGCCCGAGCGGCGGCCGCATCTGTATCGGCGAGCGCGACGTCACGTTCGTGCCGACCAAGGACCGGGACATCGCGATGGTGTTCCAGAGCTATGCCCTCTATCCGCATCTGAAGGTGGCCGACAACATCGCCTACCCGTTGCGGGTACGTAAGGTCGACCCTGCCGAGCGCAAGCGGCAGGTGATCAAGGTGGCCGAACTCCTGGGCCTCGAAGAACTCCTCGAGCGTCGCCCGGCACAGCTCTCGGGCGGCCAGCGCCAGCGAGTCGCGCTCGCGCGGGCCATCATCCGCCGCCCCCTGGCCTTCCTCATGGACGAGCCGCTCTCCAACCTCGACGCGCAGTTGCGCCTGCAGATGCGCATCGAGATCAAGCGCCTGCAGCGCGAACTGGCGGCGACGACGCTCTACGTCACGCACGACCAGGTCGAGGCCATGACGATGGCCGACGTGATTGCCGTCATGCACAAGGGGCGGCTGCAGCAACTCGCTCCGCCGGCGCAGATCTATGCGCGGCCGGCGAATCTGTTCGTCGCGACGTTCTGCGGCTCGCCGCCCATGAACGTGCTGGCGGGCGATGTCGTCGACGGCCGCTTCTGCCGGCGGTCCGGACAGGTGACGATGCCGCCCACCGGCCATCGCGGCGCAGCCAAACTCGGCTTCCGTCCCGAGCATGCCGAGCTGGTCGAGCCCGCGTCGAGCGGATCGCTCGCCGGCGAGGTCTATGTCGTCGAGCCGCTCGGCAACGAAACCCTCGTGACGATCAAGACCGACGATGCGCTCGTCAACATCCGCCAGCCGGCGGATTTCTCCATTCCGATCGGCGCACCCTGCGGGGTGCGACCGATCGCGCGGCACCTGCACCTGTTCGACGCGCAGACCGGTGAGACCCTCAAGACCGGCCTTGCGAACGCCGCCTGACCAGCGAGGGATATCGACTGACTCAAGTTCAACCAACAGGGAGGTTAAAAATGAGCGACAAGACCAAGGACTCCGGCAAACTGCTCAAGCGGCCGCTGCGCCGCCGCGAGCTTATCAAGGGCGGTATCGCAGCTACGGCCCTTGTTGCCGGCAGCGCGATCTTCGCGCCCCGCATCGTCCGCGGGGCCGGCGGCTCCATCACCATCGGCAGCTTCCAGGACAACGCCATGGCGCCGTTCCGCGACTACTTCGTCAAGGCATTCACCGACGAGACGGGCATCGCGGCCACCTACAACGAGACGAACTACGACAGCTGGTACCAGAGCTGCAAGAACGACGGCCTCAACAAGACCGGCGCCTACGACATCTACGTGATGGACGACAACTGGGTGCCGGAATTCGCTGCAGCGAAGATCGTCCAGAGCCTCGACCAGATCGGATTCAAGGTGAATTCCGACATCCTGCCCAAGGGGCTCGAGATGGGGCTGTGGCCGCCGAAGTCGGGCGCCCGCATGAAGGACTTCGCCAGCGCGACGCCCGAGCTCTATTC
>Ga0335085_10014722_pt1 | contig 11393 bp, 13 predicted proteins | sample Lox_Sample_45_FD_206712 | JGI IMG/M metagenome (GOLD analysis project Ga0335085, IMG submission 206712) | Soil microbial communities from Loxahatchee National Wildlife Refuge, Florida, United States - Lox_Sample_4.5 | ecosystem: Environmental > Terrestrial > Soil > Wetlands | place: USA... | reverse complement strand
GCCCCAGCGAGCTGAGAGCGATGTGAAGAATGGCGAGGATGCGGATGTGATCGCGCATTGGCTGACCTCCATTTATATCGTACGCTTGGAGGGATGCGAAAGTTCTGGGCCGGACTGCTGATTTGCAGCGCGGCGTTCGCGCAGGAGCACAGGCAGCTGACCGTGGCGGCGGCGGCGAACCTGACTGATGTTTTCGGCGAGGTGGCGGCGAAGTTCAAGGCGAAGACGGGGGTCGATGTCGTCTACAGCTTTGGCGCGACGGCAAATCTCACGATGCAGGTGGAGCATGCGGCCCCGTTCGACGTGTTCGCGGCGGCGGATGTGATGCACATCGACCAGCTTGAGAAAGAGGGATTGCTGACGCCGGGGACGCGGGCGGTGTATGCGCGCGGGAGGCTGGCGCTGTGGCAGCCGGGGGAGGCGCGAGTGCGAGTCATGCGGATGGAGGATCTGAAGAACCCTGAGGTGAAGCTGGTGGCGATCGCGAATCCGAAACTGGCGCCGTACGGGGCGGCGGCGGTCGAGACGCTGAAGAAGACGGGGCTGTGGCCGGCGGTGGAGCCGAAGGTGGTGTACTCGGAGAACATCAGCGCGGCCAAGCAGTTCGCCTCGACGGGAAATGCGGATGTGGCGTTTACGGCGTATTCGCTGGTGATCAGGTCGGGCGGGACGGCGATCACTATCCCCGAGGAAATGCACACGCCGATCAATCAGGCGATGGGAGTGGTGAAGGCGTCGCCGAATCAGGCGGAAGCGCGGCAGTTTGAGGAGTTTGTGCTGGGGGAGGAAGGGAGAGCGATTCTCGCGCGCTACGGGTATGGATTCGGAGGAGATAAAGGGAGATAAAGGGAGGTAAAGGTAGTGCCCGGGTTCCTTTACCTCCCTGTATCTCCCCTTATTCCCTTTACTACCTCGCTTTCAGAGCCGCGATGATCTGCCTCTTCGCGGCGTTGCGGGCGGGGAGGAAGCCGCCGGCCGCTCCGATAAAGAGGGCGAAGAACATTCCGTAGAGCATCACCGTCGTATTCACGTTGAAGTTGAAGGTGAAGTGACTCCACGTGGTAAAGCTGCCCACATCGGTATTGATGTAGTTCAGCGGGAGCGCGAGGATGCAGCCGACGGCTCCGCCGAGGATGGCGAGAAACACCGACTCGATCACGAAGCTGGTGAGCACCGATGCCTTCGAGAAGCCGAGGACGCGAAGAGTGCCGATTTCAGCCGAGCGGCGGGCCACGGCGGCATACATCGTGTTCATGGCCGCAAAGACGCTGCCTACGGCCATGATGATGGCCACCAGAATCCCCATAAACTGAATCGGCCGAGCGTTCACCATCTGGGCGGCGTAGTATTGCTGCTCGGGCTGCGCAAGGACGTTGAAGCGGGCGTCGTGCTCGAGGGCGCGCATAAGGGAGTCGGCCTGGCCGGGCTCGGCGCGCAGCAGGACGGAACTCAGGTAGTCAGCGCGGCGGTCGTCGGCGCTGATCTGGTTGAGATCCACCCAGATCTCGCCGTTGAACACACTGCGGCCGCCGTCGAGGACACCCACGACGGTCCAGGTTCCGTTGGCGCGGCCGAAGCGCAGGGTGCTGCCGATGCGCGCGGACGGGAAGCGGTCGGCGAGGGACTTGCCCATCACAGCCTCGCGCCGGCCGGGCTGGAACCAGCGGCCCTGGGCGAGATGGACATGATCGCGCATGTCGAAGCCGACAGGAGTAATGCCGCGCACGTTGACGTTCATGTCCTGGCCGTTGGGATCGGCAAGGTTGATGATGGTGACCATTTCGAGCGAGGCCATCGGCTCGGTTTTGGCGTCCTTCACGATGCCTGGCATGGTCTTGATGTCCTGAAAGTTGGCGCGCGTGATGACGCTGGTGAGCTCGGAGGTCGAGCCCTTGCGCATGACCAGAATGTCGTTGGGGTTGCCGGCGATTTCGAAAGACGTGTGCAGGCCCTGGACCAGAGCCATCACGGAGACCAGAACGGCGACGCTCAGGGCCGTGCCGAGGGCCGTCATCACCGTGGTCACGCGGCGGACAGCGAGATTGCGGACGTTGTATGAGATCGGTATGGGCATGACGGTTCCCTAGTCAGCCAGACGGAGACAATCGATGATGCCGCGGCGCGAGGCGCCCCAGGCGGGCAGGAAAGAGCTGGCCGCACCCACCATGGCCGCCAGCAACGCGCCGAGCAGCGCCAGCACGGGCGAGATCTGCAGCGAGTGCAGGCTGATGAACTGAGCGCGCGCGTGACGCAGCAGCACTACGACGCCGTCGGCAACTCCGAAGCCCAGCGCGCCGCCGATCAGCGCGATGACGATGGACTCTCCAAGGATCAGGATCAGGATGTTCTCGCGGGTGAATCCCAGCGTCTTCAGCACGCCCACCTCAGCCACGCGCTCGCGCACGCTCATCGCCATGGTGTTGGCCGAAACCAGCAGCACCGTCAGCGTCAGCGCGCCGCACACCGCCAGCAGGAACAGCTTCACATTGCCGAGGAACGAAATGATGGACAGGGCGAAGTTCTGCTCGCTCTCGGTGCGCGTCTGAGTGTCGGAGTTGCGGAACATGTCGTCCACGGCGCGAGCGATGGGCGTAACCGAGGACGGGTCCTCGGCAATGAGCTGATACATCAGCGCGAAGCTCCGGTTGCCGTGGAAGGCGGCCTGATTCAGGTACTCCCAGTTGAAGAAAAGATTCTCGTTGTTGCGCTCGCTTCTGTAAATGCCACGGACGTTGAAGGTCAGGGTGACGGGGAAGATGTCGCCCACCAGCGTAACCCGGTCGCCCAGCTTCAGATTCAGCCGTTCGGCCAGCGTCTTGCCGATCACACAGGCGTCGCGCTCATGCGCGAAGGCGTACTTCTCCGGATCGGTGAGCTGGTAGTCGGGGTGGACGATATAGAAGTTGTCCGGCTCGACGCCGAAGCGCGCGAAGGTGTTGTTGGAGTCGCGCGCGTCCTTGTAGGTGCCGCCGAAATAATCGTAGGTGGTGACGGCGCGCACGCCGGGTATGGCGCGGATGCGGTTCTCGTAGGAGAGCGGCATCGGCTGGGTGAAGGAGATGCGATTGCGCACGATGAGCCGCAGGGCCTGATCGGGTGTGGCCTGGTGCAGGTAGAACATGCTGTACATGGCCATCAGGACCCCGAGCATGCAGAACGACGCGGCGATGCTCAGGATGGTGAGGATGCTCCGGCGGCGGTTGCGCACCGCATTCCGGAAGATGAGCGAGATCAGTGCCACAACATTATTGTCTTACGACAGCGCGGGCCGCGTTGTTCCGGAATCGGCGAACGCCGGGAAAATGCCGGTTAAATGCGAACGGGCGAAAGAGCCGTCGATTTGCCGTGCTGCCTGAGACCTAAAATGACAAATCCGGCGCCAGTCAGCAGCGCCAGCGGCGCGAGGGTGAATGTCAGGGGCGACTCCAGGATCATCAGTGCTCCCGCGAGCAGGATCATCTTCGGACGAAAGAACGCGGCGCCGCAGACCGCCAGAATGGCAGCCACGAGGATGACTCCGTGAATGCCCGCGATTCTGAGCCACGCCTCGGTTCTCGTCTCGCCCTCGGCTGAGCGCTGCTGACAAGGGTCGCCTGGAGAGATGGAGCCGCTGCCGGAGTCTCCGGCGCCCCAGGCGACGCAGGGATCACTGAGCTGTCCGATCGTGTGAGCCGCCGTGCCGATCGCAACTGTGGAAATGGGCAGCGCCAACATCAGCACCAGTAATGTGTTTCGCCACACAAGAACACGTCCCGGCCAGATCCTGATTCCGGGCTCCAGCGTTCAGAATAGCCCCAATCCGCTCCGTCAGCTACACCAGTTCCAGCGTTTCGGCTGGGGCGGGGAAGGGCTGTGAGAACCAGAAGGCGAACGGCGTTGCACCAAGCTGCTGGTAGTGCTCCAGGCGCTCGCGGCCCTCGGCGACGGTGGGAATGTGGCCGACGGGGACCCACCAGAGGCAATAAGGCGGCAGATCCGACTTGACGAACCACTCGCGGCGCTTGCGGAATACCTCCATGTGGCTGCCGCGGTAGGTGAAGTCGCGCAGGGCTTCCAGCGATTCCCAGACACTCATGTTGACCAGCACGGTGGGGTCGTCGCTCCAGGCGATGCCGGTGGCGTTGCCGGCAGCCGATTGCAGTCGCCAGACAAAACCCGGCGCGGCGTCGGCCAGAGAATTCACGGGATCGAGCAGAGCCACGAATTCAGCCATAAGCGGATCGTTGAGTGGGGCGACCATGCGGGCGATGTTGATCTGGGCAAGCTGCCAGGAAGCCATCCGGCAATTCTAACGCGGGATTCAAAGCGGAACGGTGGGTCAAAACGAGTGTGTCGAAACGGGAAGGGGCGCGCGCGGCCCCACGGCGTGAACGAGATGGGGGTGGTGGAAGGATTGCATTGTCGCGGTTGTGCTGGATCCGGTTGTGGGAAGGCTCGCGCAATACATGGACCTGTTGAGCGCGCGGCAGAAGCTGGTGGCCTCGAATATCGCCAACATCGACACTCCCGGCTACAAGACGAGAGATATCGACTTTCAGTTCGAGTTTATGAGCCTGTTGCCGGGAGACAAACCGAACGTGATCGAAACGCCGGGGCTGAACGTGAAGAATGACGGCAACAACGTGAGTCTGGATCGGGAAACGCGGCTGCTGTCCGAAAACTCGATGCGATTCAACATGGCCGAGAGCCTGATTCGCGCGCAATTGCAGATGGTGCGCACGGCCATCAAGGAAGGAAACGGCACGCAATGAGTCTGTTTGGAGCGCTGTCGGTGAGCGCGTCGGGCATGTCGGCCGAGCGGACGCGGGCCGAGTTGCTCACGCAGAACCTGGCGAACTCGGAGACCACACGGACACCCGAAGGCGGGCCCTACAAGCGGCGCGACGCGATATTCGAGACCGAAGATCAGACGTCGCCGTTTTCGTCGGTATTTCAGAACGAGCTCGGGGCGGGGATAACCGGCGTGGGGGTATCGGATGTCGTCGAGGATAGCAGCCCGCCTGACAAACGGTATATCCCGGGGCATCCCGATGCCGACGCGCAGGGATATGTTTTGTTTCCACATGTCAATCCGGCCGAGGAGATGGTGGATCTGCTCGGTTCGGCGCGCGGTTATGAAGCGAATGTGGCGGCGATGGGGGCGGTAAAGGACATGATTTCGCGTTCCATCGATCTGTTGAGGTCGTGATGACGGCTCCGATTGCACCCATAGTCAGCCCGGCGAGGATCGCAGGGATTGCGCCGCCGTCACAGCCCGCTCCGTCGGCTTCTGCGGGTGACGCCTTCGGCTCCATCCTCTCGGACGCGATCCACAAAGTGGATGGTCTGCGGAAAGGTTCCGACGAGGCCATTGACAAACTCCTGTCTGGCGAAGGCGGCGAGTTGCACGATGTGGCTTTGGCGGTTCAGAAAGCGGAACTGAGCTTCGAGATGTTCGTGCAAGTGCGGAACAAGGTGGTGTCCGCCTATCAGGAAGTCATGCGCATGCAGATGTAGCCGGCGCTCAAAGGAGGCATGGAGGCCAGCGGTTGAACGGATCCTTCCGGTCGCGCTATGGAGCAGATCAAACAGCTCATCGCGAGTCTCTCACTAAAGCAGCGCATTGTCATCGGCGCCGCCGCGGCGGTTGTGATCGCCGGCATTGTAGCGGCAGCAGCGTGGGCACGGGCGCGTGATTTCAAGCCCCTGTACACGAACCTCGGGGCCGAGGACGCTGGGGCGGTGGTGGCCAAAATCCACGAGAGCGGGACTGAGTATCGTCTGGCGGCGAACGGGAGCACGGTTCTGGTGCCGTCGGCGAAGGTGGACGAGCTGCGTTTGCAACTGGCTGCGGCGGGCATCCCCAAGACCGGGCGAATCGGCTACGAGCTGTTCGACAAGACCAACTTCGGCGCCACCGATTTCACTGAACAACTGAACTATCACCGCGCGCTCGAGGGAGAGCTCGAGCGAACCATGATGGCGCTCTCCGAAGTGGAGCAGGCGCGCGTGCATCTGACCTTCCCAAAGGAGTCGATCTTCTCTGAAGAGCGGCAGCCGGCCAAGGCGAGCGTCGTGTTGAAGCTGCGGATCGGGGCCAAACTTACACCGCAAAACGTCTCTGCCATTTGCCATCTGACCGCCAGCGCGGTGGAAGGTCTGCTGCCGGAGAACGTCAGCGTCCTCGACATGAACGGCAACCTGCTGAACCGGCCCCGGGCGCCGGGGTCGCAGGACGGTCCCGATCCCTCCGAGGCCGGCCTCGAATACAGGCAAAAGATCGAGCGCGATCTGCTGGCCAAGATCAACGCGACGGTGGAGCCGCTGGTGGGGGCCAGCGCGTTTCGGTCGGGCATTTCGGTGGACTGCGACTTCACCAGCGGCGATCAGAGCGAGGAGACGTTCGACCCGGCACGATCGGTGATGGTGACGTCGCAGCGCACGGAGGACCTGAGCGGAGGGGCGCTGTCCGGGGGCATTCCGGGTTCGCCGTCCAACCTGCCCCGGCCAACGTCGCGTCCGGGCAGCGGCCGCACCGGTACCTCGCGAAGAACGGAGAACATCGCCTATCAGACGAGCCGGGTGGTGCGCCACATCCGCATACCGCAGGGCGGCATCAAGCGCCTGTCGGCCTCGATTCTGGTCGACTACATCGTGAGCTGGCAGGGGGCGGGGGCGAAAGCGCGCCGGATTGTGACACCGCCGCCAGCGGAAAAGTTGAAGTCGATCCGGGATCTGGTGGCAGCGGCGATCGGGCTGGTGCCGGAGCGGGGCGATCAGCTGGTGGTGGAGGCGTTGCCCTTCGACGTCGCCTATGGACCCGCTCCGCCGGAAGCGCCAGCCGCCGCGCCGCAGCACACCGGATTCGCACTGCCCGACTGGGCATTCAAGTACAGGAAGTTCGCGATCGGCGGCGCAGTGGCACTGATGCTGTTTCTGGCGCTCGGTGTCCTGTTTCTGCGGGCGCGACGGAGACGCCGGAAAGCGGTGCTGAAGGCCAAAGCTGAGCTGGAGGCGGCGGCCGCGGCGGCAAACGCGCTGGCGCCGGTGGAGGAGGCAAGCAAGCAGCTGGAATCCCGAATCGCCGAACAGAACGCGCTGAAGCAAAAGGCAGAGGCCGAGGCGCTGCTCGCGCTGAAGCTGCCGCCCGTGACGACGAAGAAATCGGAGGTGTTAGGCAAACACATCGGCGAGTCCGCGAAAAAGGATCCCGCACTTATGGTGCACGTGCTGCGGAGCTGGCTGGAAGAGGACAGATAACGGATCATGATCGAGAATCTGGCCGACAAGCAGATGCGCGCCAGGGGCACGCGCAAAGCGGCCATCCTGCTGGTGGTGCTGGGAGACGCTATCGCCGCCGAGATCCTCAAAAACATGGACGAGGAGGAGGTCGATTCCATCGGCCGGGAGATCGCCCGTATCGGCACCGTGACCACCGACGAGGCCGAGGGGGTTCTCGAAGAGTTCTACCAGATGACGGTCGCGCACGATTACGTCCTCAAGGGCGGAATCGAGTACGCGCGCAAGATGCTCATGAGCGCGTTCGGGCCGGAGCAGGCGCGCAAGATGCTGGACCGTCTGGTAAAGGCGCTGGGCAGTGAGGCGGCCAGCTTCGACGTGCTGCAGAAGGCGGATCCGCAACAGCTGGCCAAGTTCATCCACAGCGAACACCCGCAGACGATCGCTCTGATTCTGTCGCATCTAAACCCGTCGCAGGCGGCCGCGCTGCTGTTTTCGCTGCCGCCGGAACTGCGCTCCGATGTCGCGCTGCGCATGGCCAATCTGGACCAGATCTCGCCGGAGATCATCTCCAAGATCGCCAGCATTATCGGCTCGCGCCTGAAGGCGCTGGGCGAGCTGAGCCGCGAGTCCTACGGCGGGGTGCGGGCAGTGGCGGAGATGTTCAACCGTCTCGACTCCGGCACCAGCAAGGAGATTCTGGAAACGATTGAGACGTCGGATCCAAACCTGGTGGAGACCATCCGCCACCTGATGTTCGTCTTCGACGATATCCTGCTCATCGACCAGATGGCCATCAAGGAGATTCTGGCCAAGGTGGACCGCAAGATCCTCACAATTGCGCTCAAGGGCACCAGCGATCAGCTCAAGACTCATTTTCTGGCGGCAATGTCGCAGCGCGGGGCCGAGATGCTGCGGGAAGATATGGAGGCGCTGGGCCCCATCAAGATTAAGGAGGTGGAGGCGGCGCAGCAACAGATCATCGCTGTGGTGCGGCAACTCGAAGCCGAAGGCGTGGTGAACCTGAAGGGCACGGTAGGCGAGCAGTATGTCGTCTAGAATCGTCCGGGAAGGCAAGATCGAGGTTCAGGCCGTGGACTGGGAACCACTGGCCGGTACGGCGCCGGCTCTGGCGTCGCACGGCGTGATCTTCCCGCAGGCGGGCGCACGGCCGGGGCCGGAGCGGAACGCCGATGCGGCACAGGAATCGATCGAGGCGCATGTTCGCGAACTGGAACGACAGCTTGAAAGCGGCGGGCAAGAGGCGTTCCAAAGGGGTCTGCAACAGGGCGAGGCTGAGGGCGGCAGGCGCGCTCAGGCACGGCTCGACGCGGAGATCCAGAGCCTGGCGCACACGGTGAAGGAAATGGCGGGGCTGCGGCGGGTGATCCGTCGCGAGGCGGAGGAGGAACTGGTACGCCTGGCTCTGGCGATTGCGCGGCGGGTGCTGCATCGGGAGCTGACCGTCGACGCCGATGCTCTCAGGGGACTGGTCAGGGCCGCGCTGGAGCGTATCGAGTTGCGAGAGACTTACCGTGTTCGGACGCATCCCGATCACGTGGCTACCCTGACACGATGCCTGGCGCAAACGGGGGCGCCGCAAAAGATCGAGGTCATTGCCGATACGTCTTTGGAGAAGGGGGCGGCGATCTTCGAGACGGCGCGTGGTTCGCTGGACGCCTCGGTGGAGACACAATTGGCCGAGATCCAGCGCGGGCTGGTGGATCTTCTGGAGTAGCGCGGTGATTCTGGACTCCTATTTCGAACGCCTTCGGGAGATGGAAACCTGCCGCCGGACCGGGTCGGTGACCGAACTCGTCGGGCTGCTGGTGGAATCGGCGGGGCCGGCGGCGGCCATTGGCGATTTTCTGGAAGTGACGACGTCAGCGGGCCGGCTGATCCGAACGCAGGCCATCGGCTTTCGCGAAGGCCGAGTGCTTTCGATGCCGCTGGAGGAGACTGACGGCCTGCAACTGGGTGACACCGTCGTGTCGCGGCGGGAGGACGCACTGATGGAAGTGGGCCCGCAACTGCTGGGGCGTGTGTTGGATGGCTTCGGGCGGCCGATCGACAACCTCGGTACTCTGCGCGGCGATGCACGCTATGAGCTGTATCGGGTTCCGCCGGGGCCACTCGACCGCGAGCCGATCGCGGAGACGTTGATCACCGGTATTCGGGCGATCGACAGCCTGCTTACGTGCGGCAAAGGCCAGAGGATCGGCATTTTCGGAGGCAGCGGGGTAGGGAAGAGCACGCTGCTCGGATCGATGTGCCGGCACAACTCGGCCGACGTGAGCGTGATCGCGCTGATCGGAGAGCGCAACCGGGAGGTGCGCGATTTTCTCGAGCACGAGCTGAGCGCGGAAGGTCTGAAGCGCTCCGTGGTGGTAGTCGCCACCTCCGACCGTCCGGCGCCACTGCGCATCCGGGCGGCGTTTGTCTCACTGGCCATCGCCGAATATTTTCGCGACCGGGGAGCGAGCGTCCTGCTGGTGATGGACTCGGTCACACGGCTGGCCATGGCACAGCGGGAGATTGGGCTGGCGGCCGGCGAGCCACCCAGCCAGAAAGGGTATACGCCATCCGTCTTCAACATGCTGCCGAAGATCTTCGAGCGCGCGGGGCGGTTTCGCAAGGGTTCCATCACCGGGTTCTTCACCGTTCTGGTGGAAGGCGACGACTTCAACGAACCGATCTGTGATGCGGTCCGGGCGATTCTCGACGGGCACATTGTGCTCTCGCGCGAACTTGGGGCGGCGGGCCACTATCCGGCGATTGATGTTTTGCAGTCGGTAAGCCGGCTGGCCAGCCGGTTGTCGTCGGAGGAACAGAAGCGGGCTGCGGTGAGGATTCGCGAGGCCCTGGCCACCTTTCACCGGGCCGAAGATCTGATCAATCTTGGCGCCTACACCGCGGGTGCGAATGCGACGCTGGATGCGGCCATCCGGGTGCGGCCGCAACTGCTGTCGTTCCTGAAACAGGAGCCGGCGGCGAACTCGCCCATGCCGCAGACGCTGCAGGAGATGCAGATGCTCGCCGCGGCGCTGACATGAAGAGGTTCACGTTTCCGCTGGAGACGGCGCGAAGATGGCGTGAACGCCAGGAGGAGTTGGAAGAGGTGCGGCTGCAGGCGTTGTTTGTGGAGAGGCGCGGAATTGAGGATCGGGCCGAGTCGCTGGCGACGGAGCTGGAGGGCGAGCACCGGCGCATTGAGGACTGTTCGTTCGACGCGGTTGAGCTGGCTCGGCTCGACGCTTTTTGCGGCTGGGCGACACGCGAACGTGAGCGTCTGCGGCGGGCGGCGGCCGATTGCGAGCGACGGATCGAGGCACAGCGGGCGGCACTGCTGGAAGCACGGCGGCGGTTTCAGCTTGTTGACCGGCTCCGGGAGAAGTCGTTGCTGGGGTGGCTGCGGGCGAATGTGAAGGAACAGGAGGATCTGGCCGCGGAGCTCTATCTGGCGCGGCGTGGCGGCGGGATGGTCAGGCGCCCGCGGCCGTCGGCCGGCTCCTGAGGAACGTCGAAAACTCGGCTGCGTTGCGGGTGAGGCCGGGGAAGGTCGCAATCACCGTCTCGTCAGGCGCGACGATGGCATAGAAGGGGATGGCCACGGTGTTGAACTTCGTGCTCTCTATCTGCTGATTCGCAACCGAGGCGTCGTCGGTGCCGTCGGTGTAGAGCTCCAGCAGCACGAAATCGTCCAGCAGAGGACGGATTTCGGGACGCGGGAACATATTGGCGCGCATCCAGTGGCAGTTGGTGCAGGCGTAGCCGGTGAAGTTGATCAGCACCAGCTTGTTCTCGGCGCGGGCGCGGCCGAGCGCTTCGCGGTACTGGTTGGTGATCCACTTCGGCTCGGGGTTGGCGGAGGCGGAGCCGATGGTCTGCGCGCCGGCGGGAACCCATGCATCCAGTTCGCCGAGGCGCGTGCCGAACATCCCAGGCACCAGGCTTAGCGAGAAGATCAGGAACAGCGCGGCCACCAGGGTGCGGCCGACGCCGAGCGGTTCATCCTTTTCGATGCCCTCCAGACGCAGCAGGCCTAGCAGATAGAGGCCGGGCAGCGCGAAGAGGATTACCCAGGCGGCAAGGAATCGCTCGCGCGTGAGCGCGCCGATATGGAACTGCTGGTCGATCACGCTGAGATACTTCAGCGCGGCGGCCAGAATCACGAA
>Ga0335085_10014721_pt1 | contig 11394 bp, 9 predicted proteins | sample Lox_Sample_45_FD_206712 | JGI IMG/M metagenome (GOLD analysis project Ga0335085, IMG submission 206712) | Soil microbial communities from Loxahatchee National Wildlife Refuge, Florida, United States - Lox_Sample_4.5 | ecosystem: Environmental > Terrestrial > Soil > Wetlands | place: USA: Florida... | reverse complement strand
TTCGTGGAGAAGCATTGGCTTCCATTGCAGCTGTTGCGCAGGTTGAATTGAGAACAAGACAAAGAGGCGATGAAACCGGAACTTATATTGAAATTGAAAACAGCCAGGTAGTTAAACAGGAACCCATTGCCAGCGCAATAGGAACCAGTATCGCTATGAAGAATTTGTTCTTCAATGTTCCTGCGCGAAGAAATTTTCTAAAAAGCAATGCAGCAGAATTGCGTCATATCATTGATGAATTCATCAGGATCGCTTTGGCATTCCCTGATATTTCTTTTTCTCTTATTACGAATGGACAGGAAGTATTTCACCTGGAAAAAGGAACATTGAAGCAACGCATCATCCAAGTACTCGGAGCTAATTATACTTCAAAGCTGGTATCGGTTCAGGAAAATACAGACTATTTGAAAATATATGGTTTTGTAGGCAAGCCTGAAACGGCCAGGAAAACCAGGGGAGATCAATATTTCTTTGTCAACAATCGATTTATCAGAAGCGCTTACCTGAATCATGCTGTCATGGGCGCTTACCAGGAAATGATCGGTGCCGACAGTTTTCCATTATACACACTCTTTATCGATCTTGATCCATCCCGTGTCGATATTAATGTGCATCCGACCAAGCAGGAAATAAAATTTGAAGATGAAAAGCTTGTATATGCATTTGTGCAGGCAGCAGTGAAACATGCATTGGCGCAATTCAGTATTGCTCCTGCGCTGGATTTTGATTTGGATCCTGCTATCCAGGGATTGGATGCTGTGAGCAAACCTTTCACTGAAGAAAAGAAAACAGAGGCGGCTGCTTCCAGTTTATATAAAACTTTCACACAAAAAAATCAGGCGCATTTTATAGAGCCGGATCAAAAAAACGAGTTGAAACATTGGAATGCAGATCAGCAGGCGACCGGCAATCGGCAATATTCAAATAATCAAACCAGAGATGAATCATCATTACTCCCGACTCCCGGCTCCCGACTTCCGACTCCCACAGATTTACCATTAATGCAATTGCATAACAGCTATATCCTTGTTTCTGTTCGTGGGGGATTTATATTGGTGCATCAACAGGCAGCGCATGAACGGGTATTGTATGAAAAATATTCAGCCGTTGCAAAAGGGAAAGCCATTGCTACCCAACGAAGCCTGTTTCCAGTCACGCTCCAGTTATCGGCGCCGGACGCGGTTTTACTGAATGATTTATTGCCCGATCTTCGTGAACTGGGATACCTGATTGAATTTTTTGGGAAAGATACTTTTATTATCCAGGGAACCCCGACCGATATAGAAGAGGGAAATGAACAAATAGTGATCGAAAATTTACTGGAGCAATTCAAACATTTCAGCAGTAATAAAATATTTTCTCTCCGGGAAAAACTGATCCGTTCTCTGGCCTGGCAACATGCAATTAAACCTGGCACCATCCTCACTGAAAAAGAAATGAGAACATTGGTAGAAGCTCACTTTGCCTGTTCCCAACCCAATATCTCACCTGGCAGCAAGCCCACTTATATTGAATTCAAGCAGGATCAACTTGAAAAATTATTTGGGAGATAAGTTTTTATTTTTTTTGCTTTGCCAAAGAATATAACGCAGATATACCTGCAGCGAATTATTATGCGCCTGCGTAATTTGTAAATTGGAAACATTGATATCAATGAAATTTTTAAAAGCCTGGTTATATTGTACACCGAGCGTTAACTTTTTCCATTGATAGTTTATATCCAATATAAACCGCCATTCCCGTGAAGCCAATTGTGAATAGAGTGAGTCGTTTTTGAAATTTTTTATTTTTGCCGATAGAACAGAATCAACCCCACTGAATGAAGGCTGCCTGTCTTCATACAGGGCAATCCCATTGCTTAGTCTTGAATATTGCAAACCAGCCCCAACAAATAGATTTTCTAAAAGATTATAATGGATGCTCAAAGGAATATTGAAATAATAAAGCTTCTTGATATATACTGATTGGGTGATGCCGGAAACAGAATCGGTTGTCTGCGTTGCGAGCAGCTGTTTTGTATATTGGGGAACATTGAACTGGAATTCCAGCTGCACATATATTTTATTGCTGAAATAGTATCTTGCCATCGGTACCGGTATATAATCCGTAATGGAGCCATTGGTGCCGTTGGAATTGAATCCTGATCTTTGCTGGCCTGCGATGGGGAAAAACTGGTTTATGCCAATTCCCAATGCCCATCCTTTTTTTATCGGCTGGTTGGCAGGCTTTTTATTTTTTTTTGAAGATGAATCATCACCATTTTTTTTGACAGTGTATAAACTATCTTTTTTGTTTAGTAAAGAGTTCATTTTTTGTTCCGAAACGGAATCGTGACTTTTCAATACCTGATTGGGAGACGGTGAACTGCCTATAGTCGTCTCCGTCGTTGAGGCTATGGGTTCTTTATTATTGAATGGTTTTTTATCAGCTGCTACTATGGTTGTTTTCCCCCCATTTATTTTTTTTATCTTGTAATGATTGTGGGGATTTTTTTTGGTATCCGATCCTGTTTTATTTTGTTTATTTGGCTGATCATAAGTCATCACATCCTCCGAATATATATTTTTAATCGGCCTCTTTTTTTTGTTTGAATGATTATTCACTTTCCGATTCATTGCAATGGTTGATAGATCATTGATTTCGGAATTTGTCGAATGATGATCCCTGTTATCAGTTTTTACCGGCATGCTTTTTTGATTAGTAATTACATACGCTGTGTCTTTTCTTTTTTCGTATTTCCGTCCTGGGGGAGTATTGTCTTGTTTTTTGTGATGATTTATATTAGGTGAACCACTGTTTTCGGATTGGTTAGAAAGATGGATTCTGCCCGGGCAGGTGCAAATCCCCAAAACCAGTAATAGAAATAGGATTAGTAGAAGCCATCGTCTCCATTTCTTTGCGGGAGCAATGGGCATTTCCTTATTCAATATCGTTCGCATGCCTGTCCATGATTCATCCACTGATGGCAGCCACACCTGCTGTAATTTTTCGGCCCAGAGATTTTTATGGTTGATTTCTTCGATCATGCTTTTGGCGGATGTAATTGTAATGTCTGTCTGAGTTGTTTTCGCGCTTCACTTAGATGCCACCGGCTGGTTCCTTCGCTGATATTCAGCATAGCAGCAATCTCGTCATGGTTAAATCCATCAATTGTATATAAGTTAAATACAAGTTGTGTGGCTGCAGGTAATTGCCTGATCATCGCCAATAATATATCCGCATCAATTTTTTGGACGGCTTCACTTTCAATTCCAGGCTCTTCTTCGCTGTATGGCAGATTCATATATTTGATTTGTTTTCTTCTCAAAAAATCTATTGCGGAATAGATCATAATTGCTCTGATCCAGGTAGCGACGGATGCTTTGGATGAATCGTATTGTTCTATGTTTTTAAATACTTTCAAAAATCCGTCGCTTAATACTTCGGCGGCATCCTGCATGTTTTTTGTGTATCGCATACAAAGCGCAGCCATGACGTCGTGAAACCGTTTATATAAACGTTCCTGCGCCATGCGGTCGTTTTTTATGCAACCCGCAATTAATGATTGTATGTCATCTTCAGATGGGATCAATTAGTGCTCCCTGCCTTCAAATTGTTAGAATTACATTTTGAGAAACCGGCCATGTTTTGTTTTATCCCCATATTTTATTTCAATATAGTATATGCCTGTTGCTAAGTTTTGTACCGGAATAATAACCTGGTTATTACCTCCAGATCCTGCTATTTGTTTTGTCAGAATTTTATTCCCGTATACCCCAAATACATTTGCAATGATTGTGTTGTTCATAGATAAATTAATATCTACATGCACTTCATTTGTCGCCGGATTTGGATAGGTCAGGATAGCGTTACCAGCAATACTGTCTGCCGCGGTAATATAAATCAGTTTCTGTGCCTGCATTGTAAAACCAGGAACTGAATATATGCTAAGATATACCCACCAGTAACCCGTATACGGAAATATATAAGTAGGATTATTTTGATTCATGACTGATGTTGCATTACTATCAGGAATTTTAACAAAAGCCCAATGCTGCGGATCAGACGCGTGACTGCCCAAAGCAGTAAATGCAACTTTATTTTGATCAATTACATAAGCAATATCAATACAACATGTATCGTCCGGTAAGATATCAACATAAATCAATTCCTGGTGGAGCATGTTGCATGTAAAATTATTTACATTATTTTTTGCAGTAAAGCTTGAAACATATATGCCCTTCGCCGCATATAAATGTGTTGGATTTGCTTCAGAAGCCTCAGATGTTCCATCACCAAAATCCCACCAATAGGTAAGTGTGCTACTATTGTCAGCGGGTTTGAATGTGATTGAAAGGGGATTATCCGGATCAGCGGCGTAAGTATATGCAACATCCGACGGGCATGGATTAGTACTTGGAATGTATACCATTTTGCAGTCTTTTGAAACGCAACCCCTGATGGTTTGCAATTGCGCACATACTTCATAGTTGCCTGTATCTGGAAAAGCGTAAAAAAAAGATTGCCCAGTATCTGCTAATACTGAATCATTAATACTCCAGGTATAAGTTCTGCCAAAAGAATCCGAAGCAGAACCGGTAACTCCAACCCAGTAGAAAGTGGGATCATAACTAATATTCTCTGGCCATACAATCGCCTGGCAGTTTGAATTAGTGTGCGCATCATCATAAATTGACTGAGTCAATGAATCTCTACAGCCACTTACTGAATCGTAAACAATATGTTTCACTTCATATGTTCTCCATGGTGTATATGTGTGCCAAACCTCTTTCGAATATCCCTGTCCATAATAATAAATGTAGCTTTGGCCATCTCCGAAGTCCCATTCCTGAAAATAGGCATTAGAATCCACAGGTGTGAAAGCAATATCAGTATAATTTACAGTGTAAGTAAACCCTGCATTACATGTTCCTGTTGTCTGGGCCTTAACCGCAATAACCTGAGCGATTAAGACCAAGACGAATAAAAAGTAACTCGACTTTCTCATAAGTATAAAAGGCAGGAAATCCTGTTTTAATCTCCATATAATTATTTACGTTCTTTGAATAAGGTTTCGTTGGCTGATTTTTAAAAAAGCATTAATAAAAACACAGGAATCGACAATTTATTCATCTTGCAACTATTTCTACCAAAATCTTATTTGAGCGCTTTTATCCTGTTCTTAAATTCAGCTTCTGTGGTTTCAGAGAAGTTTAAAGTAGAAGATTGATTGTCGGCCAATGTAGTTGTGATAAAGGATGAATAAAATCGATTATTCTTGTAACATAGTGCGATAATAGTTGCCTGATCTGCCATTAAGTGCGCGTTGCTAAAAACATTGTTACCGCGATACATAGTCACTGCAGCATTTTTGCCTGTAAAATCTACAAATACCATGGTGCTGTCGATATCCGGACAATTGCCAGGCATTACTGTATAGCTTGCAAAGGGAGGGATTTCAAATTGATCGCAATTAAGCCAGAACTGGGTCGCCGTATCAAAATAAATATTATAGTTTAACGTCATGCCCGAATCACGCCTGGCTACCGTGTTATTCGGATCGGGATTTGGCTTCCAGTTGATATTTCCCATATTGTCTGTCTGCCCGTTAAAGACCTGCATCTGGTCCAGGTTTACAGCAGAAGGAGGCAAATCAATCTCCAATATCTTGCCTGGTGCCAATCTGAGTTCTTTTCCCTGCAGGGTCGCATCTATATAAAACTCACCGCCGGATACCAGTGGGAGACCATCAGACATTGTTACTTTATTATTCAATATCATATCGTATGCCTCATAGATTTCTTTAAATTGTATTTCCAGTGTGCCGGTTACAGACTGACCGGCCTGATCAACGAATGAATTGGCCATCACGTGTAACACAGCGCCATTGTTGCTTTTAAAAGCTCCCCCATTTATTGCATTGACGGTGAATAGCTGGGAAGGGATCTGATTTTTATTAAAAAAATCATTTAATGAGAGGTAATTGTTGCCGGAAGCAGACAATTCTTTTTCACATCCATAAAAAATCAGGAGCAAAATAAACAGGCAGGTTATGCGTAACATAAAATGTGGTTTTATATAGATACGCTTTTCAAAACCAAAACGCTGGGTAATTCTGTAAATAAAGTGGAAGGCTAATTCAATATTTTCTGCGGAGGGTTTCAACAAATTTTGCGACCGCTCTTCGTATCGCGGAACTGGCTGCATTGTGATTATTCACCAGTACGGAGAAAATCAAAAGCCTGTTCTTATCGGTATACAGGTAACCGCTCAGACATATTACTCCGGACAAAGATCCTGTTTTCGCATAGATATGACCGCTATCCTGTTTGTAATAACTGCCAAGAGTACCGGTGCCGCCGGTGGGGAGGATGATTTTCATCCGGTTCATTCCGAATTCATTTTTCATCGTATGGAGCAGCCATATAAAATCCTGCGGAGTGAAGAGGTTGTAACGGCTTAGTCCGCTGCCATCTGCCCAGCTGGGCCGCTGAGGTAAATGATTCAGATCTTCCTTTAGCAAAGTATCGATGATTCTCCTGTCACTCATCACTCCAAACTTTTCATTGCTTACCATCAGGAGTGTTTGTTCAGCAAAAAAATTATCACTCCGGTGCATCATCGGCGCAAAAAGAGAATCGGCGGGTTGGGAGTAAATGACCGCCGTATGATATAATAAAGGATCTCCCGGCAAATGACTGATCACTGAAATTTCCCTCCCAACGGTATCTTTCAGCAATTCTATCGCCGAAGCCACGCCGTTCGTAACGAAAGGAACATCCTGCTCTTTGTGATCCTCATTGCCTTCCGTGATCTCAAATACATTTTCGCAGATATGACGCCGGACAAAAAAATTTTTCTTTGTACTGCCTGTCGTGAACATCACCTTCCAGTTCACGTCGGGAAGGGAATAAACAACTGGAGAAGGCGCAAAATCTTTTTTTTGATCCGATGTTTTTTGTTTTTCCTGGATCCATCTTATCATGTTGCCGTATACAGGTAAGGAACTGCGTTCTGACGAATAATCATCGTTGTAATCATCCCAGGCCCATCCGGCTCCCTGCGGTTGTTCTTTCCAGTTAGTATCAACCAGGTAAACCGGCTTTTTGATATTTTTCAGGAAATCAATCACGGGCTGCCTTGCAAAATCTGCGTGTAACAGGCTTGGATCTCCTGTAGGGAATATAAATACTGCGGTATCCGTTTCTGCGAAGCGAATTCCAATCAATGAATCTCCCAGGCATTTCATCCCTGCATATAATGAAAATAACTTGGTATTGCTGGCAGGAACAAAATATTTATCTCCCTGGTAATTGTACAGGTATTGATTGGATGCCGGATCATACACACTGATTCCAACATGCGCGGATTTTAAGGCAGTATCATTTAAAATATCATCCTTGGCCCAATTGCCTATTTGTCTGGATACACTGCAGGACAGTAAAAAAATAAAAAATAAAGAAGAATAAATAATGCGCGATAACAAGCGCGAGGATTCAGAAACCTGTTTTAGTAATTGCATTGTTATTTTCTTCGGAAGGGAATTGGGTTATCAGATTAAATTTAAGCAAATATTCATCAGGTTCTTTCCAATGCTCTTAACCAACGCTCCGGGATTTCATTGCTGCTGGCAATCAAATAATCATTATAAGAGCAGGCGATGTATTTCTGGTCAGGCAACTGCATCCACCAGCGATTTGTTTTTTTGCTTTGTAAGAAAATCGTCTGCACTTCTGCAAAAGCCGTGTGATATTCTATAAAAGAGTCCTTTTCATTCAAAGCCGCTTCCCTTCGGCCCTTGCTTTTGCCATCGAGTAAGTACCAGATCATCTGGGCAATTTGTTTGGCGGTGAGGTTATCCTTGTCTTTTTCCGGCGTATAGCCATAGATGCCAATCGTATTTACATTGGGACTGAGTCCGGCATAACGCATAAGTGTACACGCTTCTTCTCCGTTGAAACCATTGGGTGAAATAGAATTCGCAGGCGCATATGCATTTGAAATTGCGGAGATATCAAAGCTAAACAGGTTGGTATTGCGGATTACCGGCTCCATTTCATCAATATTTTCCTTCACATTTCCAACGCGGAAACAATCGAAGCGTAATTTATCCATGGTTTCAAGCATATTTGGATGTACATAATAACTTTGAAACCCGATATGATTGTAATGATGAATATAATTGGGTTCATCGGTAAGCATTTCCATGAGGAAATTCTCATTTTTAAAAGCAGAATCAATATTAATATCGATTAATGCGTCTACGCAGGTCACTTCAATGATCTTTTTCTTGACAGCGTATGAATTGTATTGCGACAGAGTAAGATCATGAGAACCACCCAGTATCACAACCGTTTTGCCAATTCCAATCAACTCCATGATTACCGTTTTCATAGCGGCATAAGTATCCGCAATCGTTGCACCGGTCTTGATATTGCCAACATCGGCCAGTTTCACATCAGTATGCCAATAATACAAACGGTAAAATTGTTCCCGGATAACATCGGGAGCATTGTAATTGGTTTTGCCCTTGCGGGCTCCTCTTTCTTCTTTGCATCCAACAAGAATTACATCAGCATGCAGGAGATCCGGGAATTCGTTATCATATGCTGCAATTTTTTTCCCGATCTGTCCATCTTTATATTCTTCATTGGGAGGGAATTCCTGGATATCAATGGGGTCCAGGAAATCAATGATATGAAGATTGTACAGCATTATCTTATTTGAGACAAACTTACAGAATAAGATGAATTCTGCGATTAAATCCTGAAAGACATTTTTCAACAATGGATCTACGCAAAAGTCAGCATGTTTTCAGCATAGACATCGGGTCGTACAATTCGCTTTCTCATGGGTTTTCCAATTATCTTTGCTGCATGGAGCAATTGTTACAACAGATTGAAGATTATAAAAAGGAGATCACGGCCACAGCGCCCAATGGACCTGATTCACTGGAAGCATACAGGATTAAATTCCTCGGAACAAAAGGAATCCTGAGAAATTTATTCGCAGAGATGAAAAATGTTCCGAATGAAAAGAAAAAGGAATTCGGACAAATATTAAATGAGTTCAAGCAATTTGCCGAAGAAAAATATGAATCCTGGAAAAAACAGACTGCCGGAGAAGTAAAGATGCAACAAGTGCAGATCGATCTTTCTCTTCCCGGAGATCCGTTGCCATTGGGAACACGGCATCCGATCAGTCTGGTGAAAAATGAAATCGTTCACATATTCGGGCGGCTTGGATTTTCTGTTGCTGAAGGACCGGAAATAGAAGACGACTGGCATAATTTCACGGCACTGAATCTTCCGGAAGATCATCCTGCACGTGATATGCAGGACACTTTTTATATTCATCAGCATCCCGACTGGTTACTTAGAACTCACACAAGTAGCGTTCAGGCAAGGGTGATGGAAAATCAAAAACCACCGATACGGATTATTTGCCCGGGACGGGTTTATCGAAATGAAACCATCAGCGCGAGAGCTCATTGTTTTTTTCATCAGACCGAAGGATTATATGTTGATGAAAATGTTTCCTTCGCTGATCTGAAACAAACACTTTATTTTTTTGTACAGGAAATGTTTGGTAAGGATATAAAGGTTCGTTTTCGCCCTTCTTATTTTCCATTTACGGAACCAAGCGCCGAAATGGATATCAGCTGTCTCATTTGTGGGGGCGTTGGCTGTAACGTTTGCAAGCACACGGGATGGGTAGAAATATTGGGAAGCGGAATGGTGCATCCGAAAATGCTGGAGAATTTTAATATTGACAGCAATAAATACACTGGGTTTGCATTCGGAATGGGCATTGAAAGAATCTGTCAGCTCAAGTACCGTATCAACGACCTGCGTTTGTATTCACAGAATGATATAAGATTTTTAAATCAGTTTATTTCGGCGGTTTGAAGCTGACCTCCGACCTCCGGACTTCAGACTTCGCCTCTAAATATTAATCATGATTCAATCCATTTGCGTTTGCGGTGCGGGTACCATGGGATCCGGTATAGCGCAGGCATTTGCCCAGGGCGGATTCAATGTGAAACTGTTTGATATAGATAAAAGCATGCTGGCAAAAGCCCGGGCGGGAATTGAAATAAATCTTCAACAACTTGTCGAAAAAAATAAGATCAGGGCTGATGAAAAAAATACCCTTTTGAGTCGTCTTTCATTTGTTGATAATATCTCTGCCTGTATTGCAGATATTATCGTCGAAGCCATCATAGAAAAACAAGATGTGAAAACAGACCTCTTCAACCGGCTTTCTTCCATCAATAAAAAAGAAACCATCTTCGCCACGAATACTTCCTCATTATCGGTGAGCGCCATCGCTGAAAAAATAGCCCAACCGGAAAGAGTGATAGGTATGCATTTTTTCAATCCGGCTCCGGTTATGAAACTGGTAGAAGTAGTGAGCGCTCCTCATACGAGTGAAAATACAAGGCGGACAATCATTGAACTGGTGAGACAAATGGGAAAGACAGCTGTGCTATGTAAGGATTCGCCCGGTTTTATTGTGAACCATGTGGCGAGGCCTTATTATTTGGAATCATTGCGACTGACGGAAAAGGGTATTGTTGATTTTAAAACCGTCGACAGGTTGATGGAAGCTTCCGGATTCAGAATGGGACCTTTTGCTCTCATGGACCTGATCGGTAATGATATCAATTATGCTGTCAGCTGTTCTGTGTATGAAGCAATGAATAAACCGGAAAGATTAAAGCCCTCTTCAATACAGGAACAAAAAGTAAAGAACAACGAACTGGGAAAAAAAACGGGGAAGGGATATTATGATTATACTAAAAGAGCTTAGATCATGAGTCTTAAGTTTGCAAATAATTTTCAAATCGATGACAGTTCAAAATATATCTCCAGGTAATCATAATAAAGTCTTTATTACCGGAGGGACTGGTTTCCTGGGTGCGTATATCATCAAAGAACTTATTGGTGAAGGGTATAAGGTAAGAGCGATCCGCCGCACCAATAAAATCCCTTTTTTTATTCCTGTTTCTTTTTTAGATAAGATCGATTGGATACAGGGAGACATACTGGATATCAATAGCCTTGAAGAAGGGATGGATGGTGTGGATGCAGTTATTCATGCGGCAGCAAAAGTTTCTTTTCTTCCGAAAGAAAGAAAAGAGATGTACAAAATAAATATTGAAGGAACGGCTAATGTGGTGAATATGGCAATGGAAAAAAGAATCGGGCGACTGATCCATGTCAGCTCTGTTGCAGCTCTTGGCAGATCTGGTAACAATGATAATGTGAATGAAGGAAAGCAATGGGAAGAATCGAAATTCCATACCCATTATGCGGTGAGTAAATATCGTGGAGAAATGGAAGTGTGGAGGGCCATCGCGGAAGGTTTGAATGCTGTCATTATCAATCCAAGTACGGTACTGGGTTTTGGTGA
>Ga0335085_10014720_pt1 | contig 11395 bp, 8 predicted proteins | sample Lox_Sample_45_FD_206712 | JGI IMG/M metagenome (GOLD analysis project Ga0335085, IMG submission 206712) | Soil microbial communities from Loxahatchee National Wildlife Refuge, Florida, United States - Lox_Sample_4.5 | ecosystem: Environmental > Terrestrial > Soil > Wetlands | place: USA: Florida... | reverse complement strand
AAGAGATTGTGCATGCCGGCTTCGCGCGCCGCCGTGGAGATCTGGTCCGCGGTTGCGTTGTTGCCGATCAGGCGCTCGATCTCGGGCGTGATCACCAGGATCTCGACGACCGAGAACCGGCCACGGTAACCGGTCTGGGTGCATTGACCGCATCCGACGGCCTTGTAGAGCTTCGCGCCGGCGGGGATGTAGCCCCGCACCCGCTCGGGGATCTCGCTGACCGGCTGCTCCTCGCGGCAGGACATGCAAAGTCGTCGCATCAACCGCTGGGCGATCACGCCTCGCAGCGCCGCGCCGATCTTGAACGCTTCGAGCCCCATGTCGACCAGGCGGGTGACGGTGTTCGGCGCGTCATTCGTGTGCAGGGTCGAGAGCACCAGGTGGCCGGTCAGCGATGCCTGCACGGCGACCTGCGCCGTTTCGATGTCACGGATCTCACCGACCAGCACGATGTCGGGGTCCTGCCGCAGGATCGAGCGAAGCGCCGCGGCGAAGGTGAGTCCCGTCTTCTCGTTGGTCTGGACCTGCACGATGTTCTTGCCGAGCCGGTACTCGACCGGGTCCTCGACAGTGACGATGTTGATTCCTTCGCCTTCGATCTGGCGGATGCAGGAATACAACGTCGTCGTCTTGCCCGAACCGGTCGGCCCGGTGCAGAGGATGATCCCTTCCTTGCTGTTGAGCAGGCGCTTGACGAGTTCGACCTCCTCGGGATAGAGCCCGAGCGCGTCGAGCGACAGCATGGTCGACTGGGTGTTCAGAATACGGATGACGACCTTCTCGCCGTGGGTCGCCGGCAGCGTCGAGATGCGAAGATCGACCGGGTTGCCGCTCACCTGCACCCGCGCCCGCCCGTCCTGCGGACGGAGCCGGTCGGCGATATCGAGTCCGGACATGATCTTGATGCGCGAGATCAGCGGGGTTCCCGCCTTGCGCGGAATCGTCATGGCGTGCCGCAGCACACCGTCGATCCGGTAGCGGACCACCACCACCTGCTCGCCGGACTCGATGTGGATGTCGCTTGCCCGGCTGGTGATTCCGTCGTGGAGGAGAACGTCGACCAGCTTGATGATCGGACGCGAGCTGGCCTCGTCCTTGAGCGCCTCGGCGTCGAGTTCTTCCTGCTCCTCGGCGACGGTCTGCACGTCGAGCGCCTCGACGCCGGCGAGGATGTCCTTGACGCTGCCTTCGCGCCGGGCCACGCCGTAGAGCTGGTCGAGCTTCTCGCGGATTCGCGGCGGCGACGCAAGGAACATCCGGACTTCGCGGCCGGTCGCGAACGCGAGCGCCTGCTCCGCACCAAGGTCGAACGGGTTGCTGGTCGCGACTTCGAGAAGGGAGTCGGTGACGGTGAGCGGAACCACTCCGTGGCGGCGGGCGAGCGCTTCCGGAACCGCGTCACGACCCGCCTCACCGGCCTGATCGAGGTTGGCGATCGGGAGCCGGCAACGCGACGCCACGGTCGCGAGGGCGTCGGCCTCGGTCAGCAACCGTGCGTCGAGAATTCGCTCCCACAACGACGTCTTGGATTCGGTGTCGGCCTTGAGGCGCTCGAGCTTCTCTTCCGGCACGAGCGGTCCCAGGACGGCAGCGGTCCATTCGTCATTGTAATTCGTCACGGCGGCCCTTTCCGCGAGTGCCGGCGTTGGGTTCCAACAGCCGATACCGCAATCTAGATGCCCGGCGGCCCCGCGCCGAGTGGTAGCGGTCTTCATACAGTCGGGCTACATGAGGGGCCACCAGTCAGGATGGACATCGACGGTGATCTCCGCGTTCCCGGTGCGGAGGGCGATACCGCCCTCGACGCGAAGGAGCGGGCCCCAGAGGTCGAGCCGTGCCCCCACCACGGTCTGCACCGGTCCTCCGGCGCGCCATCGGAGTCCGGGCTCCTCGCCGCCGGCCGCCCCGAACGCGACGAAGGGAGCCAGGGTGCTGGGCAGCGTGGCATAACGCGACCCCGGAACGGGCGGCGTTGGCACCGGGACCGGTATCGCCCACGAAAGCTCACCCCGCACAAAGCGTCGGCCGCCCAGCGCGCGGAACGGCACACCGGGCAGCGTGCCGCGTCCGCCGAGAACGAAGCTGCGATAACCGGGCAGATCGGCGGTTCCCGCGCCGACGTCCAGCGCCACGCCGAGCTCACCAAGAGATGTCTTCCACCCGTCGCCGGCGTGGAGTGCGATCCTTCCCCAGTCAACCTGGCCGGCGCCTCCTTCGGCGTCCACACGCCAGCGCCGCGCCGCCGGGCCATCGCGAGCCAGGCCGATCCTGAGCACGGCGGCTCCGCCGGCGCCGAGCGCGGGATTGGCCGGCGATTCCCCGTCGATCGGGTGAAACGCGGTCGCCACCGATCGGGACCACTCTCCGCCGGCGCTGACGTCGAGCGCCGCGCCGCCGATCGTGGCGCTCACGCCGGCCATCACGCGGTCGACCAGCGCGTAGTCGCCGAGATCGTCGCCGCTGAAGAGCGTGGCGACGGAGTTGGAGATCCCGCTGATGACCGGTCGATCCGCGACGTCAGCGACGGTTCGCTCGGCGCGCAGCGAATATCTCGTGCCGCCCGGCGTCCAGTCGAAACCGGCGACACCGATCGCCCGATGATCGCTGAGCCCCACGCCGACCCGGCCGCGCACCACGACTCCGCTCCCCATCGCGACCTCGCCGCCCAGCGCCGGCGTGATCCCCTCCACGCGGTTGACGTGAATCAGATCGCTGATTCCGGCGCCGAAGAGCCGCCATCTTCCCAGCCCGGAGAGCGCCCGCCCCGCCAGCGCCCGCACCGCCTCCTGGCGCACCAGCGCGGCGTCAGCGTCGGTGGCCGGGAGAGCATCGAGCCGCGCGGCGATGCTCCCCTGCCAGTCGTCGCCCACGGGCGGCCGCAACGGGCCGTCGATCGTCGAGGCCGCGAATCGCCCCCCCGGCGGCGCGACGCCGAGCTGGTAGTCTCCGATCGTCCAGTCGGCGCGGATTACCGTCCTCACCGGAAAGTCGAGGAGCGGCACCCCGCGCCGGATCAGGATCGATTGCCTCCACGGCAGCCAGAGAGTATTCGATTGCAGCGCGTTCTCCAACGTGACCGTGATGTCGTCGACGGTGGGATCGCGATACGATGCCGGAGTGAACGTGAACCGGAAGGAGACGACCGCGGCGCGTTGCACGTCGAGGTACAGCGTGCCGACCGTTCCTGCCGCCCCGGGATCGATGGGTCGGACGCCGACCGCCACCACGTGCACGGCACCGGTGGGCCCGGCAACGGTCAACGTGTCGCCGATCGCGAAGAAGTAGCGCGAAAGTCCCTCCACGGAAAGCGGATGGGGCACGTCGCGGACCTCGTCGCCCTGACCGAGCCGGATCACGGGGCCGAAGTCGTTGGCCACGATGCCGAGGTGGTCGCGATGATAGACGAGATGGTTGGGGAGAAACGTGGTGTCGCGCCAGGCGACGATGATCTGCTTGCTCCGGTTCGGTGCTTCCCCGTACACTTCGACGCGAAGCTCATCCGCCCTGATCACCCGTTCGACGGGAATGCCGCCGTGATCGAGAATGGACGCGAATCGCAGAACGCCGTGCGCGGTCGCCTTCCAGTCGTCGAGGCGGGCGTCAACGTCACGCGTGCCCCGGTTGGCGATCGCGCGTCGGATGAGCGGCAACACATCCCCGCGCTGCCACGCCTGGCCGACCGCCGCCCGCGCAACGAGGACCGCCGGGAAGACCGCAATCAACGGGCGCAGCAACGCCGTTCGCCGCATGCCGGGAAGATAGGCGTCGCGGCCGCGTTCCTCGCGGCGTGTCATTCGACGTCCAATGGTGTCAGTACCGCACCCGACGCCCTCCTCGCCGGGGCCGGCTCGCTCGACAAGGTGTGGGTGCTTGCCAGTTCGGGAACGACCCCCGGGGACACTTCGGTCGGTTACGCCACCGCGAGCGGACGCACCATCGTGCTCCGTCATCCGGCCGACGACGCCATCTTCCTGATCGTGACGATTCCGCCGGTCGCGAACGCGCCGGCTGGCGACAGCGGGCGCGTCGCCATCCAGCCCTTCAGCGGCAAGTACCAGTTCGCCATCGGCATGAGCGGCACCTTCCCCGCCGGAATTCGCGCCACGTTCTCCTACGGCATCCATCTCGCCACGCCCCCCGGCGCCGTGGCGCGCTATCCGAGTCCCGAACGGCTCGAGGCGGTGCTGACCCCGGTGGAGGTGAGCGCAAATGGCAAGCTCCAGGCGCTGGCCGCTGAACGGCCCGCGGCGGACATGATGCGCTTCACCGTGACGGAGCCGGGGACGTACGCGCTGGTCTTTCCGCGATGAGCACCCTTCTCGACCGCTGCAACGACGCGGCACGGGCGGGCTTCACGCGCGTGCCGCTGGTCCGCGAGGTTGTCCTCGATGGCGACACACCCGTCTCGGCGTTCACCAAGCTCCACCGCGGCGACTTCGGATTCCTCCTCGAATCGCTCGAAGGCGGTGAGCGCTGGGCCAGGTACTCCTTTCTCGCCACCGAACCCGCCGCGGTGTATCGCTACCGGGGCGACCAGGTCGAATCACTGCGTGCCGGCGAGTGGACCACCGCCGGAGAGGCGGCTCCGCTCGACCACCTTGGCACCCTGCTCCGGTCTGATGCCTCACCGGAACTCCCGGGGCTGCCGCGCTTCACCGGCGGCGCCGTGGGATTCTGGGGCTACGACGTGGTGCGGACCCTCGAGGAACTTCCATCGCCTCCGGCCGACGACCGCCACCTTCCTGACGCCGTGGTGATGATGGTCGACACGCTCCTCGTGCTCGACAACCTCTTTCATCGCGCCATCGTCATCGCCAACGTCTCCGTCTCGCCCGACCTCGCACCGGATGAACTGCAGCGACGCGTTGCCGCGGCGGAACGCCGGTGCGACGAGTGGATCGGCCGGCTTGCCGCGCCTGGTCAACTTGCGCCGCTGGAGATGCCGGGCGATCAGGCCGCTCCCGCGGCGACGACGCCGTACAACGCCGCCGACTTCCTGAGGGACGTGGAGCGGTGCAAGGAATACATCGCGGCCGGCGACGCCTTCCAGATCGTGCTGTCGCGCCGGCTCGACGTGGCCGACGCTCCCGATCCCTTTCTCGGCTATCGCTGGCTCCGGGCACTCAATCCCGCCCCCTACTGCTATTTCCTCCGCCTGGGACCGATTACGGTGGCCGGCACCTCACCCGAGGTGCTGGTCCGGGTCGAGGGAAGCGAAGTCACCGTGCGCCCGATCGCCGGCACGCGTCCTCGCGGTCGCACCGCCGACGACGACCTCCGCCTCGAGGCCGAAATGCGTGCCGATCCCAAGGAGCGGGCGGAGCATCTCATGCTGCTCGACCTCGGGCGCAATGACGTGGGCCGTGTCGCCGAATACGGCTCGGTACGCGTCGTCGAGCAGATGGTGGTGGAGCGGTATTCCCACGTGATGCACCTGGTGAGCGAAGTGCGGGGGACCTTGCGCCCCGGCCTGGACGCGATCGACGCGCTCGGTGCGGCCTTCCCCGCGGGCACGGTGAGCGGCGCGCCCAAGGTCCGCGCCATGGAGATCATCGACGAACTGGAACCCCGGCGGCGCGGACCGTACGCCGGTGCGGTGGGCTACGCCGGTTTCGGCGCACGAAACCTCGACACGGCGATCGCGATTCGCACCATCGTCTTCCACGGCGGCGTCGCGTATGCCCAGGCCGGCGCGGGAATCGTCGCGGATTCGGTTCCCGAGGCGGAACTGCGCGAAACAGAAGCGAAGGCCGGAGCGCTGCTGCAGGCGATCGCCTGCGCCAGGCGGCAAGGAACCGCGCGCTAGCGGGAGTCGCCCGCCCCGTCATGCGCCGGTTGCCGCGCTCGCTTCGCCGGTGCCGGTGGGAAAGCGGTACGGATATCCCGCCTCGGCCAGAAGATCGAGAACGCGTCGCACGGGGAGACCCATGACGGAGAAGAAATCTCCGTCGATCCGGTCCACCAGCGCCGCGCCCCACCCCTGGATGCCATAGGCGCCGGCCTTGTCGCGCGGCTCGCCGGTCGCGATGTAGGCGCGCAGCGTGGCGTCGTCGCTCGGGCGGAAGGTGACCCGGGTCTCGTCGGCGGCACGAAACTCCCGGCCCTCATGCGTCAGGCAGATCGCGGTGATCACTACATGGGTGCGCCCCTGCAGGAGACGCAACATCCGCAGCGCGTCGGCGTCGCCGGTGGGCTTCTCGAGGATCGTGCCGTCGAGCACCACGATGGTGTCGGCACCGAGAACGAGTTGACCCGGCACCGCGCGGGCCTTGTCGCGGGCCAGGCGCTCGGCATAGGCACGTGGCGCCTCGCCGGACAGGGGAAGTTCCTGGACATTCGCCGGACTCACCAGGACCGGGAGGTGGAGCATCTCCAGCAGCTGACGGCGGCGGGGAGACGCCGACGCCAGCACCAGCGTGGGCATCGTCATGCCGCGTCGCGGTCGAGGATCAGGGTCACGGGCCCGTCGTTGACCAGCGACACCTGCATGTCGGCGCCGAACTCGCCACTGGCCACCGAGAGCCCGGCCGCACGCAGCGCCGCGAGGAAGGCCTCGTAGAGCGGAATGGCGACCTCGGGACGCGCCGCGGCGATGAACGACGGCCGGCGACCCTTCGCGGCGTCGCCGTATAACGTGAACTGGGAAACCACCAGCACCGCTCCACCCACGGCGCCGATGTCGAGATTCATCTTCCCTTCCCCGTCTCCGAAGAGCCGCAGGCCGGCGATCTTCTCCGCCATCCAGGCGCCCTGGTCCGCCGTATCGGTCGAGGTGAACGCCACCAGCACCACGAATCCGGTACCGATCGCCCCGGCGATCCGCCCGTCAATGGTGACTCGTGCTTCGGATACACGCTGCAGGACCACGCGCACGGCTGGAAAGTAGCTGGTCGCGTCCAGCAGCTCGCGGGTAACTTTCGCCACCACGGTGCTCCGGATCGCGCAGTCACCGGTATCCGTCACCCTCACGCAACGGACCATCCCGATGCCGAAGAAGGACCCGCGCGTCGATGCCTACATCACGAAGGCGCCGGAATTCGCCCGGCCGATCCTCATCCGGCTCCGGGCCGCGGTGCACGCTGCCTGCCCCGAGGTCGAGGAGTCGATCAAGTGGGGGATGCCCAGCTTTGCCTATCATGGCATTCTGTGCGGCATGGCGGCATTCAAGCGCCACGCCGCATTCGGCTTCTGGAAGAGCAAGCTGGTGCTCGACAGGAACGGCAAGCCGGCCGACGAGTCGATGGGCCGGAACGGCCGCCTCACCTCGATCGACGACCTGCCGCCGCGGCGCACGCTCGAGGGTTACATCCGCGCCGCGATGCGTCTCAACGCCGCGGGTGTCACGGTACCGCGAAGGGCGGCTCGAACCAAGCCGTCGCCGCGGACCCCCAGCGACTTCTCCACTGCGATCCGCCGCAGCGCCAGGGCCCAGGCGGCGTACGCCCGGTTCTCGCCGAGCATGAAGCGGGAATACATCCAGTGGATCGTCGAGGCGAAGACGGATCCGACCCGCCAGCGCCGCATCGAGACGGCCGTCGCGTGGATCGCCGATGGCAAGCAACGCAACTGGAAGTACGCGACGAAACGATAGCCGCGGTGTTGTCGCCGAGTTGATCGGTCCCGCCGTTCCTTCCCCCGACACACCCAACGGGGGAACCGATGCGGTACGCAGTCCTGCTCTGCTCCATCCTTGCCACGCCATGCCGCGGCGCCGCGCAGTGGCACCTGGCACTCCTCGGTCGCGCCACGACGACCCATGGCGACGCCGAGAACCCGGCCGATCCCGATCACGCCGAACTGCGGGCCGATCATCTCGCCGGGTGGTCGCTCGAACTGGCGCGCGGCGCCGGAGGGTGGCGGATCGGGATCGACGTCCGTCGCACCACCGGCGACCTTGCCGAAGTGACCTCCACCGCGGCGGTCGCGGTGCGCGACGTCCTTTCCGCGTGGGGATCGGGCTTCGAGATCGACCGCCGACTGGCGGGATTTGCAGGCGGGGCGATGCTCGTCGGCGGCCTCGGTGCCGGAATCGACCGCTGGAGTTTCGATGTCGCCGGCGGGGGCGTGCGATGGAGAGCGTCGGCTCGTGCCGCGCTCGAGGCCGATCTCCCGATCGCCAGCGGCTGGGGCGCGATCGTGCGCGGCGAAGTCGCCGCGGGACCGTCCCTCTTCCGCGCCTCGGAGGTGCCCGACGGATTCTCGCGCCACGCCGCGCGGCGCATCGGCGTCGCGATCGGGCTGGCGCGAGGCTGGCGATGATTACTCGACCGTCACCGACTTGGCGAGGTTCCGCGGCTGATCGACGTTGCAGCCCCGGTTGACGGCCACGTAGTAGGACAGGAGCTGCAGCGGAATGATGGTGAGGATCGGCGTCAGCAGGTCGAGTGTCTCCGGCACGATGAACGTCGCCTCCGCGAGCCGCGCGATCTCCTCGTCGTTGGCGTTGACGATCGCGATCACCTTGCCGCCGCGGGCGCGAACCTCCTGCACGTTGGAGACGATCTTGCTGTGCACCGCGTCGCGCGGCGCCACCACCACGACGGGCATGTTCTCGTCGATCAGCGCGATCGGCCCGTGCTTCATCTCGGCCGCGGGATATCCCTCGGCGTGGATGTAGGAGATCTCCTTGAGCTTGAGCGCCCCCTCGAGCGCCACCGGGAAGTTGACCCCGCGGCCGAGATAGAGCGCATTCGTCGATTCGTCGAAGCGCGACGCAAGCCGCTGGATCTCGTCGGCGCGGTCGAGGATCTGCCGGACCTGGTCGGGAAGCTTCTGCAGGGCCTCGATGTAGCGCCGGCCCTCGAGCAGCGACATGGTGCGCAGCCGGGCGAACCGCAGCGTGATCATCGCCAGTGCCACGACCTGCGAGGTGAAGGCCTTGGTGCTCGCCACGCCGATTTCCGGACCGCAGCGCAGGTACAGGCCGCCGTGCACCTCCCGGGCGATGGTCGACCCGACCACGTTCACCAGCCCCACCGCCCTGGCGCCCCGCTGCTTCGCCTCGATCAGCGCGGCGAGCGTGTCGGCCGTCTCGCCCGACTGCGAGATCGCGATCACCAGCGTCTCGGGATCGACGATCGGATTGCGGTAGCGGAACTCCGAGGCGTACTCGACATCGGTCGGGATCCGCGCCAGTTCCTCGAACATCTGCTTCCCGATCAGGCCCGAATGCCACGACGTGCCGCACGCGGTGATGATGATGCGCTTCACCTTCTTCGCGTCGGTGTCGGAGAGCTTGAGCCCGTAGACCCGGACGCTCCCGGTCTCCTCGAGCAGGTGACCGCGCATCGTGTTCTCGATGCTCTCCGGCTGCTCGAAGATCTCCTTGAGCATGAAGTGATCGAAGCCGCCCCGCTCGATCGTCGCGAGGTCCCATTCGATCTGATTGATCGGCTTGTCGACCTGCCGTGTCATCAGCGTGCGGACCCGGAAATCATCCTTGGTCAGCACGGCGAGTTCGCCGTTGTCGAGGTAGACCACGCTGCGGGTGTGATCGAGCAGGGCCGACTGATCCGATGCCACCAGGTTCTCGCCCTCGCCGATCCCCAGCACGATCGGCGAGCCGTTGCGCGCCGCGACCAGCGTGCCCGGTTCGTCCGCGCTCATCACCACGATGCCGTAGGCGCCATCGACATCGCGCAGCGCCGCCGCGACCGCCTCCTCGAGCGAACCCTCGTAGAGCTCGCCGATCAGGTGCGCCAGCACCTCGGTATCGGTTTCCGACTTGAAGGTATGTCCGCGGGAGATCAGCGCCTTCTTGATGCTGGACGAATTCTCGATGATCCCGTTGTGGATCAGCGCGATCCTTCCCGACTGGTCGGTGTGCGGATGCGCGTTGGGCGTGGTGGGAGCGCCGTGGGTCGCCCACCGGGTGTGACCGATGCCCAGCGTCCCCGCGGGCTCCGACCCGGCGATCTGGCCGGCGAGCACGCTGAGCTTCCCGGCGGCCTTGCGGATCTCGATCCCCTTGCCGTTGAGAACCGCGATCCCGGCCGAGTCGTAGCCGCGATACTCCATGCGGCGCAGACCCTCCATGAGGATGCGCGTCGCCTGCCGCGGCCCTACGTATCCCACGATCCCGCACATGTCTTCCGGATCCCCCTGCCGCGTTTACCCGCGTGGTGCCCCGGACGCCACGATCTCCCGGGCCCGCTCGACCAACCCCGCCGCCAGCTCCTCGGTGGACGCCTCGGCGATCAACCGGACGATCGGCTCTGTCCCCGACGGGCGGACATGAAGCCAGCGGTCCGGCCACCCCAGGCGTAGACCGTCCCGCCGGTCGCACTCTGCCTCCGGGAACGCCCTCTCCAAACGCCCGTACTGGCGCTCCAGATCCCCGCCCCGGCCGGTTCGGGCCTTGATGATGACGTAGCGGGGGGCCTCCGCCACCACCTGGGAAAGCGATCGGCCGGCCGCGGCCAGGTGTTGCAAGATGAGGGCCGCCGCCAGCGGGGCGTCCCTCCCGGTGTGGAGCGCGGGCAGGATGACGCCGCCGTTCCCCTCCCCGCCGATCAGCGCCCCCTCCGCCCGGATCGCCCGGGCGACATTGGCCTCCCCCACCGGGGCGAGGACGAGGCGCCCCCCGCCAGCCCCCACCGCATCCCGCACTACGAGCGAAGTCGAGAGGTTCGCCACGACCACGGGAGAGGTCCCCGGGGCGGCGCGGCGCAACACACTGCGGATCGCGATCGCAAGGGTGTAGTCCTCGCCGATCGGGCGTCCGTTCTCATCGACGAGTGCCAGTCGATCGACATCGGGATCGACGGCCATCCCGAGATCGGCGCCGGACCGTTGTACCAGTTCACCCAGCGCGCCGAGGTTCTCCGGCACCGGTTCGGGTGGGCGCGGAAAGAGCCCGTCGCTTTCGAGGTTGATGCCGGTGACGCGGACGCCAAGCCGATCGAAGAGCGAGAGCATGGAGGGCGCACCGGCACCACGGACGCAATCGAGGGCGACATGGAATTGCCGCGCCGCGATCGATCCGGCATCGACGTCGGGCAGTGCCTCGATCGCGTCGAGGTGCCGCGACACCGCGGCGCCGTCGTGCGTGACGTCGCCGATGCCGTCCCATCCGGCACGCAGCGGTCCCGCCTCGGCGAGACGGCGCACCACGGCGCCGGCGTCAGCATCGAGGAAGATCCCGTCGGGACCGACGAACTTGAGCGCATTCCACTCGATCGGATTGTGGCTCGCGGTGACGATCAGGCCGCCGCCGGCCCGATGGTGCTCGACGGCCATCTGCACCGTCGGCGTGGGCACCATGCCGACATCGATCACGCCGGCGCCGACCGACTGCAATCCGGCCGTTGCGGCGCGGACGAACATCTCACCGGAAGTGCGGGCGTCGCGACCGACGACGACGCGGGGAGCGCCGCTGTCGCGCGCCCAGCCGCCG
>Ga0335085_10014718_pt1 | contig 11396 bp, 9 predicted proteins | sample Lox_Sample_45_FD_206712 | JGI IMG/M metagenome (GOLD analysis project Ga0335085, IMG submission 206712) | Soil microbial communities from Loxahatchee National Wildlife Refuge, Florida, United States - Lox_Sample_4.5 | ecosystem: Environmental > Terrestrial > Soil > Wetlands | place: USA: Florida... | reverse complement strand
CGATTCGGCGGCCGAGCGCCGGTTCGTGGGCCTCGACGCTCCCCTTCGCAGGTCGATCGCCCTCTTGTCGAAGGCGCACACGCAGGCCGAGCTCTTCGCGCTGGCCAAGCAGTAACCGCGGGATTGCGTCGCGGCGGCGGGCTCGGCGTTTGCCGTGGCGACCGCCGCCGCGTGGGATATAGATTGCCGACGTTCCGATCACGAGGCCGCGCCGACGCGACTTCGTTTCCCGCCCACGCACGCCATCGTCAAGCGTTGAAGCTCCCGTAGAGGGCTTCGGCACCCTGTCCCTCCCCTTCCCCACCCGACCCCTCGCAGGAATGGCGCGTAGAATTCGGCTCGGTGAGTCCCTGGTCGAATTGGGACTGATTACGCGAACGCAACTCGACGAGGCGCTCAGCCGCCGCGATTCCAGCGGCGAGCGGATTGGTGAGGCCCTGGTGGCCCTCGGCTACCTCAGCGAGCGCGACCTGTTCAAGACCTTGGCCCAGGACGCGGACGTCCCGTTTCTCGAACCGGGCGAGCTCCGCGTCGACCCGATGGTCGTATCGCTGGTGGCGCCGATCATCGCGCGGGGCCAGAAGTTGATGCCGCTCCGGAACGAAGGGCGTGCGCTGCTCGTGGCGATGGCCAACCCATTTGACATCGGTGTGGTGCGCTCGCTGGAGCGGTCGACGGGCAGGCAGATTCGGGTGGCGGCAGCCGATCCGGTCGAGATTGCCCAGCTCGTCGAAACGTACTACGGCGGAAACGGGGGCGCGGTCGCGGGGGGCCAGGAGGCGGCGAGCCGCGCTCGCGCCGGCTGGTCGGCCGGACGCGCGGCGGACACCGGTGGACGAAGCGGAGGGACGCCGCCGCAGGCCTCGGACGCTGGAGCCCCGGCCGCGGGGCCGTCTCGACAATTCATGCCGGTGGATGACGGCGCGACCGCCGCCGAGTTGGCGGATTCGATCATTCGGCGGGGCGTCGCCCTTGAGGCGACCGACATTCACATCGAGCCGCTCGAAGACTCGGTCCTGGTCCGGTATCGCGTGGACGGGATGCTCCAGGACGGCCCACTGTATCCGAAGGCCCTTCAGGCCGCGCTCATGAGTCGGATCAAGATCCTGTCCAACCTCGACATCGCGGAGGCGCGGCTCCCGCAGGACGGTCGGGTGCGCATTCGCGTGGACGGACGCGGCATTGACCTGCGGGTCTCGACGTTCCCGACCGTGCACGGCGAGGACGTCGTGCTGAGAATCCTCGACCGGGGGCGCGTCAATCTCCGTCTGGATCACCTGGGCATCGACCCGGCGGACGTCGCGCTGCTGCGGGAGGCCCTGAAAAAGCCCTACGGGCTGCTCCCGGTGACGGGCCCGACCGGATCCGGCAAGACGACGACGCTCTATTCGGCCCTGGTCGAGATGAATCGGGGCGACCGCTGCATCATCACGCTCGAGGATCCGGTCGAATACGAGATGCAGCAGATCCGGCAATCGCAGATCAACGTGCGGGCCGGCCTGACCTTCGCCTCCGGACTCCGCTCGATTCTCCGGCACGATCCCGACGTCATTCTCGTGGGCGAGATGCGGGACGCGGAGACGGTCCAGATCGCGCTCACCGCCGCGCTGACCGGCCATATGGTGCTGACCACGCTGCACACGACCACGGCGGCAGGCGCCATTCCGCGGCTGCTCGACATGGGTGCGGAGCCGTTTATCGTCGCGTCCGCCATCGGCCTGGTCGCCTCGCAACGACTGGTTCGGACGCTGTGCCCGGCGTGCCGCGTTGAGATCGAGCTGGCGCGGGCGGTGCGGGACCGGTTCGGGCTGGCCGCGATCCCCGTGTACGGTCCGAAGGGGTGTGGCGAGTGCCGAGGCACGGGGTTTCGCGGGCGAATGGGGATCTTCGAGTTTTTGCCGATTACCGAGGAAATCGTCTCGTGCATATATGAGCGGCGGTCTTCCGAAGAGATCCGCCGGCTGTCCGTGCGCCCGACGTTGTTGGACGACGGACTCCGCAAGGTCCGGGAGGGCTCCACGACACTGGACGAGGTGCTGCGGGTCATCGCCTAGCGACTCGCCAAGGAGATTGTGCCCGAATTCTGGTACAGCGCACTGACCGACGCCGGTGCAGTGAACGAGGGGTGGATGAGCGCGGGATCCGAAGCGATCCTCGCCGAACGGCTCCGCGAGGCCGGGGCCTTTCTCATCCGCACCGAACTCCGCGAGAAGCCGGAACGTGCTCGGCGGCTCACCGACGGCAAGGTCGACCGGAAGGAGCGCCTGGCGTTCCTGGAATACGTCGCCGGATCGTTCGACGTCGGGATTCCCATTCTCGAGACCTTGGACGACGTCAAGGTTCGCCTGCAGTCGAAGCGTCTGCGGAGCATCATCACGGAAATCCGGTTCGCGGTGTCGGACGAAGGGAAGAGTTTGTCGGCCGCCCTTGCCGAGCACCCGATCGCGTTCCCGGAGTTGTTCGTCGGGACGATTCGGGCGGGCGAGGCGAGCGGCGAGCTGGGATTCGCGCTCCGGCAGCTGGTCGAGTACATGGATTGGCAGGAGTCGATCAACTCGCAGTTGATGCAGGCAACACTCTACCCCGCGATCGTTCTGGGGGCGGTGGGACTGCTCGTGGTCGGTCTGCTCGGGTGGGTATTTCCGAAGATCATTCCGCTGCTCACCAACCAGAAGGTCAAGCTCCCGCTTCCGACCCGCGTCATCCTGACGCTCTCGAACTTCGTCAATCACGACTGGCTGCGCGTGGTGCTCGCGGTCAACGCGACGCTGATGGCGGCCTACCTGATTCGCCAAACGCCGCGCGGCCGCTTGTTTCTCGACGGCATGATGCTCCGCCTCCCGGTCATCGGCGAGGTCATTCGCGATGTGTACATGGCGCGGATCGTCACGTACCTGAGTCTGTTTTATCGCACGGGCGTCGAGCTGGTGTTGTCGCTCACCATCGTGGAACGGATTACGGCGAACCACGCGGTGGCCCTCGCGCTCGCCAACGCGCGTGGTTTGGTGACCGACGGGGTCTCGATGGCCGCGGCGTTCGGGCGGTCTCCTCTGTTCCCGCCGGTCGTCATCCGGAGTATCGCGCTGGGTGAAGCGACAGGAAACCTCGACGCCGCGCTCGGCCGCGCCCGCGACTACTACGGCCGCGAGATTCCGGCGTCGGTGCGTCGCATGATCACGGTGCTCCAACCCATGCTGATCGCCATCATCGGCTTCGTGATTCTGATGGTGGCGTTGGCGATCATCCTCCCGATTCTGAACATCTACAATACGATCGGCGTGCGGCACTAGATGCGACTTCGATTTGGCCGCCGCACGTTTGCCGCCCTGATCGATCAAGACGGCGTCGCGCTGATCGAATATCGGCGCGAACGCGACGGCTTTCGCGTGCTGGGCTCCCGGGTCGAGACCCGTCGGTTCGAGACGATCGAGGCGGCGGCGGACGCGACCGTCGACCTGCTCGAGGCCGAGGGCGCGCGCCGCGCGTCCGTCGCGGTCGCGCTGCAGCACTTCGGAGCGTTTTACCATTCGATGGCGCTTCCGCAGGCCGCGGACGACATCCTCCGGCCGGTGATCGAACGGGAGGCGCAGCGGATCTTCAACGTCGCTGATCCGGCCGTTGCCTTTTCGCGGGGACCAGACCTCGAGCGGCGGGAAACAGCGCGCGGCGACGCGGCGAAGCCACCCCAGCAGGTGGTGATCGCCGGCGCGCCGCGCGCCATCATCTCGGCACTTCATGCCCGGTTGGCCGCGGCGCGCCTCTCGGTCGATGTCGTGACCGTGGTGCCCGAGACCCTCCGGCGCGTCTATGAGGCGCTTGACGGATCAGCTGAACCCACCGCCATGCTCGTCTGCCTGGCGAGTGGCGCCCACCTCGCGTTCTTCATCGATCGGCGGCTCGAGCTGGCCATCGAGCCGCAGATCGCGCTCGAAGGCGAGCGGAACATCGACCCGGCGGTGGTCGTCGATCAGGTCGAGCGGGGCTCTGTGTTTCTGCGGCAGCAGGCGCGGGGCGCCGTCGCCACGAGGCTGCTGCTTGCCGCACAGCCCGCGGATTACCCCGCGATCGCGGCGGCCCTCGAAGGACGGACCAAGCTCATTGTCCAGCCGTTGGCGAAATCGCTTGGCGCACCGGAAGCGGTGGTCGCGATGGGCGCCGTGCTGGAATCGCGCTCCGTGGCTGCGCTCGACCTGTATCCGCGGGCACCGACGGTCCGCCACCGGGTGCGCAAGGCGATACAGGGGCCTGGCGCCATCCCAGCCGGTGTTGTTGCCGCGGCCGGAGCGGCGGCCATCTGGGCGGGAGTCGAGTTCGCGACGTTCGCGCACGCCCGCACCACGATCACGTCGCTGACCGATTCGATCTCGAGAGTGGAAGCGTCGATCGTGCCGGTTCGACAATCGGTCGAAGCGCGAGCGGGGTTGGCCACGATCCGGACCGATCTCGACAACGCCGGGGTGGAGCAGCGTCGAATCGTTCAGGCGCTCGCGCGGCTGGCCGCCGCGGTGCCCGCGGGCCTCCGATTCGACAGTTTGAGCGTCGTCCGCGCTCCCGACGGGTGGCGCGCGACGGTCCGGGTCCATTCCACGGCCGAACGCGGCGGCGATGCGATCCGCGGGATCAACAGCCTGTTTCAAGCGTTGCAATCGAGCCGGGCCCTCACGAACGTCGCGTTCGACGACTCGTTCGGATGGACGGCCGACGAGGCAAAGGACAGCTCGGCCGAGCCGCGCGCCTCGCGCATTTCCGGGCCGGTTCGAGTTTCGGCGGGCCTGACCTTCCTGGTGCCGGCGGAGGGGTCCCGTTGATGCCGATGGATCGCGACGCCTTCAACCGCTGGCTCCGGCTCAACGCCCAGAGAGTCCAGGTGGCGGCGGTCGCCATCGTTGTGCTCGGGGCGAGCGTCTGGATCGGCAAACAATCTCGCGCCCACCTCGCTCCGCTCGAAAAGCAGATCAGCGACCTCCGCGCGGCCGCCAACGAGCTCGCCCGCTGGCGCGCCGGATTCCGCGCCCCAGACGCCCGCGAGGCGACGATGCTCGGCGACGACAGTGTCGCGGTGCGGTCGGTCGCTGTCCCCACCGGGAGCCGGATGCTGGTGGCGCAGGCCGTCGCGCGGCAAGCGGAGCAGGCCGGACTCACGGGCGTGCGGCTCAGCTTCGTGCCGCCGCCCGATTCCGCGACCGTGCCGGTGCGTGGACGGGTCGGGAACATCCCGATCACGGTCGCGAAATACGCGGTCAGCCTCGATTGCTCGGGCAGCTTCGCGGCAGCGCTCGCGTTTGTCGATCATCTGCCGCCGACTCTGGCGATGTCGACGTTGGGGGTGGTCACCCAAACGGACGGTGTGCGGTATCACCTGGTGCTTTCGGTCTACGAGGTGCCGAATGGCGGCGGCTAAGGCGGGCTCGTCCCGCCTCGTGCTGCCGTCGGTGATCGCGCTGACGGCCATTGCATTGTTGCTCGCGTCGCGCACATTCAAGGTACCTGTTGCGCGGATCGCGGCGACGGCGTCGCTCGCCGGGCTGGACTCTCTCACTCCATACTTGGCCCCGATTGGCACAGATACCGTACATGCGGCAGTACTGGGCGGCGACACCAACATTCGCGTGCCCGATCCCTTCGTCTCCCCAATTCGGCAGAACGTGACCGCAGCGGCGCCGGAGATCCAGACGCCCGAGCAAGCTCCGGATTCCACCGTCGTGGTCAACGGCACCTTCATCTCCGGAAGTCGTCGTTCCGCTTTCATCAACGAAACCTGGGTCAGGCTCGGCGACATCTGTGCCGGCGGAATGCGTTTGACGTCGGTCGAGAAGAACTACGTCGTGCTGACCGACGCGCGAGGGAGGCGGCATACGATCGTCGTGCTCAGCGGCGGAACGAGATGACGCCACTGGTTCGAGCCGCTCGGATGCACACGGGAATCGCCCGTGGGGTCCGGGCAGCGATGTCCGTGTGGGCGCTCGGTGGTGTGGCGGCATGCGCGTCGGCGGCAGGGCCTCGCCCGCAAACACAGACCAAGATTGACTTCGCGACACCCACGCCTCGGGTCGACACGCCCCAGGCGAACGGGCCGGCGTCAGCCGTGGGTGCGACGGCGCTGCCGCAGCTGGCTCCCGCCGACGCGTTGATTGCCCGACCCTACGCTCCGCCGATCAGCCTGGATTACGACCGGCAGGACATCGGGACGGTCCTGCGTGATTTGTCCAAGAGCTACGGATTGAGTCTCGTTGTCGATCCGGCGGTGCGCGGTCCGGTGACGATTCACGCGACGGGACTGACGCTCGACCAGGCCCTGCATGAGATCGTGGGACCGGCCGGATTCGCCTACCAGCTGTTGGGCCCGACGCTCGTCGTCACGCCCGTGCAGTTGGAGCATAAGGATTTTACGTTCAACTATGTGGCCATGACGCGCATCGCCGCCGGCAACACGAGCGTGCAGCGCGAGTTGTCCGGAGGCGTGGGCGGCACGTCGGCGGGGACGGTGGGAGGTCTCAGTACGGCCGCGCCGGGCGTCGGCGGCAACGCCGGCGGCGGCGACATCATCCAGGGATATTCGGACGCGGACATCTGGAAGGAGGTGCAAAGCGCGCTGGACGTCCTGCTCTTCCCCGCGACGCCGGCCGTCGCCGGCGCGCCGTTGACGACCCCCGCCGCGCAAACCCCTCAGAACGGCGTCGCCGGGTCGGTCGGAACGCCGGCCTTCAGCAGGTCGACCGCGGACGGCACCTCCTTGATCATCTCGCCGGTGGGCGGCCTCATCAGCGTCACCGCCACGCCCGAGAAGATCGCGCAAGTCGGCGAGTGGCTCAAGCTGTACGAGAGCGCGGTACGGCGCCAGGTATTGATCGAAGCCAAGATCGTGGAGGTCGATCTCAGCAGCGGGAACCAGGTGGGGATCGATTGGAACGTGGTGGCGACCCGCGCCAATCACATGTTGTCATCCACGAATCCGCCAACGAACATGACGTCGCCCGGGTCGTGCTCGGGCGTGCTGTGCTTCACGTTGAACGGCAACACGTCGATCAACGCGGTCCTCAATGCCTTGACGACGCAGGGCAAGGTCAGCGTGCTCTCGGATCCTCGCGTGAACACGCTCCAGAATCAGCGCGCGACGTTCAACGTCACGACCGACGAGAATTTCTTCGCGACGTCCCAGCAGCCCATCGTCAACCCGAGCACGGGTGCGATCATCAGTTTCAACACCAACGTCACGATTCAGCAGATCCAGGTGGGCATCGTGCTCGACGTCACGCCGGAGATCGCCGCCGACGGCACGATGATCATGAACATCCGTCCGCTTGTGACGAGCCTCGACCACACGGACACGTTCACGACGCCCGGCGGCGGCAGCGCCACCGCGCCAGCCACCAGCCGGCGCGAAGTGGACGCCATGGCCAGTTTGCGCAACGGGGAAACGATCGTCATCGGCGGATTGACACAGACGAAGAACGACGTCGAGAAGAGCGGGATCCCCGGCCTGATGAACCTGCCGTGGATCGGCAAGGTGTTCACCAACTACACCAATAGCCAGACGCGATCCGAGTTGGTCATCTTTCTCACGCCGACCATCACTTCCAGCCAACCCCCATCCGGGTCTTAGGAGCCGCGCGCGCGATGTACGAGAGCTTCTACGGACTGAATGACAAGCCGTTCGCACTGACGCCGAACCCCCGGTTCGTCTTCTACTCGCAGCAATACCGCGAGGCAGAGGGGCAGTTGCTCTACGGGGTCAACAATCGGGAAGGCTTCATGGTGGTCACCGGGCCGCCGGGAACCGGAAAGACCACGCTCTGTCGCGATCTGATCGACAAGCTCGACCGCGGCCGAGTGCATTCGGCCCTGATCTTCAACCCGTTTCTGAACGCCGTCGAGATGTTGGCCGCGCTTCTGACGGAATTCGGGATCACGGCGCCCTCCGGCGCGTCGCGGAAGGATCTGCTCGATCGCCTGAATCAGTTTCTGCTGGCCCAACTGGCCCTGGGAAAGAGCTGCGTGGCGATCTTCGACGAGGCCCAACACCTGTCGGCTGAATTCCTGGAACAGATTCGCGTATTGTCGAATCTCGAAACCGACCAGGAAAAACTGCTCCAGATCATTCTCGTCGGTCAGCCGGAACTGCTCGACCGCATTCGGAGCCCTGGGATGGCGCAGCTCAATCAGCGCGTCTCCATTCGCTGCGCGCTATCCGATCTGGATCGGCAGGAGTCCGACCGGTACATCCACCACCGGCTCAATGTGGCGGGTGCCCGCGGCCAGGTGCGGTTCTCGACGCGGGCGGTGCGCGACATCTTTGCCGCCGCCCAGGGCGTGCCGCGGCTCATCAACCTCATCTGCGACCGGGCGCTCCTCGCGGGATATGCCGACCAGACGCGCGACATCGGCGCGGCGCACGTCAAGAAGGCGATCCTGGCGTTGCGCGGTGAAGAGGCCGGACTCCACAACGACGCCAAAGGCGGCCGGTCGCCGGGACGCTCGCGCAGAGTACTCGTGGCGGTGGGCGCGGCAGCGGTGCTGGTGGTCGCCTGTGTCGGATGGTGGCGGCTCGAAGCCGGGCAAGTGACTCCTGAATCGCTCTACGAAAGCGCGACGACCGCGACCCGGCCGGACGCGGCCAAGGCGTACTACAGCGAGCTGACGAGACGATTTCCAACCTCGACCTTTGTTCCGCAAGCGTTGGTCGCGCTCGCGCAGCTGCAAATGGCGGACAGCGAGTACGCGTTCGCGTTGTCTTCCTTGCGCGAGGCCGACGCTCGCACCGAGAATGGCCCGGAGAAGTCACGCGTCAAGGTCTGGACGGCATTGGCGGAGCTCAGCGTTGGTGACACCAACTCGGCCTGCCAGATGCTGGCATCGCGAGACTCGACGGCCTCGACGGATCCGCTCCTGCAGCCGCAGATCGCGGCGGTCTCTTCTCACTGCGATAGCACGACGCAGATCTCGGCTGGTACCGTGGCGCCCGACAGCGCGGGAACGTCGACACCCCGCGCACGAGCGGATTCCGCGCCACTTCGCGCGGCGAGCCGTGTGCGGCCACCGCTCGGACCGGCGGGCCCGCCATGAGCGTTATTCACGACGCGCTCAAGACCAATCAGCGCGAACGAGCGGCGCGGCGGACTCGAGGCGAGGCGCACGTGCTGGAAGGGTTCTTTCCGTTCAGCGAGGCGACCAGCCGACGCCGAGACGGGCGAAGCCGGGTGGTGATCGTCGCCGCGAGCATGGGACTTTTGCTCGTGGTCATCGCGGTCGTCGTGTTCGCGACTCCCCTGCGCCACGCGTTTCAGTCGGCCGGCGGCTCGCTCGGCGGAAAGAGTTCGGCGGGCGTGCCGTCTCAATCGGGAGGTCTGGCGTCGCCGCGAACGGGTCGCCCCACGCCGCAACCCGGTCAGAACGCCGGAAAGGGCGCGCAAGCCGCACCGCTCCCCCGCGGTGGTCACAGCGCGACCATTCTGAACGAGGCGCACAGTGCGTCGCCGAACGTTGCGACCGCGGGCGAGGAGTCGACGCACGGCCGAGCCAACGCTCGGTTGAGCGGCACGCGCGTGCCGGCCGCCGAGAGCCTGGCCGGCGACGTCGCACGATTGACCGGAGGGGACAACGGCAGGTCGAACACCGGCGCGATGCCTGATTCGGCGGCGGCCACATCGGCGGTCATCGTCTTTCCGGTTGGGAACACCGCGTCCGGCGTCAAGCTCGAAGGGCCCGCGCCGCGTCAACTCGATCTTCGCGTGAATCAGGGCGTCGACGCGATGAAGCGCGGCAACTACGCGGCTGCCAACGAGATTTTCAAATCGGCCGTTTCGCTGGGGACGAGCCGGGAGCTGTTCCTCGATTGGGCCCTGACCCTCACCCAGCTTGGCGATCTCGACGGAGCCGCGGTGAAATACCGCGAGGCGCTGGATGTCGACCCGACGTGGGTGGACGCGATGATCGGGTTCGCGCGGTTGCTCGACGATCAACACGACACACAGGGCGCGACCGCCTGGCTCGACAAGGCGATGAAGCTCGAACCGCAAAACGTCACGGTGCTTCTGGCGTACGCCGATCAATACGATCGCCAGCTGGGCGACCTGGAATCGGCCAAGCGCGTCCTCAACCAGGTCGTGGCCTTCGATCCAGCAAACGCGCGGGCGCACCTCCACCTGGCCAACGTCATGTTGCGGCTGGCCGATACGACCGGCGCCGTACGGGAATACAACAGCGCCATTCGGTTTGCGGGGAGCGACCCCGCGATTCACGTGCAGGAGATCCAGGATTTGCTCAAGCGACTTCCGGGGGGAACGCGACCATGATGCTGCGCGTCGGACGTGGGGCCGCGCTGGCCGCGGCGATCGTGGGGATCGCGACGATCGCGGCGTGCCGCCAAACCAGTCCGCCGGTGGTCACCGAGCGTGCGGCGCCGCCGCTGCCGACCGTGGCGAACGTCGTACAGTCTCCAATCATGGCTCCCACGACACGCGTGGTGGATTCCCAAGTCACCGCCGCCGTCGCGGCACCGGAACCGTACATCTCGATCAACTTTCCCACGCCGGTCGACGTCCGTGTCCCCCTGTTCGCCATCGCCCAGGCCGGGCATTACGGCCTGGTGGTCCCGGCGGAAGTGACCAAGAAGATCTCGATCACGCTGGATAGCGTTCCGTTGTCGGTTGCGTTGCGGACGGTCCTCGATGCCGCCGGACTGGGGCTCGCCCCGACGACGCTGACACCGGCCAAGCTCCCGTACGACACGAGCGTCGTGTTCTATCAGCTCCCCGTCAATGTCGATTCCTTGTCGGCGGACGCCATCATGAAGCGCTTCGGAGTCAGCCGGGATATCGCCGAGCTGCTCGTGTTGTCCCGGATCCGGCCGTAAGCGCCGCGAATCCTCCGCCGCGCCGGTGCGTCAGCGCGGAATGATCGTCACCGAGCCCACGTGAATGGACGAGCGCTCGAGTCCAAACCGGGTCAGCTCCCGCGGCGTGACAACGTGAACCTGGCCGGGGTAGCGCGCGTTCACCTCCGCCAGGCCCCTGGCGCCAAGATCGGATTCGCTCATGATCTTGTTGCCGACCCGAAGAAAGGGATCGTTGCGCACCAGTTGTCGCCCCCACCGGATCGACTCGGCCGGCAGGATCACGATACGCGTGGGAAGCTGTTCCATCCAGCGTTCGGCCAGGTCATACGGCCGGACGACGCGCTCGACCTGAACCGCCCGCATCGGGAGCTGAATGAGCACGCTGGTCGCGAGCGACGAAACCCAGAGCCACGCGGTTCGCCGCCCGCCGATCGCCGCGACGAACACGTCCGTGCCGCACGCCGCGAGCAGGGCGAAGTTGCCAAGCGCGGCGTAGAGTCTGCGGTACCCCCAACCCTCTCCCTGTGAGTTGAGTCCGTGAAGCGACCGGACCACGATGACG
>Ga0335085_10014717_pt1 | contig 11396 bp, 12 predicted proteins | sample Lox_Sample_45_FD_206712 | JGI IMG/M metagenome (GOLD analysis project Ga0335085, IMG submission 206712) | Soil microbial communities from Loxahatchee National Wildlife Refuge, Florida, United States - Lox_Sample_4.5 | ecosystem: Environmental > Terrestrial > Soil > Wetlands | place: USA... | reverse complement strand
CAGTGCGGCCACCTGGGCCACCGACACCCTGCGCGAGCGCCTGGCGGTCAGCCAGGAGCTGGCCGAGCTGGTCGAGCTGCAGGACGATCCACGCTTGAGCTTCTGGGCGGCACTGCGACGCGCGGTTGTCGGCCTGCAGGCCGGCGAGTGCCCCCGGGTCGAATCCGGCCTGGAGACGATGCGTGCGGTGGTCGCCGCGGTGCCGGAGCCGCTGATGGCCTGGACGCAGCTGAAGTTCGAGTCGAGTTGGGCCCTGGTCCGGGGCGAGCTGCGGGCGTGCGAGCGATGGGCGATGGAGGCCTACGAGGTCGGCGCCGCGGCGGGCGAGCCCGACGCCGGCCCCTCGTGCAGCGGCCAGATCGCCGTCCTGCGCGTCTTCCAGGGCCGGGGTGCCGAGGCCGCGGAGAAGGTGCTGGAGCTGGCCGAGCAATCCAGCAGCCTCGCCAGCTGGCGCGCGGCTGCGGCGCGCGCGTTGATCGACACCGGTCGCCCCGATGAGGCTCGCGAGCTGCTGCTGGCCGTGGACTTCCAGAGCGATCACCGCGACGAGACATGGACGATGGCGACGCTGAGGTGGGCCGAAGTCTGCTCGGATCTGCATCTCCCCGATCGCGCAGGCGAGCTGTACGAGCTTCTGCAACCGATCTCGGGTCAGTTCGTCGCCGGTGGCACCATCGTGTCCGGCCCGGCCGACCACTTCCTCGGCCGGCTCGCCGCGACGCTCGGGCGCCGCGAGCAGGCCGTCGTCCACTTCACGGCGGCTGTCGAGCTCGCACAGCGGCTTAGCGCACCGCTTTTCGATGCCCTCACCCGGGTTCACTGGGCGCGCACGCTGATCGCCACCAACATTGGCGAGGACCTCGACCGTGCCGAGCGCATGCTCGGCGAGGCCGAGGAGACCGCTACACGTCTGGGTCTCGATCGCATCACAGCTGAAGTCGCGGCCTGCCGCGCCGCCCTGGCGGCGATCGCGGGGTAGCTGCAGGCCGATCGCGCCTGGCTACAGCGTGGGCGCGGTCGGCGTTTCCAGCTACACGCCGGTCAGCGGTGTCGACGGTTTCGTCAGCGGTGTCGTCCGTTTGCGCTCGGCGACGGCGGGTTAGCTCGCCGGCCTGAAGGCGATCGTCCGAGCCTACCGGCACCTCGCCGCCGCCTACGCGGACAAAGCCCCGGCTCCGTCGACGGCGAGGACCGAAGCGGAAGCCTCGGTGCGCGCGATCAAGCGCGGGGTGCGCGAGCTCGCCGAAGGCGCGAAGCTGCTCAAGCACGGGTGAGCTACAGCGTCAGCGCCGTCGGCGCCTGCAGCAGCTCACGGATGCGGGCCAGGAACACGGCGGCGTCGGCCCCGTAGAGGACGCGGTGGTCGCACGCGAGCGTGAGCGTGAGGGTGTTGCGCGCTCGCAGCTGCTCGCCATCGGCCATCGCCCGCGGCGCCAGCTCGCCGACGGACAGGATCGCCACCTGGGGTGGGTTGATGATCGCGGTGAAGCTGCGGATCCCGTACATCCCGAGGTTCGACACCGTGAACGTGCCCCCGCCGAGCTCGGGTGGGGTAATCGTGCCCTCGCGGACCCTCTCCGCCAGCGCCCGCGCCTCGCGTGCGATCTCCCCGAGCGACTTCTCGTCCGCGTCGAACACCGTCGGCACCACCAGCGCGTCCTGTGCCGCGACCGCCACGCCCACGTTCACGCGCGAGTGCAGCTGGACCTGGCCGTCGCGATAGCTCCCGTTGGCCCGCGGGTGCTCCCGCAGCGCCAGCGCCGCCGCCTTGACGATCATGTCGTTGTACGTGGGGACGGCGGCCTCGGGCCCCGGCGCCTCGGACCCCTCGCGGGCCCCCTCCGGCGCAGGGGCCGGCTTCGGCGAGAGGCGCTTGAGCTCCGAGCGGAGCTCTACGCAGGCCTCCATGTCGACGTCGATCTGCAGCGAGAAATCCGGGATCGTGGCCTTTGACGCCGCCATCCGCCGCGCGATCGTCGCCTGGGTGCGGGTGAGCTCCACGACGGTCGTCTGTCCCTTCGCCGTCGCCACCCCTTCGAGCACCGCGGTCTGCCCGCCGGGTGCGTCGCTCGCCTGCGGCGCCGCGCTCGAGGACGGCGATGTGCTCGCGGGCGCCGCCGTGCTCGCCGGCGCCGCTGTGCCGGCGGGAGAGGGCGCGCCCCGAGCCCCCTGGACGTCGGCCTTCACGATCCTTCCCCCCGGGCCCGAGCCCGACACCGTTCCGAGGTCGACCCCGCTCTCACGCGCCAGTCTCCGGGCCAGCGGCGAGGCCCTGATCCTCGTGGACGCGGGCGCCCGGGGCGGCGGCGCGGACGCGGGCGGGGTCGATGCTGCGGCCTGCGCCGGGGCGGGCTGGGGCACCGCCTCGGCGGACCGCTGCCCGTTGGATGAGGACTCCGCGGCGGGCGTGTCGCCGGGGCCCACGCGAGCGATCAGCTCGCCGATCGCGAGCGTGGCGCCCTCCGGGGCGACGATCTCGAGCACCCCCTCCTGGTCGGACTCGTAGGTCATCGCGGCCTTGTCGGTCTCGATCTCGACCAGTTCGCTGCCGCGGGTGACAAGCTCCCCGTCGCGCCTGAGCCAGCGCAGGATCGTGCCCTCCTCCATCGTGTCCGACAGCCGAGGCATGACGATCTCGGCCATCAGCCGGTGCCCGCCCCTGAGCTCGCCCCGGCGCCCGCCGGTTGGGCCCCGAGCGTGCCCAGGGCGGCCGCCACTACCTGCGCCTCGTGTGGGTAGGCGATGTCCTCGAGCGGCTTGGAGTAGGGCATCGGGACGTCGGCTCCGGTGACCCGCGTGACGGGTGCGTCGAGGTCGTCGAAGGCCTGCTCGGTGATCAGGGCCGCCAGGTTCGCGCCCACGCCCCCATGCGGCCAGCCCTCCTCCACCACGACGCAGTGGTTGGTCCGCGCGACCGATGAGAGGATCGTCTGCAGATCGAGGGGACGCAGCGTGCGCGGATCGATCACCTCGGCCTCCACGCCGTGCTCGGCGGACAGGGTCTCGGCCGCCCGCTCGGCCGTCAGGGCCATGCGGGAGATCCCGACGATCGTCACGTCCTTGCCCTCGCGGGCCACACGGGCGTGCCCGAAGCTCACGCGATGCTCGCCCTCGGGGACCTCGCCACGGAGCCCGTAGAGCGACTCGTGCTCGATGAAGATCACGGGGTTCTCGTCGCGGATCGCGCTCGTCAGGAGGCCCTTCGCGTCGGCCGGCGTGGCGGGCACCGCGACGAGCAGGCCGGGTACGTGCATGAACATAGCCTCCAGGCAGTGCGAGTGGGTGGGCCCGAGCTGATGGCCGGCGCCCTGGGGCATGCGCACGACCAGCGGCACCGCCACCTGGCCCCCGAACATGTAGTGGATGTGGGCCGCGTGGTTGACGATCTGGTCGAACGCCAGCAGCGCGAAGTTGATCGTCATCAGCTCGACCACCGGCCGCAGCCCGGTCATCGCCGCGCCCACTCCGACCCCCACGATCGTGTTCTCTGAGATCGGGGTGTCCCGCACGCGCGCCTCGCCGAACTCCTCGAGCAGCCCTTCGGTGACCTTGAAGGCCCCACCGAAGACGCCGATGTCCTCGCCCATCAGCACGACCCGCTCGTCGCGGCGCATCTCCCCCCGGAGCGCGTCACGCAGCGCCTCCCGGTAGCGCAGCTCGGCCATCAGCGCGAGGAGCCCGCCTTCTCGTGGCCGTCCTCGCCGACCGCGAGGGCATCGGTGAGCTGCTGGGGGATCTCGTCGTTGGCGGCCGGCTCACCCGTCCCGGCGCCGGCAGCCTGTGCCGCGCCGGCCCCGTCCGCACCGATCGACGGCTCGTCGGGTCGCTCCTCGGCCGGGTGCGAGGCGTAGGTGCGACGGACCTCGCCGTCGAGCACGTACACGTCGTCGTAGAGGGACTCGGGCGCCGGGAACGGCGAGCTGTCGGCGAACTCCACCGCCGCGTCCACCTGCGCGATCGCCTGCTCGTCGATCTGCTGGCGCTCCTGCTCGTCGATCGCGCCCTCCCGGATCAGCTCGCGGGCGAACACCCCGAGCGGGTCGCGCTCGCGCCAGCGTTCCACCTCTTGGCGGCTGCGGTACTGCTCGGGGTCGGCCATCGAGTGTCCACGGAAGCGGTAGGTGACCGCCTCCACCAGCAGCGGCCTGCGCTCCTCGCGCACGCGTGCGAGCGCTTCGCAGACGACCGAGTAGGTGTCGTTCACGTCCATGCCGTCGCAGCGCATGCCGGGGACCCCCAGGCTCTCGCCCTTGCGCTGCAGGTCGGTGACCGCCGAGTGGCGACGGAGCGCGGTGCCCATCCCGAACTGGTTGTTGGTCACCATGAACAGCACCGGCAGCCGCCACAGGGCCGCCAGGTTGAGCGTCTCCCCGAAGGTGCCCTGGTTGGAGGCGCCGTCACCGAACGTGCAGAGGGTCACCTCGTCGAGGCCCTGCAGGTCGCTGGCGAGCGCGATCCCGGCGGCGATCGGGAGGTTCCCGCCCACGATCCCGTAGCCGCCCATGAAGCGGTGCTCGAGGTCGAACATGTGCATCGAGCCTCCGCGCCCGTGTGAGCACCCGCCGACGCGCCCGAACAGCTCCGCCATCACCTTCTCCGGCGGGGTCCCCCGCACCAGCGCGTGCCCGTGGGAGCGGTAGGTGGAGATCAGATAGTCGGAGTCCCGCAGCGCCCTCGCGCTGCCGACGATCGTCGCCTCCTCGCCGATCGACAGGTGCAGGAAGCCTCCGATCTTCGCCCGCGCGTACATCTCCCCGGCGCGCTCCTCGAAGCGGCGGATCAGCGTCATGGTCTCCAGCCACTCGCGCCTGCTGTCCACGTCTCCGAGAGCGTCCATCACTGATCCACGGTAGCCCAGCGTGAGAGGAACTCCTCGGGGCTCAGCCGCCCGAGCTCCGTCCGCAGCGTCCGGGCGCGGCGGCTGGCCTCCTGGGGCGCGAGATCCCAGAACAGCACGACTTCGCCGCTGTCGATCTCGACGATCTCGACGTGGTCCACGCGGTGGGGGTCGGCCAGCAGCGCGGGGGCGATGCCGCCCCGCCGGACGATCAGCCGGTAGGCGTCGTGCGCCTTCACGCTCCGGACGCCGATCGTGTCGTGGGGCCCCGCATGCAGGCGGCGGCCTCCGCCAGCGAGGACTCGCCGTGGAACACCGCCGGCGCGCCACCCTCGAGCGTGCCGGGGACGAGCACGGCCGGGACGGCCCTGACGCCGCTCGCCCGCGCCGTGGCGGTGGCCTCGAGGAGCTCCGCGATCACGGAGCGCGTGCCGGCGGCCTTCAGCACCGCCGCCGGATGCATCTCGCACGCCGCTGCGGCGATCAGCACCGCGTCCTCGTGCGCCAGCGAATGTCCGCCGGCGAACGCCTGCCGGAAGGCGGCCTGGGCGAAGGCCACCGCGCGTCCGATCTGGCGGGCGTAGGTGGCCACGCGCAACGCCAGCGTGCTGTCGAACGGGAACGGGTCGGGCCAGCGCAGCTCCTGCAGGCCGAGCTCGCGCGCGCGCCGCTCGAAGCGCTCCCGTCCGGCTTCGGCGACGTCACCGCCGAGCGCGGCGCCCAGGAGATCGGCCGCGCCGCTGCCCGGCCCGGCGCCGACCGACTCCGCGAGCCCGCGTGCCGACACCGGCGTCCACGCCGCCGGGCCCGGGAGCACGGACAGGATCCGCTCCGCCGCGATGTACGCGTCGGGGCTCGTGAGGTCGAAGTAGAAGGTGGCCGTCACCGAGGGCAACCTCCCGTGGGAGCCTCCCGCCCTACCCGTGGATCAGCCAGCCGTCGGCGGCCCGGCCGGCTTCCATGACCGCCTCGGAGAGGGTGGGGTGCCCGTGGATGATCCGCGCGAGCTCGGGGAAACCGCCCTCCAGCGCACGGATGTTGGCGAGCTCCTGGATCATCTCGGTGGCGCGCGAGCCGACGATGTGCCCGCCGAGCAGCTCGCCGTAGGCGCGCTCGCCGACGACCTTCACGAGGCCTGTGCGGTCGCCGTAGACGGTGCCTCCCCCGACGGCCCCGTAGGGGACCTTGCCGACCACCACGTCATAGCCCTCGTCACGGGCCTGAGCCTCGGTCAGCCCGAAGGAGCCCACGTTGGGCATGCAGAATGTGGCCCGGGGGATGTCCACATGGACGAGCGGGTGCGTGGGCAGGCCGGACATGTCCTCGACGGCGATGATGCCCTCGTCGGAGGCCTTGTGCGCGAGCGCGGGTCCGCTTACGAGATCGCCGATCGCCCACACCCCGGCGCGCGTGGTGCGCAGCGCGCCGTCCACCTTCACGAGCCCCCGCTCGTCGAGCTCCACCCCCGCCTCGCCGAGCCCGAGCCCCTCGACGTCGGCGCCGCGACCGGCGGCGATCACGAGGTAGTCGGCCTCGCCCTGCTCCTCGCCGTAGGAGAAGCTCACGGACTGCTCTCCGGAGCTGACCTCCGCCACCGGGGTGGCGGTGTGGACCTGGATGCCCTGGCGCTTGAGGCCTCGCTCGACCAGCCGCGAGATGTCCGCGTCCTCGGTCGGGAGCACCCGCTCGAGCGCCTCCAGCAGCAGCACCTCGCTGCCCAGACGGGCGAACGCTGAGGCGATCTCGGTACCCGAGGCGCCGGCGCCGACGACCGCCAGGCGGGCCGGCACCTCCGCGAAGGCCCACGCCTCCTCGGTGCCGACCACGCGGCCGCCGAACTCCACGCCCGGGATCGGCCGCGGCAGCGACCCGGTCGCGAGCACGACGCCCTGCGCGGCGTAGGACTCGCCGCCGACGCTGACCGAGCCGTCGCCCTGCAGCGAGCCGGAGCCCTCGAGCGCGTCGATTCCGTGTTTGCGGAACAGCCCGCCGACGCCCGAGGTGAGCGTGCTGACGACCTTGTCCCGGCGGGCCCGGATGGCCGCGTAGTCGATCTCGATCGAGTCCGCGCGGATGCCGTAGTCGCCGGCCTCACGCACCTCGGTGAGGAGGTCCGCCGAGCGCAGCACCGCCTTGGCCGGGATGCAGGCGTAGTTGAGGCAGCGCCCACCGATCTTGTCGCTCTCGACGACCGCCGTGCGTTTCCCCAGCTGCGCTGCTCGCAGCGCGGCCACATACCCCCCTGGCCCCGACCCGATGACTATGCAGTCGTAGGAGCTCTCGGCCATGCGGGGGCCAGACTATCGAAGCGCCCTCGAGCGCTCGCCCGCCTGGATGCGGCCCATCACGCGCACGAGCTTCCAGAACAGCCAGCCCCCGAGACCCAACGCCACCACGCACTCCCCGGCCGCCACCAGCGTCGAGGCCACGGTCAGCGCGAGCGCCGTGACCAGGATCTGGAAGGCGAGCAGGGCCTCGAAGCCCAGCACCGCCCAGTAGCGCCGCTGCGCCATCCCCACCGCCAGCGCCACCAGCACCACCGCCAGCAGAGCCGCTCCCGGCAGCGAGCCGCCGTGGCGGGAGAGGTCGTGGACGGTGAGCGCGCTGACGAGAACCCCCACCGCCAGCAGCCCGCAGACGACGATCGCCACCAGCAGCGCGGGGGGCCGCTCGTCGGGGCCCAGCGGACTGAGGGCGGCCCGCGCCTGCTCGTCGCGGCTGCTCAACTGTCGGCCTCCGCGGCGGGAGTGGCGTCGAGGATCCCGCACAGCTCGCGAGCCGCAGCCTCGGGCTCCGCCGCGCCGGTGATCGCCCGCAGCACGCACACCCTCCTCGCGCCCGCGCCCAGCACCTCTCCCACGTTGCCCGCATCCAGGCCTCCGATCGCGAAGAACGGGACGGTGGCGTTGGCGGCCGCGTAGCGCACGAGCTCGAGCCCGACCGCCGGGCGCCCGGGCTTCGTGGGCGTCTCGTGCACGGGCCCCACCCCGATGTAGTCGACCACGCCGGGATCGACGGCGTCGATTTCCGCCGGGCTGTGGGTGGACAGCCCCACCAGCATCGCCGGACCGACGATCTCGCGGACGTCCTCCACCGGGAGGTCGTCCTGACCCACGTGGATCCCGTCGGCCCCGGACTCGGCCGCGACCGCCGGACGGTCGTTGACGATCAGCAGCACACCAAGCCGCGAGCACAGCGCGGCGGCGGCGGAGGCGACGGCGGTGAGCTCGTCGTCGGCGAGCTTCTTCTCGCGCAGTTGCAGGATGTCGACGCCGCCAGCCACGGCGGCACGGATCAGGTCGGGGAGCTCGACCCCCTCGCGCCGCACGCCGTCGGGGCCGGCGCCGCACACGAGGTACAGGCGCGAACGCTCGAGCCGGTCACGACGGTCTGTCTGCTGGGCGGGAACCACCGAAGGCCTCTCCGCAGGAGTCTCGCAGAGCCCCGCCCGGGGGCTAGCATCAGCCACATGGCCGCCGGTGAGCGCTTCGATGTCGTGATCGTGGGCGGCGGGATCGTCGGTCTCGCCGTCGCCTGGCGCGCCCGCGAGCACGGGATGTCGGTGGCGTTGCTGGAGGGCGACAAGCTCGGACGGGCCGCCTCGCACGTCGCCGCCGGGATGCTGGCGCCGGTGGCGGAGGTCGAGTTCGGCTCGGCCGCCCGACGCTCGCTCGCGCTCGGCCTGCGAGCCGCCTCGGCGTGGCCCCCCTTCGCCGCCGGCCTGGGGAACTCGACCGGCACGCCGGTCCCCCTGCAGACGAACGGCACCCTGCTGGTGGCGCGGGACGACGACGAGGCGCGCGAGCTGGAGCGCCAGCTCGAGCTGCGCCGCTCCTTGCAGCTGCGTGTCAACCGCCTGCTCCCGAGCGAGGCGCGCGAGCGCGAGCCGGCACTCGCACCGACCCTGCGGGCGGCCCTCGAATGCCCCGAGGACCATTCGGTGGACCCCCGCCGGGTGCTCTCTGCGCTGGCGCGAGCGTGTGCGCGGGAGGGCGTGGTGGTGCGCGAGCACGCGCCCGTCTCGGGTCTCGAGCTCGATCGCGCCGGCAGGCGGGTGACCGGGGTCCGCAGCGGGGCGGGCGAGCGCATACCTGCGGGTGAGGTGGTGCTCGCGGCGGGCGCCTGGAGCGGGGAGCTGCTGGGCGGGGATGCGGGGGAGCCGATCCCGGTGCGGCCCGTGAAGGGTCAGATCATGCGGTTGCGCGATCCCGCCGGTCCGGGGCTGCTCACGCGCACGGTGCGCTACGAGGGTGGATACCTGCTGCCGCGGGGCGACGGGCGCTACGTGCTCGGAGCCACCGTCGAGGAGCGCGGCTTCGAGCTGACCCCGACCGCCGGAGGCGTCTATGAGCTGCTGCGCGAGGCGCGCGAGCTCGTTCCAGGTGTGACCGAGCTCGAGCTCGAGGAGGTCTCGGTGGGGCTCCGTCCGGGCAGTCCCGACAACGCCCCCCTTATCGGCCGTGGCGCGCTCGAGGGCCTGATCCTGGCGACGGGCCACCACCGCAACGGGATCCTGCTGGCGCCGCTCACGGCCGAGCTCACGCTCGGACTGCTCGACGAGGCCCGCCGCGCCGAGGATCACGAGGGCCTGCTGGAAGCGTGTGATCCGTCCCGCTTCGCCGGTGCCGCCGCGGGCTCCGACGGGGCCGGCCTTGTCGCGGGGGCGCACGGATGATCATCCTCAACGGGGAGCGCTCGGAGGTGCCCGGCGGGTCCACCGTGGCGAGCGTGCTGGCCGAGCTCGGCCTGCGCCCCGACGAACGGGGGGTGGCGGTTGCGGTCGACGGAGAGGTGATCCCGCGGGCACGGTGGGAGTCCTTCGCGCTCGGCGCGGACGCGCGCGTGGAGGTGCTGACCGCGATGCAGGGAGGCTAGGCGGGTGGAGCCCCAGCTCGAAGCCGAGCAGCTCGACGAGCACCTCGAGCCCTCCGGCGCGGACGATGACCGGCTGTTCATCGCCGGACGCGGGCTGCGCTCGCGGCTGCTGCTCGGAACCGGCGGCTTTCCTTCGCTGGAGCTGCTGGCGGAGTCGATCCGCCGGAGCGGCTCGGAGCTCGTCACCGTCGCGCTGCGGCGGCTCGGCGCCGGCGGCGCACGCCAGAGCGGCTCGTTGGTGGAGGTGCTCGCCGACGCCGGTGTGACATTGCTGCCAAACACCGCCGGCTGCCACACCGCCCGAGACGCGGTGCTGACGGCGCGGATGGCGCGCGAGGCGTTCGCGACCGACTGGGTCAAGCTCGAGGTGATCGGCGACGAGGACACGCTGATGCCCGACGCCCCTGAGCTGCTGCGCGCGGCCGAGGAGCTGCTGGCGGATGGCTTCGTGGTGCTCCCCTACACGACCGACGACCCCGTCCTCGCCCGCCGCCTGGCAGACCTCGGCTGCGCGGCGGTGATGCCGCTGGGCTCGCCGATCGGCAGCGGGATGGGGATCCGCAACCCGTACAACATCTCCCTCATCCGGGAGTCGGTGCAGGTGCCGGTGGTGCTCGACGCGGGCATCGGCACCGCCTCCGACGCGGCCCTCGCGATGGAGCTCGGCTGCGACGCCGTGATGGCCGCCTCCGCGATCGCGCGGGCCGAGGATCCCGTGTGCATGGCGGGGGCCATGCGCGACGCCGTCACCGCCGGGCGTCTGGCCTACCGCGCCGGGCGCATCCCTCGGCGCAACTACGCGACGCCGTCCACCAGCCACACCGGCCTGGCCGAGTTCTGAGGCGGCTTCCCTCAGCCGACGATTTCGATCGTGCCGTTCATCGTCGTGGGGTAGTTGGTGCACAGGTAGTGCAGGACGCCCGGGTGGCTCAGCACCGCCTGGTAGCTGGCGCCCTTGCCGAAGTTGCCCGAGGCCAGCTTCTGGGGACCGCTGACGCTCGTGACGTTGTATTGCAGCGGGTCGTAGTTGGTCCACTTGACGGTCGTGCCCGCCTTCACCCGGATCAGGTCCGGGGCGATCGAGACGTTGCGCATCGCGACCTGCACGAGCCCGCTGCGCACCGGCGCCCCGGGAGGGGGCGAGCCGAACTTCGGGAGCGTGTTGATGTGGATCGAGCCGGGCTGGGTGGAGGTGCCGTCGACCTTCACCCGGGAGCTGCCCGTGCCGTTGGTGGTGGGGCCGCTCGAGGAGCCACAGCCGCCGAGGGCGAGAATCCCGCACAAGAGCGCTCCCGCCGCCGCTGCAGCCCTCATCTCCAGCGATGCTAGCGCCGCGCCCCGGAGCGCGGGCCGGCAGCACCTACACTCACCGCTCTCAGCCATGACTGCCCACTTCCTGACCGGCGCCGAGCTGACGCCAGCGGAGCTCGACGAGCTGCTCGCCCGTGCCGAGGAGCTCAAGCGCGAGCCGCTCAGGTCCAGGGCCCTTGAGGGTCGCAGCGTGGCGCTGATCTTCGAGAAGCCGTCCACACGCACGCGCCTGTCGTTCGAGGTGGGGGTGCACGAGCTCGGCGGCCAGCCCCTGATCCTGCGCAGCGACGAGATGCAGCTCTCCCGCGGGGAGGCGCTGCGGGACACGGCCACGGTGCTGGGGCGGCACGTGGCGGCCTTTGGCCTGCGGACC
>Ga0335085_10014716_pt1 | contig 11397 bp, 7 predicted proteins | sample Lox_Sample_45_FD_206712 | JGI IMG/M metagenome (GOLD analysis project Ga0335085, IMG submission 206712) | Soil microbial communities from Loxahatchee National Wildlife Refuge, Florida, United States - Lox_Sample_4.5 | ecosystem: Environmental > Terrestrial > Soil > Wetlands | place: USA: Florida... | reverse complement strand
CCATTGGGGCTTATCAAGCTCTCCTGCAGTCAGAAGGACGATATCCAAATCGCGATAAAGATAGCGATGCTGAAACCCATCATCCAGTACGATACAATCGGCCGACGTTTCCGCAAGGATCTTCTTCGCTGCATCGACTCGATTCTCACCAACTGCGACGATTACATCTTTCAGTTTTTCCGCCAGCTGCACAGGCTCATCTCCCGCTTCAAGAACGGACGCGGTGGCATTCTCTCCCCGAGAGACCAGGAGAAATCCGCGCGTCCTTCTTCCATAACCTCGACTCAGAACTGCTGGCCTCCGACCTCTCGCCCGCAGTTTTTGCACAATGACTTCAACAAGGGGTGTTTTGCCTGTTCCGCCGGTGGAAATATTGCCAACCGACACAACGGGCACTGTCAGTCGAGTCACTTTCAAAATGCCGATGTCAAAGAACCAATTCCTTGCTGTTATCACAAACCAATAGAGAATCGAAAACGGAAGCAGAAGGATCCGGATCGATTTCACGGTCTACGCCATCTGAACGATACGCTCTGCCACAGTACGAGAAGCTCCGTGCTCACCGAGCATTCCTTTAATCTGTGAAAGCTCTGATTTCATCTTCGCTACCTTCTCCGGATCGCTAAGGAATGCCAGCGCCGAGCGCATGAGGTTTCCAGCGCTTGCTTTGTGTTGAATAAACTCCGGCACAATTTTTTTCTCCGCAACGATGTTGACAAGACCGATGTTCTTCACGCGGATCATGGCACGCCCTACGAGATACGTAAGCCACGAAGTCCTGTACACGACAAACATCGGCGTCGCAAAGCAAGCAGTCTCGAGCGTTGCGGTTCCCGAGGTGACGAATGCAAAGTGCGCGTGTTGCATAAGCTCGTACGTGGCGCCTTTGATGAGATGAACGCCTTCGACTTTGAAGAATGTCCTGAAATATTTCTCGTCCAGAGTAGGCGCAACACCAACAGCTATTTCCATGTCCAATTCTGCTGCAACACCTTTTGCCGCTATTAACATCGCCGGAAAGATGTTTTCGATTTCCTGGAGACGGCTCCCGGGGAAGAGCGCAATGAATTCTCTTTCGCTGTCCAAACCGTATCGCTTGAGAAAATTCGCTCTGTCCATTCGGGATTCCAATACTTCCATCAAGGGATGACCGACAAACTCCGCGTCGATCCCTGCGTGCTTATAGAAATCGACCTCGAACGGAAATATGACGAGCATCTTGTCCACCAGCCCCCGCATCTTCTTCACACGGCTTCGATTCCAGGCCCAAACCTGAGGACTGATATAATAGACGATCTTGACATCGTATCGTTTCGCGATTGCCGCGAACCTGAGATTGAATCCCGGATAATCGATAAGAACGAGCACATCCGGCCTTTTGAATTTTACAATCTGCTCGAGCGTTCGTTCCATTGTTTTGACAAAGGGGATGTGCTTGAGCACCTCAAAGAAACCCATGAACCCCAATTCGCGGATGTCGTAGACAAGGCTCATACCTTCCCTTTTCATCTTGTCTCCGCCGACTCCGTAAATGTCGATGGCCGGATCGATACGCTTGAGCTCCCGCACTACTCCGGCACCGTGCAAGTCTCCCGAAGCTTCTCCTGCAATGATCATCACCCGCTTCACCATCATTCACCTTGCAAGCCAGAGAACAATCAAGATCATAAGCACCAGGCCAAACGCCTGAAGGGTCCTCTTCTCCGATCGTAAAGCCCCAGGCCAATCCGGATGTTGATGCGCCTGCGCTTCGACGCGGAAAGGGACTAATCGCGGCACAAACCTCGGAACACTGTTGGCAAAATCTTCGTAGGCAACACCAAACGATTTCCGGAGAAATTCTTCCTCGAGAATCACAATCTCATAGTATTGAAAGAAAAAGTATATCCCCGCTGCAAGAAGAAGCCATGGAACTAGTGCGTTGGACATTATTCCTATGCCGAGGTAGAGGAAAATATTGCCGAGGTAGAGCGGATTACGGACATAGGCGAATGGTCCTGCCACGATGACCTCCGGTGCTCCAACGTTTCCAGTAACGCGCGTTAAACTCCCGGCGTATGCCACGCCCCAGTATCGAAGAAACTCACCCAAGAACGCCAACAGACCCCCGCCAATCATGCTGATTGCATCCGGTTTCGCGAAAACAATCATTACGATCAAGAACGGAATCGGTGTATAACTCCTGAACTTAAACAGTCTTTGGCGAAACGCACTCAGAGTCAAATTGTTTTTGTCCGATTCTCTCAACCTTGCATGAAAACATCGCGGCGGGCCATCTCAGCCTCCCGACGCTTTTTCAATCTCTTCTTCGAGGCCATCAATTCCAATCGGCGCTGCACATCGCGAAAGTCCGCATATTCGAAATAACTGATGTTCTCTCGCTGGCAATATTGTATCAGATCTTTCTTGGCGAAAACAACGTCCGCATAGCGAACCGGACATCTGTCCGATATGCCATCTCCAACATACACAATGATATCTCCATCATCTGAGAGCGTTAGCATGTGATTTCTTTTGCAGTTGCCGCAGAACGTACACTCCGAATCCGTATGGGGAAAGGTTATGTCGAGCGTCGTCGCAGCCCCTGTATTCTTGAATTCCAGGTGGTTGGCGAAAAATTTGCAGTCACCGACTTGGTTCCGGTCAAGGATTCTTTCAACGTAGAAATCCAGTCCGTCACTCAGTATGACAAGAGGAATGTCGCTTCGAGCGCAGAACTCCTTGAATTGAGAGAAGTGCTCATCGATGTTGAATTGATCGATGAATTGCTCCAATTGAAGTGGCGTAACGCCTGATACCAGGCTTGCTTCGGACAGAAGACATTCTCGCGCAGTGATACTGTCATTGAGATACTGCCGCGCTATTTCGTCTGCCCCTTTGCCCGCGAAGTTGGAGAACAGTTCTTTCCCCACATCCCTGGACGCAACAGTCCCATCAAAATCACAAAATACTCTCAATCTGCTCAAGACTTCTCCACCTTCTCACCAAACCGGACTGACACCAATTTGGAGACTCCCTCCTCTTCCATCGTCACACCATAAAGGGCGTTTGCCGCCTCCATGGTCCGCTTGTTATGAGTCACCACGATGAACTGGGTGTTGTCAGAGAACGCAGCAAGAATTCTGGTGAACCGGTCGATATTCGTATCGTCGAGCGGCGCATCGACTTCATCGAGAATACAGAAGGGACTCGGTTTCACGAGATAAATTGCGAATAGCAGCGCGATAGCCGTGAGGGTTTTTTCTCCTCCCGACAATAAGTCAATCGACGTGGGCCTCTTGCCGCGGGGCTTCGCAACGATTTCGATTCGCGCTTCGAGAGGATCGACGCCATCTTCGAGCCGAAGATCACATTCATCCCCTTCGTCGAAGAGGCGCTTAAACGTTGCGATGAAGTTATCTCGAATGAGATCAAATGTCTCGATAAATTTCCGTTGAGCCGTGGTGTTTATTTCTTCGATCGTTTGCAGCATCGTCTTTTCGGACTCTACGAGATCGTCCCGTTGCGCAATAACGAAATCAAGACGTTCCTTTTCGCTCTTGTACTCGTCGAATGCGGCAAAATTCACCGGCCCGAGCCCCTTGATCTTTTCTTTGAGCGTCCGAACCTCTTCCATCGCCGCATTGAGATCAAACTGCTCGTCCAAAACAATTTCAAGCGATTTCAGGTCAAGATTGAATTCCTCTTGTGCCCGAAGCACCAGGTTCTCTGATTTCATGGTCAGTTCCTGGATCTTCATCTCAAGATCGTACGTTGCCTGCAGCGAGCCTTCGTGCTTCGCTCTCTCTTCCTTGAGCCTCGATTCGAGATCTTGAATGCGTTCACGCCGCGATGCGAATTCCCGGTCGATCGACTGTTTTCGCCCCTTCAGATCCTCCATGTCTGCACGTGCTTCTTTCAGCCTCGCTTCCAGTTCGCGGATATCCGCGACAAGGCTTTCGATCTCTTCCGTTGCTGCTCTGATGTCCTGCGTTCGCTGGTCGATGGAGCCGGACATTGACTGCAGTGTTGAGCCTGCGTGTTCGATCGACTGCTGCACGCTTCTCTCTTCGGATTTCAGGGAAAGCACGGCGACATTCGCTTCATTTGCAGACCGGGCGAATTCCGTTGCCAGTGCATCCATGGTTTCAAGTTCTGTGGACATCGCTCCGATCAATCGTTCTGCTTCATTTTTTTCCCGCTCCTTGAGGTCGATTGCCGGCAACAGCCGATCCAACTCTGTCGTCAGCGAAGCAATTTCTCGACTCATTTTTTCCGATTCAACCTTGTTTCGCTCGACGGCATCCTCGCCCGATCTCTTCTCGAATTCAAGCTGCGCGATGCGGACTTCGACCGTCGTCATTTGCTGTTCAATCGAACGCGCTTCCTCCGACAGTTCCTTGAGGTTTGTTTTCTCGATGGTTGTTCTCTTCTCTTCGATTGCGTCGCTCAAAGCAGAGACTTGCTGATGGAGTTTCGAAATCTCTTCCGTAAGCTCCTCGAGCTGCGATTTCTTCCCGATGTGTCCGCCTTCGTCCTGGCGAAGGCTCCCGCCTCGGACAACGCCTTTGCCGGTGATGACTTCTCCTTCCAGCGTAATGCAGCGCAGACTTGGGTCTGCACTGATAACCCTGCTCGCCGTTGCGACATCGTCAACGATCAACGTGTTCTCAAACAAAAATTCGAACAACGGACGGTGGTGATCACTACATCGGACTAGCGCACCCGCCCAGCCGTGGACACCACCACCATCCAACGTTCTCTCGGGGAGAGATACGGAGGGGACTCTGTCGAGACATATGAACGTCGCTTTTCCTTTTCGGTTCTTCTTGAGAAAATCCATCGCTGAATAAGCCTGCTCAACGTTCGGTACGATGACGTATCCGACCGCTTCGCCCAGGGCGGTTTCAATAGCAACCCGGAAGTTCGGATCCGTGGTGACCGCATCGCCGACCGTCGTTTGAATCCGGGAATTCCACTCATCGCTGGAAATGAGGTACCGTGCCCCTTCGGAATAGCCGTCGTATGTTTCCACCAGGCCTTTGAGAAAATCGACACGAGCCTGTTTTCGTTCAAGTTCGCCACGGAGAGAGACATCATCGCTGCGCAACTGCTCAAGCTCTTTCTGGAGCTGAGCGATGTGCTCCTCCATCTGTTGCGTCCGTACTTCTGCCTGTGCGAAAGACTTCCTTAATTCGCGGTCTTCGCCGGAAAGGGACTGGATATCGTGCGATGTGCGCTCAATTTGCTCGGTATAATTGCGGTTTTCACCCGCGATATGCTCGATACGCCCCCGAACGTTTTCGATTCGTGCTTTCGATTGGTTCTCACGGTTGCGCAGCTCCGCAACTTCGTGAAGAAGACCTATCATCCGATCCTGGACTGCCTTGAGCTCCGTTTTCTTTGACATCAGTTGGACATCAAACTCATCGAGCTCCGCCTTCTTTCGAAGGTACACTTCCTCAGCTTTGAGGATATCTGCTTTGCTGACGTCGAGGGTCCCAAACAACTCCAACTGTTTATGCTTTAGCTCCTCTCGCTGCCTTTGGAGATCGACCTGTTCTTGCTCGAATTTCCGCACATTGGCGTTGAGCGATTTCTGACGTTCGTGCGAGGCGGCCTGCGTTTGTTCAAACTGGTGGATGGCTTCCTGTTTTGCGGTAAGGTCCGATTGAGCGATCGTCAATTTCGTTTCGAGTTCACTCAATTCCTGGCGCAAAACCTCGAGGAGCGTTTCCTCCTGCGCAAGCTCATGGTCGATCTTGTTTTTCTCATCGACCGTGCTCGTCAACTGTTCTTTCAACGGAACGATTTTTTCGACGACGCTGCGATACTCGCGACCCAAGAGATCGATTTCCAACTGCTTTAGTTCCTGGCTGAGCTCATTATGCTTCTGAGCCTTGTGCGCCTGCCGTTCAAGCGAATTGACGGCTTTTTGTACAGTGCTGACGCTGTCATTCAGTCGCGTAAGATCCATCCGCACGCTTTCGAGACGTCGGACCGCTTCTTTGCGTCTGCTTTTGTATTTCGTCACGCCCGCAGATTCCTCAAACAAACGGCGCCGCTCGTCGGAATTGTCGCTCAAGATACTCTCCACCATCTTCAGTTCAATCACTGAATATGCATCGGACCCCATTCCTGTGTCCATGAAGAGATCGCGGATATCTTTCAGCCGGCAGAGCGTTCTGTTGATGTAATACTCGCTTTCACCGGACCGATAGACGCGTCTGGTTAGCGTGACTTCGGTGTATTCGGATGGGAGTATGCCTTTGGAGTTCTCAATCGTCACAGAAACTTCTGCTAGGTTCAACGGTTTTCGCGATTTTGTCCCGTTGAAAATGACGTCTTCCATCTTGTCGCTGCGGAGTGTCGTCGGTCGCTGTTCACCCAACACCCATCGCAATGCATCGACGACATTCGTCTTGCCGCAGCCATTGGGACCGACGATAGACGTGATGCCGGAATCAAACGTCATGTTGATCTTCTGGGCGAACGACTTGAATCCGAATATTTCCAGTCTGGAAAGATACATTAACCAAGGCTCCGCGAGATATCGTAGGCAAACTTCAACGAAGAGCTGATCGCATACACCGATTCATAATACAGAGCAACGCCACCGACAAGCAGCGCGATCACAAAAATGCTCCCGATAAAAGCCTTCGCCGGGCGGACATCATACACGATGGCAGTACCACTGATCATCCTTGAAAGTGTCCAAAGCAATATGACAAGGATGACGGCCAGGGCCGGAATGATGTAAAGCGGATTCTCCATAATTTTGAACAGACTCATCGCCAACGGACTCAGGAGCACGACCGGCATAGTACTCCAAACCGTTACGCCATACGCGTGATACCAACGCACTTTGGTGCGCACCACCAAGGAACACACTTTGATAATGAATGATACAACAAATGACAAGAGAAAGAAGACCATGGAAAAGAACAGAATACCTTCCATCGGGTTCCACGTCGACCGGATTGCAATTTCCTTGAGCGAATCGGATACGACAAAATATGTCAACACAAAATCGAACAACCTGTCGGTCCGATAATGATAGAAAATGCTTGAAAACAAAACGGCAAGCGTGACCGAGATCAGAACAGAAAGCAGGACGGTTTGCATCAGAGAGATTGCCCTGAAATCCCTCAAGTCTGAATAGAAATTGTAGGAACGCATCATTGCTCGTTTCATCGCCTCGGCGAATCGACGGTTGTAAGCATATTCATATCCCAGCACGAGAATGACGAGCAGCCCTGAAACAACCGGAGCTACGGGAAATGTAGTCCTTTGCGATCCGGGAGGAAGGGCCGCAGTCTTCTCATCACCGTATTGTGCGCGCACCATATCGAACGCAAGTCGCTTTTCTCTCCGTTCACTCACCAACCCAACCGGGTAGACGTACGGATCCTGCACGTTGATGGAAAGAATCGGACGGTCGCCTTTCCAATCCGCAAACGAGGAGATGAAACTTCCGGAGATTCCGGCGTCGCGAATGGCAGCATAATACAGGAGGAAGAAACGAGCTTGCGCTTGTTGAGAGAGCGGATCGTACCACCCTTGTGTGTCGTTATGATCAACTTCTTTGCCGTAGTTCAAAAGAAAAACGGGTTGGTCTGTGTGTGTTGCTTTCCATGCCGTGAGAAGACTCTTGAACGATTTCAGGTCGAGCGCAGGAAGATTCACAGCGGCAATGTCTACACGACTCGCACATTTGTCATTCGCGAGCATCTCCGTGCCGCAGTACACTGGTCTGTTATCGATTGATCGGAATTCCTTCACAGCCCGGTCGACAAAGCGGACCGCATCGTCGGTTGAGGAATCAAAGTCATTTCCGAGTCCCCACGCAAGAACAGAGGGATTCGCCTGATCGCGTTGGACCATTTCGTGGATCATCCCATCGACGACCACCTGAAATGACTCGGTACCCAGGATATCTCCCGGAACATTCCAAACGGGAAGTTCTTCAAGACAGAACAGTCCATACCGGTTGCAGAGATTGACCATGTACGGATGTGGTGGATGGAACGCGAATCGGATTGCGTTCACACCGAGCGATTTCATCATCGCAACGTCCCGATCCATTTCCTCATAGGTAAGTGATGCGCCTTTCCCGGGATACTCCTCGTGCCAAATCACTCCCTTCAATGGAATATTGACGCCGTTGATCAGGATTGCATTTCCAACAATCTGTTCCGAACGAAATCCGAAATTCATCCTGTATTCATCAACCACCGTGCTTTGTTTCCCGCCCGTCGTAATGACGGCCCTGAGAACATAGAGAACAGGGTTCTCAGGACTCCAAAGCTGGGGGCGATTCACTGCAAATGAAGTATTGATCACCTGGTCGTGGTTGGCTTCGACAGAAACCGTCTGTGGTGACGATTGACCTGCCACCGTATTAGAATTTCGGTCGATAGCCTCCACGATGAGAACATAGGAACTCGGTGCGCTGCTGCGCTGGAGAGTATCTGGATGTGCAAAAGAACTGACGGTATTGCTGATTGTCGTCGAAGTTGTAACGAATGCGTGTTGATATGTACTGTCGACGGTCGTTGCCAGCTGAACGACCGACACTCTCAGTTGTGGGGTCGCGAGGAGGTAAATATCCCTGAGTATTCCTCCGTAATTGCGCCACCCCCAGACTTGTTTCCTGAGCGGGACGCTTGTTCGGGAATTGAGTTTGTTGCTTACAATTATTCGGATTGTGTTTTCCGAACCTCGCTGCAAAGCGTTGTCCGGAACATCAAATGTAAATGAACTGTATCCGCCGATGTGCCTTCCCACGAAGACATCGTTGATGAATATTTCAGACTCGTAGTTGATGCCGAAAGCGACAAATCTAAACGATGAACTGTTGACGAGATCTTCTTTGACAGAAAACTTGCGCTGGAGTGTAACGGTTCCCACGTAATCGAACGAGCTCGGGATCTTTACCTGATGCCAATTCTCATTATCGGTCGAGTACTGCCAGGTCCCTGCCAAGTCAATCTTGCTGCGCGTTGGAGAATCAGGATCCAAGCCAGCGTCTTGACCTTGAAGTGTTTTTTGACCGTTCTCGAGAATTCGCGGCTGCGACTTCAGCGGAAAAACCAGGAAGAGAGCGAGAATACCAAGCAGAAACGTAGAAGAAAAGCTAAAAAATGCGGGAATTCTTATCAATTTTTTGACAGAGGTGTGCAAGGAGGAAGAGATTTTCCTTGAATATAATACAAAAGGGGGGGGAAAGCAACGAATAACGTGAAATGAACGACGCTTTTCGCTTGAAAATCAGCTATTTCTTGCTGGTCAAGACTGCATTCTCAACTATGGCAAGAAATGAATCTGCTTTGAGACACGCTCCTCCTACCAACGCACCGTCGATGTCTGGTTGTGACAACAATTCTCTCGAATTCTCAGGCTTCACGCTCCCACCATATTGGATGGTTACCTTTTCCGCGGTTGCCCAAGAATATGACTGGCCAATGGTCTTGCGAATAAGCAAATGTACATCCTGTGCCTGCGCTGGTGTTGCTGTTTTTCCGGTTCCGATTGCCCAAATAGGTTCGTAGGCGATAATGAGTTTCTCGACGTTCGCTGAATCGATTTCTTTCAGTACACCCTTGACCTGCGTTGTGACTATCTGATCCGTGATATTTTTCTCACGTTGCTCCAGAGTCTCCCCGACGCATATGATCGGTGTAAGGCCTGAGGACAGAGCCTTCCGAGCTTTCTTATTGATGAATTCATTGGTTTCACCAAAGTACTGACGACGTTCCGAATGTCCAAGGATGACGTAGGTACATCCGACAGCGCGCAGCATGGCAGGAGAGATTTCGCCGGTGAATGCTCCTTCGTCTTCGAGATACATGTTCTGGGCTCCAAGAGAAAGACCGGTGCCTGTCAGAAGATCGTGCACTGTGCAGAGCGACGTGAACGGCGGGCAGACTATGACTTTTGTACTACCGAGAGGGAATGTGAGTTTCGCCTTGATTCCATTGATAAGATCTTTTGACTCCTCCGGAGTCTTGAACATTTTCCAGTTGCCGGCAATGATTTTGGGACGCATAGGAACACATTATCAAAATAAGTGAATTCTCAGTCTTGCTTCGGATTATAGTGATCTACAATCGACGCGATTGCGTCGTTCTTGATCAAGCTGCGATGGCACTCGTTACCTTTTCCGCTGCCTCCTTGAGAGTTCCGGCAACAAGAAACTTTAGTCCGGAATTCTTGAGGATATCGGCCGCAAGGTCAGCATTCGTTCCAGCGAGCCGGATCACGACGGGGATTTGAACATCCACATTCTTCGCCGCTTCGACGACACCGGTGGCGACGCGGTCGCACCGAACGATGCCGCCAAATATGTTGATCAGTACTGCTTTGACGCTTGGGTCTTTGAGAATTATTCTGAATCCTGCTTCAACCGTAGTCGCACTTGCGCCACCTCCAACATCGAGGAAGTTTGCCGGCATGCCTCCCGCCAGCTTGATGATATCCATGGTTGCCATCGCGAGTCCGGCGCCATTCACCATGCAACCAACATTTCCATCAAGCTTGATATAGTTGAGATGGGACGCCGACGCCTCCACCTCGAGAGCATCTTCCTCCTCGATATCTCTCATCTCCGCATACTCGGGATGACGATCCAAGGCATTATCGTCAAAATTGATTTTTGCATCGAGTGCGAGCACATGGCCTTCCTGTGTGATGACAAGAGGATTGATTTCCGCGAGGGATGCATCGGTTGCCTCGTACGCTTTGTAGAGGGCGAGGAGAAACTTGACGGCATTCTTGAACGCATCGCCACTCAACGCCAATCCAAAGCAAAGTTTGCGGGCTTGAAACTGCGTGAGGCCAACAATGGGATCAACTGATTCCTTGAGAATTTTCTCGGGAGTTTCTGCGGCGACCTTCTCAATCTCCACTCCTCCTTCTGTCGAAACCATCACGACGTTCTGCGATCGTGTCCGATCAAGCGTGATGCCGACGTACATCTCCCTGGCTATATTCATCCCTTGCTCAATGAGCAATCGCCGTACGATTCTCCCTTCCGGTCCCGTCTGATGAGTGATCAGCCGCATACCGAGGATTTCGGCGGCACGCTCGCGCACGTCTTCGAGACTTCTTGCCAATTTTACACCGCCCCCTTTCCCTCGCCCTCCAGCGTGAATCTGCGCTTTGACGACCCAGACGCTCCCTCCTATTTTCTCGGCAGCCTTGACTGCTTCGTCGACAGTAAATGCAACCTGCCCCTTTGGAACAGGAACATTGTACTTCTTGAGAATCTCTTTCCCCTGGTATTCGTGTATTTTCATCAATCACTCCACGGTTGTGTTTTGATGCTGAAAACTTTCCTAACCTTTTTGTTCGTCGCTTGTCGAGGAAGAACTCCAATCTGCGACCGTCCTCGCAGCTTCGAGGTATTCAGGAATCGGT
>Ga0335085_10014715_pt1 | contig 11398 bp, 14 predicted proteins | sample Lox_Sample_45_FD_206712 | JGI IMG/M metagenome (GOLD analysis project Ga0335085, IMG submission 206712) | Soil microbial communities from Loxahatchee National Wildlife Refuge, Florida, United States - Lox_Sample_4.5 | ecosystem: Environmental > Terrestrial > Soil > Wetlands | place: USA... | reverse complement strand
AAGATCCCAGGTCATACCTCAATGGCCGCCAAGAATGCCAAAGCTATCTCGGTACGCGCTGGCGAAATCGCCCGCGGTTTCCAGCCCATCACCGACCTTAACGAAACCATGGGCAGTGACTCCTTGGTGCTCGTGAGGGAAGTCCACGACGCCGCTTTGCTCGTATCGCGCGGCCGCGGGTGCGGAAATGCGCACACGCGATGCATGTGCCAGAATTTATTCGCGCCGCAGAACATGCGGTCGACATTGAAGGCAAGGATGCCGTGGAAAGCATTCTCCGCCGCGGCGCCGAAGAACTCTGCCCGAGTCAGCAGCGTTTCAATAAAAAAGCCGTACAGGATTTAACATCGTCGCTCGGCACAATCATGGCGCAAATGCGGGCCGCGCGCGTCGTCTCCTTGCGTTCGCGGGTCGCGGCGCTGCGTGCCGGCGCTTATCAGCAGAGTTTGAACATCGTCGCAGAGGCCGTCGAGCCGGCCGCGGAGAAGATGACGCTGTTTCATCGACGCTGTCTTCCTTCCAATGCGGCGAAGATGGATCGGATCCGTCGGGTGCGCAAGCTTGACATCGACATCATGGCGCCCCAACACGGGTGCATCTTCAGGGGTGACGACGTAAAACGTTTCCTCGAGTGGCTCGAAGTCGGTTGCGCCATCCCAAGCGAAGCCCACCCCTTAGCGGAAGAAACAAGGCACTACACCGGGCTCCTCGGACGCTTCCTTTTCCACTCCTGCCATGCCCTCAGAGCCCGCCGGAATCGCCACCCCCCACGGCATCTCGCGGCTGGTTTCTCATGGCCTTCCAAATGTTCGAGCTTGTCGGCTTCACTTGCGTTGCGGCCCGCGTGTCGTCCTGTCTACGCTTAACCCATGTTATTACCTGCATGAGCCCAAACTCGGTTCCCGGTGAGGCGGCTTTTCCCCTTACCAGATTCAGGGCATGTACGTAAAGAACATCACCTCCGGTCCCCGCCGCTACCTCAAGCTCGTTGAAGCCTTCCGTGACAGCCGATGTGTCTCGTCAGCGGCTGATCACGACTCTCGCCCGCCTGGAAGCGGTTCAGGCGGGCGAGCCGAATCCCGTGATCGATGGCTTGCTGCGCGCCGGCGGTCAACCGACGCTGGCGGAAGGCACCGGGCGGGTCAAATTTGACCTCGCCCGTTCGGTGGGGGATACGTGGCTATTTACCGTGCTACGGCAGGAGCTGGAATTCGACAAGGCTTTCCGGCGGATGTTTCGTCGCGCGCACCAGAAAAAACACTGGTGATGGACCACCGCGCGCCTTTTTATTCGACACGCTGCGGGCGACTTAACGGGCGGGGTGAAGGCGTCCGGGACGATGCAGCTTGCGGGGCTCTATCGAAGGACCGGACGAGCTGAACAGCTTAGTCCACGTAATTCAGCCACTCGGCATAATCGGCTCGGCGGCCATGCACGTAGTCGAAATAGAGCGCCTGAAGCTTGGCCGTGATCGGACCCCGAGCACCCTGGCCGATGATGCGGCCGTCCAGTTCTCGAATTGGCGTGACCTCCGCCGCGGTGCCGGTGAAAAAGGCTTCGTCCGCGACGTAGACTTCATCCCGGGTGATGCGCTTCTCGATGACTTCCAGCCCCTGCTCGCGTGCGATAGTGAAAATGGTCTCACGGGTGATACCTTCCAGCGCCGAAGTCAAATCAGGCGTATAAAGCGTGCCGCGGCGCACGATGAAGATATTCTCACCGCTACCTTCCGCCACATAGCCTTCATGATCGAGCAACAGGGCCTCGTCGCAGCCGGCCGCCACCGCCTCCTGCACCGCCAGGATCGAGTTCAGGTAGTTGCCGTTGGCTTTCGCCTTGCACATGACGCTGTTGACGTGGTTTCGCGCATAGGACGAGGTACGGACGCGGATCCCCTTTTCCATGTTCTCGGCGCCGAGATAGCTGCCCCATTGCCAAGCGGCGACGATGACGTGGACTTTGAGATTCGGTGCGTGCAAGCCCATCCCTTCGGCGCCGTAAAAACACATCGGCCGTATGTAGGCGCTGGCGAGATGGTTTCTCTTGACCGCTTCCAACTGCACTCGATCGAGCGTGTCCTTATCGAAGGGCATTTTCATGCTCATGATATGGGCCGAGCGAAACAGCCGATCAGTGTGGTCACGCAGACGGAAAACCGCCGCCCCCCGATCTGTCTCATAGGCCCTCAACCCCTCGAACACGCCGCAGCCATAATGGAGCGTATGGGTCAGTACATGGACTCTGGCGTCCCGCCAAGGAAGCCATTCGCCATCCAACCAGATGACGCCATCTTTGTCGTCCATCGCCATCAATCTTTCTCCCGCTATTTCAGATATCGTTAGGGCGGTTCTCGCGTTCCATCAGGTTGCGCCAAATGGCTTGCACGCGGGAACGAAGTTCTGTGTATTCTGCGATCGGCACAACTGCCGGCGCATCCATAAGCGCGGCCCGGTGCGTCCTCTCACGATAGAGGCAGTAGGCCCGCTTCAAGAGGCCCGCATCGTCGGGGCTTAGAAAACCGGTTTCCTGCAAGGACTCCAACAGGCGTACCACGTCGGTCCATTGCAACAGTTTCGAGTGATGGTACGCGCCCAATAGAACACCAAATTGTACTATAAACTCGATATCCGCAATACCGCCGTCCCCCTGCTTCAGATCGAACACCTGCGGGTCCTTGACCGCCAGATTCGCCCGCATTTTTTCACGCATGTCCCGCACCTCCGCACGCAAGGTGTCCGGCTCCCGCGCCCTGGTCAGGGAATGCCGACGAATCGCCTCGAAACGCTCGCCGACGACCGGATCGCCAGCGACATAGCGGGCCCTGACCAAAGCTTGCTGTTCCCAGGTCCAGGCGCTATTGAGCTGATAGGTCTCATAGGCTTCCACACTGCTGACGAGAAGGCCGGAGTTGCCGCTCGGCCGTAGGCGTAAATCGATCTCGTAGAGCGTCCCGGCGAGCATGTGGGTGCTGAGAATATTGATCATTCGCTTGCCGATTCGGCTATAAAACTGCGCACAGGGAATCGGGCTCGCTCCGATGGTGAGGACCCTATCTTCGACGCCACCGTACAAGAACACCAGATCCAGATCCGAACCATAACCCAATTCCAATCCGCCCATCTTGCCGTAGGCGACTACCCCGAACCCCTTGATTTCGCCGGGCCCAGATCCCGGCGGCGGACCGTGTCTCGAAGCGGTGAGGCGCCAAGCTTGCGTTAACACTGCTCCGACGACGGTTTCCGCCAGATAAGTCAGATAATCGCTGACCACCATGATGGGAATGATGCCCATGATGTCGGCGGCGGCCACCCGAAGGACATTGGACTGCTTAAACTGGCGCAGGGCTATCATCAATTGTTCGAGGTCGTCCGGATCCACCGATTGCAGCCGCTGTTTCAACTCGCGCTCGAGTTGATCGCGACTCAGCGGGGAATAAAGCGCGCGCGGATCGATCAATTCGTCGAGCAACAGCGGAAAACTGGCGATGTAATTGACGATCCAGGAACTGGCCGCCGCCAGCTTCACCAGTTGCGACAAGGCCATGGGATTTTCCGCCAACAGCGAAAAATAGACGTTGCGACTGGCGATGGCCTCCAGTAATTTCAGGATGCGTCCCAGGGTTTCGCCGGCGTTGTTGACTCCGGCAATGGCGCGCAACAACATCGGCATCAACCGGTTCAGTTCCGTGATTCCGCGGGGCGTGAGCCTTTTGATGGCATGGGAACGTTGGAACTCGCTCAGGAGAGACAACAGCGCTTCCGACACCGGATAGCCCAATTCACTCAACACCGCCGCCAGCCGTTGCGGGTCCAGATCAACCCAGTTGAGTAGAGTCTCGCGGCCTTCCTGGGTGTGCGGCGACTCGATGATCTGATCGAAGACTTCGTGCACCTCGATCCGCATTTCGTCCAACCGATTTTTGAATGACGCCCAGTCGTCGAAGCCCAGCGAAAAAGCCAGACTGAGCCGTTGCAGGTCATCGGTCGGCAAATCGTGCGTCTGCTTGTCGGCATACTGCTGGATGCGGTTCTCCACCAGACGTAGGAAGCGATAGGCATCGGTGAGCTTGAGGACGATGGCCGAAGGCAGGTAGGACAGCTCCCCCAGGATTTTCAGCACCTGCAGAATGCGACGTTCCTGCAAGCGTTTTTCCTTTCCGCCCCGAATCAACTGAAAGGCCTGACCGATGAACTCGATCTCGCGAATGCCACCCGGCCCCAGCTTGACGTTCTCCAGCCGGTCTTTCCTTTGCAGCTCGAGGGTGATCTTCTGCTTGAGTTCGCGCAACTCGCCGAATGCCCGGTAATCGAGATAACGACGATAGACGAAAGGTCTGAGGAAATCCTGCAACCGCTTTCCGGCCCGTAGATCGCCCGCCACCGGGCGCGCCTTCACCATGGCATAGCGTTCCCACTCGCGCGCATGGCTTTGATAATAATGCTCCATTGCATCGAAACTCATCACGAGCGGGCCGCTGTCCCCGAACGGCCTAAGGCGGGTATCGACCCGGAACACAAAGCCGTCCGCCGTGACTTCGTCCAGCGCCTTCACTAAGGCGTGCACTAACCGGGTGTAGAATTCGCCGTAGCTCGTCTCCTTTTTGTCCGGCAACACGCCCTCGTTCTCGTAGGCGAAAATCAGATCGATGTCGGAGGAGTAATTCAGCTCCCACGCCCCCAGCTTGCCCATGCCCAACACCACCAGCCGCTGCGGTTCGCCTTCCCGGTTGACCGGCGTTCCCCGCGTCTCGCTAGCCTCTCTGAACAAATACTCTAGACATTCCTGGATACAGACTTCCGCCAACGCGGACAAATCCGCTAGCGTTTCTTCCAATTCCGCCCAGCCCGCGATGTCGCGCCAAGCGATCCTAACCATTTCGAGACTGCGAAACCGGCGCAACACCGCCATCAACTCGGCTGTCACAGAAACGCCTTGCAGCCGGGCGCGCAACCGTTCGCGGTAACTATCCGTATTGGTCGAATGAAATAAGCGGCCAGTGTCCAGCAATTCAACCAACAGCGCCGGTGTGCGGACGCATTGCTCGGCTACAAAAGGACTCCCCCCCCAGACCCTGCCCAGGGAATTTTGAAGCATCGCCTCATAGCCCTTGTCTGCGCAACCGAGCTCGGTGAGCCTTTGCCGGAAATCCGCCCAAGCGAGATGGACTGAGCGCCTCAACGCGGCCGGAACGGCATCGAATAAATCATTCATACGAGAATAGAGGAAACCGGACTTGCAAAGCTGCCAGTTTTGTCAATCGGGCCGGCGGAAGCAATCCCCGAACGCCCAACCGAGGCGGAATCGCGTTGTCACGCTCAGCCTCAGAACGCGCAAAACGCTGCACAAACAAAAAGGCGGCACGGGATATTCACCGTAGCCGCCTTTTGTAGGCTCCGAAGCAACAAGCCCGCTTCGGATAAGCATTGACCGTATTATTCGCCTTGCTTCGGGCGGTCGACCAGCTCGACGTAGGCCATGGGAGCGGCGTCTCCGGCGCGAAAACCACATTTCAGAACGCGCAGATAACCACCCGGACGGTTCGCGTAACGCGGTCCGATTTCATTGAAAAGCTTGGTCACCGCATCGCGACTGCGAAGACGGTCGAAAGCCAGGCGCTTGGCCGCCAAAGTGTTGTTCTTCGACAGGGTAATCAGGGGCTCCGCGTAGCGGCGGATTTCCTTCGCCTTAGGCAAGGTCGTCCGGATGATTTCGTTCTCAAAGAGTGAAACCATCATGTTGCGGAACAGGGCCTTTTTATGACTGCTGGTGATGCTAAACTTCCTACCGGTGTTACCGTGACGCATTGCTTTGTCCTAGATTCTTTGGATTGACTGTAACATCTAACGTTAATCTTTCTTCAGCCCTTCCGGCGGCCAATTTTCGAGGCGCATACCGAGGGAGAGTCCCTTGGTGGCCAGAACATCCTTGATTTCCGTCAGCGATTTCTTGCCCAGGTTGGGGGTTTTCAACAAGTCGACTTCCGTCCGCTGAATCAAATCACCGATATAAAAAATGTTCTCCGCCTTAAGGCAGTTGGCCGAACGGACAGTGAGCTCGAGATCGTCCACAGGACGCAGCAACAACGGATCGAAGGAAGGCCTCTCATCGTGAGCACGGGGAGTGACTTCACTCTTCAAGTCAACGAAGACCGATAGATGTTCGTTGAGAATGGACGCCGCATGACGAACGGCTTCTTCGGGATCGATGGTGCCGTTGGTTTCCAGTTCAAGAATCAATTTGTCCAAGTCGGTGCGCTGCTCCACACGTGCGCTTTCGACCACGTAGGAGACTTTGCGGATTGGACTGAAGGAAGCATCCAAGTGCAAGGTTCCCACCGGCGCTTCCGCCCCTGCCGCTATTCGCTGCGCAACTGGCTGATAGCCGCGGCCTTTTTCGACCTTCAGCGTCATGCTGAGCTTACCACTGGAGGTCAGGTTGGCAATGACCAGCGAGGGATTCATGATTTCCACATCGTGCGTCAGCTCGATATCCCCCGCAGTCACAGCACCCGGCCCCGATTTGCTCAGCTTCAGGTTAGCGGTCTGGGCATTCGAGATGCGAATGGCCAAATTCTTGAGATTCAAAAGGATATCGATCACATCCTCCTGTACACCCTCAATAGTTGAGTATTCGTGGAGGACGCCGTCAATGGCGATTTCTGTCACAGCGCAACCGGGAATGGCCGACAGCAGGACGCGCCTAAGTGCATTACCCAGCGTATGTCCGAATCCCCTTTCCAGGGGCTCGATTATGATTCTAGCGCTGTTCTTGTCTACCGTACTGACGTCAACCAGACGCGGTTTGATCAGGTCTGCGAGATAGCTTTGCATCAATAAAACCTTCAAAACTTATTTCGAGTACAACTCGACTACCAGTTGTTCGTTGAGTTCGGTGCCCAGTTCGCTACGATCCGGCGTGGACTTGAACGTGCCGCGCATCTCCTGGGGATCGACATCTACCCAGGACGGGAATCCGTACTGCTCGGAAACCTGCAAAGCGTCCTTGATACGCTGCTGACTCTTGGCCTTCTCTCGAATGCTGACGACGTCACCACTCCGTACCTGATAGGATGGAACATTTAGGACTTTATTGTTGATTAGCACGCCCTTATGACTAACCAACTGACGCGCTTCGGCGCGAGTGGCGGCGAAACCCATCCGGTAAACGACGTTGTCCAAGCGGGATTCCAGGATATTCAAGAGATTCTCGCCCGTTGAGCCCTTCTTCTGAGCTGCCGTTTGGTAGTAGTTGCGGAATTGACGTTCCAATACGCCATAGATACGGCGCATTTTCTGTTTCTCCCTCAACTGGGTTGCGTAGTCGGTCAGGCGGGCACGCTTTGAGCCGTGTTGACCCGGTTGCTGATCCAGCTTGCACTTGGATTCGAGCGACTTGCCTCGCGCCTTAAGGAAGAGATCGGTTCCTTCCCTTCTGCTCAGCTTACAGGTGGGACCTAAGTATCTTGCCATCTATCGAATCTCCGAAGTCTCAGACACGACGCTTTTTGGGAGGCCGGCATCCGTTATGCGGAATCGGAGTACCGTCAATGATATTGGTGATCTTGAATCCCAAGTTGTTCAAGGAACGTACCGCCGACTCTCTTCCAGGGCCTGGCCCCTTGACGCGAACGTCGAGATTTTTCATGCCATACTCCTTGGCGACCAAGCCGGCCTTTTCGGCGGCCACCTGGGCGGCGAACGGCGTGCTTTTGCGTGAACCCTTGAATCCGGACGCGCCCGCCGTTTGCCAGGCCAAGGTGTTGCCCTTCCGGTCAGTGATCGTGATGATCGTGTTATTGAAGGACGCACTGATGTACGCAATGCCATCAGAGATGTCTCGCTTAATCCGCTTGGTAGAGCGACTCGCTACTGCCATGGTTTTGTTACCTCGAAATTCCAATTATTTACGGATAGGCCGACGCGGACCTTTTCTGGTACGAGCATTGGTTCGGGTTCTCTGACCGCGAACCGGCAGGCCTCTCCTGTGACGTAAACCCCGGTAACAACCGAGGTCCATCAGCCTCTTGATATTCATGGCCACTTCTCGCCTGAGATCGCCTTCCACGACAAACTTGGACACCTCCTCACGGATGCGATCAATTTGATCATCGCTGAGCTCCCTGACCTTCTTCGAAGGCTCAACCCCAGCTTTGTCGCAGATCAGAGCTGCACGCGGTCTTCCTATGCCATAGATCGACGTGAGCGATATCGCAAGGTGTTTATGATCGGGAATATTAACCCCAGAAATTCGTGCCATCTAAACTATCTCCAGACATTACAAGCGGACCGTTGCCAAATTTTTCATTTTATCAGCATTTGGAACGGAAAAAAATCGTTAGCCCTGACGCTGCTTATGCCGCGCGTCCTTGCAGATGATTCGCACCGTCCCCTTCCTTTTCAGAACTTTGCAGTTCCGGCAGATTTTCTTAACTGAAGCGCGTACTTTCATGTTCTTATCTCTCTACTTTCAAAATATCTAAGCTGATGTGAATCGTCGAGTCCCATGCCTATTTAGTTATTCTAATATTGGACTTCTTCATCAGACCCTCATACTGGTGCGAGATGATATAAGTTTGAATCTGGGACACGAAGTCCATCACCACCACAACGATAATCAGGAGCGATGTTCCGCCGAAGTAGAAAGGTACGTTCCAGTAAACGATCAAAAACTCGGGCAATAGGCAAACCGCCGTGATATAGATGGCGCCCGCTAGCGTCAGGCGAGTCATCACCCCATCGATATAATTGGCCGTCTGCTGGCCCGGCCGAACTCCGGGAATGAACGCACCGGATTTTTTCAGGTTTTCCGCCGTCTCGTTCGAGTTGAACACCAGCGCAGCATAGAAAAAGCAGAAAAACACAATCGCTGCCGCATAGGACAAGACATACAGAGGCTGACCGGGGGACAGCGTCGTGGCGATGTCCTGGAGCCAACCGAGGTTTTCGGTATTGCCGAACCAACCCGCGATGGTAGCCGGAAAGAGGATGATGCTCGATGCGAAGATCGGCGGAATCACACCCGACATGTTGAGCTTAAGCGGCAAAAAACTCTTGTGGGCCGCATACATCTGGCGGCCTTCCTGGCGTTTCGCGTAATTGATAATGATCCGCCGCTGCCCTCTCTCGACAAAGACCACGACGGCGGTCACCGCAACCGCGATGGCAAACAGAGCGATAATGCTCAAGGTGCTCATTTCGCCCGTCCTGGCCAACTCCAGCGTCCCGCCGATTGCCGACGGCAGGCCGGCAACAATGCCCGAAAAAATGATTATGGAGATCCCGTTACCGATGCCGCGCTCGGTAACCTGTTCGCCTAACCACATCAGGAAAACAGTTCCGCACACCAACGATACCGCCGTGATGAAAACGAAGTGCAACCCTGGGCTCGTCACGACCGGCACGCCCGAGGCGGACTGGTTCTGCAACGCCATGGCCACGCCTATCGCCTGGAAACTAGCCAGCACTACCGTCGCGTAACGCGTGTACTGATTAATCTTCTTTCTTCCGGATTCCCCTTCTTTCTTGATTTGCTCCAGCTGTGGGATCACGACCGCCATCAATTGCAGAATAATTGAGGCCGAGATATAAGGCATGATCCCCAAGGCGAAGATGCTCAGCCGTTTCAAGGCGCCGCCGGAAAACATGTTAACCATGTCCAGAATCGATCCGCCCTGTTGCTGAAAAAGGCTGCTCAGCGCCCGCGGATCGACGCCCGGGATCGGAATGTGCGCGCCAATCCTATAAACGATCAGAGCACCAAGAACAAAAAGGAGCCGCTGCCGCAGCTCCGTCAATCTCCCGAACTTATCCGAAAGCAACGATTTTGGAGTATTCACTTAGGCCTCGATCTTTCCGCCTTTCGCTTCGATGACTTCGCGAGCGCCCTTCGTCGCCAAAATGCCCCTGAAAACGAAGGGCTTTTCCAAAATCCCTGAACTGATCACCTTCGCCGTTTTTGTTTGCGGGGGAACAATATTTGCCGCCTTCAAAGCAATCAAGTCGACGACGTCAACCGACAGTTTGTTCAACTCATTAAGACGCACTTCTGCCACAAACGGTTTCTTTCTGGATCTGAATCCGACTTTCGGCAATCTTCGCTGTAACGGCATCTGGCCGCCTTCGAAACCGACCTTACGGAATCCGCCCGCACGTGCGTGCTGGCCTTTATGTCCCCTGCCGCAAGTCTTGCCCAAGGTCGAGCCGATACCGCGGCCGACTCTTTTGCGTTTCTTCTTACTACCCTCGGCAGGTGCGATCGTATTTAGAAACATTGCTATAATTCCTCGATCTTAAGCATGTAGGACACCTTGGTAATCATTCCCCGATTGGCAGCCGTGTCGTCCACCCGCACCGCGTTGTGCATACGGCGAATCCCCAAGCCCAGCAAGCAGGCTTTATGGGCCGCCAACCTGCCGTTTTTGCTCTTTATTTGGGTAACTTTGATCTGTTTCGCGCTCATTTGCCGTGCCCCGTCAATTCGCTCGCCGACTTGCCCCTCTTTGCCGCGACGTATTTCGGATCCCGCATCTCCGCAAGCCCTTTGATGGTGGCGCGAACGACATTGATCGGATTGTTCGTGCCAAGACATTTCGCCAGCACGTTGTGTACGCCAACCACTTCAAACACGGCCCGCATGGCACCACCTGCGATGATCCCGGTACCTCCCGAGGCGGGCTGCATAAAAACCCTGGCGGCACCGGTACTGGCGGTAACCGCATACTGTAAAGTGTCCCCGTTGAGCTTAACCTGGCGCATATTTTTACGCGCCTGCTCCATCGATTTCTGGATCGCCACCGGCACTTCGCGCGCCTTGCACAACCCATAGCCGACCCGTCCGTTGCCGTCTCCGACTACGGTTAATGCGGTGAAGCCGAATTGACGGCCGCCCTTGACGACTTTAGCAACACGTCTGACAGCGACCAACTTTTCCTGGAGACCGTCAGTGTTGCTGCTCTGTGCGGATATATTTGCCATTTTGTCCTCTAGAAACTCAAGCCTGCTTCGCGGGCGGCGTCTGCCAAGGCCTTGACGCGGCCATGGTATTTAAACCCCGAGCGGTCAAAGGCCACCTGAGCGACCCCCGCCGCTATCGCCTTTTCTGCGATAGCCTTACCCACGGCCTTGGCCGCTTCGATGTTGCCCGTTCCAGACAACCCTGCTTTGACATTGGCCTGCACCGTTGACGCACTGGCGATCACTTGCGAGCCATCGCTCGAAAAAACCTGGGCGTAAATATGGCGAGGGGTTCTATGGACGGCCAACCGATTGATGCCCATGGACCGAATAATGTGCCTGGTTTTCGCTGCACGTTTGAGTCTTGAAGTTTTCTTATCCATTAAAGCACCCTATTTCTTTTTCGCCTCTTTTCTGACAATCTCTTCGTCGGCGTAACGTATGCC
>Ga0335085_10014713_pt1 | contig 11399 bp, 8 predicted proteins | sample Lox_Sample_45_FD_206712 | JGI IMG/M metagenome (GOLD analysis project Ga0335085, IMG submission 206712) | Soil microbial communities from Loxahatchee National Wildlife Refuge, Florida, United States - Lox_Sample_4.5 | ecosystem: Environmental > Terrestrial > Soil > Wetlands | place: USA: Florida... | reverse complement strand
AATCATCGCGGAGATTCTTCCCGGGCACCTGGTTTGCGCGCTCACCGGTCCGACCAACGCCGGCGAGGTGGCGCGGGGCCAGCCGGGGGCCATGGTGCTGGCGGCGGCGGGCTACGACGAGCGGCTGGGGCCGGTGCAGGCCGCGCTGAGCGGGCCGACGCTGCGCGTGTATACGAGCGACGATCTCGCCGGCGTGGAGTTTGGCGGCTGCCTGAAAAACATTTACGCCATCGCCGCCGGCTGCTGCGACGGGTTGCGCCTTGGCTACAACGCCAAGGCCGCGCTGCTCACCCGTGCGCTGACCGAGATGGTGCGCGTGGGCACGGCGCTGGGGGCGCGGAACGAGACCTTTTACGGTTTGAGCGGCTTTGGCGATCTCGTCGCCACCTGTCATGCCGGCTGGAGCCGCAACCGCGAATTCGGCCAGCACATCGGCGAGGGCCGCACCGCCGCCGAACTCATGGCCGGCCGCCGGACGGTGGTTGAAGGCTATCAGACGACCGAGTCGTTTGCCGGCTTGTGCGCCGAGCGGCGGATCGACGCGCCCATCCTGCGCGAGGTTCGCGCCATTTTGTTTGCAGGCAAAAAACCGGCCGACGCGCTGACTGCGCTCATGACCCGCGAGTTGAAACGCGAACGCTAGGAAGGCGCGGCGGCGGCGTGCTCAGCGTTTGGTTTGCTCGATGGAGGCGACTTTGCCGTTCACGAAGGTGACGCGGATGTTGTCTTCCTCCTGCTCGGAATAGACCGGGGTGCTCACCGGCTCGTAGTAAATATGGTAGATGCGCGTCGCCGGGTCGAAAAACACGATCCGCCGGTAGCCGACATGGGCCATGCCTTCGTACTGTTCGTAGTAGGTCTTGTAGATCCAGGTGGTTTCGTCGCCCTTGCCGGTGGTCAGCTCATGGCGCTCGTCCGGCGAGCCGAGGGCGATGTAGACCATGTCGGGCGTATAGCCGACCTCGACGATGCCCTGCCGCAGTTTGGCTTGGGTCGACGGATCGAGGCGGTTGAACGAGTCCTGCTTTTCGCGGATGCGACTGTCGATGGTGCTGCAGCCGGCCAGCGCGAGCCCCAGGCCGGCGAGGAGCAGGAAAGGGCGCAGTTTCATGAACCGTTTGACCGTATTCTACTCGAACGGTGCCTTGCTTTGCGACCGGGCCGCGATCGCGCAGAGCAGGGCGATGATGAGCGGGTGGGGTTCCTTGAGCTGGGCGCTGCGTTCCGGCTGGAAGAGGGTGCCGAAGAAAAAAGGATGGGTCGGCAGCTCGAAGGCATGGGGCTCGCCGGCGGGATCAAAGGCGTCGAAGCGCAGGCCGCCGGATTCGAGCCGCCCGCGCCATGCGGGCGTGAGGCCGTAGCTGCAGCGATAGCTCTCGTGCGCGGTTTCGCGGCCGTAGATCTCCTGCAGCTGGCTGCCCGGCGCCAGCTCGAAGCCGCAGTTTTTTTCGATCAAGGGATGGCTGAGCGGGGTGATGACAAGGGCGCGGCCCGCGGTGGGGTTGGTCTCCGCGTGGTCCGCCGCGGCGATGCCGCAGACATTGCGCGCAAATTCGATGAGCGCGTGTTGAAAACCGCCGCACGTGCCGAGAAAGGGCCGGCGGGTCTCGCGCGCGAACCGGATGGCCATGAGCGCTCCGGCCATGCTCGCGTAGGGGCTGCCCGGCACGACCCAGATCGCGGAAAAATTCCCCAGATCGGACGTAGCCGTTTGGATATCCGAGGTCGGAACCCATTGCCACTCGACGGCCGAGCTTGTGGCTGAGGCGGCGAGTTCGAGGGCCCGCGGGATGCACCGATGGGCGATGTTGTCGGATGAATAATCACCGACGAGGGCGATGGAGGCGGAGCTCATGGGTGGGGCGGTTGTTCCATCCGGCGTCGTGTCAGGCGGCGTCGCATGGGGAGTTGCTGGTTGGCAGGATTTCCGCGGGCGTGAAGGTTGCAATGACCGGCATATATGATGTGGGTGCCGTCCGTTTCGTCTTAAATTTTCCGAAACGGCATCGAAACCAGGACAACCGCGGCTTCATGTCCGGAATAGAGCAGGTTTATCCGTATTTGGCGAGCGCCGGGCCGGTGAGACGGCAGATGCGCCAGTCCGGCAGCACGGCGGCGCCGAGCGAGCGATAGAAGGCTTGGGCGGGCTCGTTCCAGTCGAGCACGCTCCATTCCATGCGCCCGCAGCCGCGCTGGTTGGCGATCCGGGCGATCTGGAGCAGAAGCGCCTTGCCGATGCCGCGCCGGCGAAACTCCGGCCGCACAAAGAGGTCCTCCAGATAGAGGCCGGGCTTGGCCAGGAAGGTCGAGTAGGTCTGGAAATAAACCGCGAAGCCGGCGGGCGCGCCGCCGGCGACAAAGGCGAGCAGACATTCGGCGGTGGCTGGGCCGGCCGGCGGGAAAAGGGTGGCGCGGAGTTTTTCCTCACCGGCCTCGACTTGATGAGAGAGGTTTTCATAAGCCGCCAATTCCCGAATGAGTTGCAAAATGAGCGGAAGGTCGGCGGCGGTGGCGGAGCGAATTTGAATCGGCATGGGAGGAAGCGATGGCGGAGGTGAATTTTCGTAGCCCCAATGGTTTGCGTCTCGACAAAGACGCGTGGGAACGATTCGGTGAAGAGAAATTTACCGGGAGTAAATGGCGATCCTAACCTCGCAGCTTGCGCAATGCATGCATTTCGCCACGGCTTCACACGTGTGGGCAGGCATGCGCGTCTTCGCCATGGCAGCTCCGCCGGAGGCGAGCATTCCCTGGCTGGAATGGCTGGTGGGAGCTTTTGGCGGCGCGCTCGGCGTCACGTTTGTGGTCTTGATTTTCAATCTGCGGCTGCAGCGCAAGGTGGAGCAGCGCACCCGCGAGCTGCGCGCGTCGGAGGAGCGCCACCGGCGGCTGATGGAGCAGGCGAGCGACGCGATTTTCGTCGCCGACGCCGCCTCGGGCCTTCTGGTGGAGGTGAACCGCGCGGCCACCGAGCTGTTGGGGCGGACCGACGCCGAGCTGGTCGGACGGCCGCACACCATCTTGTACCGGCCGGAAGATGCCGCGGAACGGCAGCGCAGCCTCGCCGAACATGCGCAAACGGGCGGCCACCGGGAGGCGGAAGTGATGCTGTGCCCCCGCGACGGCAAGTCCGTGCCGGTGGAAATGCGCGCGGCCCGGGTCGAGACCGGCGGCCGGCGCTACCTGCAGGCGATCCTGCGCGACCTGCGCCCGCGCCGGGCGGCCGAGGAAGCCCTGCGGGCGAGCGAGGAACGCTACCGCACGCTTTTCGAGAGCGCGGTCGAGGGCGTCTACGAGTCCACGCCGGAGGGGCGTTTTCGTTCGGTCAACCCCGCGCTGGCGCGCATGTTCGGTTTTGCCAGCGCCGGCGACATGATTGCCTGGTATCAGCACATCGCGCGTGATCTTTATGTCGAACCCGACCGGCGGGCGGAGTTTTTCCGCGCCCTGGACCGTAGCGACCAGGTGGTGGATTTCGAGTCGGAGGTGCGCTGCCGGGACGGCTCGACCAAATGGGTGTCGGAAAACGTCCGCGCGGTGCGCGACGCCGAACACCGGTTGCTTTATTTTCAGGGTTTCGTCAACGATGTGACCGAACGCCGCCGGGCCGAGATCGCGCTCGCCGCTGAACGCGAGCGGCTGAGCGTGATGCTGCGCGCCATGGCTGAAAGCGTGGTCACGGTCGACCCCGACGGCATGGTGCAATTCATCAATCACGCCGCCGAGACCCTCATTGGTTGGACGGACGGCGGAGGGGTGGGACGCAAGATCGGCGAGGTCTGCGTGCTGCACCACGAAAAGACCCGCGCCCTGCTGGCCGCACCCGTCACGGCGGCGCTGGCCGAGGACCGCGTCATCGAGCTTCCGCCCAACACGGCGCTGATGAACCGCAGCGGCCAGTCCTGCCTGATCGAGGGCCGCTGCGCGCCGATGCACGATCTGACCGGCCGCGCCGTCGGAGTGGTGCTCGTGTTCCGCGACGTGACGGAACGCGCCCGGCTTGAGCTGGAAATGCAGCGCACGACCAAGCTCGAGTCCATCGGCATCCTCGCCGGCGGCATCGCCCATGATTTCAACAACATCCTCACCGTGGTCATGGGCCATCTCGCGCTGGCCGCGCTCGACGCGCAGTCCGCGGGCACGTCCGGCCGGTGGCTGGAGGAGGCCGAACGCGGCGTGTTGCGCGCCCGCGATCTCACCCAGCAGCTGCTCACGTTCGCCAAGGGTGGCGAGCCGGTGCGTGCGGCCGTGCGGCTGCCGGAAGTGGTGCACGAGGCGGCGCAATTCGCGCTGCACGGCTCGAAAGTGCGCTGCGATTTCCAGGCCGTGCCCGATCTGTGGGCGGCGGACGTCGACAAGAGCCAGATCGGCCAGGTGGTGCAGAATCTGGTGATCAACGCCGTCCAGGCGATGCCGGACGGCGGCGTGATTCAGATTTCCCTCGGCAACGAGGCCATCCCGGCCAAATCGGGCGGCGCGCTGGTGGCGGGCGACTATCTGAAAATCTCCGTCGCCGACACCGGCACGGGCATCCGGCCGGAGCTGCTGCCGCGGATTTTCGAGCCGTATTTCACGACCAAGATCAGCGGCAGCGGACTCGGCCTGGCCACGGTTTATTCCATCATCAAAAAGCATTACGGCCACATCGAGGTGGACTCCGCGCTGGGCAAGGGCACGACCTTTCACTTCTGGCTGCCCGCGGCGCAAAGCCGCCCGGTCGAGCCGGACACCGTGCGCAGCCCGTTCGAGGCCATGCCGGGCCGGGTCCTGTTCATGGACGACGAGGAACCGATCCGCCAGATGGCGGGCGTTCTCCTGACCAAGCTCGGCTTCGAGGTTGCGACGGTGAAGGACGGCGCCGAAGTGCTGCGCGAATACAAGGCCGCACTGGCGGGGCAAAACCCGTTCGACCTGGTGGTCATGGATCTGACCGTGCCCGGCGGCATGGGCGGGCGCGAGGCGATGGAGGAATTGCGCAAGCTTCATCCCGAGGTGCGGGCGGTGGTGTCGAGCGGTTATTCGAGCGATCCGGTGCTGGCCAATTATCGCGTGCATGGTTTTTGCGGCCGCGTGACCAAGCCGTATCGCATTTCCGAGCTGGCCAAGACGCTGCGCAGCGTGCTCGCGGGAGTGGAAGCCTAGCCGGCGGCGGGCGGGAGCGCGGCCGGGGCCGCGCTAGAGGCTGAGTTCGCCCTGAGCGCCGGGCGCGACCCGCGCCTGATGGCTGAAATAATGGTCGCTCAACAGCGGATGCACGGTGTTGAGGCGCGCGAGCAGGCCGGCGAGAAATTCGCCGAGCGGCGAGGTTTTCGTGTGCGGCGCGGCGGCGGACGCTTGCTCCCCGGCGGGATCGGCAAAAAACGGATCGAGATTGAGCGTGCGCAACGTCGAGAGCATTTCCTCGACGGCGAGCTCCGCGGCCGTCGGACCGCCTTGCGCGCCGCGAATGGCGCGGAGGCGGTTGAGGATGTTGGCCAGATTGTGAAAGAGGCTGCGCGGCGCCGCGCCCTGGCGCAGGAGCAGGTCGGCGATGAACAGCGGCTGGCTGTGCGCCTGGTAGAGCCGGCGGTAGGCGTCCTGCGAGCCGAGCAGGCGAAGGAGGGCGGAAAGCTCGGGCGCCTCCCGGTCGGCGACGGGTTTGGCGCCGGCGCCGAGGGCGTGGCGGAGCGCGCTGCACGTCATGATCGCGCGCTCGAGATGCGCGCCAAGGCGGAGAAAGTACCAGGCGGCGTCATGCACCATCGTCCGCTCGGCCGTGCCGAGAAAGGCATTGAGATCGACCAGCACGCGGGCCACCGTTTTCGCCGTGATGTCTTCTACCGCGGCCGGGTGCGGGTGCAGGGTCTTGCGCCGGGCGGCGTCGAGGCTCGCCACCAGGCCGGGCAGCAGCACCCAGGCCTCGGGGCTGAGATGGTCGCGCAGACGGCGGGCGTTGTCGGCGGCGAGGCGGACCGAGGTGTAAATCGAGCTGGCGTGGTGCGCATCGAGCGTCATGCGCCGGGCGGTCTCGGGCGAAAAGGCCTCGTGTGGACGCGTGCGCAGCGTCATGCGTTGGGTCTCGGCATGGCCGGTGGCCTCGAGCAGCCCCTGCCAGACCGGCAGCCAGCGGCGGCGGTCGCGTGCGGGAATTTCCTCGAGGGCGACGTCGTCGAGGATGGAGAGCATGCGTGCCGTGGTCTCCGCGCGTTCGAGATAGCGGCCAAGCCAGAACAGGTTTTCGGCCGTGCGCGATCCCAGCGGGGTGGGCGGCGCGGCCGGCTCGCCCGGCGCCGCCGACCGGTCGTCGCCGGCCTGATTTTCGCGGCCGGTGGCGGGATCGTTTTGCAGGACGAGCGCGTCGGCGGTCAGCCCCAAACGGTCCGGCAGCGGATCGTCGGGGCCGAGGCGGACCAACCCGCCGGGCATGACCAGGCAGGCCTGGTCCTGCACCAGCACATAGGCGCTGAGCCGGAAGGGCGGAGAATGTTTTGCCCCGGGCTGAAGCGGAAGCGGGCACAGGATTTTTTGCGCGACGTAGCCGAACGGATTTTCCCGCACCTCGCGCGCCAGTCCGCGCGGACCGAACAGCGCGGGTTCCGGTTGGTGGAGGGACGGATCACCGAGCCGCGGATCGTGGACGGCGCGGAGACGGTAAGCGTCGCTTGCCTCCAGAACGAAATCGAGCTGATCGGTGTCGCCGCAGGTGTAAGTGGGCAGGCCGGGCAGGAGCGGCTTTTCCCCGAGATAGAAGCGGGTGAGGCGCGGCAGGTAGGCGTCGAGCGCGCGGCTTTCGGCGAGGCCCGAGCCGATGGCGTTGGCCACGGTCACGCCGCCGCGGCGGATGCATTGAAGCAGGCCGGGAACGCCCACCGTTTCGCGGTCGGTGGAAAAAACGACCGGATCGATGTGAGCGTCGTTGAGGCGGCGGTAAATCACATCCACCGGCTCAAGGCCGGCGATGGTTTTGAAATAAACACGATTGTCGAACACGAGCAGGTCGTCGCCCTGCACGAGGGGCAGGCCCATCTTTCGGGCGAGAAAGCTGTGCTCGGCGTAAAACGGATCATGCGGTCCGGCGGTGAGGAGGACGATGGCCGGGCCGCCGGCGCGATCGATCGCGGCGCGCGGCGCGAGCTGCTTCAGCGTATCCAGGAGTTGGAGCGGGAAATTGACGATGCTGTGATGGTCGGGCAGCGCGCGGTAGATCTCCCCGGCCTCCTGGGAGAGAAAACGCCGGTTTTGCACGGCGATGCCGAGGCCGGTGGGCGAATTGGTGTGCGTGCCGGTGACGAGCCAGCCGGCGGCGGTCTTGACGAGGTCGAAGCACAGCAGCATCGCCGGGCGCTTGCGCTCGGGCTCGAGATCGAGGCAGGCACGGCGGTAATAGGGATCGTTGAGCACGATTTCCGGCGGCAGCAGGCCGTCGCGCAGGACCAGCTGGCCGCCGTACGCATCGAAGAGAAAGGCGTTGGCCAGCCGCGCGCGCTGGCGCAGGCCGGCCTCGAGCTGCGCCCATTCCGCCGCCGGCAGGACCAGCGGCACCGGTTCCAGCTCCCAGAACGGCCGGGTCTCGCCGTCGCGGCGGAGGCTCGATTTCTCGGGCGAAAGTTCGGCCAGGCTGGCGGTGCGAATGGCGGCGCGCAGGCGGACCCGCAGTGTCTGGCGGTGCGCCGGCGTGAGGCGCGGGAGTGGGACGGTCGGCTGGGGACGGGCGGCGGGCATCGATGGCGCGAGACGGCGCAAAATTGGCGTGAAGGAGGCGGCACAGGCGAGAATTTTATCGCCGTCGGACGGTCTCTCCCCGAAAACGGCGGCCATGCTGCCGCTTTGGGACGAAAATCCGACGCGCCGCCCGCCGGTCATGACGGTGCTGATCATCGCCGCCAACCTGGGCGTCTTCGCCTACGAGGTGCTGCTCGCGCTGCAGAGTCCGCGGGCCTTCGAGGCGTTCGTCGGGGCGCACGCGCTCGTGCCCGGCCGGCTGCTTGCGAGCGGGATCGATCCGCGCGAATGGAGCACGCTTTTCACACACATGTTCCTGCACGGCGGGTTCATGCATGTCGCCGGCAACTGCTGGTTCTTCTGGATTTTTGGCAACAACATCGAGGACCGGCTGGGGTCGCTGCGATTCCTGTTTTTTTATCTCCTCTGCGGGCTCGGTGCGGCGGCGCTGCAAATCGCGGTCGATCCGGGCTCGGCGCTGCCGATGCTGGGGGCGAGCGGGGCCATTTCCGGCGTGCTCGGCGCCTATCTGATCCTTTTTCCCACGGCGTGGGTTTACACCCTGGTGCCGTGGATCGTGCCGATCATCCCGGTGCCCGCGTTTTTGTTTCTCCTTGTCTGGTTCGTCTTTCAGGCGCTCAACGGCGTGGGCTCGCTGCTGAGCGGCGCGGGCGCGGCGGCGGGCGGCGTGGCCTGGTGGGCGCATGCGGGTGGATTCGCCGCGGGCATCGCCCTGATTTTTTGGGCGAAGGGCGCCGGCTGGGTGCGATCCCGGTGATTGGCCGGCGCGGCGGAACCGCGGCCGGCCTCAATGGTTGCCGCCGGGGTCGTCGGGCTTGAGCAGGGAGGCAAAGATCGCCTTGTTGGAGGCTTTCATGTAGGCCTCCCTGGCCTCGATGCTGCCGTCCCGCACGCGGTTCATCAGGCTCTGGTCCATCGTGATCATGCCGTCGGCGGAACCGCTTTCGATGATGGCGCGGATGTTGGCGATCTGCCCGCTGCGGATGGTGTTGGGCAGGGCCTCGTGCTGGAGCAGGATTTCGTGCACGGCGCAGCGGCCTTTGGGCACGCGCCGGCACAGGAGTTGCGAGACCACGCCGGCAAGGCAGCCGGCCAGCATGACCCGCACCTGGTTCTGCTCGTCGGCGGGAAACGCATTGATGATGCGGTCCACGGTCTTGGGTGCGTTGTTGGTGTGGAGCGTGCCGAACACCAGCATGCCCATCGAGGCGCAGCCCAGCGCGATCTTGATGGTCTCGAGTTCGCGCATTTCGCCGAGCAGCACGATGTCGGGGTCGTGGCGCATCGCCCCCTTGAGCGCGGCGTCGAATGACGTCGTGTGCTCGCCGACCTCGCGGTGCACGATGACGGATTTTTTCACCGGGTGCACAAACTCGATCGGGTCCTCGATGGTGATGATGTGCCTGGCGAGGTTCGAATTGATGTAATCGATCATCGCCGCGAGGGTGGTGGATTTGCCGCTGCCGGTCGGGCCGGTGACGAGAACGAGGCCTTCATTGAGATGGCAGAATTTTTTCAGCGCAGCGGGGAGCTTGAGTTCGTCGAAGGAAAGGATTTTAACCGGAATCTGCCGGAAGACCGCCGCCTGGCCCCAGTGGTTGTAGAGAAAATTGGCGCGAAAGCGCGCGATGCCGGGCACCTCGTAGGCGAGGTCGAGGTCGTGGCGCTCAAGAAAATCGGCCCAGCGTTTTTCCGGACAGATTTCCCGCAAAAGGTTTTCCGTCGTCGCGGCATCGAGCGGGGTCTCGGCGATGGGCTGGAGTGTGCCGGAGATGCGCGCCTTGGGCGGGAGCCCGACGGTGAGGTGCAGGTCGGATCCGCCCTTTTCGATCATGGTGCGGAGGAGCTGGTCGATGGCGGGCATGGATAAAAAATCAATTCGGCAGCCGGCGGTCACGATCGGCGGTCATGAAATCCTCCCGCGCAGCACGCGGTTTGTGATGTTGGCCAGCGCGGTTTCGCGGGAGATTTTTCCCTCCTGCCAGAGGCCGAAGATGACGCTGTCCATCAGGCACATTCCCTCCTTCACGCCGGTCTCCATCGTGTTGCGAAGGCCGGTGGATTTGCCTTCGCGGATGAGGCTGGCGATGGCGAGGTTGTTGATGAGGATTTCGCATGCGAGCACGAGGCCGCCGCTGGTGGCGGAAAGCAGGCGCTGGCAGACGATGCCGCGCAGGCTTTCGGCCACGGTCGCGCGAATCTGCATCTGCTGGGCCGGCGGGAAGACATCGAGCAGGCGGTTGAGCGTGGTGGCGGCGTCGCTGGTGTGCATCGTGCCGATGACGAGGTGGCCGGTCTCGGCGGCGTTCACCGCCATCTCGATGGTTTCGAGGTCACGGAGTTCGCCGATGACAATCACGTCGGGATCCTCGCGGAGGGCGCTCTTGAGCGCGGTGAAAAACGATCTCGTGTGTTCGCCGACTTCACGCTGCGTGACATTGCAGCCGCGCGCCGCCTGCACGACCTCGATGGGATCCTCCACGGTGATGATGTGGTCCTCGCGCGTTTCGTTAAGGTAGGCGACCATGGCGGCGAGCGAGGTGGTCTTGCCCGCGCCGACCGGGCCGGTGATGAGAATGAGCCCGTTGTGGTAGGAAAGCAGGCGCTTCAGCGTCTCCAGGTGCGTGGCGAAGCCGAGATCGGCGAGTGATCTCACCTGCGCGGGAACCATGCGATAAGCGCCGGCCACGCCCTCTTTGTGAAACATGAGGTTGACGCGGTAACGCTCGGCGTCACCCGTGGCCAGGGCGTAATCGTAATCGAGGCGTTCGAGAAAGATTTTCTGCTGGCCGGCGGAGAGCAGGACGGTGTTGAGGCGGAGCGCGTCGTCGGCCGTGAGCACGTGGTCGCCGATGTAGGAGAGCACGCGGTTCTTGCGGATGAACGGCCGCGCACCGGTCGAAAGATGTAGGTCGCTCGCGCCGGAGTGGGCGGTGGTGCGGAGCAATTCGCGCAGCGCGGCGGCAAGTGCGGCGTCATCGATCCCGGCGAGCTGCGCAAAGGGAAAATTGAGCGCAGTGGGCGCCGGCGCGGCGGCGGCGGACTCGTCTTCGGCGAACGCGAACGGATCGCCGGCCGGAGGTCCCTCCTGACCTTTGGTGAAAGCCAGGTTGGCGATGTTTTCCAGCATTGCGACATCGCTGACGATGCCGTCGTCGATGAGCTTTTGGGCGAAATCCATCAGTCCGGCGGCGTCTCCCAGCGCCCGGCGGATCTGCCCCGCCTGCGCGAGCGTGATCAATCCTTGATCGAGGCAGAGGCGGATGAGCCAGGAAACGTCGGGTTGCATGGCGGCTGAATGCGGCAGGCGAACTTGCGTGCAATGCGCACACAAGCAAGCACGAAGGTGTGGGGTGATCTGTTCAGGCCGCCGCGGACGGCGCAACATCCGGGATTGCCAAGCCGGGTGAAACGCGAAAGCTGGTGCTTTCCGTCTATTTCACATGTTACGAAAGTTGTTTGCCAAGCTGCGCGGTGAGTCCGCGCCGAAATCCGATCCAAAACCGGCCCCGAGCCAGGCCAAACCGCACGGGCACCGGCATGGACAGGGAGGGAAGCCGCAGCACAAGCAGGGCGGCGCCGGTCCGCGCCGGGATCCCCGCCACCGTCATCACGACGCGCCGAAAGCCGGCGCCCCGCCGCCTGCCGCCACCCCGGCGCCGCGCCGCGCGCCGCCA